>Ga0163163_10001292_pt1 | contig 21162 bp, 18 predicted proteins | sample S65metaG_FD_119766 | JGI IMG/M metagenome (GOLD analysis project Ga0163163, IMG submission 119766) | Switchgrass rhizosphere microbial communities from Kellogg Biological Station, Michigan, USA - S6-5 metaG | ecosystem: Host-associated > Plants > Roots > Rhizosphere > Soil | place: USA...
GAGGAAACGGTCGATATCACCTCGCACCTCCTGTGCGTTACGACTATCAGTCTTCGTCTGAATAACATACTTCTCGCGTGCGACACCTTTCATAGCCAGTTGGAACGGAGCATGCGACCCATACGCATCTGCTAAGTCGAAGAAGTTAACGCCTTGATCCAAAGAGTGCTTCATCAATCGTGTGAAGCCTTCCTGACCGAGACGCGTTTGATTGGAATGCCGACCGTAGCCGATGCTGCCGGTACCTATCCCCACGACCGAGACTTTTAGCGCACTCTTTCCGAGCTGCACCTTGTCAGTCGGACTCTTAATGGACTTATCAATGATTAGCGCTGGCGCAGCTTCAAGAGTCTTCGAATCAAAAGCCTTGTTAATGACAACGCCGCCAACTACAGACGCACTCGTGGCTGCGAAAGCCGCTCCAATAAACTGTCTACGGTTTAACTTGCTCATAGCTCAATTCCTTTAGACTGTCGTGATAGCGAAGATTATATGCCAGCTGCTGGATGCCTGCGAAGGTTTGGGCGGCCGATGCTGGGACCGCAGGCGTCCCCGCCTGCTGGCGGCGATAAGAGGCGAATCGACTCTTTGTGCACGAGTGAAAGTGAATTGCGACCAGCAGGCGGGGATGCCTGCGTTCCCAGCACAGCAATCGCCAATCACTGCACCGTTAGCAACACAATCTCAGGCGGAACGTTGAACCTCACGGGTACAATACTCGTCCCTATGCCCGTCGTGACGAACAGATGATGATCGTTTTCAAAGACGTGTCCTTCAACATAACGCTGACCATAGTCCGACGGTTGAATCACACTTCCTATAAAGGGGATTTGCACTTGCCCGCCGTGCGTGTGTCCAGCTAACAACAAGCCGACGCGCGGAGGAACGTGTGGGAAGATATCTGGATTGTGTGTTAGAGCAATAACTGGCTGGCCCTCTGGAACTCTCGCGAGCGTTGCTTCGATTCGTTGAGGCCGCGTCCATAGGTCAGCCAAGCCAACTAACCAAAAGGAACTGCCCTGGTGATTTACTTCGACGAATTGATCTTCAAGAACCTTGATCCCGTTCTGCTCTAGTGCGGCGCTCACCTTTGTGCCGTTGTACCACCAGTCGTGATTGCCAAGCACTGAATAGACGCCATCGCGAGCATGAAGGTCTTTCAAAATCGGAGCAAACACGGCAGGCTCCATAGTGTGACTTGTTCGACCATTGCCGGCAATGTAGTCCCCCAGAATTACGACGAGGTCAGGTTGCTGTTCATTCGTTCGTTCTACAATCAACCTTAGCTTCTTTTCGTCGATGAATGCGCTACCCGCATGAATATCTGAAAGCACTGCGATCTTCAGGCCACTCAGTTCCTTCGGCCAGCCATCGATTTGAATCGTTTCGTGGCGCACGACGAGACGATTTGGTTCGACAAAGAACCCCCAGAAGACACAACAACCAATGACGACCGGAATTGTGGCGAGAGTTATCCGTACATACTTTTGCCACTTCCGACTCTTTCCCCACTCCATCGGCCCAGGAGAGCGCCGTACTTCCTGGTAGAGAAAGAGAAACAAACCGATTAGGACTGCGATACCAATGACGAAATTAACAGTCATTTGAGAAGTGAACGATTTCCGAATGTGTGTGCATTATGTTCCGGGTAAGGTTTTGAGACGTTCACCCAAATGTGACTGGTCGGCCAGGGTGTGAAGTAAAGGGCCCTCCGTTGTGAACTCAACCATGCTCACCGAACCAACCGGACAGACAAAACGATAACGAAATCGTCCAACGTCGATTCCCATCAATGAACAAAGAACTATGCGAATGGTTGCTTTGTGAGAAACAATCAAAACGTTTCCGTTGTCACAGGGTGTTTTGATTTCTTCAATCAGTTTCACAGCGCGGCCTGCAATCGAAACGGCTGATTCGCCGCTTGTCGGAGCGTGCCACGCCGGGTCAGCGAGCCAGCGGATGTAATCATCGTGAAACTCTTTCTCAACCTGTGTCTTAGTTAATCCTTCCCATCTGCCATAGGCGATCTCATTCAGTTCTGGACGAGGCTGAGATTTGATGCCCACGAGATTAGAAAGAGGTTCAGCTGTTGAAAGGGTTCTTTTCAGAGCGCTGGTAAAGATTGCCTGCCACTTGGTCTTGCTGTAGGCATTTGCAAATGCCTGGGCCATTTCCAGTCCATCAACCGTTAATTCAGGATTCAATCCCGCGCCGCAAAAAGTGTCTTCGCGGCTGAGTTCGGTTTGTCCGTGACGAAGGAGGTAAAGGTTTAGTGCCATGCTGGTTCGGAGTCTAGTGCTTAGTACTTGATGCTTTGTGAACCAATCTGTCCGCTTAAGGCTTTGTGACGCTGAGTCCGGTAACAATCGCTTCAGTATTGTGGGCGAAGCGAATGCCGTAAACACCATCCGTTGATTTGAGTTTCCCCGGGACGACAAGAGCAGATTTGTCAAAGCTCGCTACTACTTTGTTGTTGATCGCGCACTCGACCTTATCACCCTTGACTGACATCGCTATCTCCTGCGTCACAGGTTCACCGACACCAGCGGCTTTATTCACTGCAGGATCCGGTGCGCCTCGACCGTTCAGTTGAAACGGTGCCGGACCAAAGCCGCGAACAATGAAATTTCCGTTGCCATAAGCCGCGCAGTAAAGATAGCTCTGCTGATCCGTACCGAGATCATTGCCTGCAATCATCAGGCCGTATGGATGCGGATGATTATTGAGGTTCATGTACTTCGGCTCTTTGAATGTCGCCTTCACCGTGTAATCACCAACTGCCTTGTTTGCGGGATTCCAATAGGTGACGGCCGGGCCAGTTGTAACCAGCAACGCATTACCCTCTTTCGACAATTTCGCATTATTGATGGTCATGCCAGCAGTCTTCTCTTTGGCGTCAATCTCTCCAGTCCAACCAGCGACTGAGATTCCGCCGCCCTCCACCCCGCGTGAAGTTTCTGTCTGACCACCCTGTGAGAAATTAACATTGGGGACAACGATAAGCGCGAATAAAGCAAGCGCAAAAATGCTAAAGCGTCTCATGTTTTGAGATCCTCCACTTGGAATTGTCGACCGTTTTTGAATATAACTCTCAACGTAGTCATCGCGCTATGACTTGTAGAGTGTTAACAGGAGAGAACGGAAAATTGCGGATTGCGGAATGGGGATTGTCGCGGCTTACGTTAAGACCGTGATGACTTTCTTTAGCGGAGCGAATCTGGAAATCTGAAATGTTTTATCCTTGGTCAACGTGAACTCGATGTAACATACTGACAATCCGCCTTACCGATCCCGATAACAGTGGAGGACACTTTGAAGATAAGACTAGCAATCCTAGTTCTACTTGCACTGCTACCTTGCCACTTCGTTTACAGTCAGACAAAAACTAGCGACGTAGTGGCCCACACTCCTTCGAAAGGCAGCCCTGAACGGCAGGCAATTCTTGATGCGCTGCGCGGCGACAGCCGAGATGTTTTATACCAGGTTCATTACGTGAAGGTTCACGACGGATGGTGTTGGATCGATACGACGCCTCAAGATAAGCAAGGACACGCAACTGCTGAAGGCGGACCAAATCTTTTGCACTTCGAGGGCGGGACATGGAAAGTTATGGACCTATCAAAGGTGGCCGCAGATCCCAAAGATCCTCTCGGAGATATGGATGCGAGTCCGGGTTACATCAAGAATTTATTGAAGGTTTTCCCCGGCGCTCCTCGCGATATTTTTCCGAGGCCATCTAAATAGCCCTGGCTCGAACAGTCCGGCATCTATCAATTCACAATCAATAAAAGAGGACTACTCATGAGAAACAGACTCTCCGTTCTCCTGCTGCTGATTTGCATCTTTCCTCTTTCATTCGCACAGGTACCAGATCGCCAACAATTCATTCGGACAGAAACCCCGGTTGTTGCACTCGCGCATGTAAGAGTGATCGACGGAACCGGTGCTGCCGCGAAAGACGATCAGACTATTGTCGTGAGCGACGGAAAGATTCAGTCAGTCGAACCGAGCTCGAGCGCGAAAGTACCCGCGAACGCGCAGACGATGGATCTAACCGGTTACACAGTGGTGCCCGGTCTTGTCGGAATGCACGACCACATGTTCTTCCCCATGGGTGGCACGCCGCCGATGTATTCCGACATGGGCAGCAGCTTTCCTCGCCTTTACCTCGCGAACGGGGTAACGACGATTCGCACTACCGGAAGTGTGGCGCCTTACACCGATCTCGAGATCAAGAAGCTAATCGACGCGGGCCGGATGATTGGGCCAAAGATGCATATCACCGCTCCGTACCTGGAAGGCAATGGTTCGTTCACGCCTGTGATGCACACGCTTGCCGACGCAAACGACGCGCGACGCATGGTCAACTTCTGGGCCGATCAGGGAGCGACATCCTTTAAGGCTTATATGAACATCACGCGTGAGGAGTTGCGTGCGGCCGTCGAAGAGGCTCACAAGCGTGGATTGAAAGTCACCGGTCACCTTTGCTCGATTGGTTACAAAGAAGCGGCAGAGATTGGTATCGACAATCTGGAGCACGGCTTGATGGCCGATTCCGAGTTCGTAGCCAACAAACAGCCGGACCAGTGCCCACAGGGAGTGAGCGCGAGTCTCCGTCAACTCGATCTAAGCAGCGCTCCGGTTCAGGAAATGATCCGGTTTCTTGTCGCAAAGAATGTTGCCATCACTTCAACCTTACCAGTCTTTGAAGCAGGTAGTGCACCGTTGAGTCAAAATGGAATCGGCGCGGCGAGTGCCCTACTAAACCCGCGCGTTCTGGCAGTGATGTCAACGGACGCTCGTGTTCGTTATCTTCAAGCTCGCGCTCGCGTATCTGCTCAAGGAGACTATGTCGCACTGCTGCGAAAGGCGATGGATTTCGAACGCGCTTTCGTTCAAGCGGGCGGACTACTCATCGCAGGTCTGGTTCCAACAGGTAATGGCGGCATCGTCGCAGGCTTTGGCGATCTACGGGAAGTTGAGCTGTTGGTTGAAGCTGGGTTTACTCCGGTTGAAGCGATCAAAATCGCAACTTTTAATGGAGCAAAGTTTCTTGGAGAAGAGGCACGCATAGGTTCGATCACCCCAGGTAAGCAGGCAGACTTGATGGTCGTGAAAGGTAACCCTGCGTCAAGTATCGCCGACATTGAGAAGGTGGAACTTGTTTTTAAGGATGGCGTTGGATACGACTCGGAGAAGTTGATTCAGTCCGTTCAAGGGTTGGTGGGGATCAGATAAACCATTCTCTTCGTTGGAACAAAAAACATCCACAATTTACGCAGATTTCTTTGGCGGTAATTGGCACTAACTCAACGTTTCTAAAGTAAATCCGCGTAATCTGCGTAATCTGTGGATAGCGTTTGTTTTCGCCCTGCAACACTACTAATTTCTCGCGGAGACTATCGATGCAATTACAGCGAACAATACTAAGCACCCTAACAATTATTCTGATCGCTTGCTGCTCAGCATTAGCGCAGACAGCAACACCCCGCACAAATTACCCAGCGCCGATCGAAGGTGACTTCGTAGTTAAAGACTTTAAGTTCAAGTCCGGCGAGACGCTCCCGGAGTTGAAACTTCATTACCGCACGATCGGAAACCCAATCAAAGACAACAATGGTGTAGTCCGCAACGCCGTGCTCATCATGCATGGCACTGGTGGAACTGGGGCTCAGTTTCTATCGCCGCAATTTGGCAATGTTCTATTCGGGCCCGGACAACTACTCGACGCAACGAAGTACTTCATTATTCTGCCTGACGCTATCGGTCATGGTGGTTCGAGTAAGCCCAGCGATGGACTCCATACAAAGTTTCCGCACTACACCTACGACGACATGGTCCTCGCTCAGTACAGAGTCATCACCGAAAAACTTGGAGTGAACCATCTGCGACTGGTGATGGGCACTTCGATGGGTGCGATGCACACGTGGGTCTGGGGTGAAACCTATCCGGATTTCATGGACGCACTAATGCCGCTCGCCAGCGCTCCTGTGCAAATAGCAGGTCGCAATCGAATCATGCGAAAGATGATCATGGATGCAATTCGTAACGATCCAGCATGGAACAACGGTGAATACAAAACGCAGCCCATCCAGGGTCTCACTGCGGCTGAAAACATTCTGCTATTAATGGGCAGCGCGCCCTTGGTGTGGCATCAGCAGGGCGCAACGCGCGATGCTGCAGACAAGTTTTATGAGGGACGAGTAAAAGCAGGTATAGCAAGCACCGATGCGAACAACATGCTCTACTACTTTAACTCTTCGCGGGAATACAACCCATCACCTCAGTTGGAGAAAATCACTGCACCGCTTTTTGCCATCAATTCTGCTGACGACCTGATCAACCCTCCCGAGCTGGGCATTCTTGAGCGTGAGATCAAACGAGTGAGGAACGGAAGGTTCATCTTGCTGCCAATCACACCGCAGACGCGCGGTCATGGGACGCACACAGTTGCTTCAGTTTGGAAGGATTACCTGGCGGAGTTACTTAAATTTACTGAGAAGAGTTAGCGCTTCTAATTCGCAGGGGCGGCACTTCGTGGCCGCCCTCAATGAGACGATCAAGATTATCGAGAAGCCCGATCAAATCAACGAGGGCGGCCGCGGAGTGCCGCCCCTACAATTCACTCAACAACATTCGAAAGTGTCCCGATACAATCGATCGTTATCCTGATCCCGTCACCTGACTGCAGTGTGAAGTCATCAGGTGGCACGATACCAGTTCCTGTTAGGAGCACGCACCCATTCGGAAATGCATTGTCGCGGAAGAGATACTCAACCAGTGACTCAGGACTGCGTTTGAGTTGCGTGAGATTTGTCGTTCCTGTAAACGCCTTCAAGCCATCACGCACTATTTCCAGTCGAATCTCAGTTTCAGGTTTCAACGGTTCTTCCGACACGAGAACACAAGGCCCAAGTGCGCAACTCCGATCGTAAACTTTGGCTTGCGGGAGATATAAAGGATTCTCACCCTCGATATCCCTGGAACTCATGTCATTGCCGATGGTGAAGCCAATGATCTTCGCAGCCGGTGTAATTACCAAGGCCAACTCCGGCTCAGGCACATTCCAACGCGAATCCTTTCGAATACGCACAAACTGTCCGGGACCCACTACACGGTGAGGTGTCGCTTTGAAAAAAAGTTCTGGCCTTTCTGCGGTGTAAACGCGGTCATAAAAGTTATCAGCCCCGGCGTCATGCGATTCGGCCATTCGCGCAGTCCGACTGCGATAGTACGTAACACCTGCGGCCCAAACTTCCTGGCTCTGAATGGGCGCTAGAATGTATTGTGAAAAGTCTTCACTCGATTCCGTCACGCCGCCCGACGTGATTACGCTCGACAAGTGCTGAAACAGATCATCGCGATTGATTAGTTCATCCCAGTCGGTTGAATAAAGATAGGCACCCTTGTCGGTTTGGATTATGGCGCCATCAGTAATTCGATAGAGTTTCATTTCAGTTCCCTTAAAAACTCTCTGCGACTCTGCGTTCTCGATGGCTCACTAAGAAACATCCTCAAAAAACCGTGTAGCTAAAGTCAAACTCGAACATTGAAATCGGACAAGTCGGGAAGGGTGGTTTACCCCCGCTCTCCTAAACCAGATCTGGTCCGCCGAGGTTGCAGTTGGGCAAGACCAGCGGGGGTAAACCACCCTTCCCGACTTGTTCAATATTGGTTTCAATTTTTTATCTGCTGATACTTGTATACGCAGTGATGCTCGGCGGTAAAGTGCGAAAATTTCAATCGCTGAAGACGCAGACGCAGAGAAAACCAAACTGATTCTGATTTGCGTTAAGGTCGCAAGCGGATACGCGCCAGAAGATCACTGAACTTCCGATTTGATCGAAGCTTCGCAAACACCGGATCAACTTTTAGGTTCATCAACCAGATGTCGCGCTCTTCAACTGCTTTATCCAACCAGATGAAAGCATGTTCCTGATCGCCAAGACCTGTGTAGATGGCAGCAACTGTATAAGGTGAGACATATCTCTGACTCTGCAACTGCTGAAGGTCACTCAAAACCTGCAACGCCTCTGCTTTCTTTCCCGAGGCGGCGTAGGCATGTCCAAGCAAAGCCAGCATCAACGGACTACCCGACACCTTTAACCCGGTCTGAAATTCGTTGATGGCTTCCGCATACATACCCTTCGCCTCGTAAGCGAGGCCAAGATATCTTCGCGCGGGAAACGAACTGGGATCCAACTCCAGGATCTTCTTACATTGATCAATAGCCAGATCGTTCTTTCCCGACAGGTAATAGATCCAACCAAGGTGAGAACTTGCAGTAGACGATAAAGGTTCGAGTTCTTCGGTTCGTTTCGCTTCCGCGATCGCTTCGTCGAAACGCTCAACAGCGACGAGGTAAGAGCTGTACCATTGGTGCGCCGGAGCATACGCAGGTTTCATCTTGATGGCTGTTTGAAACTCCCGCTCTGTCTCCGCGCGATCCCAATCCCAGCGAAACTTGATAAAAGCCAGCGACGAATGTGCCTCTGCCTGATTCTCGTCAATTTCGAGCGCCTTCATCGCGGCGTCTTTCGCTTTCGGGAATCCCTCCTTTGGCTGAAGCCGACCATAAACGACGAGCATGTTGTAGCAGTCTGCAAGGCCTGCATACGCTTCTGCATAGTTTGGATTGATTGCTATTGCCTGGTTGAAAAAGTCGATACCCTGCTGCAACTCATCAGCGGTGCGTTTGTTCCAGGAGTTCCGGCCCTTCAAGTAAAGTCGATAAGCTTCAAGTTGCTTTTTCTCTTCTACATTCAACTTGAGCCTGAGATTTTCGAAGATGTCACGCGAGATGTCTTCCTGAACGAGCATCACATCGGCAAGCTTGTGATCGTAGTGTTGGCCCCAGAGCTGCGCGACATTGTCGAGATCGATCAGGTCGGCCTGGATGCTGATGATGTCGCCATGTTTCTGCATTCGACCCGTGACGACAGCGCGCACATTCAAGTCTTTTCCAACCTGACGCGGATCGAATTGTTTCCCTTTGTATCCAGCGACAACACTGCGCGGTACAACTCTCAGCTGCGGAATTTTTGAGAGGCTGTTAATGAGGCTCTCAGCAATCTTATCGTTAATGTACTCGGCATCGGCATCGCCTGCTTCGTCGATAAAAGGAAGGACAGCGATCGATTGTATTGCGTCAGGCCCAAGGTCTCCGGCTTTGCTTCTCCCGCTGAAATAAACGAAACCTGCGATAGCAACTACGACCACGGCTAACGTAACAACGTAACCGAGACGGTTCTTCGAAAATGCTGCTACGGGAGCGCTGAGTGAGTTTACGGGGACTTTGTTAATTTCAGCCGGCCTGTCCGCATCAGCGACCGACGTCGCACCGCCGTTTGAAACCATTGCGACGCGCCCATCACCATTTGGAACCGTCAAGCCTTCCGTTACGGAAACGGTCTTGATGCCGGTATCGCCCCAAGATTCATTTATCTCTGCAACAAATCGATAGCCGCGCCGAGGCACTGTCTCAATAAACTGCGCCCCGCCTGCACTTTCACCCAGCGCTTTGCGCAGGAGTGACACGTTTTGAGTCAGATTTCCCTCTTCAACAAATGTGGTAGGCCAGACTTTCTTCATCAGATCGTCTTTCCCAACGACCTGACCGCAGTTTTCTACGAGAGTGATGAGAATGTCGAAAACCTTTGGCGTTAAAGGGACGGGTTCACCTTCACGCAGTAGGACGCGTTCCGCTGTTTTCAAGCGAAATCGTCCAAAGTCGTAATTGTGATTCTCCGTTTCCCCCACAAAAATCGCCTTGAGAAATATCTTTGAGGATTTCTTGAGTGCCTTCTGAGGACTTACCGCGGCCGGATCGGTAGGATTCGCTCATCCTTCCGCATCGCTCTTGACTAGTTCATTGTCGGCAAGTCGAAGGTGAGTTGATTGTAATGCAAGCACTGAGCACGAGCAACGAGCCTAATGTCTGACATGCTTCAGTTAGCCGGTGACGTTTCAGCGGAGCGCAACCAGGGAGGATCGACAAGCTAAAGCATATCGAACAATAACCGTAAGGTGTCTCCCTATGATCGAACAAAAGAAAACTTCAGAGTTTCTGGAAACGTCGTTGATCTACATGCTGAGCGCGGTCGTAGCGGCACTTGGCTTCTTTCTTGTCTGCCTGATCTGCATGCTAGCCGGGTTTGGTCGAACTTGACATTTGGGCTCGACTAAAGTGAGGAAGGTGGCTTACCTCACTGCAAGACTCCTTGGCCGGTATCGACAGCGAGGATAAACCACCTTCCAATCCACGCCCTCCATTGTCTTCAAGTCTTTCTTCTCACCCCGCGCGACACTCTGGACGAGCGACCAATCAATATCAGGGAGCTCGTCGCGCTTGCCAAAGCCAGTAGAGATGAGATGATCATCACCACGCGAAAACCAGAAACGAACGAACGGCCCACTGCGTTCTCCACGGCGTGGCGAATCGATGGGTCGAGATTCTGCGGCACCTCCAGACCTCCTAATCGCATACTTTGATCTTCAATTGACCGGCGGACTTCTTCGTTGACTCCAATCGCGGTCAGTCTTAAAGACAACGATTGACGGAACGAATAAAGCATCACAACGCCGAAGACGGCGATCGCTATCAGACCAGCAGCACGCGAAACCGCATTGTTGATTCCAGAAGCAGTCCCAGCTTGTTCCGAACTAACTGAACCCATCACTGTCGTGGTCAGAGGTGCGACAGCCATGGCCATCCCCAATCCCAAGACGACCACAGCCGGTAAGAATCCTGTCCAGTAGCTGGCATTCGTCGTGGGAACCGCGAAGAGTGCAAAGCCGACCGCCGCGACGACCGGACCGATCGTCAACGGCAATCGAGGCCCAAAGCGATCGACCAATCCGCCACTCCAGCGCGAGAGCGAGAACATGATTACGACAAAAGGAAGTAACGAGGAGCCGGCGGCTGTAGCCGAATAGTGCTGCACTTGAATCAGATTGAGAGTGAAGAAGAAGAGCGTTGCGCCAAGAGCTGCATAGAGAAACAGCGTGAGAAAATTGGCTCCCGTGAAATCTTTCGAGCGAAAAAGCTTGAGTGGAACCATCGGGTTCCTGACTCGCGCTTCGTTGATGACAAACAAGCAAAGAACGATGACACCTAGTGCAAGGGAAATGATCACAACTGGATTTGAGAATCCGACGCGAGATGATTCGATGAAACCGTAAACAACGCCGCCAAGTCCTAGTGTCGCCGAAGCCGCGCCCATCCAGTCCAGTGAACCATGCACTCCCTGTTCGCGACTCTCAGGAACGTGCCGGATCGAGATCACAACGACCGCAATGGCAATTGGAATGTTGATAAAGAAAACTGCACGCCAGGAAACATGTTCCACCAACCACCCACCTAACACAGGACCGATGGCAGTTGTGATCGCTGAGAAGCCAGACCAGGTACCAATGGCCTTCCCTCTCTGGTCTTCACCGAATGACGCACTGATGATCGCAAGGCTTCCCGGCACTAAAAGTGCGCCGCCAATTCCCTGAACCGCGCGCGCAACAATTAACTGGCCGATACTCTGCGACAACCCGCACGTAGCAGAAGCAATCGCAAAAATCCCGACGCCAATCAGAAATATCAAGCGGCGGCCGTAACGATCTCCAAGCGATCCTCCGACGAGAAGTAACGCAGCAAGAAACAGCGAATACGACTCGACAACCCATTGGACGCCAATGGCGGTTGCGTTGAGTTCCTTTTGCAGAAATGGAAGCGCGACGTTAACGACAGTTCCATCGATGAATGCCATGCTTGAGGCAAGGATCGTCGCAGTGAGGATCCAACGCCCCTGGTTCTTTGGGCAACTCGAAACTGTCTTTCCCGAGAGAATGACCGCCTTGTTACATGGTTCATGCACGGCGGAGGACATATGGAAAGATTGGATCTTTGGTCCTTGGTCTTTGATCTTTGGCTTTTGGTTTTGCTGAACTAAGGCCAAAGTCCCAAGACCAAAAACCAAAGGTCAGCAAACCTAAAGCGGCTGATCGATCGACTCGCTCTGCTTAGTAAAAAACTTGGCTCCGTCCTGGTCTATGTACAAACAATCCTCAAGGCGAATACCAAACTCTCCGTAGATCACAATCGTTGGTTCATCACTAAAACACATGCCTGGCTGAATGGGTGTCTTGTTACCTCGAACGAAGTTTGTCCATTCGTGACCGTCGAGTCCGATGCCATGCCCCGTTCGATGTGGCAAACCTGGCACTTTATAGTCCGGACCAAAACCTCCATCAGTAATCACTTTGCGCGCTGCTGCATCCACAGCTTCACAAGGAGCGCCAATCTTTGCGGCAGCAAACGCGGCGTCCTGGGCTTTCTTCTCGAGATCCCAAATCTGTCGCTGACGATCGGTGGGCTTGCCAAACACAAATGTTCTTGTGATGTCAGATTCGTACCCCTCGAGTGTACAACCACCGTCCATCAACACAATATCGCCTTCCTTCAAACGCTGCGGCGTACTGCTCCCGTGTGGGAATGCAGTGTACTTTCCGAAACTGACGAAGATGCCGCCTGATGTTCCTAGTGCGCGAAACGCAGCTGCACAGTTTCCGGCAAACTCACCTTGCGTCATTCCCTCAGTCATGCTCGCGCGGGTTGCTTTATAAGCCTCGATGGTAATGTCGTTCGCACGTTGCATTAGCGCAATCTCAGCAGGAGACTTAAACATGCGACCACCGGCGGTGACCGGTGTTGCGCTGACAAACTTCAGTGCCGGAGCCGCGAGTCGGATACCGTCGTAGAGAAAAAATCGAACTCGCTCTTCAATACCGACAGTTCCTGTTCGCACACCTCGGTCCTTAAGAATCTCAACCACGCGCTCATAGGGACTTTGATCTTCTTCCCACGTGCGTATGTCTGTGCCCATTTTGATCAATTCGCGCGCTCGCTCTTCTTCGAACTTCGGACACACCCACCCAATTTCGCCTTTTGCGAGAAGCACCATCGCAAACATCCGTTCGCTCGTTCCCCATTGCATGCCGGTGTAATAAAACATGCTTGAGCCAGGCTCGATGTAAAGAGCGTCGATGCGATTGTCGCGCATAAGCTTCCGAGCTTTTTCGATTCGCGCCCTGCGTTCATCTAACGAGATTGGCACAACTCCATCGGTCATTCGACGCAGACGTCGAATTGCTTCGGGTTGATTGGCCTGTTGAAGTGGTTCCGCGTGGGCTTCTAATAAAGAGCTTCCCAGAAAAGTTGCTCCGGCCGCGACAGCCGACAGACGAAGAAAGTCTCTTCGATCGGTACACATTGTTGGGGATCCTTTGGATGGCGAATAACGAGCGACCAAAATTTACACGACGGATCAATGTTGCGTAAAGCAGTGTCGGATTTGCTTTAGCTTGTCGGAATACATCAAAGTCTGAAACTCGGGGCAGTAGCCCGACTGTAAAGGAGGGCTAAACCACCTTCATGAGCCCTCCTTTTACAGTCGGGCTACTGCCATCTGCTCGTCATCGCGTAGAATCGCGCGGCACTGACGAATGATTCCTCTGAAACCCACGCTGACAGGAAACTCCATGCTCATTCGACTCCGAAAACTAATCTGGCTGCTTAGTGCAACGCTTCTGATGCACGGCTACGCTCATGCTCAGAAAACACTTCGCTGGGGCGCCGACCCGAGTGGAGGCGCACCTTACGTCTACACGGATCCAGGAAATCCCGATCAATACATCGGCTATGAAAAAGATATGGTTGACGCTCTCGCAAACGCGATGGGTCGCAAAGCGGAGTTCGTTCCCAGCGACTGGGAGACGCTTGTGTCAGCACTACAGCGTAAGTCATTTGACGTGATCGTCAACGGCCTGGAACCAACCGGCGATCGCGCGCAGCAGATCGCATTTAGCAACCCTTACTATATCTTTCAGCTACAACTAACTGTTCGGCGCGATGACAATCGGATTCATTCGATTGATGACTGCAAAGACAAAGTCGTGGGAACGTTGGGCAACACCGCTGCGTCACGTCTCCTTCAGCAACGAAACATTCCCTATCGCGGCTATCAGGATCCCGTCGGCGCCTACCGCGATCTGGAACTCAAGCGCATCGACGCGGTCGTGATGGACATTCCTGCCGAGGCTTTCTACGCACGCGACAACGCCAGGTTAAAACAAGCTGGTCCGCCGTTCTCTCGTGGCGCGTACGTAATTGGCTTGCGCAAAGGTGACGATGCACTTAAAGCCGAAGTCGACACAGCGATCGAAAAAATAATCACTGATGGAACACTCGAACAGATTCTGAAGAAGTGGAAACTTTGGAACGACGCACAAATCGAGTTTCAGTCATCGGTCAAAACAAAGACTCAACCGGCAGTCGCCCTTGAAGTCACAAATGCATCATTCAACTGGCGTGAGGCGTTATTGCGACTAACGAAAGCTGCACTCGTCACAGTACTCATTGCGCTGGGATCCATGGTGATTGCTGTTGTCCTGGGATTACCACTCGCACTTGGTCAGTGGAATGGACCTAGGTGGCTTCGCGCGCTTTGTACCGTGTACGTCGAATTTTTTCGCGGGACTCCTGTGTTGGTGCAACTACTGTTTCTCTACTTCGGTCTTCCCGTGATTGGTATCGCAATGCCGGGTTGGCTCACCGCACTCGTCGGACTAGGTCTCAATTACGCAGCGTATGAATCGCAGGTTTATCGCGCTGCACTTGACGCAATTCCAAACGGACAATGGGAAGCATCGTACTCGTTGGGAATGAGTCCATTGCTCGCGTTTCGTAGAATCATCCTGCCGCAGGCGTTTCGCATCGCGCTGCCGCCGATGACGAACGACTTCGTTTCGCTTTTCAAAGACACCTCGGTCGCGTTCGCAATTTCAGTTTGGGAGTTGGCCACTGCGTATCGAGAGTTGGCTAACGCTTCCGGACAGTTCTTGTTACTCGGGTTAACAGTCTCAATCTTCTATCTCGCAATGAGTTTGCCCATGGCCCAGGTAGCACGCTGGCTCGAGCAACGAATGCAAAGCCGTGCAACGGAGCGAGTCGAGGAAGCGGAGGTGACCGCATGATTCAGGTTTCAAACTTGCGCAAGCAATTTGGCGATACCGAAATTCTCAAAGGAATCAGTTTTGACGTTCCCGACAAGTCGATCCTCGGCATCATCGGCGCCTCGGGCAGTGGCAAAACAACTCTCCTGCGCTGTCTCAACGGTTTCGAAACGATCAATGGCGGAACGATCACTTACGGCAACATAAAGTTAGAGGCAGGCATTTCCGCGACGGATTACAAGCGACGCGTCAGGGATGTTCGATTAAAAGTTGGTACTGTCTTTCAACACTTCTATCTCTTCCCTCACCTCTCAGTTGTGGGAAACATAATCGAGGCTCCCGTTCATGTGCTGCGTACCGCGAAGAAGTCCGCTGAAAAAGAGGCGTATGAGTTGTTGGAATCGGTGGGATTAGAACACACGGCTCGACGTTATCCGGAGTCGCTCTCAGGTGGAGAACAGCAGCGAGTGGCGATTGCACGTGCACTCGCAATGCATCCCGCTCTACTTTTGCTTGATGAACCAACCAGCGCACTCGATCCCAGGCGCATAGCGAGCCTGAGAGGACTACTGCGCGGTTTCGTGGATAAGGGTCAGACGATGATCATCATCTCCCATTCAATTGGTTTTCTCGGAGGTGTCGCAGACAACTTACTCTATATGGAAGGCGGGCTGGTCGTGGAATGTGGCCCAACGGATCAAGTACTCAACTCACCGAAGGATCCACGTGTGAAGGATTTTATCGCCCAGGCCGAGTGAGTAGCACAGACTTCAGTCTTTGCAATTGCCAACACGAACAACCGGACGATTTAAAAAGGTAGGAACGTCGTTGAGGGATCGCCACAGACTAAAGTCTATGCCACTTACTCGTCTCGGTGGACCGTATCCATTGAAAATGCGGGTAAACATACCGCGACATACTCGGCACCTTCGGGTTCAGGCGTGCTGTATTGCACCCACTCACCGCCGCGCACCAGCACTGCCTGTCCGGCGTAAACATCGATCACTCCTTCTTCGCCAGTCACTCGCAGCATGCCATTGAGAACAATCGTGTATTCATCAAACTCCGGACGCTGGCCTGGCTCGACCCACCCCGCGGGACTCTTCATTCGAGCGATGCTTACGTCTGTCGATTTGGTGTTCACTCGACCAACGTATTCCTCAATCAGCTTCGGTTTTGTACCGGCAGCTTGAACAACGGTTGGGTTGGAAATTAAAGACGGCATTAAAAGGTTAGGTCCGCAATTGAGCGCAAGTAGCTACCGTAGCTGTGGCTCTTGTCATCGATGCTCAGAATCTTCGCACCCATCAAATAACCAGTGGCGGTTTCTTCGCCTCTAATCGGAACCCATCGCACTGGATGGAGCGCGAGATTAACATGACCGGCAGGCAAATGGAGAGTCATCTGTAAGCGAGCCGTTTCTCCGCAAAAGTGCTCATCGATTATTGCGGAGGGAAGATAGAAGGCAAGACCGACCGCACTCATGTCGAGCGTGCGGCCATAAAAGAGGAGCGATCCCATCGAAGAAGGCGCGTCGTTGTCGAGAAGTGCAAGGCTGGCTGTTAGCTCGGCTTCACATCGTGCCTTGAGCCTTGGGGCCTGCCGACGCTCCATTGATTGTGTGCTCTGATCCCTACTCATCAGGTTTACCATTTTAGAATCGTCGATGCCGGCTGGTTGGCTGCGTTGATTTGATTTCACTCTTAAAGATCGTAGTCGCAACGGGCCAACTGTTGGCCAGTAATAGCATGAAACAATGAATTTGTGCATTTACCCTTGTTCTGCAACCCCGCAGGCAGGATCTGTCACTGTGAGGTCGCTTTCTGAAGTCCGATGAACAGACTAATAAAAGAGGTAATTGCGTGTGAATTCCGGTTTCAACGGCCCAATCTAGAGAGAAACGCACCATCCGCAGATTTCGCAGATTACGCAGATTAAAACTCGCTAAACGGCTGCGGCACCTTTTCGCAAAGAAATCTGCGTAATCTGCGTAATCTGTGGATGATCTACTTTTAGTCTAGGCAAAAGGACATGAGAACCATGGATAACGAATTACGCCAACATCTCCTCTACCTCCTGCGTGGAGGCGGCGCACATGTTTCATTCGATGATCTTGTCGCCGATTTTCCCACTCACGCATGTGGCCGCAAAATCGATGGCCTCCCATACACTGGTTGGCAAGTGCTCGAACACATGCGTCTCGCGCAGTGGGACATCCTGGAATTCAGCCGCAATGCGGAACATGTATCGCCGGAGTTTCCGAAAGGCTACTGGCCCGAACCTGATCAATTAGGCACACCGGAACTCTGGCAGGAGACTATTGAAAAGTTCAATCACGATTTGACGGAGATGACTGGATTGGTCGCGAGCTCTGAGTCTGATCTCCACGCGAAGATACCTCACGGTGAGGGTCAGACAATCTTGCGCGAGGCGCTGCTCGTCGCTGACCACAATGCTTATCACCTCGGCGCTCTGGCTGTGATGGCAAGACTCTTGAAAGCTTGAAAGCTAGATACCATCCGCAGATTACGCCGATTACGCAGATTCAAATTCACGGACAGGTGCTGTCACCTAGTCCTCAAAGAAATCTGCGAAATCTGCGGATGATCTCTCAGCAATCCGCCGCGCATTCCACATACTGAGCGACACAGTCCGCCGAGTCACTTGCGCTCAACGCCTGACTCAAATCTTCAATGAGATCGTCGACATCCTCGATCCCTACTGACAATCTCACCAAATCCGCCGGCGGACCAAGTTGATCTCTTAACCCTAGAGGAATGCTCGCGTGTGACATATGACATGGCAAACTAATTGTCGATCCTACGGAACCAAAACTGACTGCAATCCTGAACAACTTCGTAGCTTCAACAATTCGCGCCGAATATTCAGGGTCGTTGGTAGTAAAACTTAACACTGCGCCGTTGCCATCAGCCTGATGGCGATGAACGTCATGACCTTCATGGCTCTTAAGTCCCGGATAAAACACTCTCGAGATCGACGGATGAATCTCCAGAAACTCTGCAATCTTTCGGGCGGACTGATTTTGACGCTCGACACGAAGTGCCAGCGTCTTCAAGCCTCGCAGTAGTAGCCACGACTCAAACGGACTCAGCCCGGCCCCTTCCGCATTCTGCTGAAACGCGATTGCCTCGTGTATGCGACTGTTATTGGTGATCACAGCACCCGCAGTAACATCACTGTGCCCACAAAGAAACTTGGTCGCTGAATGAAGCACGATGTCAGCTCCGATGTTGAGCGGTCGCTGAAAGATGGGTGACAACATCGAATTGTCCACAGCAAGATACGCGTTGACTGAATGTGCCACAGATGCCACCTGTCTAATATCCGTGATGCGAAACGATGGATTGCTCGGTGTCTCAACCAGTATCAGCCGCGTGCGCAACGACGCTGCACGTCGAACTGACTCAACGTCACTGGTATCGACATATCGAACAGCAACGTTCTGGTTCGCCGATATACTTTCCAGCAGCCGCACTGTTCCGCCGTACAGATCTGCACCAGCAATAATCTCCTCGCCCGGTCGAACCAAGCGAGTCAACGCCGTGAGCGCAGCCATGCCACTCGCAAACGCGCACGCATACTCAGCGTCTTCAAGATTCGCGAGTTGTTGCTCCAACACTGAGCGCGTCGGGTTGCCACTGCGCGTGTAGTCGTACTCGCCAAACTCCGTCGCAGTCGGTTGTTCGAATGTCGCAGTCTGATAGATTGGCGGCACAAACGCGCCGTGAATATCATTTCCTCTTCCGAGTTGCACACATCGCGTGGAAGTTTTCATGCTACACACTCCTCTGCCCATACTTCCGAGATTGCGACTTGGTCAGCATATGGTCCGACCTCTGTTCCGTTGTTAGAGCCAGTTGCCGCGACAACTATTCGCAGCCGATGAGCTTCCGCAAATTCAATTGTCTTCGGCTGTACAACGGATCCACCAACCTTCGCGGCTGTCCCATAACTGATTCGAGCAAAACGACGGGCGTGCGAACCAGCCGGTGAATTTGGATCGCACGTGTAGAGTCCATCAACGTCCTTGACGAGACGACAGACAGCGCCGAGTTGTTGCGCGAGAAAAAGGGCCGTTAGATCAGAACCACCCCGACCGAGCAAGGTCGTCTCACCTCGTTCTCCGCGCCCAACAAAACCTGGGAGCACAACCACGCCTCTGCTTAATGATTCGAAAATGCGTGCTGCATCTACCGCAATCAAGTCTGAGTTGAGCGTTGGCCCTGCGGTACAGAGTCCCGCCTGCTGTGCATCTAGAACAGTTGCGGGTATTCCTGCTCGATTCAATGACAGACCCAGCAAAGCAGATGAAGCTGCTTCTCCAGTTGCGAGAAGTGCTGCAAGCAATAGATCGTCGGGTTGCTTGCAGACGGTGTGGGCTCGACGCGTCAGATCATCAGTTGTATTTCCGAAAGCTGACACAACGGCGACGACTTGGTGTCCTTCCTTCCGCCAGCGATAAATCTCGTGAACTGCAGTAGGTAAATCAGCTTCGCTTTGCAGCACGGAACTGCCGAACTTCAAAACGACAATAGCTGTCTCATTTCGCATTCCTAAGCCACCTTCCTTTCATCGAGTGCCCGAGATAGATCAGCAATCACGTCGAGTGGATCCTCCAGTCCGACCGATAACCTCACAAGCCCGTCAGTGATACCTGCGGCCTGTCGTTGTTTCAGTGGAACATCGGCGTGTGTCATCGACGCAGGATGCGTGATCAACGTTTCAGCGGAACCAAGGTTCTCGGCGAGTGCACAAAGACGGACACTATTCATGAGTCGAATGCCCGCCGCGACCCCACCCTCTACCTCAAATGCTATTAGCGCACCGCCAGACGTCTGCTGCTTACGTGCGAGATCAAACTGTGGAAACGATTCGAGGCCTGGATACAAGAGTCTGGTGACTCGCGGATGACCTTCGAGGAAGCGAGCAATCGCCAGGGCATTTGCGGAGTGCTGTGCCATTCGCAGGCCCACTGTCTTCACACCTTGAAGCGTCAGCCAAGCTGGAAACGGAGATTGAATCGCGCCAATGGCGTTGCGAATGAAAGAGAATCGTTCGTGCAATATCTGATTACGTGTGATCAGTGCGCCGCCAACTGTTGCGTTGTGCCCTTCAATGAACTTTGTAGTTGAGTGAAGAACCACGTCGGCATTCAGATCAAAGGGACGTTGCAATGCGGGAGTAAGGAGCGTGTTATCGACTACCAGCAAAGAACCTGCATCGTGTGCGATGGTCGCGGCGTGTTGTATGTCGGTAAGTTTCAGGGTTGGATTCGCAGGTGTCTCAATGAAAACGAAGCGAGTGGGTTGGGCAGCAAGGGCTTCTCGGAGTGAGTTTTCATTCGATGTATCGACAAAGTCAGCCGTTACTCCAAACGGTGCCAGCACCTGTTCCAGCAGACGAACGGTGCCACCGTAGACGGCTTGCGAAGCAACAACGTGATCGCCGGCCTTTAGCAATGCCAGGCACAGAACCGTGGTTGCTGCCAATCCGGTTCCATAACACGTACAGTGCTCTGCTCCCTCTAACGCAGCCAACCTCCGTTCCAGCGCGGACACAGTCGGATTTGCAGAACGGCTGTACGTGAATCCCTTGTCGATTCCGACAGCTTCCTGTCGAAAAGTTGTTGTTTGATATATCGGCGTAAGCAAAGCGCCGGTAGTTGGATCAGCGACCGCGCCGGCGTGGAGAGCCAACGTATCAAAGCTGTGCGCTTCACCGTTCAGTGTAGAGAGAGAGTGGAAATCGATTCGTTCTTCCGCAGTAGTTACCATCACAACCTCCTCTTTAAATGTCCGACAAACTTCAGTTTGTCGTTACCGATGCAGATGAAACAGATGGTCTCTTTATCCGGCAGGCGAGGACTCCTGCGCTACCAGCCATTTGTGCTCATCTGCATTGCAGCAACGACAAACCCAAGCATTCCGGAAAGGATCCGAAAATTCGTCGGTCAATCTATTTCTTATCGTGTAGAGGTTAAGGCGAGTAGCTAACTGAAGTTTGTTGCGCGGAGAAAGAAAAAACCCCGCGCCCAAGAGTGCGCGGGGTTTCCAATAATGACTGGATGTTCCTCACGGCTCTTTAGCAGTTTTTTACGTGGAGCAAGTTTGCCTTAAATCGCCACGATCAATATTTCAA
>Ga0163163_10001294_pt1 | contig 21146 bp, 18 predicted proteins | sample S65metaG_FD_119766 | JGI IMG/M metagenome (GOLD analysis project Ga0163163, IMG submission 119766) | Switchgrass rhizosphere microbial communities from Kellogg Biological Station, Michigan, USA - S6-5 metaG | ecosystem: Host-associated > Plants > Roots > Rhizosphere > Soil | place: USA...
TCCATGGGCGTTGAAACCCGGCTCGACGCTGACGATCTTCCAGAAACTTCTGAGCAGCAGTCCTGCACCCGAAAGCAGCAGCGCTGCGAGAGCACACTCGGCGACAATGAGTGCGAAGCGGCGTTTCTTGCGCACCGACGAAGTTCTCGGCCCTTCCCGCAGGGAGGCCCTCGCGCCCAGGAATTGGATTGCCGGAGCAACTCCAAAAGCAATTCCGCAAACCACTGCGAGTGCTAGCGCGAAGGCAAAAGTTGCGGCGCCAAATGTGCCTGTCGGCATACCGACAATCTCTTTTGGCTTCAACTCGAGCAACGAACGGACCGCCAGGACAGCTACCCCGAGTCCTGCGATGGCGGCAACCATCGCCACTACGAGACTCTCGGTGAGCATCTGGCGAATGATGCGCAAGCGGCGCGCGCCAAGTGATACTCGGATGTGGAACTCTCGCTGGCGTGCCGCCGTGCGCGACAGCAGCAGGCTGGAAAAATTCACGCAGGCGATGAGAAGAACCATCGTCACAGCTCCGTACAGGATCAACAGTGGCGTTCGCAGAGAGCCTACGATGCGCTCGCGGAGGGGTGCGACGTTAAAAGTGCGGGCTTCCTCCGGATGGATCTTCGCCAACTCCGTTCCGATATTGATTAACTCTGCGCGTGCCTGCGCCAGGGTCACGCCCGGCCGCAAACTGCCGATGCCGAACAGGAAGTGCGCACCGCGGGCTTCCACCGCTTCCGGGTAGGCGACGGTGAACGGTACCCAGACTTGCGATTCGCCACGAGGAAAGCGAAATGTCTCGGGCATGATTCCGATAATTTCGTAAACGGTTCCTGACAGCGTGATCTTTCGACCGATCGCCTGCCGATCGCCATTGAGGTGCGAGCGCCAATATCCGTCACTGATTACGGCGACAGGAGTTCTCGCGTCGTTCTCTACTTGGGTGAAATAGCGGCCCATGGCCGGCTGAACGGCGAGGGCCGGAAAGACATCGCCACCCACGATCGCTCCCTTCACCTCGATAGGCTTGGATTGGTCGCGCATCTCAAATGGCCAGTCGCCATAGACGCCGAGGTGCTCCATCGTCCTGCTTGCACGGCCTATGTCAGTAACGTCGGGCAGGGATTGGTTCGACGTAAATGCCACTACGCGATCACTTCCGTAGGGCAGTGCGCGCACGAGTGTTGCGTACACGAGCGAGAAGATAGCGGTGTTGGCTCCGATGCCGATCGCGAGAGTTGCAACGGCGACGGCCGTAAAAGTCTTGTCGCGGCGCAGCATGCGGAACGCGAAGCGAATGTCCTGTAGAACGGACTCGAGCCATTGGCCGTGCCGCTGGCTGCGACAGTCTTCTCTTGTGTCCTGCAGTTGTCCGAAGTCGCGCAGCGCACGCCTGTGAGCTTCCTCGTAGGGCATGCCGGTCGCCATGTGCTGTTCGGTTTCGCGGGCGATGTGGTCGGTCAATTCTTCATCGAGTTCGCCATCGAGGCTCGCGGGGTTCAAGTGATCCCGGATCCATAGCACCCACTTCATACATCCACCTCAGGACTGAAGAATCAAATGCACAGCTGCGACGATCCGCTCCCAGTTTTCCGTTTCGTGCTCGAGCTGTTTTTTCCCGGAGCGAGTCAGGGAGTAGTATTTCGAGCGCCGGTTGTTGTCGGACGCCTGCCATTTCGATTCGATCCAGCCACGACGTTCAAGCCGGTGCAGTGCCGGATAGAGCGATCCCTGTTGGACCTGCAGCGCGTCGCGCGAAATCTGCTGGATGCGTTGTGCGATCCCCCAGCCATGCATCGGTTGGGCCGCGACGGTCCTCAAGACGAGCAGGTCGAGCGTTCCTTGCAACAGATCCAACGGTTCGTTCCCCGGCATCTTGCCCCCTAGACGTTCGACAAGAGTATAGACGCACGCTCTTGTAGAGTGTCAACAGGAGGACTGAAGTTTTCTTTGAGCCTGGTCGGGAGTTAGTAACAGAAGCACCGCCATTCTGGATCCTTGGCATTGGCCGGTGTCCACCCGCCATTCACCGAATACCCATACTTAGAAAGGCATCGAAAACCTTATCTTCAGAGTGGTCATAAGAGCAGAAAACGAGTGATGCGAAGGTTGTGGGCTCTTGTTACCATGTTGCGCGTCCCAAGAGAGGACCCGTGGAAGACCTTAAACAACAACTGCAATCATTAAAGATCGATCGGGATCCGCCGTCTTCCGGCCGCTGGAAATGGATAATTTGGATAGTCCTGTTGGTACTGGTCGCAGCTGGATTCCGTTACGGGCTCAAATATCGTGCTGATCACTCCGGTACCGAGGTTGAAACGGTTAGGCCATCCATTCAGACCGTTACCGGGCCGCAACCCGGAGCGCCGATGCTGGCAGCTTCGGGATATGTCGTTGCGCGCAAGAAGGCTGTAGTTTCGGCAAAGATCCAGGGAAGGCTTGCTGAGCTTCGCGTTGAGGAAGGCAGTCATGTGCAAGAAGGCGAAATAATCGCGCGGTTGGAGAGCACGGACTACAGCGCAAACATGGAGCGCGCCAAGGCCGCCATCATGCATGCGGAAGCCGACCTGGCAGAAGCTAGAAGGCAGGCAGGCATCGCTGAAAGGCTGGAGCACGAAAAAGTATTGTCGACCGACCAGCGTGACGCAGCGACCAGCAAGGTGCGTTTGTCCGAAGCAGCTCTGGCGCAGGCAAAGGCCGACCTCAACTATTACGGTTCGCTCTATGATTTTACGTTGATTCGCGCACCCTTCACCGGCGTCGTAGTTAAGAAGATGGCTGAAGTTGGTGAGAGCGTGGCACCGATACCGCCGGGAGTAAATCTTTCGACATCCTCGGGCGCCATCGTCGCCATGGCCGATATGGACTCGCTGGAAGTCGAAGTCGACGTCAATGAGTCGAACGTTTCGAAGTTGAACGCCAAGCAGCCCGCCGAGATCGTCGTCCAGGCATTCGGCGACAAGCGGTTCCGCGGACAATTGCGCCAGATCATCCCAACTGCCGATCGCACGAAGGCCACCGTCACCGTAAAGGTCGCTTTCCTCGATAAGGATAGGGACTTGAAACCAGAGATGAGCGCGAATGTCACCTTCCTGGAGAAGACCAAGCCGATGGCAAGCGACAGTAAGCCGCAGCCGGTTACGTACCTTCCGAAGGAATCTGTCGTGACCAGGAGCGGGAACCCGGTCGTATTTGAAGTTCAAGACGGCATCGTGAAGGAAAAACCGGTCACGCTCGGAGCCGAGCGAAACGGCAACGTCGCGGTAAAGACCGGGTTGACAGGAACCGAACTGATCGTGAGCAAGCCTCCGGAGACGCTGAAGACTGGCGACCGGGTGCACGTGAAAGGATGACAAGAATTCATGGGTGACACAGGAACACAGAGCAGGCCAGTCGCGGTGGATGTCCGGGACCTTCGGAAGATCTATACGCGCGACAGTATCAAGTTGACCGTGCTGGATGGATTGAGTTTGCAGGTGACCGAGGGCGAGTTCGTTGCGCTGATGGGGCCGTCGGGTTCTGGCAAAACGACATTGCTGAACCTGATTGCCGGTATCGACCGCCCGACATCCGGCAGCGTGAACATCGTGGGCACCGAGCTATCGCGACTCTCTGAGGGCGAACTTGCGAAGTGGCGTAGCCGAAGTGTCGGCTTTATTTTCCAGTTCTATAACCTCATCCCTGTGCTGAACGCGGTGGAGAATGTCGAGCTGCCCCTGTTGCTGACGAATCTTTCCTCCAAGCAGCGACGAGAGCGCGCACTGGTCGCACTCAAGGTGGTTGGGTTGGAGGATCGCTCGAAGCACTACCCGCGTCAGCTCTCCGGCGGACAAGAACAGCGCGTAGCAATAGCGCGTGCAATCGTTACCGACCCAAAGATCCTGGTAGCCGACGAGCCCACTGGCGACTTGGACGCCAAGAGTGCTGAAGAAATCCTCGCACTGATGGACGTTCTCAACCGCGATTTCCATAAAACAATCCTGATGGTAACGCACGATCCTCGAGCGGCCTCTCGTGCGCACGTTCAACATCATCTGGAGAAGGGCGTACTGACGAACTGACATGAAATTCTTACCGTTCGTTTTGAAGCATCTGCGCAGGAATTGGGTACGCACGGGAAGTACGGTACTGGCGTTAGCTCTATGCATCTTCCTGCTTTGCACTCTGGAGTCGATACTTGTCGCCGTGAGTTGGAGTTTGAAGAGTGCGAGTGCGACTCGCCTTGTTACACGCCACCAGGTGAGCCTGGCGTTTGAGCTGCCGTTGAAGTACGAGCAGGAGATCGCGACGATTCCAGGTGTGAAATCAGTTGCTCGCGAATCCTGGTTCGGGGGAACGTACAAGGGAGATTTTAAGAACTTCTTCCCAAACCTCGCGGTGGAGGCGGAGACGTTCCTGCCGATGTACCCCGAGTATCAGATTAAGGACGACGAGAAGAAGGCGTTCATGGAAGACATGCGCGGCTGCATCGTCGGACGCAGGACTGCGGAGCGGTTTGGATGGAAGCTGGGAGATACGTTCCAACTGGAAAGCTTCATCCCGCCTTACCGTATCGGTCATCCATTTGAGTTTGTCATCCGCGGTATTTACGACGCTGATCTAAAGAAGAATCCCGGAACTGATCTGACAGTGATGTACTTCCACCATAAGTACCTCTATGAGTCCACGGGACGGCGCGTGAATACCGGGCTATACGTGGTGCAGGTCGATGACCCGAATCAGGCAGGCGCTATCGGCAAGAAGATCGATACGATGTTCGAGAACAGCGACGTCCAGACGAGAACTGAGACCGAAGCGGCATTTCGTGCCGGCTTTGTCGCAATGGCCGGCAACCTGGCATTGCTGTTACGTGGCATCGGTCTGGCGGTGACGTTCACGATCCTCCTGGTAACAGCGAACACCATGAGCATGGCGGTCCGTGAGCGGCGTGGCGAAATCGCGGTCCTTAAGACCCTCGGCTTCCCAAGCAGCCTCGTCATGATGCTGATCCTCGGTGAGGCAGTCGCGTTGGCGGCCCTGGGAGGCGCGCTGGGTGTCTTCCTTAGCCGTGGGGCGATCAATATGCTTCCGGGAATGCCTTTCATCGGAGACGCCGTGCGTGGATTCCCTGACTTCGGTCTCCAGCCACGCATCGTTGGACTTGGACTTGGAGGAGCACTGGTGCTAGGGCTGTTGGCCGGTCTCGTTCCAGCTCTGCTCGCGTATCGCGCAAAAATCACCGACATGTTGAGGCAGGTATAAATGGCGCTCCCAATTACTTACAACCTGCGAAATCTTCGAGAACGATGGAAGACGACTCTGCTCGCGATCGGCGGCATAGCCCTCGTGGTCGCTGTGTTCATCACTTTGGCGGCAATGGCGGCAGGCTTCCGGATCGCCCTTGCGGCGACGGGGTCGGAGGACAACGGAATTGTCGTACAGCGAGGATCGGGCTCGGAGCTTACTTCGTGGATGAATCGCAACGATGCGAACACGATTTCGGTCGATGCACGCGTTGCTCGCGGTACGGACGGCCAGCCGTTGGCGGCTTGTGACGTAGTAGTCATCACCGGCAAACCCCGGCGTACGGATGGAGAGCAGACGAATATTACAGTGCGTGGTGTTCAGCAGCGCGCATTCCAGGTCAGACGAGGCATCAAGATTGTCTCTGGCCGGAACTTCCAGCCGGGTTTGAATGAAATCATTATTGGCAAACGCGCCGCGGATCGCATAACTGGCTTCGACTTAGGTTCCGACGTCTGGATGCAGAAGCGAAACTGGAAGGTTGTTGGCCTATTCACAGCGGACGGCAGTTCATTCGAAAGTGAGATCTGGGGCGACTACGATGTCATGAATACGGCCTTCCAGCGCGGCGGTGGCTGCGAATCATTGACCGTACGCTTGACGAATAAAGATGTACTTGGTCAGTTCGATAAGGACCTGCGTGCGAATCCGCAGATGCAAGTCCAGATGGACGGGGAGCGTAAGTATTACTCCGACCAAGCCGGGCCGATTGCGGCGGCGCTCATGGGGCTTGCGGGATTCGTCGCGGTAGTGATGGGAATCGGAGCAGTGTTTGGCGCGATGAACACGATGTACGGAATTGTTTCCTCACGAACCCGTGAAGTTGGAACGTTGCGCGCGCTTGGCTTCTCGAGGTTCAGCATCCTGTTCTCGTTCCTGGTGGAGTCGGTGATGCTGGCACTGGTCGGAGGAATTCTCGGCTGCTTGCTTGCGATTCCGATGAACGGTTTTACGGGTGCGACAGGGAATACTGCTAGTTTCTCTGAGTTGGCTTTCGCATTCCGGATCACTCCGGCAACGTTGATATCCGGCGTAGTATTTGCGGGATTGATGGGTTTCTTCGGCGGCCTTCTGCCGGCGGTGCGGGCCGCCCGTATGCCGATTACAACCGCGTTGCGAGAAGCCTAGCTGGAACCACAGCTTAAAGGAAAGGGCGCCTTTCGGCGCCCTTTTTACATTTCATTTCCGATGTCGAGTTAGCGTACTTCGAAGGTACCCGAGCACCCGCGTCCGGTCCACAGGCGACCATTATCGACGCCAAAAGTCCGGTTGTATTCGCAGCGGCCATTCTGGTTGATCAACCGAACGCTGTCTACGCGTCCAGGTGTCCTGCACCAATTTCTATCGTTACGACCGTCCGACGAACACGAGACTGTCTGTCCATTGCGCTTATCGTCTCGGTCATGATCTCGATCATGGTCCCGGTCATGGTCGCGACCGCCATACCAGCCACCCCTGTCGTCCCGGTCCCCGCGATTTCCTCCACCATAACCTGAACCGCCCATCTGGACGGAAGAGATGCGCACGTTCCAATTCTTGCTGCGGTCGTCAGGAAGGGGCAATCGCCGGAGGTCATTAATGTCGCGGGACGTGGAGCTGCTCACACCCCTGAAATTCGAATCATTGAAGAACTGGACTTGGGCACGGCCAAAGACCTTGATCGAACGAATCCGGTCGTTAAGTCCCGACGGAACTGAAGTAGCGTTCTGTCCGGCGCTTAGGCAGAAAGACTCACCTCTAAAATTGTAATCCGCAAAAAAACAAGCACCGTCCCGTGGACGTGCGGTTGACCATTGAGCCCATGCGAGCGAAGTTACAACCAGGCAGATGGCCATCACGGCTGTTGACCGTACAAAGCTTCTCATTTGCTCCCCCTTTTGACTGCGACATTGTACCCCCGGGTTATATGCCGCCGCCGTAGTTGTGAAAAATTTCCGAGCCGGTCAGTTGATTCTTTCGATACTCTTCGCGTTCATCATCTTCTGTGGTCAGCGTTTGGGTCGCCGATGCGTGCTTGCGCGCAGCTTCCGACTCGGCAACGATCATGCCAAGCTTCGCTCGCATCTCGTTCACCTGCTCGGCCAGCGCGACGATCACATTGGAAAGAGGATCTTGAATTTCGCGAGGATCTGTAATGAGCACGCGTTGCCCTTCGCGATAGACAACGTGGGCCGGTACGCCGACGACGGTCGAGTTCGGGGGCACGTCGCGAAGCACCACGGATCCGGCGCCGACACGCGAGTTTTCACCGATCGTAATATTGCCGAGGATGTTCGCGTTGTTTCCGACAAACACGCCGTCACGAACGGTGGGGTGGCGCTTTCCTTTTTCCTTGCCAGTTCCGCCGAGCGTAACGCCCTGGTAGAGAGTGACGTCATTTCCGACGATCGCGGTTTCGCCGATAACCACACCCATGCCGTGATCGATGAAGACGCGGCGTCCGATCCTCGCTCCGGGATGAATCTCAATACCGGTGAAGAGCCGAATCACCTGCGAGACCCAGCGCGCGAGCAGTTTGAACTTATGACGCCACAGCCAGTTCGTGAAGTGGTGTGCCCACACTGCATGCAGGCCCGGATAGCACAAAAGTATGGCAGCAAGCGACGTTGCCGCCGGGTCCCGTTCAACGACGGATTGGATGTCCTCGCGGACGGACTGGAAGAATCCCATATCTCTAGTGTTATCAGATGGCCAGAGCCACTGGAAGGCTCAGTTAATCATGGGATGCCGAATCATCATGAGCTGTCGAGTTTCGGATGACCATGAACTTTCGTGCCGGTACTAGGGCTAAAACATAGCGATGTTCAGACATCACAGCATTTATTCCAAAACCGATCTAGCCTACACTGGATGTACCCTGAATTGAAGACCGAGCTTTCATTTTTGCAGCCGTAGCACAGTTTGAACACCGGGTGACGTGTTCATAGAAACGGCGTGAATAGCTGGTGAAAACTTCGAAACAACGCGGGATAGTCGCCAATAGCGCTCTTACACTTGGAGCAGAATTCCAGCCAGGCGAAGGAGATCGGCAAATGACGACAGCAGTGCGTTCCACGCTTCACGCGCCGCCATACTTGCCTCACGTAAAGGCCCCGTCCACTAGTCGCGAGCTAGCCGCGTGTGGAAATTACCGCGCACTCCTGGCTTCTACCGACGAAGAGCGTTCCGCAATTTATCGGCTCCGTTTCCGAGTCTTCAACCTAGAGTTGAACGAAGGACTGGAAGCTTCCTTCACAACCGGTGAGGATCGGGATGAATTCGATGCGGTCTGCGACCATATCTACGTTCATGACCAGAGAACAGGCGAAATCGTAGGAACGTACCGAGTGCAAGCCGGTGTAACCGCAGCCAGGAATCTTGGCTATTACAGCCAGCGCGAATTTGTTCTGACGCCCTTTGAACCGCTGCGCAATCAGGTTCTCGAACTTGGGCGCGCATGCATCGATCGCGATCATCGGTCTTTCGAAGTTCTGAACATCCTCTGGAAGGGCTTGGCGATGTTTGCCCAGGATATCAATGCAAGGTATTTGCTTGGATGCTCGTCGCTCACCTCGCAGGACCCAGCCGAGGGATGGTCAGTTTACGAGCAACTGAAATCCTTCCAGTCGGATCCCGAACTTCGAACCGTCGCGACGCCTGAGTTTTCCATGCCACCGGCCCAGCCACTTGGGCGAGCGAAAGTTCCGAAATTGCTCCGTGCATATCTATCCGTGGGTGCGCACATCTGCGGAACGCCAGGGTTGGACCGGGAATTCAAGACTATCGATTTTCTGACCTTGCTCGACTTTGAACGGTTTTCCCCAGCGGCAAGAGCTCGATTCTTGCGATAGTGTATAGCGCATGACGAAGCGCATCCGGCGAGGGGCGATCTTTGCTCGCGCCATTCACAAGTCGTTCCGGGAATTCGCCCGTCGGAAGAAGAGAAGCGGAAGCGCTCCAACCTTACGGGAGCGCGCTGAATGGCTAAGCGACGCCTGTCGCGGAGTACTAGCCAGTCTTGACGTTCGCGTGTCCGTCGAAGGCGTGATGCCGGAAAGCGGTCTGATCGTATCTAACCATCTCAGTTATCTCGACATCCTCTGCTACAGCTCCATAGCACCCTGCGTTTTCGTGTCGAAAGCCGAAGTGCGGGGATGGCCGGTCTTCGGGCGTCTCGCCACGAATGGTGGAACGATCTATATCGACAGGAAAAGCAGGGTGGACGCCGCGCGAGTAGCCACGGAAATTGAGACGGCCTTGCGCGACGGAATCCGCGTTGTGTTGTTCCCGGAAGGCACAAGTTCTGCCGGCGACAACGTCATGCCCTTTCACGCGCCCTTATTGGAATCTGCCGTGAAGGCGGCTGTCCCGATAACTCCATCGTGCCTCGCTTACGAGATCAAGGGCGGCGATCCGAGAAAAGACATTTGTTATTGGGGCGACATGACGTTCGCGACACATTTTCTTGGACTGTTGGGAAAGGGAAAGATTCACGCGCACCTCTCGATTGGAAAACCGAGGGTAGACTTGGCGGATCGCAAGAGCGCCTCTCGAATCCTTCATAATGATGTGACCGAATTACATGCTCGACTTGCGACGCAGCTGAAACCTGCACACCACGCTGGTAAGACTCATCAAGTCCAAGCTGCCAGGCACTGACACCTTCTTCGTTATGCAGCCCGAAACAGAAGTACTGCGTTCAGTCCGCCAAAAGCGAATGAGTTGGACAAGGCGTACTCTACCGACTGCCTTCGAGATTCGTTGGGAACATAATCGAGGTCGCACTCGGGATCGGCTTCCGTGAAATTGGCCGTCGGTGGCAATAAGCCGTTTTGAAGCGTCAGAACTGTAGCAACTGCTTCAATGGCTCCAGCACCTCCCAGCGCGTGGCCGTGCATGGACTTGGTAGAGCTTACGGGCACCTCTTTTGCACGTGCACCCAGGGTCGCATGAATCGCACGCGTTTCCGTGGGATCGTTTGCGGGAGTGCCTGTGCCGTGGGCATTGATATATCCGATTGAATCCGCCGAAACTCCAGCATCGGCGATCGCATTCCTCATGGCCGCAGCAGCTCCGTCCGCTGATGGCGCCATGATATGCGACGCATCGGAGGACATGCCGAAACCCACGATCTCTGCGTAGATTTTCGCTCCCCGCGCCTTCGCGGAATCCATGTTCTCGAGCATGAGCATTGCGCCGCCTTCGGCAAGAATCAGCCCCGAACGGTTTTTCGAGAAGGGACGACATGTGTCAGGCGAAACTATTCGCAGCGATTCCCATGCCTTTAGCAATCCGAGGCTGAATGGTGATTCGCTGCCGCCCGCGATCGCAAAGTCAGTTTGCCCGTTACGCACCATCCAAAAGGCTTGTCCGATGGCGTGATTAGAAGAGGAGCATGCTGTCGAAACCGTATAGACGGGTCCGGTTATACCGAACTCCATGGAGATGTGGCTGGCTCCGGAATTCGCCATGGTCCGAGGAATGGTGAAAGGGTGAACCCGGTCGCGCGAATTCTTGTACAGCGCCACGAACTGTTCATCCTGTGAGTTCTGTCCGCCAGTACATGATCCGGTAACTACAGCCGTCCGTGCACCTGTGTCGGGCATGAATTCAATGCCGGCATCGCGAACCGCCTGGCGTGCTCCGGCGAGCGCGAACTGCGCGAACCGGTCTAGAAGTCCGATTTGCGCTGAATCAAAATGTGCGGAGGGGTCGAAATCCTTGACCTCGGCTCCGTTTTTGAAACGGATTTGGGAGCTGTCGATATTCCTGAGTGGACCGATGGCAGATTCGCCGGCTGACAGTCGCGACCAAAAATCCAGAACGCTATTTCCGAGGGGGGAGATGATTCCAAGGCCCGTGATGGCTACGCGACGCATGTCCAATGTTGACGCTCGGCATGGTTTCACCGAGAAGTCGCGATTATACCTAATTGAAACACGGTCGACGGTTTTTGAAGTCGGCGGATTACCTTGGCAGTATCCCCACGCCCGGTTCCTGGCTGCTTTCAAGCGTGAAGCCCTTGCCTGTCCATGCGACTCCAAGGGCGTGCAGGATCAACCTGTCTTGTTCGCCCAGTTTGTCGGAATCTAGCACGGCCTCGTAAGCGTAAAAAACGGTGGCGTTGCGAGTGAAACACCAGGTTTCGTGCCGAAGTACACCCTTGCAGTGTTCGCACGCCTCGCCGCTGTGTCGATTGCTGTGGTACCAGTGCGTCGGTCCGGTTGTGGGCATCGGAACTCCTCCCACTCCCGCACCAGAATCGATCTTGCTGGTTCTTGCTCTGGTACGGGAAGTGACAGGAAAACGATGTACCAGGTAGCTTGTAATTGCTTGTGATTCGAGTCACGAAAAATCGTGATTCGTGACACTGATGGTCAATGATCTGAATCCCGGATTATCTCTTCGTTTGTAACTGCGCGGATTTCGGTGGCTCGCTCTCGGTACGGAATCGCGCTGACAACCCGGGCCGCTTCAGCGCCTCATATTCCTCGGCAAGATCAAGCCGTGCATTTTGGAGCCAGGTTGCGGAAGGATTAGTTTGCTTGACGAGGACTTCATATCCGGCACGGCTTTCGACCTCGGCATCCTCGTACCGTTTCTGTTTGACGAGCGCGCGGCCAAGTTTGATTCTCGCAATCCCGGTATTGAAATGCTCGGCGGACAGAGTCGTTGTAAATCGCTTAACAACGTCGCGGAAGGTCGCTTCTGCTTTTCCGTAATCTTTTTGATCGAAGTAAACGCTGCCGAGGTTGGAGAGTGCGATTGCAATCAGGTAATGATTGTCCTTATATACGGAACGATAGATTTCGGCCATCCGGCTGAAATCAGCTTCAGCCTCGTGAAGCTTTCCCTGCTGCTTCGCGATCTTGCCCAGTTCATTCAGCACCGATGCGACGCGAGGATGCACCTTCCCGTAAACCTGTTCCTGGATCCGGAGCGCCTCGCGCAACATGTCCGCTGCGTCATCTGAACGTCCTTCTGCCACCAGCGTGCGGCCGAGAATCGTCAATGCGGAGGCAGTCTCGGGATGATCCTTGCCGTACCACGTGCGCATGATGTCGAGCGCCTCGCGATTGAATTTTTCCGACTCCTGGTAGTTGCCGTAATCGAACTGAATGGCTCCGAGGTTGATCAGGGTGTCGGCGATCAGCGGGTGACGCTCCCCGTACAACTGGCGACGCATCAGCAGAACGCGACGGTTTATCGAATCGGATTCGGCGTGGTGACCGGCGTAGTAATGTGAATTCGCGAGTTCAGACAAGGTGGATGCGAGTTCCGCGCTGGAAGTGCCAGGCTCGGACTGAAGTCGGACCGCCTCCTCGAGGACACTGATCGACTTCGGATAAGAGCCACGATTTTCCAGAATCATTCCCAGGGCGGCGATGCCTCTTCCTACTGCGGGATCGTTCGGGGGAAGATATCGCTTGGTCATCGCCAGTCCCTCTTGCACCAGTTGCTCTGCCTCTTCCAGTCGCGCCTGGTCGGAGCGAAGAAGACCAAGTTTGATAAGGCTCCCAGCGGTCTCTCGGCTATAGGAGCCATAGAGTGTTCTGTGTCTGTCCAACGCAAGTTGCATCATCTTGTCTGCGCGATCCAACTTGCCAAGCTTCTGGTAGATTCCTCCGAGTGTTTCGTAAAGTTCGGCTTGCTCCTTGGGATCTCCGTTCAGTGCTTGCGCCTCTTGCACGCCGCGGTCGAGCAGTGTGGCGACGCGAAGGTCATCCGAAGGTCCGGCAGCCTCATCGCCCCCCTGGAACAAATCCATCATGAAATGTTGAATGCGTTGCGTGCGCGCGGCTTCATCCAGCGCAGCATTTCGAGCTTTAGCCAGGCGCACGGTGAAGAAGACGACCAGCGTTACGAGTGTCGCAAAGACCAAAGACGCCGCTACCACAGCCCTGCGGTTTCTTTTTACAAATTTCCCAACGCGATAGCGCAGGGAATCGGGTCGAGCCTCGAGAGGCTCGCCTTTCAGATAGTGATCTATGTCGCGAATCAATGCTTCCACAGATCGATATCTTCGATTCGGATCCTTGTGCATCGCCGTCAGACAAAGTACGTCAAGATCGGCCCACGTGGTGTTGTCCACTGAATCGGCAGGAACTGCACCTTGGGTACCCAACTGATTCTTACGCGTGATCGCGGACGGTCGACCTGGGTCATGCTCGGAGATAATGATCGCGGCTTCGGACGGTGTGAGGTTAGAGAGATCGAACGGGAGTTGGCCGGTAAGTAATTCATACAGAATCACACCGAGGGAATACACATCTGTATGAACCCCGACGCGATCGCCGCGAATCTGCTCCGGCGCCGCATAGGCGGGCGTCATCAAACGCAACCCCGTCATCGTCTGATCTACGGAAGATTCCAGGGACTCCATCTGCTTGGCAATGCCGAAATCGAGTAACCGAACGGTGGCGTCATTCTTTACGAGGATGTTCGAGGGCTTTAAGTCGCGATGGATAACTGCATGTCCGTGGGCGTACTGCACCGCTTCGCACACTGCGCGAAATAACTGTAGCCGCTCCAATGCCGGCGAGTGATGCTGCCGACAATATTCCGTTAAGGGCAGACCTTCGACGTGTTCCATCACGAACCACGGAGTCCCGTCCTCGAGAGTGTCGGCGTCGTAAAGTTGGGCGATGGAAGGATGGTTAAGCTGTGCGAGGGTTCGCTGTTCTCCTGCAAAACGCTCGCGACGTGCCGGGGAGAGCCATGCGTCGCGCAGAACTTTGATTGCGACCTGGTTCCCGAGGTCGGGTCGCGTTGCCAGGTAGACGACACCCATGCCGCCTTCACCAAGAACCCGGATCACGCGGTACGGCCCAAATTCCTTGGACGAAAGTTCCGCTGATGCACTTCCGATAGATTGATTGGCCAGTTCTGCGACGCTGCGGTCGAGAATGTTGTCGCCCCGCGCGTCCTGCTCCAGCATCGCTAGAACTTCATTGCGCAACTCCGCGTCATCGCCGCATGCGGCGGTCAGGAACCCGAGGTGCTCCCTCGCGGGAAGTTCCAGTGCTTCCTGGAATAAAGTTTGCAGGCGTTGCCAGCGCGCATCGTCCATCCATTGCCCTCAACCGACGAGAAGTCTAGTGGGCCCGGCGCAGTTCCTGACCCAACCAGGCTTTGGCTGCGCGCCACTCCCGGAAGACGGTCGCTTCCGAAATACCAAGTTGGACTGCGATCTCTGAGATCTCGACGCCGCCGAAGAATCGGCTCTCGACAATGGTCGCCTGTCGCGGTTCGAGACGCGCCAATTCGTCTAGAGCAACATTCAGCGCCAACAGTTCTCGGTCACAAGTTGTGCCGCCATCGACTGCGTCGTCGAAAGTGACGAATATCGCCTCGCCTTCGCCACCTCGCTTGCGGGAGTTGCGTCGCCGCGCCGCCTCCACCAGCAGTTGCCGCATGGCACGCGCGGCGATCCGCTTGAAATGGAGCTGCGACATTTCCCCGAGTCCGGGCGTCTTCGCCAATTTGATCCAAGCTTCATTTACAAGCGCGGTGGGGCTGAGCGTCATTCCCCCATCGCCACGCTTCACCGTCGAGGCGAGACGGCGCAGTTCTTCGTAAGTCAGACTAAATAGTTGATCGAGGGCCTTCCGTTCATGATGCAGTCCATCGGAATTGAAGGGGCTCGCGGGCAACGCCCGCTGAATATTTCTTAATGGCATGACAGTTTTTCCCACCCGTTTACGCAATGCGAGGAAAGCCCCGAAACCCTAGGAGATCAGTGGTTGGCACTGGGAGAGAGCCAGAGTCACTGAGGGACGGGAATGTACCACCGGTGGTGCACAGATACAACCGCATTCTAGCTCGCTCGCAAAAGGAGAAGTGTCGCCATGCAAAAAAGAGGCAGGATTCTACGGGATCCCATTTCAGGTCCCGGTCTATTGATGGTCGAAGGACAGCAGTATCCCTTTTCCCTTGAGGGTGTTTGGAGGTCGGAAGCACCCCCGACGACTGGGATGGTAGTGGACGTCGAGTTTGATTCGGGTTCGCGCGTAGTAGCAGTGACCGCAGTGGCAGAGTCGCAGATCGCGAAAGAACAGGCCGAGGTGGCACTTGCGGCTGCAAAGGAAAAAGGCGCAGCCCTGGCTTCTGGAATGGTCGCTAAGTTTGGTGCCCCCAGCCTGATCGCTGCCGGGCTTTTGATCGTTTCCTGGTTCTTCTTAACCACCGCTTCCATCAAGTCGCCACTCGGGTCGATCGAGTTCACTTTCTGGCAGGTGCTGGGGTATCTGAATGCCAAGAACATCTTCGAAGTAATGATGAGCGGAGGTCGTGGTGGCCCGAGCGCCGGAATCTACGGGTTCTTTGCCATCGCAGCCCTTGCCGGTCCATTCGTCCATCACTTCTGGAAAGATCGTCGCGCCAAACTCGGCGGACTACTGCCGTTGCTCTTCATGATCGTGATCGCATTAGCTGTGCGGTCCAGTATCAATAGCGCGTTTGGCGCCGAGCAAGTGGGTGCCGATATGCGCACCTTTGTCGATCAGGCAAGGGAAGAGGCAATGAAGGCGGTTTCAATCGGCATGGGGGCGTATCTCGCCATAGCCGTCAGCCTTTACCTTGCAGCAGTCAGTTTGAAAAGTTTCCTGGTTGCTCAGGCAACAACGGTTCCAGTTTCCGAAAAGTCCCACAGGGCAGCAGCGTAGAGGTCAGGGCCGCTTCCGATGGAAGGCGGCCCCGGTCCTGTTCTCGATATCTCCAAGGAGCGATTTTATGAAGCATATATTCTCGTGGAAGGGCCTTGTCTCTTACATGCTTTTCATGGCCGCGCCGGTGCTCACGGCGTCTGCGCAAACGCCGAGCGGAATTTGCGGCACGCAGCCACTTTGCTACGAGACTGCAGATTTCGCCGCCACCATCGCGAACTTCCGCACTAGCGCCACCCCGCAAGGCTACAAGATCATCGATACGACGGTTCGATTCCAAAACAAGACCAATCAGCCGCTTGTCCTTGGTTATGTGAATAGCTCCGGCATGGCGACCGACGAGCGTGGTAACCGCTCCATCGTCTGGGGACCGAACGGTTATCGCGGAATCGGCCTGGTTGCTGGTGCAAACTTCGACCCGAAATTCGTGGTGCGACCGGGCAGTTATGCAGACGCCCAATTTGAGTTGGTTTTGCAGGGATGGCCGAAGGTGATTGGCTTCACCTATGACCTCAGCCTTACGGTCGCCGAGATCAACAGCTTTCAAGGGAATCAGCACACGCTTGGTGGAGAGTTCCCACTTCACTTTCAAGGGCTGGCCAATGGAGCGTCCGGCGCTGCCCCCGGCGTAGCAAACGGTCTAGTCCCGGGGTTGCCGGCCACGGCTGCGGCAGGGCCATGTGGGCTGGCCGCTACCCAGGGCGCGGCGGGGAAGGCCAGTTCGACGGTCTCCAATGCCGCGAGCACACTATCGAGCCTCGGGTCCATCTTCGGAAAGAAGAAAGCTGCACAGAACGCTAACCAAGTCGCGAGCGCGGCGGCAGGTTGCGACCCTCGAGTGAATGCTGCGGCATCTACGGCTGGAACCTTCGCTGGAGCGGTCGCGGACAACGGCTCGCCACAAGTCCAACCGGCTGCGCTAACCAATGTCGCGCAGCAACAAATGCCGATGGGCGCCGCCGCCGATTCGTCGGCAGCACTCAACACCGCCAACGCCTACCAAACGTCCACTCCCGCGACTACGCCCTCCGCAATTGCAGCCGACGCTTATACGAAAACGAAGCAAGCTCAACAGCAACGTCGTGGTCGTCAGCAGCAGCGGGTGAACTCCCAACAGACAACGCAAGAGCCGCAACAGATAGCCACCGCCGCTGCGCCGAATCTGCCGCCCCCTCAGGGAGCCCCGGCATCGTCGGAGCCGTGGACACCTCCTGCCGACGTTCCCAAGGGTCCTGTGGGTCCTATGAATCCCGCAAAAATGCCGGACATAATCGGCATTCACTTAGGAATGGATCCAAAGGAAGCCGTGGCGGTCACCCGCGCTCACTATCCAAAGAACACACTCACCCCGTATCAAAATGACTTGGCTACGTTCCCCGTGCCGGTGTTTCAGGGCGCGTATATCAACCCCGCGAATAATTTCCAAGATGACTTCAATTTCCAATCGACCTTGCCACCAGAGAAACAGGCGATATGGAAGGTGAGGCGCATAACCAAGGGAATGCACATCAACCGCGAGACTCTCCTTGCAGCTCTTCGCGAAAAATACGGTAAGGAGTCGGTTGCCACTGGCAACGACCCGCGCACCCCAATCTCCAGTGATCGGGAGATCACGCAGTTACTTTGGCTCTTCGATGAGCAGGGCCGCCATGTTCCGCTGCCCTTCTCCAATGCCATGGTTGCTATGGATTGTAGAAACGGTCTGCCTGACGGACCCGGTGGTGCGTACCTGGTGACCGAAGTTCGCGGTGGAACCTTCCAGTCGAACGGATGGTGTGCGTCGTCCTATGTTGCTGTACACGTCACCATCGGATCGATAGAACCAATTATCGAAAGCATTACGACCGATATGACAGATCTGCCGCTCGCGCTTCGGACCGCGCACTCTACAACTGCTTGGTATCGCGTGCAGGCGGAAAAGGCTCGTAAGCAGGATCTCGAAAAATCGAAGCAGGCCAAGCCCGTATTTTGATTGGTTGCATTGTTGAGGAGGACATCGATGCAAGTCCACTCTCTACGTGATGGGATTCTTCGCGTAATGACGGCGGCGTTTGTTCTTGGAGTTATGACGCTGAACTGCGCCGCCCAACAGTCGAATGTCATACCGGATGTCATCGGTATCCGACCGGGAATGGCTATCGGCGACGCTTACAAAGTGCTCAAGGCACACGACGCAAAGGGCGCGATCAAATTCGGACAGCGCCGAATCCCTGCCGTGTCGGATAAGCCAATCACGCACGCATTCTTGTATTCTCCAACCTCAAGTACGGAGGACATGGAGGTCATACTGGCTGACATAACTTTCCCACCGAGCCAGCAAGTAGTATGGCGTGTTACTCGATTAATCCGTTTCCCGGAGGGGAAGGAGGTTCCGCCAGCTACGCTGCTCGCCGCCCTGCGCCAAAAGTATGGCCCGGAGATACCCGCGAGCAATCCGCAATTCGCATATTGGGTATTCGATCCACAAGGACATCCTGCAAATCGCAACGCCGGAGTCAATCTCGCCGATTGCGCGCAATACGTCGAACTCCCTTCGAACATCCTCACGTACATGAGTCTGTTCACCGATGGTCGACCGAGTTCCGAATCGGTCCCAGGCGGGGTTGCTCTCAGTCCGTCCAGCGTAGTCGCGAACCGGGATGCGTGCCAGGCGTACGTCTTCGTCGTTGCATACCTGTCTCCAGGCGGACTTCACCGGGAACTCGTGGGTTCCATCGTTGTCGCGATTACGGATCTCGGAGCCGGAATACGCGCCGGGAGAGCGACCCAGTCCGTCATGAACAATGCTGCGGCTGCGCAACAACAAAAAGAATTGAAGAAGGCCCAACAGCAGGCAGCGCCAACCTTTTAGCGATAGCCCCTGCGCGCGAGAGCTATTTCTCGGGGTCAACGAGTCGACAAATGAATCCCCAGCCGCCACCAAGCTCGCTGACGGCGAGTACCAATTCATTGTTGCCCTTCGTCAGGGGAAGGTAAACGGCGTCGTTCTCCGGGTTCATGATGCCAAGAAATCCCGGGTCGCGGAAATTCTGAGCGCTTCGGCCAGTGTAGAGAATCTTGCCATTCAGGAACACGCTAACGTCATCGCTATAGCCGATGTAGAGCTTCTTCACCTGGTCGCGGTCCGAGTCGATATTTGTCCGCGCATATAGAACTTTCATACCCGGCTGCGGATCCAGTCGCTTGGAAAAGTCGTTTGCAAATGTGACTCTCGGATGCGGAGCGTCCCGATAGCGGTAGAGGACTACGAATCCGGGTGGTTCGGCTTCAACGTCCTGCCAACGAATGGCATCGCTCTCAGAGAGTGACAGCGGGTGCTTGAGCTTTCGCGCGAGCGCATCGAAGGCGGGCGACAAGCTCCATTTCGTCAAAGTGCCTGCCGGCATCGTCGGAAGGTGACGCTCCCAAGCCGCATCGGTCGTCTTCCGAACTTCAAAATTCGAGAAATATGTTGCGCCTGTAAGCACTGCCAGGGCCAGCTGACCTTTCTGAATGCCACTTTTCAAATCATTCATGATCAGCGCTGGCTTATCCATATCCTTGACGTATAACTTCGCCTGCGCTCCAGTCAGTTCCAGGCGTAGGTGGAACCACACATCTTTCGGGATGTCGACTGCGCCTGTGAAGCCCGGCCCATTGTAGATTTGCCAGTTGAGGCCTGTATTCAGAACCGGTGTGTATTGAATTGCGTCCGGATATCCAGATTTGTGCTGACGAAGATAAACCCATTCGGCGTTAGCATCGTTGATCCTAAACTGAATACCAAAGAACCCGCGGCTTGCGGGTGTCGCAACATCTACATCGACAACGCCGTCGCGCAGTTCAAAGTCCTTCAAAGTGGCCCCACCGCCATCCAGTAAGAGACTCTTCCGGCCTTGATAATCAGCGACCTTGGCTTGTCCCTCCAACTCCCAGCGTGGGGAGTCTGCAGGAACGGACAGCGTCTGCGCGGAAGTGGCCGTGGCTGCAAGCAAAAGTCCTGTCGACATAGCGATGGATAACCGCAGGAGTGTGTTGGATCTGAATAGCATTCGGCTCTCCGCAAACCTTGGGGTCCGACTCACCTTCGAGTGAGGGGGGCACGCGTGGAAGTGCCACGGAGGCGTGTCAGTCGACCCAGTGCCTTCTAAGGCTGATGTGGCAGTGAATAGACGTACAGAGACTTGTTTGGGTATCGAAGGAACACAGAGCGGTACTGCTCTATCGGTTGTTGCCTGGACGGTGAGCGCCGCCAGCACTTGCAGAAGGGGCCGACTCGCTCCGAGGTAAGTGTGCAACTGGGCCAGCACCTGTTATCTCGTAGTCGTGATACTCGATCGTCAAGTCCGCACGCCCGCCCAGTCGAATCGAGGACAAACTGTGATTGCGCGCAGGGAGCCAGAAATCGTTCACCTTCATGTACACCTGTTCAATCTCGGATTTCTTGGTCCAGAACGAAGGGTTCTTCGCGGGTTCTGCAACCAACCGGGCTACCGCAAAATCCTGGGCATTGACCCAGATTCGGCCGCGGTAAAGATATTTGTCCTTCGTCTTTGGTTCAACGATCAGTACGTACATGGGGCCGGAAATCGTCTCTTCGACCCCCGCCGACTCAAAGTCATAATTGTCGCGGTTCAGTGCTGAACGTCGTTGAATCTCGGTGTCCAGTGCTTCCTTTTCCGCTTCCAGCAGCTTCTTGAACACTTTATCGATGATCAACTTGGAGCCGCTGGACGACACAACGGTGAATTCCTTCGTGCTGGGAGACGTGTAGTTCACCCGGACAGCCATTTCCGCATTACGGCTGCCGCCGAATCCGTGATATTCCACCCGGTAAGTTCTGGTCCCCTGGTAAGAATGCAGCGCTTGAAGACGGTGAAGATTCATCTGGATCAAATTGTCCACAACCTGATCCGTGGTGTACGCACCGAGTTTCGCCATCGTAACCGGGGCCGATTGCTGACCCTTCGCGTACTGGCTGAGCGTCAGTATCAGGACCCACGAGACGACGAGTTCAGTGCGAAAACGAAGGACATTCATGCTTACTTAACTTGGATGCGGTTTGGCCTGACTGTGCGATTCCTTGTCGGAAAACAAGAGGCGCGCATCGGTAGGTCGGAGGGGCGAGGTTACCTCGGAAAGAAAGCGTGATCTTTGCGCTGGGCCGGATCCTGCCTAGAGTTGGTTGGTCCGAGGCTCGCAGGTATGGTTGAGATATTCTTCAGCGTCCTGACATTTCAATTGGCA
>Ga0163163_10001297_pt1 | contig 21131 bp, 15 predicted proteins | sample S65metaG_FD_119766 | JGI IMG/M metagenome (GOLD analysis project Ga0163163, IMG submission 119766) | Switchgrass rhizosphere microbial communities from Kellogg Biological Station, Michigan, USA - S6-5 metaG | ecosystem: Host-associated > Plants > Roots > Rhizosphere > Soil | place: USA...
ACCTTGGGGTCCGCGGTCAGGTCGACCGCGATGACGTCATCCGACAGCAGCTCGGCACCGAACCGCTCGGCCTGCTTGCGCATGTTGTCCATCAGGTCGGGGCCCATGACCGAGTCGGGGAAGCCCGGATAGTTCTCCACATCGGTGGTCGTCATCAGGGCGCCACCCGACTGGACCCCTTCGATGATCAGGGGCTTGAGGTTCGCCCGGGCGGCGTACACGGCGGCCGTGTACCCGGCCGGCCCGGAACCGATGATGATGACGTTTCGTACGTCGGTCATGGACGCAACCCTTCAAGGGGACGTTCGTCAGTGGCCGTCCGCTTCCGGGCGGCCTGCGATGGCCAGAACGTCATCGTACGAACCCGGATTCCCCGGAGCGACGAACGTCATGCCCACGCGACCCGGCGCGCCGCGTGTCTCCCGTCACCGACCGGTCGGACCGGGCCGACCCGCCCCAAAACGGAACAGGTCATCCACCGATCGTGGTCGAGTACAGCTCGTTCGCACTGCCCTGCCCGCAAGCGGGTCCGACCACCACCGCGATCACCTGGTTCGGCTGCTGCACCACGATCACCAGCGCCGGCGTGCCCTGGAACTCCGCGAAGTCCACCAGGGATGGCGTGCCGGCGTGTGCCCGGTCGACGGCGTCCAGGCACGCCCGCAGTGCCGACGGGTCCGCCAGTCGAGCCAACGGGTCGGTCGCCGTCAACGGGCTGGGGGCGTCGAAGGCACCGGAGGCGGACTTGCTCGCGGCGCTCCCCACCGGCGCGGGGTTCGCGGTCGGCGCGGCCGCGGGCGCCTGCGGTGCCGCGGCGCCCCGCTGGTCCTGGGCCAGCTGGCCGAGCGTTCCGGGCTTGTAGTCGCGGCCGGAGTGCCTGATCGGCGGGCCGGCGGACAGGGCCTGTGCATCCGGGCCGCGCGCGTTCGACTTGTCCCCCGATCCGGCCGTCGCGTTCGACCCCAGATTTGAGTGCTGGAGGTTCGTGACCACGCCGACGCCCACCACGAAGACGATCGCGGCCGCGGCCACGCCGATGAGGGTCGGGCCCACGCGGCGCCAACCGGCCGGCCGGGCGGCGTGCCGGGCCTGCGTCGGCCCCGAGCGAAGCGTGGCCCGGCGGGACTGGTCGGCGAGACCGGCGATCGTGGTGTCGAGCCGAGCGGACACGTCCGGCGGCATCTCGAGTGGGCCGGCGATCGCTCTGAGGTCGGACCGGACCGCGCGGTCGGCGTCGACCAGGGCGTCGTGGGCGATCGCCCAACGATCGTCGGTAGCGACCAGTCGGGCCACCCGGTCGTAGTCGGCCAGGTCAAGGACGCCGGCGGTGAAGTCGGCGAGCAGGTCGAGCTCGTCCTCGGTCAGTCCGTGCACGCTCACCCCACACCTCCTCGCTCGACCCGTCGTGACTCAGGTGATCCGACGTCCGGACCATCGGCGCGGTTCCCACCGTCGTCGCTTGTCCGCAGATGACCGAGCAGTACGGCCAGGCGCGCCCGACCGCGGGCGCACCGGCTCTTCACCGTTCCCTCTGCGATACCCAACATCTCGGCGATCTCAGCGACCGAGTACCCCTCGAGGTCGAGCAGTACCAGGGCGGCCCGTTGGTCGGGTGGCAGCTGGGCGAGCGCCGCCCGCACGACGAGCCCGGTGTCCCGGTCCGGTTCGAGCGCCCCCCGGGACGCGGTCTCCACCTCGGGCAAGGGCACCGTCGGTCGGGCCTGGCGTCGACGGGCCCGGTCCAGACAGGCGTTGACGACGATCCGGTGCAGCCAGGTGGTGACCGCCGACTCGCCGCGGAACCGGTCGGCCGCACGGTAGGCCGAGATCAACGCGTCCTGCAGAGCGTCGGCCGCTTCCTCCCGGTCCCCCAGGGTACGAACGGCCACCGCCCACATCCGGTCGCGGTGGCGCTGGACCAGCTCGGCGAACGCGTGGCGGTCCCCGCCGACGTGCGCGCGCAGCAGCGCGGCGTCGTCGACGTCGGCGTAGGGACTGGTCACGGCGAGACCCTATCGGGTCAGGGCGAGAGGACGGTGATCTCGTTTACGGCGAGGGAGTACTTGCCGCCCTTGGCCGGGTCCTGCGGCAGCTGGGTGATCCAGATCAGCAGGTACTGGATCGTCTGCTGGTCCGGCGGCACCGGGAAGACCATCACCGTGCCCGGTCGGTCGGCCAGCTCGGCACCGACCTTTGTGTACGTGGTGGAGATGGTCTTGTCGCCGTCGGAGCAGGCTGCGGGGGTACTGCAGCCGGTGCCCGGGTCGCTCGTGCCGGTGCGCAGTGACATCGTCGAGCCCTGCAGGTTCACGACCACCTTGACCGCGCCGACCTTGGTGGGCGCGCCGAGGTTGATGAGCAGACCCATGCCGGGCTTGAGGTCGCCGAACTTCGGGCGGGTGTAGGTCTGGGTACTCCACCCGGTGGCTTCGTTGCCGTCGACCGCCTTGTCCGCATCGCGCACCTCCGCGCGGTCACCGGGCGGTGGGTCGACGACCCGGATCATGCTGGCGTTCAGCGGGATCGGGTGCCCGCCGGCGCCGGTCGCGGCCGGGCTGGTGTTCTGGGTCGGACCGCCGGCCACGTCCGGAGTAGTGCTACCGGAAGAGCCGCCGAGCAGCTTGGCGCCGATGATCGCCATCACGATCGCGATGACGGTGAGCACGACCACGCCGATCGCGAGCTTGCCGCCGGCCCGGCGGCGCACGTTCTCCCCACCACCACCACCGAACCCCATCGGCCCGGCGTTGAGGTCCTCGTCCTCGTCGTACTCGGTGTCGTAGCCGGTGTCATAGCCCGAGTTGTAGCCCGAGTTGTAGCCGGACGCGACCTCGCCCTCGGTGGCGAGTCGCGCGAACTCGGCCGCCAGGATGCTCGCCGTCGGCGGCTCTACCCGCGGGTCGAGCAGGTCGGCCGAGATCTCGTCGAGATGGCTCGGGATGCCGCCGCGCACCTGCCGCGGAGTGGCCAAGCGACCGGTGTTGTCGCGCACGGCATCGGGCAGGCTCGAGTACCCGGCCTCGGTGTGTGGCCAGTACCCGGTGAGGCAGGCGTACAGGACGGCGCCCACCGCGCGGACGTCCGACTCGGGGTCGGCCGGACCGTCGGCATGGGCGTCGGTGAGCACGACCCGTCCGTCGTCGGCGATGAGGATGGTGCCCGGGTGGACGTTGCCGTGCACGATGCCGGCCGAGTGCAGAGCCGAGATGGCCTCCGCGATCGCGTGCGTGACCAACGTCGAGCGTTCGGGATCGAGCGGCCCCTGCCGCAACACGTCGCGCAGCGCGATGCCGGGCACCCACTCGCGTACGAGATAGGCGCGGTAACCGTCGTCGATGGCGTCGTAGACCGAGACCAGGTGCGGGTGGACCAGGCGGCTCGCGGCCACGGCCGTGGTGAGCATGCCGGCCGCGGACTCGCCGCCGGGCTGACGGATCACCACCGCGACCGGTCGCTTGAGCACCATGTCGAAGCCGCGCCAGATCTGGCGACCGGCGGCGTCGGTGTCGACGTGCTCCTCGAGGCGGTACCGCTCGGCGAACAGCTCGCCGGTGGCCGACGGGCCGAAGGTCATGACACCGGGATTGCCCGGCGGAGCACCGGGTTCGGAGCCATGTCCGTCGCCTTGGTGGCTCACCCGTCCTCCTCGTCGGACCCGCAGGTCACGGCAGGCACACTTCCCCGAGACGATATCCCAGGTGCGGACATTCTGCGTTGACCGTGCTCATAGCGTAAGCACGTCGACGCACGTCCGTGGCCTCCCGTAGCCGCGCACCGTCGGACGTCGAATGTCCGCGTCCAGCGTGCACGTCGTCGGCGGATGCGTCCAGCGGCCGTACCGGCAGGACTTCCACGCGGCCACGCGGCCACGCGGTGCGTGGATCAGCGTCCGAGCCGGGCTCGCAGCATGCCGGCGAGGTCGCGAACCTCCTGCACCCGGAGGGCGAAGGCGACCGCGATGTAGGTACCGATCAGGACGACTCCGCCGAGCACCAGTTCGACGTAGCTGGCCGGGCGATCGTCGGTCCACAGCGTCGTGAGCCCGATCACCACGATGAGCGCGGGTACGCAAGCGACCAGAGCGGCGAAGCCGAGCCGGGCGATCGTCGAGACGATCTGGCGCATACCGAGCAGACCGACCCGCTGTCGCAGCAACCAGTAGCCCAGCACCGCCGCGAGGACGAACGAGATCGCGTTGCCGCCCATGAGCCCGGCCGCCACCCCGCCGGCCGGGAGGATGACGAACAGCAGCAGGTCCACGACGATGCGCAGGATGACGACCGGGACGTTCACCAGGGCCGGCGTCTTGGTGTCCGGCATCGCATAGAACGCGAACAGCTGCAGCTGGCTGATCGCGAACGGCACCAGACCCAGGCCGGCGACGGCGATGACCCAGCCGGTCGCGATCGCGGCGTCGTGGGTGTAGTTCCCGTACTGGAACAGGCTGACCGCGAGCGGCCGGCCGAGCACGACGTAGGCCGCCGTGGTGGGGACCAGGACGACGGCGGTCAGCCGGGTGCCCAGCGACAGTTGGGAGACCAGGTCCTCGTGGCGGTTCTCGGCCGCGGCCGCGGCCATGCGCGGCATGAGGGCGGTGATGATGGAGACCGCGACGATTCCGTGGGCCATCATGAAGATCAGGAACGCGTTGTTGAAGATGGCCGGCCCGGCCGCACCCGAGGCGCGGTGCGACGCGGTCTGGGCGAGCCGGAGCACGACCACGAGCCCGATCTGGCTCGCCACCACGTACGCGAGCATCCAGACGCTGACGCGGCCGATCTCGCGCAGGTGGAGCTGGCGGAAGTCCCACCGCCAGCGCCAGGCGAAGCCGACCCGGCGCAGCGCGGGCAGGAGCGCCGCGGCCTGGACGATGATGCCCAGCGTCGTGCCGGCCCCGAGGACCGCCACCTGGGTGGCCGACAGCGACGCCGCGTCCTTCGGGTGGAGTACCGGGGAGAAGAACAGCAGGCTGAGCATCATCCCGATCACGACGAGGTTGTTCAGGATCGGGGCGAACGTGGGCATCGCGAAGTGGCCGCGCGTGTTCAGGATCGCCGCGAACAGCGCGGCCAGCCCGTAGAAGAAGATCATGGGCAACAACAGGAACGACAGCGTCGTGATCAGCGATCGATCGTCGGGCGGTGTGGCCCGGCCGGCGAGCAGGAAAGTGAATACCGGCGCGAACAGCACGGCCACCACAGTCGCCCCGGCCAGGAACACCACGGCGAGGGTGAGCAACCGCTGCGCGTATGCCTCGCCGCGGTCGGCGTCCCGGGTTCGGGCCCGGACCAGCAGCGGGATCACGACGCTGGCCAGCACGCCGCCCAGCAGGAGCTCGTAGACCATGCCCGGCAGGGTGTTGGCCAGGTTGTAGTCGTTGCCGATCGCGATCGCGCCGATGACCGCGCCGATCGTCGCGGTGCGCAGGAAACCGGTGACCCGGCTGATGATGCTGCCCGACGCCATGACCGCCCCGTGGCGGGCGACCGAGGTCTCGACCTCCGGCTCAGCCGACCGGGGTCGCACTGGCACTACTGGGTGCTCGGCGGTGACCCCGCCCACGTTGTACGCGAAACCGATGCTGCGGTCGGAGTCCAGGCTCACGACCGGGATGATCTCGGTTACGTCGTGCGCGTCGTCCGTCACCGCGGGCATGGTCACGGTGTCGTCCGGGTCGTGGGCCCTGCCCTGCGCCCAACCTCCGGCGCGAGAGCTTGCCGAGCGCCCATCGGCTCCGGGCTGTGTCATGGCCACGACCCTATAACTGATGCGCCCCATCTCCGGTCCGCCAGTTAGGCTGGCCACCCGATGTCCGATTCATCCACTGCCCTGACGAAGGCCCAGCGGGCCGCGGTCGCCGAGCTCGTGCGGGTCTCCCCCGTCGCCGACGACCTCGGTCGCCGCTTCGCCAAGGCCGGCCACGAGCTTCACCTGGTCGGCGGTTCCGTTCGTGACGCGTTGCTCGGTCGCCTCGGCGACGATCTCGACTTCGCCACCGACGCCCATCCCGACCAGACGCTCGCGATCGTGTCCGGTTGGGCCAGCACCACCTGGGAGACCGGGCGGGAGTTCGGCACGATCGGCGCGCAGCGCAACGGACTCCGGTTGGAGATCACCACGTACCGGGCTGAGGCGTACGACGGGGTGAGCCGGAACCCGGTCGTCCAGTACGGCACGAGCCTGCTCGACGATCTCGGCCGGCGCGACTTCGCGGTGAACGCGATGGCGGTCAGCCTCCCCGACCACACGTTCACCGACCCGTACGGCGGGTTGGACGATCTGGCGCGGCGGGTGCTGCGTACCCCGGGCACGCCGGAGCAGTCGTTCGGCGACGACCCGCTGCGGATGCTGCGCGCGGCCCGGTTCAGCTCGACGCTGCGGTTCACGCCCGACCCGTCGGTGGTCGCGGCGATGGTCGCGATGGCGCCCGACCTCGGTCGGATCACGGCGGAGCGGATCCGGGACGAGTTCACCAAGCTGCTCTGCGGTGCGGATCCCGTGACCGGGCTGCGGCTGCTGGTCGACACCGGCCTGGCCGAGGTGTTCCTGCCGGAGCTGCCTGGACTTCGGCTGGCCATCGACGAGCACGCCCAGCACAAGGACGTGTACGAGCACACGCTGATCGTGCTGACGAACGCGATCGCGCAGGAGGGCGGCGAGCCGGACTTCGTATTGCGGATGGCGGCGATCATGCACGACTGCGGTAAGCCGGCGACGCGGGCGATCGGTCCGGACCGGCGGGTGAGCTTCCACCACCACGAAGTGGTCGGCGCCCGGCTGACCCGGGCCCGCATGAAGGCGATGCGCTACCCCAAGGAAGTCATCGCCGACGTGTCGGAACTCGTGCTGCTGCACCTTCGCTTCTACGGGTACGGCCGGGGCGAGTGGACCGACTCGGCCGTGCGACGGTACGTCACCGACGCCGGCCCGCTGCTCGACCGGCTGCACATGCTGACCCGCTCGGACTGTACGACCCGCAACCGTCGCAAGGCGGCGCAGCTCGCGGCCGACTACGACGCGCTGGTGGAGCGGATCGCCCGGATCGCGGCCGAGGAGGACCTGGCCCGGATTCGCCCTGACCTGGACGGCAACGCGATCATGGAGTTGCTGGGCCTTCCGCCCGGACCGCTGGTCGGGCAGGCCTGGCGCCACCTCAAGGAGCTGCGCCTGGACCGGGGTCCGCTCGACCATGACGAGGCGGTGGCCGAGCTCATGCGTTGGGCCGGCGAGCGCGGCATCACCCCGCCCTCTTCCTGACCCGGCGGCGAACCGGCAGTTTCACCCGACCTTGACTATGGTCGCGGGCATGGCAGGCGAACCACCGCCGGGGCCGCGAGGGCATTGGTTGCTCGGCAGCCTGCCCGAGATCAGCCGGGACATGCCGCAGACGTTGCTCGACGTGACCCGGGAGTACGGGCCGGTGGTCCGGCTGCGGGTCGGTCCGACCGACATGTACCTGGTCGGTGACGGCGACCTGATCGTGGAGATGATCTCGCGTCGCGCCGGTGACATGCGCAAGTCGGACCGGACCCGGCAGTCGCTCGGCGGTCATCTCGGCGACGGGCTGGTCACGCTCGAGGGCGAGGAGCACCGCCGGCACCGTCGACTGGTCCAACCGGTGATGCATCGCCAGAGCATCGCCGCCCAGCTCGCAACGATGGTCGCCCTGACCGACAAGCGGATCGAGTCGTGGCCCGACGGGTCCACACAGGACATTCTGCGCGAGATGCAGGACCTGACGTTGCGCATCGCCGCGACCGCCCTGTTCCGCGTGGATGACGACGCGATGGTCGCCGCGGCGCGGGAGTTCGCCGCCTCGCTGAACACGATCGTGCGGCGGCCGTTCCCGATTCCGGGCTGGGTGCCGACCAGGGGGAACGTTCGGCGGCGGGCGAGCGTGCGCCGCGTCGACGTCCTGGCCTACGACCTGATCGCCCGGCGCCGCGCCGATCCCGGTACGGACGACCTGCTCTCGCTGCTCATCGGCGCCACCGACGACGAAGGCGGACCCGAACTGTCCGATGTGGAGATTCGGGACGAGCTGATGACGATGTTCTTCGCCGGGCACGAGACGAGCGCCGCCGCGCTGGCCTGGGCGCTGTACCTGTTGGCGCGGCACCAGGAGATGGCCGAGCAGGTGCGGGCCGAGCTCGCGGCCGGCGAGCGGCGGTTGCTGGCTGGCGTGGTGAAGGAGACGCTGCGGCTCTATCCGCCGGCGTGGGTCTTCGACCGCACACCGCGTCGGGACGTGACCGTCGGCGGGTACGCGGTGCCACGGGGCGCGAACATGTTGTTCAGTCCGTGGGTGGCGCACCGGGACCCGTCGCGCTGGCCGGCGGCGGAGGAGTTCCGACCGCAGCGGTGGACCACCGACTGGGTTCCTGCGCGCGGCGCCTACCTGCCGTTCGGCGACGGGCCCCGGATGTGCGTGGGCAACCGGTTCGCGGAGGCCGAGATCCAGGCGGTGCTGGCGGAGCTGCTCCCGCGGGTACAGCTGTCGCTTGTCGACGATGCACCGGTCCGGCCGGAGGGTGACGCCACGCTGCGACCGCGCGGTGGCCTCCCGATGCTGGTGCACCGCCTCTGATCCGGCCCGGCAACAGGTAGGGCTCAGGCCTTTCGGCGGGGATAAGCCGCGATGAACCAGGCGGTCAGCGCGGCGTAACCCACGCCGGACAGGGCCATCACGATCGGGGCGTGGCCGTCGACCGGCAGCACGAGCGCACCCACGGTCAGCCCCCCGACGTACAGCAGGTTGATCGCGGTGTCGTTGACCGAGAAGACCCGCCCCCGGTAGTCGTCGGCGATGTTGACCTGCAGCGCGGTGTCGGTCACGATCCGGGCGGCCTGGGTGACCAGGCTGATGAGGAACGCGGCGGCCACTGTCGCGAGCGGCCGGTACGGCAGACCGAGCGCCGGTACGGCGACAGCCAGCGACGCGAACATCATCGCGAGCCAGCGTGGACCGCCGAACCGCCGGGTCGCGGGCGGGGTGATGAACGCGGCCACCAGCGGTCCGACCGCGGCGGCGCCGGCGATCTGCAGCAGGCCACCCATGGAGTCGCGCAGGTTGCCATGGCTGTAGTAGTTGCGGTACAGCAGCAGGGTCGTGACGAAGAGCAGGCCGTAGAGGCCGCGTTGGACCGCGTTGGCGATCAGTATCGTGGCCGCAGGCCGGCGTCGGCTGAGGTGGCGGATGCCGGCGACCATCCCCCGCAGGGTGGCGACCAGGCCGGCGAGCACGGTGCCGCTGGCCCGTTCGGTGTCGTCGGGCCCGAGGTGGGCCGCGGTGAAACTGAACCGGATGACCAGCGCCGCGGCCACGTAGCCGATGGCGGCCGCGGCGGCGACGAGGGCGTACCCGCGCGAGGTGGTCCCGGTGAACTGGAAGATCGCGCCGGCGCTGCCGATGCCGCCGGCGTAGAGGACGGTGCCGGCGGTCGTGGCGAACGAGTTGGCCGTGACCAGCCGGTCGTCCTCCACCACGTGCGGTTGGGCGGCGGACAGGCCGGACAGATAGAAGCGGTTGAGCGCCACGATGAGCAGCGTGAACAGGACGAACACGGGACCTTCCTGGCCGTTCCAGACCAGGTAGACCACCGGCAGCACAGCAACCGCCCGGATCGTGTTCGCCACCACCAGGGTGTTGCGCCGGCTCCACCGGTCCAGGAACACACCGACGAACGGGCCGAGGGTCGAGTACGGCACGAGCAGGAGCGCGAACGCCGCCGCGATCTTGGCCGGGGTGGCCGCGCGGTCAGGGTTGAAGAACACGCTGCCGGCCAGTCCGGCCTGGAACCAGCCGTCGCCCAGCTGGCTGACGAGCCGGGCGATGAGCAGCCGGCGGAACCCGGTCCGACGCAGAACCGCCCGCACGTTTCCGTGTGGCAACGCACCGGTGGGGTGCGGCTCGAGCGCGGCCTGCATGGTTTCCGAGCCTACGGCCATCCGGCCCACCTCGCGGGCACGGCGAGTACCGGCGAGGTGTCCGGTGGACGTCTTGTCGATGATCTTCAGTCGGTCGGCTTGGCTTCGCCGGTGACCTGTTTGGGCGTCGCGCGCACCGCCTTCTTGGCGCCGTTCGGCTCGGCCTGGTCACGGGCGCCGACGAGCTTCGCGAGCAGTTGGCTCAGGTCGATGCCGGTGAGGTCGGTGCCGAGCTGCAGTCCCTGGGCCACGTTGCCGGCGACGGTGCGGGTCAGCGACGACGCGCCTTCGGTCGACAGGACGGTGAGCTTGTCGATGGATGCGATCGGCGCGGCCGCGGCCGAGACGACCTCGGGCAGGACCCGCAGGAGCAGGTCGAGCAGGGCGGCTTCGCCGTACGCGGCGAACGCGTCGGCCCGGTTCTGCATGGAGGCCGCCTCGGCGGCACCCTTGGCCTGGATCGCCGACGCCTCGGCCGCACCCTCGCGCTCGGTCGCCTCGGCCAGCGCGGCGCGGCGGGCCCGTTCGCCCTCACCCGTCAGGCGCGACTGTTCGGCCGATGCGTGCGCGGCGGCGATCGTCGCCTGGCGTTTCGCCTCCGCCTCCATGATGGCCGCGTTCTTCGCCGCCTCCGCGGCCTGTTCGACCCGGTACCGCTCGGCGTCGGCCGGCTTGCGCACCTCGGTGTCGAGCTGGCGTTCCTTGAGTGCGGCGTTCTGCTCGGCGACCTTGCCCTGCTCGGCCAGGATCACCTGCTGCCGCTCGGCCTCGGCGAGCGGTCCGGCCGCGGCCGACCTGGCCTTGGCCGCGTCGATCTCGGCCTGCACCGAGGCCTGCTTGAGAGCCAGGTTGCGCTGGGCGTCGGCGATCGACTCCTCGGCGGCCAGCCGGGCCTTCTCCGCCTCCTGCCGGGCCTGCGCCTCGGCGATCGCGGCGTCCTTGAGCACCCGGGCCGCCTCCGGCCGGCCGAGGTCCTGCAGATAGGTCCCCTCGGCCAGGATGTCCTGCAGCTGGAACGTGTCGAGCACCAGACCCTGGTTGGTCATCGAGTGCTCGGCCTCCTCCGCGACGGCCGAGGCGAATGCGGTGCGGTCCCGGATGATCTCCTCGACGGTGAGCCGCCCGACGATCGAGCGGAGTGCACCGGCGAGCACCTCGCGGGTGAACTCCTCGATCTCGTTCTGCTGGTTGAGGAACCGTTGGGCGGCGGCCCGGACGGCATCGGCCGTGCCGCCGACCTTGACGATGGCCACGCCCTGCAGGTCGGACCGGATGCCCTGCTTGCTGACCGCGCCCTGGATCTCGACGTGGATGCGCCGGCTGGACAGGCCGAGCACCTGCAGCCGCTGCACGACCGGCAGCACGAAGACCGAGGCGCCCATGACGACCTTCTGCCCGGACAGGTCCTCGCTGACCACGCCGTCGACGCCCTCGATCGACCGGCCCTTGCGGCCGGTGACGATGAACGCCTCGTTGGGGCCGGCCACCTTGATGCGACTCACGATGTACAGGACGAGAAGGACCAGCAGCACCACGCCGCCGATCAGGGCGATGATCGCGCCACTCATTTATGCCTCTTTCGGGGTGACTGGGGTGGTCTGCTCGACCACGACACTGGTGTCGCTGGGCGCCTCGACGACGAATACGTGGGCGCCGAGCGGGACCGGGCCGTCGGCCCGGGCATTGAGCTTCACCGGTTGTCCGCCGATCGAGATCCGGACCTCGCCGTACCCGCCCTCGGCGATGGGGGTGACCACGACGCCCAGGCGGCCGATCAGGGCGGCGCGAGTGGGGGTGGCGTCCGTATGCATACGGGAGACGGCGCGGGCCAGGGCCGCCGTGCCGAGGGCGGCCGGGAAGGCGACCGCCACTCCGGCGACGACGCCGACCACCATGGCGAACGCGCCGGAGCCGATCAGGCTTGCCGCGAGCGCCCCGCCGAAGCCGAACGCGCCGACGAAAGCGGCCACGCTCGGTAGCGAGAACGGGCCGTCGGCGTCGGGGTGGCCCAGGTGGATCAGGTCGCCGACGAGCAAGGAGGCGGCGAGGACGGCGATTCCGATCCCCCCGACCACCAGGAATGCGACGGTCACCGCGTTCATCGTGAGGTTCCTGTTCTTGAAACCGGTGGACACCGAGAGTAGCCCTGCCCCGCCAGGCCGGAAACTGCCACATCCGTCGCCGAAAATGTGTCGCACCTCGACGCACACTGGAAGACATGACGAAGGTCGTGCTGGCGACCCCGATCGGGGGCATCGGCGTGCACGTGGACCAGGGCGCTGTCTGCGGGGTCTCCTTCGGCGCGGTCCCGGGGGGCGAACCCACCCGGACCGAGCTGGAGCGGGGCGGGCAAGTTCTGTCGGCCGCGCTGGAGCAGTTGCGGGACTACTTCGCCGGTGAGCGGACCGACTTCGACCTGCCGGTCGCGGTCCGCCGGGGCAGTGAGTTCGAGCGGGCGGTGTGGACGAAGATCGCCGCCATTCCGTACGGGGAGACGATGAGCTACGGCGCGATCGCCAAGGCGGTCGGCGACCCCGGCGCGGCCCAGGCGGTCGGGCACGCGTGCAACCGCAACCCGTTGCCGATCATCGTGGCCTGCCACCGGGTGATCGGGTCGGACGGGAAGCTGGTCGGCTTCGGTGGCGGGCTGGACCGCAAGCGGTGGCTGCTCACGCTGGAGGCGCGGGTCTCCATCGAGCTGTCATTGCGCGCCGGCTGATCGCACCGCATACGCAGAACGGCGACGCCGAAGCGCCGCCGTCTCTGGTCGTACCGTTGAAAAGATCTTGACCGGTACGGGCGTCAGCTCTCGACGGTGCCGGCGATGAAGCCCTCGACCGCCTGGTGCGCGTCGTGGTCGCTGTACTGCACCGGCGGCGACTTCATGAAGTACGACGAGGCCGACATGATCGGGCCAGCCAGGCCGCGGTCGAGGCCGATCTTCGCCGCTCGGATGGCATCGATGATGACCCCGGCCGAGTTCGGCGAGTCCCAGACCTCGAGCTTGAGCTCGGCGCTCAGCGGGACGTCGCCGAAAGCCTTGCCCTCGAGCCGGATGTAGGCCCACTTGCGGTCGTCCAGCCACGGCACATGGTCCGACGGTCCGATGTGGACGTCCGACTTGGCCATCTCGTGCGGCACCTGCGAGGTGACCGACTGCGTCTTGGAGATCTTCTTCGAGACCAGGCGGGTGCGCTCGAGCATGTTCATGAAGTCCATGTTGCCGCCGAAGTTGAGCTGGTACGTGCGCAGCAGCTCGACCCCGCGGTCCTCGAACAGCTTCGCCAGACCCCGGTGCACGATCGTCGCCCCGACCTGTGACTTGATGTCGTCGCCCACGATCGGCAGCCCGGCATCGGTGAACTTCTTGGCCCACACCGGGTCGGACGCGATGAACACCGGCAGCGCGTTGACGAAGGCGCAGCCCGCGTCGATCGCCGCCTGCGCGTAGAACTTGTCGGCCTGGTCGGAGCCGACCGGAAGGTACGAGACCACCACGTCGACGCGGGCGTCGCGCAGTGCGGCGACAACGTCGACCGGCGCCTGGTCGGACTCCTCGACCATCTCGCGGTAGTACTGGCCGAGGCCGTCGAGGGTCGGGCCGCGCTGGACCTGGATTCCCGTCGGCGGAACTTCACAGATCTTGATGGTGTTGTTCTCGCTAGCGAGAATCGCCTCGGCGATGTCGCTGCCGACCTTCTTGGCGTCCACGTCGAAGGCGGCCACGAACTCCACGTCCGAGACGTGGTAGTCGCCGAACTTGACGTGCATCAGCCCCGGTACGCGGTCGTTGGGGTCGGCGTTGCGGTAGTACTCCACGCCCTGCACCAGGGACGAGGCGCAGTTACCGACACCAACGATGGCGACTCGAACCGAACCCATCGCCGCTGCCTCCTTCTCAGTTACTTCCGGTTGCTTGTTCACCGCTACGGGGTGTCCGTCGGCGGTACGGGTGGAATGCCGTCCGGGGCCTGCCCGGGCGGTCGACCGGAGCGCTCGGTCGCGATGAGCTCCTCCAGCCAGCGGACCTCGCGCTCGCAGGCATCCAGGCCGTGGCGCTGCAGCTCGAGGGTGTAGGCGTCCAGCCGCTCGGCGGCCCGGCCCAACAGGTCACGCATTCCCTCGCGACGCTCCTCGACCCGGCGGCGCCGGCCCTCCAGGATCCGGATCCGGGTCTGCTGGTCGGTACGCGAGAAGAACGCGAAGTGCACCCCGAACGCGGGGTCGTCGTAGGTCTCCGGGCCCGCCTGAGCGAGCAGCTCCTGGAACCGCTCCTTGCCTTCGGCTGTGATCTTGTAAACGACCCGGCCCCGGCGGCTGGTCATCGGCGGGATCTCGGCTTCCGGAGTACCCGGCTCGTCCTCGCCCTCCGTGATCAGGTGGGCGGCCTGGAGCCGGCGAAGCGTCGGGTAGAGCGACCCGTAGCTGATCGCCGCGCGGAACGCGCCAAGCTTGGTGGTGAGCTGCTTACGCAGCTCGTACCCGTGCATGGGCGACTCGTGCAGGATCCCGAGGATCGCGAGATCAAGCACCGTTCGCCTCCCGTCTCCGGTTTGTCTCCCGCCTGGCCACCTGTCCGATGTATCGGACCGATACATCGAGCCTACGGGTGCCACCGTAGCGGCGCAATCTGAACGTCGGCTGAGGGCGCAGGTCACACCGCCCGAGGCCCGCCGCTGGCACACGTCTGAGGGTCGCGCCGCGCAGATCCATCAAGAGTTCATGCACTCGGCACCGTTGACGATGGGCCTGCCGGCGGCGGCGCCGTTCCCGCCCCGGGCGGACATCGGCAACGCCTTCCCGGACGGTGCGGTCGCGGGCTAGCCCCGGTTAGAGTCGTCGTCGCAGGCGGGCCTGGTCGGGCGGCCCGACCGCGAATCTGGCTGGGGAGCGCACGATGGCGACGAGCGACGAAGACCCGCCGCCGTTGCCATTCCAAGACCCGGCTCCGGAATCCGAAGGCCGGGCTCGGGAATCCGTCGACCCGGCTCCGGAGTCTGAAGACGCGGCTCCGGAATCCGGCGAATCGGACGCCAGCTCCCCGCGGGCATCCGCGGTCGCGCGATTGCGGGCCGCGCTCAAGGAGGCGACCGCCGGCCAGCGGGTACTCAGCTGGACCGACTACGCCACCGGCGAGCAGCGCCTCATCCCGCGCGTCGACCTGAGCGAGGCCTACGCGGCGATGCGCCAGCGCGGCGACCACCTGCGCCGCCGGCGCATCATCAGTTCGGTAGTGGCCGGCCTGGTCATGGCGAGCCTGCTCACCGTCGTCTCGGTCTACTTCGTGGTGAGCATTCCGCTGCCGGACGCGTTCAGCCTGCCCGCCACCACCACCGTCTACTACGCCGACGGCACCACGGTGATGGCCCGGCTCGGTTCGCAGCGGCGGGTGCTGGTCGACGTCAACCAGGTGCCGGTCTACGTGCGCGACGCCGTATTGGCGGCGGTCGACCCGACCTACTTCGAGGACTCGTCCACTGTCATCTCGCGGCAGTACGCGCGGGCCGCGACCGGGCTGGACAGCTCGGGCCCGACCGGCAAGGCGCGCCTGCTGGTGATGTCGTGGAAGCTCGAGGACTCGTACACGAAGAACCAGATCCTCGAGTTCTACCTCAACACTGTCTACTTTGGACGAGGCGCGTACGGGATCGAGGCCGCCGCGCAGGCCTACTTCGGCACGCACGCGAAGGACCTCACGCTCGGCGAGGCGGTCGTCCTCGCCGGCATCGTCACCGCTCCCGGTGACGGCCGGTACGACCCGTCGGTCGAATCCGACTCGGCCAAGCGCCGCTTCGCCGACATCGCCGAGCAGATGGTCAAGATGGGTCGGCTGCCCGAGTCCACCGCGATCCGGCTGCCGCTGCCGGCGGTGCTGGACTACGACCCGGCCGCGTTCGAGTCCGACCTCGACCTGCCGACCGGGCTGGTGGTGTCTCAGGTCCTGGCCGAGCTGCGGGCCACCGACGCGTTCCGCGGGAAGCCGCCCGGATACATCGAGAACGGCGGCTACCGCATCGTGACCACAGTGGACGCCGCCGTGCAGTCCGAGCTGCAGCGGGTCGCGGATGGGACGGTGGCGGGATCGGTGATGCAGGACCAGCCGGACAACCTGCAAGCCGCGGCCGTGGTGGTCGAGCCGGGCACCGGCCGGGTGCTCGGGTACTTCGGCGGGCACGACGGCACCGGCGCCGACTACGCCGGGACGTACCCTCGCCGCGACGGCTCGCTGGCGGGGTTCGGAGCCCATCCGCCGGGCCAGACGTTCGCGGTCTACCAGATGGCCGCGGCGCTGACCAAGGGCATCTCGGTGCGCAGCGTCTGGGACGCCCCAGAGAGCAAGACGTTCTCGGGGTTGGACCGTCCGCTGCAGGACGTGATCGGTGCGGCCTGCCAGCCGCGCTGTTCACTGGTGCAGTCGGCCGCGGGTGGCCTGAGCGTGCCGTTCTACTCGCTGACCCAGAAGGTCGGGCCGGCCGCCGTGGTCGACGCTGCCCGCACGGCCGGCATCGACGCGATGTGGACCCCGCAGACCGCGACCGGGCCGGCCCGGCGGTACGACCTGACGACGTCCTCCGGTAGCGCCCTGTCCCCCGATCCGTTCGGGCCGGGGACCGGGCTGGGCGAGTACCCGGTGACCGTGGTGGACCAGGCGAACGCCATGGCCACGCTCGCGGCCGCGGGCACCCGCGCGGACGTGCACTTCGTGCGCACGGTGACCAGGAACGACACCGCGACCTCGCCGACGGTCACGGTCGTCACCGAGCCGGTCCGGGTCCGGACGGCCTTCCCGGCCGCCGTCGCGGCCGACCTGACCTACGCGTTGAGCCAGAGTCCGGTCGGGAAGCTGCCCGACGGACGGCAATCGGCCAGCCAGTCCGGGGTGGCCCGGCTGCGCACCAGCGCGGTGGAGGTGGCGCAAGCCTGGCTCGTCGGGTACACGGGCAACCTCGCGATGGCAGTGTGGGTCGGCAACGTCGACGAAGAGCTGCCGTTGAAGGACAAGTTCGGCGCCCGGGTCACCGGCGACACGCTGCCGGCTGACATCTTCCGGACAGTCATGACCGACGCCTCCGGGCAGCTGAAGCTACCCCGGGTGGAGTTCCCGCCGGCCCCGCTGGGCGGCGACGCGGCCGCTGGCGACGCGTCGTCGGGCCTGCCCGGGAGCCCACCGTGAGCGGGCGTTGAGCCGGGACTGAGCTTGGCTGCACAACGGGTATCGCGCGCTGTGCTGTCGGTAGTGGGTGCCTGTCGCGGCTCGCCCTGCCCGGCCGGACCGCGTACCCTCGACCGCATGCGTGCGCCGAGGCAGGTGGTGGACTACTCGCTGCGGAAGCGGGCACTCCTGCGCGACGTCTACTCGGGTCGCGTCGGCACATACGAGGTGTGCGACGCGTCACCGTATCTGCTGTCGGCGGCCAGGTTCCACGGCGAGGCGACCGACGAGCGGTGCCCGGTCTGCCGCCGGGAGAACCTCACCCACGTTCATTACGTGTACGGGGACGAGCTGAAGCAGTCGGCCGGACAGGCGCGCTCCCGGGCGGAGCTCCCGGCGCTGGCGCGGACCGTGCGAGAGGTGCAGGTGTACGTGGTCGAGGTGTGCCGCGGTTGTGGCTGGAACCATCTGGTCGAGCAGTTCCTGCTCGGGCGGTCCGCCGCGGACACAGCCGTGCCCCTGGAGGCGGCGGAGTGACGTTGCACCCTCTGCCGTGGGCCAGTGCGGCCCCGGCGGCTACATTTCACCGCGCTATCAGCATTTTTACTGGGAAGTCCGACATGACGGTTCCGCCGCGCCGCCATGCAACAGGACGCGTAGCCGGCGCGAGACAATCTCCCCGACCTGAGACCTTCCGACCTGGCATTCCCCCCGCAACGCCCCGTCGGGCTGCGGCACTCACGGGCAAGGTGTGACAGCGATGAACCCGTACGACGACGACAACCCCCCGAGCCGCCATTCCCGGTCCTCGCGGCCGGACTGGGAGGACGACTATCCGGGCGGACGGGACGACTACCACGGTGGCAGGTCCGGCTCGGGTGACTCGTACTCCGGTGATTCGTACTCCGGCGACTCGTACTCGGGGTCCAGTGACCGGGAGGCGTGGCGGGAGGACCCGAGCACCCGCTCCGGGCGCGCGTCCGGCCGGGCCTCGGTCGGTCGGGCGTCGGTCCCCGGCTCGCCGCCGCCCGGCAATGGAAACGGCGGCGGCAACGGGAACGGCGGAAGCTACGGCGGCAACGGCGGCGGGTACGGCAGCGCCTCGGTTCCGGGCTCGCCTGGCGGGGCCGGCAGTCGCGGCGGTCGCCCGTCCGGCGGCTCGTACGGCGCACACGGCTCCTCCTCGTACGGCGGCTCGCACGGCGCCGACGAGGAGTTCGACCCGCTGGGCGACGGCGGCACCGGCGGCCGGCCGTTGGGCGGCCGGGCGAACCTGGGCCGCGCCTCGGTGCGTCCGGTCTCGCCCACCGGTGGTGGCGGTCCGGTTCCGGGCGGCGGCGGTGGACCCGGCGGTCCCCCGCGCAGCCGCTACCCGTGGGGCCGCGGCCCCGGTGGTGGCGGTCCGCGCAACCCGTTCAGCCGCGGTGGCCGCAGCGGCGGCGACGACGGCGGTACGCCCGAGCAGAAGCGGCGCAAGCGCGCCCGACGCCGCAACATCATCATCGCCGCGTTCGCGGTCTTCATCATGATCTCCGGCGTCGGCGTCGTCGGCGGGACGTACTACGTCGACACCGTGAAGTTCACCCAGGACGAGTTGGTCTTCCCGGAGACGACCCAGGTCTACTACAGCGACGGCACGCTGCTGGCCAAGCTCGGCCAGACCACGCGGTACGCGCTCAAGCTCGACGAGATGAGTCCCGCGGTCACGGACGCGATCGTGGCCTCGGAGGACAAGACCTTCTGGACCAACGACGGCGTCGATTTCACCGGCGTTATCCGGGCCGCCTGGAACAACTTCACCGGCGGTGACACCCAGGGCGCCTCGACCATTACCCAGCAGTACGCCCGGGTGGCCTTCGAGCTCTCCGGCTCCACGTACTCCCGCAAGATGCGCGAGGCGGTGCTCGCCTGGAAGATCAGCGACAAGCTGACCAAGTCGCAGATCCTCGAGTACTACCTGAACTCGGTTCCCTTCGGCCGCAACACGTACGGCGTCGAGGCGGCCGCGCAGGCGTTCTTCGGCAAGACCACCAAGAAGAGCGCGAAGCCGGAGGACCAGATCACCCTCGCCGAGGCGATGCTGCTGGTCCTCATGGTCAAGCAGCCCAACCCCGACCCGGCCGATCCGAAGGGATCACCCGGTTATGACCCGACCTACAGCCCGGAGGCGGAGCACGCGGCCCGGCTGCGGTGGGACTACGTCAAGAGCCAGCTCATCGACATGGGCAAGCTGAAGGCGACGGACAAGATCGAGTTCCCGTTGGCCGACGTCAAGAAGTACGACCCCAAGGTCGGCAACGGCCTGGACAAGCCGGCCGGCCTGGTCATGAACCATGTCTTCAGCGAGTTGGTCAACTCACCCGGGCCCTTCAAGGGCAAGACCTGGGAGTCCATCCGCGACGGTGGATACAAGATCTACACCACCCTCGACTACCACGCCCAGATGGACGCGGAGGCCCAGGCCGACGAGACGCTCAAGGGCAGCCAGATGTACGGCCAACCGACGACGTTGCAGGCGGCGCTGGTCGCGGTGGAACCGGGCACCGGTCGGGTGCTGGCCTACTACGGCGGCCATGACGGCAACGGCGGTGACTTCGCCGGCATCTATAAGGACGAGGACGGAAAGTGGGCCGGGTTCGGCGCGCATGCGCCGGGTTCGTCGTTCAAGGTCTACACACTCGCGGCCGCGTTGGCGGCGGGCATCTCGCTGCAGTCGTACTGGCAGTGGACCCCGCACGACATGATCGGTCGGGTCGGCGACAAGCAGATCCGTAACGCGAGCGACTGTACGAGCGACCTCAAGCCGGGCACGCACACTCCGAACAGTGGCATCTGTTCCCTGCTGGAATCGACCACCGCCTCGCTGAACACCACCTTCTACGGGGTGACCCTGTCGGTCACCCCGAAGAAGGTTCTGGAGATGGCGCGCAACGCCGGCATCGACCACATGTGGGCCCAGACCGGTCGGGTCGACTTCACGCCGACGACGGACATGGCCAAGCAGACCCCGAACAACTTCGACACGATCCTCGGCATCGGGCAGTACCCGGTCACCGTGGCCGACCACGCCAACGGGGTGGCGACGTTCGCCAACAACGGGATCCGGGCCACGGAGCACTTCGTCTACAAGGTGCTCGACGGCGACCAGGTCGTCTTCGGCGAGACGCTCCCCGCTCCGAACCAGAAGCCGATCATCACCGCCGGCGCCAGCGCTGACCTGTCGTACGCTCTCTCCGGCGTGGCCTCGTCGCACGTTCCGGCCCTCAACAACTCCGGGTTCGACACCGCCGGCAAGACGGGAACCTGGGAGGCGAACAACTCGATCGACACCAACGCGCACGCGTGGATGGTCGGCTACACCAAGAAGATCGCCGCCGCGGTCTGGGTCGGCAACAAGAAGGACGAGAAACCGATCAAGGACAAGAACAACGGGACGATCTGGGGTAGCGGCATCCCGAGCACCATCTGGCGCAACTTCATGCAGAACGCGACCAAGGACATGGGGCTGAAGGCCGACAAGAGCACGAAGTTCCCGCCGAAGGCCGACATCGGCAACGATATGCCCGACGGTGCGGTGCCCTCGCCGACGCCACCGCCGGTGACGGACAACCCGCCGCAGAGCCCGAGCCCGGGTCCCGGCGGCGGCAACGGCGGCATCGTGCTCCCGCCCGTCACGACCACGACGACTACCCGACGGGGCGGCCCCGGCACAGGCTGACCCGGCCCAGCTCGGCCCGGCCACGCGCCGGGCCGAGCCCGCTCCAAGGGTCCGGGCGTCGACCGGACCTGCCGGGCCGGGCCGCGACGCACAGGGGCGTACGGCAGGATCAACGGGTATGGCGGACGAGTCCACGGTGGTGGTGAACCCGACCCAGGAGGACGTGTTCGTCCGCGGCCTCTCCGAGGTTGTGGGCGGGCCGCTGGGCGAGCACGCCGCTCGGCCGCGTCGGGGGGCCAAGCTGCTCACGCCGGCCCGGGTCGTCATGGTCCTGGCCGTCCTCGTGTTCTGCCTGCACTGGGTGCAGAAGTCGCCGTGCCAGGACGGCTCCTG
>Ga0163163_10001298_pt1 | contig 21128 bp, 15 predicted proteins | sample S65metaG_FD_119766 | JGI IMG/M metagenome (GOLD analysis project Ga0163163, IMG submission 119766) | Switchgrass rhizosphere microbial communities from Kellogg Biological Station, Michigan, USA - S6-5 metaG | ecosystem: Host-associated > Plants > Roots > Rhizosphere > Soil | place: USA...
CGAAACGCGCGCGACAGGCCGGTCAGCGCGACGAGGTCGGATTCTTCATCGCGCAGCAGATGACGCTGCAGCTCGACGCAGACGCTGTTGCGTCCGAACAGGCCAACGATCCGATCGAGCAGCCCGCCGACTCCGTAGTGCTGCGCATCGAGCATCGGCCGTCCGGCAAGCGCCACCAATCCGGTCGTAAAGCCGTCGAGCTCCTCGATCGCGAGCGCACCGTCTCCCTTCGCGGCTCGCATCTTCATGCGGGTGACGAGGCGACAGAGGTTGCGGTAGCCCTCAGGCGAGGCAACGAGGACTGGTAATCGCCATTGATGATTTCGGATTGGTGATCGAGATTGTGAGATTTGGGAGTTGGATGTTGGGAGTGGGGAGTTTTCAATAGTCAACTCCGCCCCGATGATCGCTTTCAGCCCGACCTGTTGCGCGGCCTTATGGAACCGCGGCGCGCCGTACACACCATCGGCATCGAGCAGCGCGAGCGCGGGATAGCCGAGCGCCGCCGCGCGCTCGACGAGCGCCTCGGGCAGCGACGCTCCCTGCAGGAAGCTGAAGGCAGACGCGGCGTGGAGCTCGATGTACATGGCTCAATCGACAATGCCCTCGATGAACCATCCGCCTTCGCCGCTTCGCGGCCGCGGCGAGACACGCCCCGCTTCGCCCTCCGAGGCGTGGGTGCGTAACCGCTCATGGAATACGCGGTAGGTCACACCATCGCCAAGCGCCACGTCCCACTCATCCCGATTCCATTCGTCCGCAACCCACCAGGCACCTGACGTGCGCCAGGGGCCTGCCGCCACCTCGACCCGGCCGCCCAGACCGCGCTGTTCGACACGAACGGGTCGTCCGTCTTCCACGCGCACGCGAGCGGAAATGGGTGTGCGAAATCGGCGCAGCGCTGTCGTCGGGATTCGGGATCCGGGATTCGGAATCCGATCCGTTCCCGATCCCTGATCCCCGATCCCTGATCCCGGATTGAACGGTTTCATCGCAAATGCCCCTGGCCGCCAGCTGTCGACGGGCTCCGGGGATCCGCAGCGGCCTTCTCCCATCAGCGCGGCGAGCCTGGCATTCAATGTCGACAGCTGTTCAGGCGAGGGCAGCGGACGCGTCAGCAGCGAGAACTGCACCACGCGGCCCGGCGTCGGTTCGACAGCCACAGTGACTCGATCGATGGCGGCGTCCGGTGGATGCGATTCGAGATCGAGCAGCGCGAGTGTCCGCAGCGCCCGCGCATCCCGCATCGGCGCGGGTAACTGCAGAGACCGTTCGTGGACGGTGCGCGTGATCAGATACAGCCTGATGTGCAGAACCGCGGCCCCGCGATCCCGTCGCTCGAGATGCACCGAAAGCGGCTCCATCAGCCGGCCGAGCACGAACGAGAGCGGCTCGAGCCCTTCGATCGGCCATTCGAGCTCGAGCGTCTGCTCGAATCGCTCGTCTGGAAGCGCGGGCACGAGCGGGTGCTGATCCTCCCCTCGCGCGACACGCTGCCACTCCACACCCGCGACGCCCAGCCGCGCCGCCACGTCGTCGGACGGCAGTGCCGCAAATTCACCGAGCGTCCGCAATCCCCACCGCCGCAGTGTCTCTGTTGGCGTTGATTCCGGTTGGGAAGTTGGAGGTTGGAAGTTGGGAGTTGTGGGCCGGGTTCCACGTCGCGCTCGGGCCATCGGCGCGGACCCGCCGAACGCATCCAGCAACCCGAGCGGCAAAGAGGCAAGCATTTCTGCCTCCGAGCCGCGGTCGATGACTGTAATGCCTGCGCGATGGTGGACGAACAGACGCGCCGCCGTTCGAGTGCCGGCGATGGCGACACGCACCTGCACACCGCGATCGGCGGCCGTCCGCCGCAATTCATGTGCGATCGCGCGTGCCTCGCCAAACAGCCGCTCGAGTCCGCTCAGATCGAGCGTGATCTCACGCGGGCTGCACACCTCGATTCGCGGCGAGAACTCGCGCGCCACGGTCTCGAGGACGCGGTGATCTGTTCCCTCCGCGGCGTATAGGGCCCCAAACACGTGAATCCCGGCCTAATCGCTGTCGTTTGCGAGCGCGCGAACCGCTGCCGATCCATCAACCCGCCGGCGCGGCGAGATAACCCGGATCCCGGTATCCAGTCCTGTGAAACGGCAAACCCGCCCGTCATTCCATGTCGTGCGTCCGGTGCACATCACCGTGAGCCCACCGGCGCTTCGTGCGAGCGGCTCCGGCACGATCAGCAGACACGCCATGTCGCTGCCTTCGACGATGCGCTGGAGGCGGAGCCAGGTGGTGAACGGCAGACTCTTGAGCACACGCGACGATACATCCGCAAGATCGATCGCAACCACGCCGAACCCGCCAGCCTGCAGCACGAGATTGAGCGCTTTGAGCGCGCGATCGACGATGCGATCCTTCGACTCGCTGAGCGCGCTCAGGACACGTCCGCTCGATGCGCCGCGAATCCAGAGCAGGCGATTGAGATCGATGCCGGCTGCGGCGGCACTTGCCACGTCGAGGCCATCACAGGTGTCGATGAGCGCGGCAATCTCGCCGCCGCGCGTGGCGGCGGCGAGCAGTTGCAGCAGCATCGTCGTTCGCCCGGACGAGTGCGGCCCAGCCAGCTCTGAGACCTGGCCGCGTGGCAGCCCACCACGCAGCACCGCATCGACAGCGGCAATCTCAAATGGGATGACCGCGGCAGGATCGGATCGTTCGAGCGGCGGCAACGACGTCGTCAACGTCCGGTCGAGCTTTCGCTCACGTAGCGCAGTTTCCAGAACAGCTAACGCACTATTCGCCATATGTTCGCCGAGAGGACTATAGGCGAACATAAGACGAAAATGCAAGCCGTGCGACTAAGCTGAGGAGCGTGACCGCGCTTCGCCGCATCGCTGCGGCGCTCACCTACCGCGATTTCCGCGTTCTCTGGCTCGGCGCCTTCGCCTCGACGATCGGCACCTGGATGCAGAAGGTCGCCCAGAGCTGGCTGGTGCTGACCATCACCGGCTCCTCGTCTGCATTCTTTCTCGGCCTCGATTCGTTCCTCGGCGAACTTCCGATTCTCCTCTTCACGCTGATCGGCGGCGTCATCGCTGATCGCCACGATCGACGCCAGTTGCTGCTCGCGTCGCAGTACGTGCAGATGACGGCGGCGTTCACGCTGGCGGCGCTCGTCTACTTCAACGTCATCCACATCTGGCACGTGCTCGCGCTGTCGGTCATGACCGGGCTGGCGCAGGCGTTCGGCGGCCCCGCGTATCAATCGCTGTTGCCGTCACTCGTCAAGACCGAGCACGTACCGAACGCGATCGCGTTCAACTCGATCCAATTCCAGCTGTCGCGCGTGATCGGATCGCTCACGGCCGGTGTGGCCTACGCCGTGTTCGGCATGGTCGTATGTTTCGGGCTCAATGGCGTGTCATTCCTGGCCGTCATTGTCGCGATCCTGTCGCTGCACATCCGGCACGTGCCGCCTTCCTCATCGGCACGCATGCGTCATCAGCTACAGGGCGGCTTCGCGTTCGTGCGCGCTAATCACGGCCTCATCGGGCTTGCCGTCCTCGGATTTGCCACGACGTTTCTTGGCAACCCGCTGCTGACATTCCTTCCGGTCTTTACCAAGGATGTCTTCGGCGGCGGTGTCAACGACTACACCTACCTGATGGCCGCGGCCGGCTGCGGCGCTGCGGCCGGGGCGCTCGTCGTGGCATGGCTGGGACGGTTCCGGCATATGGGCCTTACGCTGCTGATCATTCAGTTTCTATTCGGCCTGGTCATAGTGACGTTCGCGTTACTACACGTGTTCTGGGTCAACGCGATCGTGCTGTTCGTGGCCGGCGCGTGCATGGTGATGGTCAGCGCCATGTTGTCGTCGCTGGTGCAGCTCAATGCGCCAAACGAGATGCGCGGCCGTGTGATGAGCATTTACATGGTGGCGTTCCGAGGTGGCATGCCGCTCGGCAGCCTTGTCGCCGGATGGACCGCGACGCGATCGAGCGCCCCGTCGGTACTGATGGTCAATGGCGTGCTGCTAACGGCCGTGTCGGCATGGTTCCTGCTCAAAAGCCACGGCGTGAGGGAGCTTTAGCAATGCCGTTCCGACCCCTGTCAGCCGGAATCCTATTCTTCGCACTGGCCACCGTTTCCGCATCAGCTCAGCAGAGTCCAGCACAGCAGGACACGAGAGCGCAGACGCCGGCCGCGGTGGCGGTCACGCCGCCTCCCCCGCCAGACGAGGTGGGCTTTACGGAGAAAGCCAAACGGTGGGCCGACGACCATCAGCTGATGAAGCGGCTGAACGGTGATGTGGATGGTTGGTATCCCCGCTTCGGTGGAATGACGCGCGGTGGCGGGTTTGCCTTCGGCCCTGGGTATCGCACTCATTGGCACGATGTGCTGGTGGATCTCTCTGTCGGCATGTCCACCAAAACGTACAAGGCCGCCGACGTCAAAGTGCGATGGCTGCAGGCGCTGGACGATCGCTTCGAGCTGTGGACGAGCTATCGCTACGAGGACTTTCCGCAGGAGGACTACTTCGGACCCGGACCCACCTCGCTGAAGAGCAATCGCACGAGCTACGACTTCGACGGTAATCAGGTTCGCGCGCTCGGCCTCTTCAAGCCGGTGCCCTGGCTCCATCTCGGAACGGAGCTCGGGTACATCGCGCCGGACATCGGCGAAGGCAGCGACCGGAACTACCCGTCGATCGAGCAGATCTTTTCAGAGGCGCAGGCTCCGGGACTGAACGAACAGCCCGGCTACCTCGAGACGACGTTCTTCACCGACATCGACTACCGCGATCAGCCGGGGCGTCCACGCAGCGGCGGCTTCTATCACCTGGCGATGGGGTTCTGGAACGACCGCACGTTCGAGCGTTACGACTTCAAGCGCTTCGACGCCAACCTCTCGCAGTTCGTCCCGCTCGACGCGGCCAAGCGGCATGTCCTCATGGGCCGCGTCGGCCTCGCCTACACCAACAACACCGCGGGCAGCCGGGTGCCGTTCTATTTCCTGCCGTACGTCGGCGGCGTCGACACGATTCGCGCCTTTCATGAGTTCCGGTTCCGGGACGAGAACGCACTCTGGATGACGGCTGAGTACGATCTGACGCTGACGAAGTGGGTCAGCGTCGCCACCTTCGTCGACGCCGGCAAGGTCGCGCACGACTGGGAGGACATCGGCCTCACCGACCTCAGGCGTGGCTACGGATTCGGTGCGCGCATCCACTCCGACCGCCAGACATTTGCCCGCATCGACGTCGGTACCGGCGGCGGCGAAGGATGGCGACTGTTCCTGAAGCTCGGTTCGGCCTTCTGATACGATCACATCGCTCACGCAGGCTCATATCCAGTTCCCTCGAACGCGGACGCCCCTAGCTCCAGCGGCGGGGCGGAGCATGCGCAACGGTCCCCATGGCATTTCCGAAGGCGCAGCCGACGACAGCGGTGACCACCGCAATGGTGTGCGCGGGTGCGGTCGGCGCACAGTTCGTGGCTGGCAAAGCGGCGCGCGACGCGCTGTTCCTTGCCAACCTCGACGTCACCGCGCTCCCCATGATGGTGGTGGTGACGGCCGCCTTTTCGATCCTGCTCGTCGCATTGAGCTCGCGCGGGCTGCGGCGTGTACCGCCAGGCACGCTGATCCCACTCACGTTCGCGATCAACGCCGCTCTGCTCCTCGTTGACTGGACACTGACGTCAGTGGCGCCCCGGCTGACCGCGCAGGCGCTCTACCTGCAGGTCTCCGGTCTCGGTCCGATGCTGGGCTCGGGGTTCTGGCTGATCGTCACCGAACATTTCGATCCCCACACTGCGCGCCGGACCTTCGGCCGGATCGGTGCAGCGGGAACCCTCAGCGGACTGGTCGGCGCTCTTCTCGCCGATCGCGTGGCGACCATGTTTGGCGTCACGGTGATGTTCCCGGTCCTCGCGGCGCTCAATGTGATCTGTGCGTGGCAGACGTACGCCCTCGCTCGTGCGACGGCAATCCGTTCACGAACACCACAACGCGCAGACGACGAAGCGATGCAGGCAGGGAGCATGCTCGACGCCACCGCGCATCTCGCGGTGACATCGCCGAGTTCCGGTCTGCGCGCGATGACAGGCGCACCCTACCTGCGCAATCTTGCGCTCTTCGTGTTGTTGAGCACGATGGGCGCGACCCTCATCGACTATTTATTCAAGGCGCAGGCAGTCGAAACGGTCGGGCGCGGCGAGTCGCTCCTCCGCTTCTTTGCGGTGTATTACGGCGTCACCGCACTCATTGCGCTGGTCGTGCAGATCTTCGCCAGCGCGCCCGCGCTCGCGAAACTCGGCCTCGGGCTGACGACCAGCACGCCGCCGCTGGCGCTCTGTGTCGGCGGCCTCGGCGCAATCATGTGGCCGGGACTGTGGAGCGTGGCGGTTGCCAGAGGCGGCGAATCGGTGTTTCGCGGCTCCCTGTTTCGAACCGGCTACGAAGTCTTCTACACGCCGATGCCCGCAGAGGAGAAGCGCGCGGCAAAGTCGCTGATCGACGTCGGGTTCGATCGGCTGGGTGACGCGCTGGGCGGAGGCCTGATCAGCCTCGTCATCCTTCTGCCGATCGCCAGCCATTACCACGCGATGCTTGCGCTCGCGATCTTCAGCGGCGGCCTGTCTTTGATCGTCGCGCGCCGTCTCAACCGCGGCTACATCCAGGCGCTGGAGCGGAGTCTCGTCAATCGAGCGGTCGAACTCGATCTCTCGAACATCGAAGACATCACCACGCGAACGGCGATGTTCAGGACGCGTCACCTGATGACGACGGGGTCCGTGGCCCTGCGCGATGTCGCCGTCGTCGACACCGCGGCAGCTGCGAACGACACCGAGGTGCAGCACATTCTCGCGCTGCGATCGCGGAACCGCGACCAGGTGGTGCGTCTGCTGCGTGCAGAAGAGGGGCTGGACGCGCTGCTGATCCCCCATGTCATTCCGCTGCTCGCCTGGGACGCAGTGGCGGAAGAGGCCGTTCGTGCGCTGCGCAAGGTGGCCGAAGAGCGGCTCGGTATGTTGACCGATGCATTGCTCGACCCGAACCAGCCGTTCGCCGTACGACGACGGCTGGCGCGGGTGTTTTCCATCTGCGTGTCGCAACGATCCGCCGATGCGCTCCTGCTCGCGCTGGATGATCCGCGGTTCGAAGTGAGGTTCCAGTGCGGCCGTTCGCTGTCCGCGATTACCTCAAAGAACCCGCTTGTCCGGATTGACCGCGAGCGGATCTTCGAAATCGTGCGACGCGAGATGACGGTGAGCCGGCCAGTCTGGCAGAGTCACCGGCTGCTCGATGCGATGGGCGACGACAAGGCGTCGTTCGTCGACGAGTTCATCAAGGATCGCGCGAGCCAGAGCCTTGCGCACGTGTTCGTCCTGCTCTCGCTCGTGTTGCCGGCCACGCCTCTCCAAATCGCCTATCGAGGGCTGCACACGAGCGATCCGGCGCTTCGCGGCACGGCGCTCGAGTATCTTGAAGGCGTGCTGCCGCCGGACATTCGCGACCGTCTCTGGCCGTTTCTCGGCACCGGTGCACCCATGCCCGCCGCGACGCGCGACCGGGAAGCGATTCTTGCCGATCTCCTCCGCTCGAATGAGTCGATCGTGCTGAACCTCAAGGAACTGCGGCGTCGCGGCGCCGGTAACTGAACATGGCTGCATCCGATCGCGTCATCGCCAGGCGTCAGGACACGCCGCGCCCGGACGACGACTCGCGGGGCCCCGGCCGTATGCCCGAGGAGCTGCTGTCCGAGCAGGTTCAGCGGCTGGCCATCTTCGCCGCCATCGCCGGCAGCCTGTGGACGTTCGCGCTGCTGCTCGACGTCATCGTGATGCCGGCGGCCAACGGCACCGGGCTCTGGAACTGGCGCACGATTCCGGTGGAGATCGCGGCGGCGGTCATCTCCGCGATTCTCTGGTTCGTCTTCAAGCACTCTTCGCTGAGTCTGGCCGCCAAGAAGGATTCCGGGCTCGCCTTCATGCTGCTGAATGCGGTGGGCATCAGCGCCCTGAACGCCTGGGGCTCGGTGCTGCCGCAGGTGGGCGAGATCCACATCTCGTGGATCGCGGTGCTCATCCTCGTCTACTCGATGATTGCGCCGGCATCGCCCCGACGCATGCTGATCGCATCGTTGCTGGCGGCGCTGATGGATCCGATCGCGTTCGCGATCGCCGGTCTCGCCGGCCTGCCGACACCGCCACCAATCGTGATCGTCGTGATGACGTGGCCGAACGTGGCCTGCGCGTTCGTTGCCATGGTGCCATCGCGGATCCTGCAGCGCATCGGACGACGGCTGCACGAGGCGCAGGAACTGGGGAGCTACCACCTGCTGGAGCCGCTCGGCAGCGGCGGCATGGGCGAGGTCTGGCGGGCACGACACCGGCTGCTCGCCCGTGAAGCGGCCATCAAGCTGGTCCGCCCCGAACTGCTCGGCGCGCGTACACCGGCGGAAGCCGCCGTCCTGCACCGGCGCTTCGAGCGCGAGGCGCAGGCGACCGCCATGCTCAGCTCGCCACATACCATCCAGGTCTTCGACTTCGGCGTGACGCAGGACGGCTCCTTCTATTACGTGATGGAACTGCTGACCGGCCGCGATCTGGAATCGCTCGTGCGCGAATTCGGGCCACTGCCCGCCAGCCGCGTGATCTACCTGCTGCGGCAGGTGGCGCACTCCCTGGCCGACGCGCACGCCCGCGGCCTCGTCCACCGCGATATCAAGCCGGCGAACGTCTACGTCTGCCGCATGGGCCTCGAATACGATTTTGCGAAGGTGCTCGACTTCGGGCTGGTCAAGGTCAAACACACGCGTCCTGGCGATACACTTTCCACCATCGACCAGACGACCACGGGAACGCCGGCGTATATGGCGCCGGAAACGATCCTCGGCGAGGCCGAAGTGGATCGCCGGGCGGACGTGTACGCCCTCGGCTGCGTGGCCTACTACCTGCTGACTGGGCAGCTCGTGTTCGAAGCCGACACCTCGATGAAGATGCTGATGCACCACCTCAACACACCGCCGGTCCCGCCGTCGCAGCGCACGGAGCTGCCGATCCCGCGTGAGCTCGACGAACTCGTGCTCGCGTGTCTCGACAAAGATCCCAATCGCCGGCCGCAGAATGCGGCCGAGCTGTTCCGCATGGCCTACAACTGCCGCGCGTGCGAAGGATGGAGCCCGGAGGCAGCCGCGGCCTGGTGGGACGTGCATCTTCCGGAGCTGACCGGCCCGTTGACTACCGTCCAGCATGCGAGGACGCCCTCGTCGGCGGTTGTGTCGTGACGGACGGAACACCCGATCGGCGGGGGCCCCTCGATCGGCTGCTGTCGCTGGGCGCGGACGTGCGCGCAGGAGAAGGCACCGGCGCGCTGATGCTGGCCGGCAATGTGTTCCTGCTGCTGGCGTTCTACTACCTGCTGAAGACCGTCCGCGAGGCGCTCATCCTCAGCGAGGGTGGCGCCGAGGTCAAGAGCTACGCGGCAGCCGGGCAGGCGGTGCTCCTGCTGGGGTTTGTCCCTGCGTATGGCGCCCTCGCTTCACGCGTCAATCGCCTCACGCTCATCAACTGGGTAACGCTGTTCTTTGCGTCCCACCTGGTCATCTTCTATCTGCTTGGCGCGGCGGGGGTGCACATCGGTGTCGCCTTCTTCCTGTGGATTGGCGTCTTCAACCTGGTGATGCCTGCGCAGCTCTGGGCGTTCGCCAACGACGTCTACGACGCGGAACGCGGCAAGCGCCTGTTTCCGATCGTCGGAATCGGCGCCTCGCTTGGCGCATGGGCCGGAGCCGCCTTTGCCGGCGAGCTGTTCGATCGGATCGGCTCGTACCCGATGATGCTGATTGCCGCCGCCGGCCTGCCGGCGACGCTGATCCTGACGCGGCTGATCGAGCGGCGTGTCCGGCGCGCGCCCGCGGCGGCCGCAACCGCGGAAGCGCCAATCGGCAAGGCCGGCGGTTTCCGGCTCGTGCTGTCCCAGCGATACCTGCTCTTCATCGCGCTCTTCGTGCTCGTCACGAACATCGTGAACACGCTCGGCGAGTACATCCTCGGGAGTCTCGTTACCGCCGACGTCAGCGCGCGTATCGCCTCCGGCGCCGCACCCGCCGGGAGCGAGGACATGCTGATCGGCGCGTTCTACGGCCGGTTTTTCGCGTGGGTCAATTTTCTCGGGTTCGCGTTCCAGCTGCTGCTGGTCTCGAGGCTGTTCAAGTGGCTTGGCGTTCGCGGCACGCTCTTCGTCCTGCCGGTGATCGCCGCGTTCACCTATGGCACCACGGCACTGATGCCGGTGTTGAGCATCATCATGCTCGTCAAGATGCTGGAAAACAGCACCGACTACTCCATCAACAACACGACGCGGCACGCGCTGTTCCTTCCGACGAGCCGCGAAGCGAAGTACAAAGCCAAGCAGGCGATCGACTCGTTCTTCTGGCGGGCCGGCGATGTGCTGCAGGCCCTGGTCGTGTTCGTGGGTGCTGAGCTGCTGGCGTTGACCACGCGGGGATTCGCGCTCTTCAATCTCGCCATCGTCGCCGTCTGGATCGTTCTCGGGATCGCGATCGCTCGCGAGCACCGTCAGCTCACGGGTGAAGAGCTGGTGCGGACGAAGGCGGAGGCGCAACCGGTCTGATGCGGGCCCGGTCACTCGTGATCGCGCTGGTGATGACCGTCGTCAGCGCGAACCCGCTGTCCGCGCAGATTCCTGAGCCCGAAACACGCGAGGAGGCGCTCCGCCGCGAGCGGGAAGCGAAAGCGGCGCAGCTCCACCCGCCCGAACCATCGAAACTCGAAAAGACGCTTCTTGATCTCGAGGCGGGGCGGCTGTTCGAGCGAATCCTGAATCCGGCGGAAGGCCTGTATCCGAAATTCGGTTCGATCACCGCGGGCAGCGGCTTCTCGATCGGTCCAGGTTACCGGACGACACAGCGGCTCGGTGGTGCCGTCGACTTCAGCACCTTCGCCATGGGCTCGCTGAAGAAGTACTGGATCGCGGATGCGCGAGTACAGTTGCCCCGACTGGCCAGCGAGCACGTCGGCCTCGACGCGCACGTGCAGAGCTACGACTTTCAGGACGAGCTCTTCTTCGGAGTCGGGCCCGACTCTGCACGTTCGGACCTTGTCACCTACGGCCTTCGCAACACCGTGGTCGGTGGATTGGCGGCAGTGCGTCCAACGTCGTGGCTGACCGTCAGCGGCGCCGCCGATTTCCTCAATCCGCGAATCGACCCGACAACCGGAGAGGCACCCTCCATCGACACCCGCTTTGACGATGCGTCAGCACCGGGGCTCGCCGATCAGCCGGACTTCATGCGGTATGAAGGAACCGTTGACGTCAATCTCCGCGAGCCGCGTGGCAATCCGCGCAGCGGCGGACGCTATCTGTTCACATACCAGCGTTTCGATGATCTCGAGTCGAACGCCTATTCGTTTCAGCGCGCTGCCGCAGAGGTGCAGCAGTACCTCTCGCTCTTCCGCAACAGACGCATCCTGGCGCTGCGCGCGATGGTATCCGCGTCCGCTGCCGACCAGGGTGCCCAGGTGCCGTTCTACTACCTGCCGACGCTGGGTGGACCTGATGATCTTCGCGGCTTTCATCGCGACCGCTTCAGCGATACGCACGCGCTCCTGCTGCAGGCCGAATACCGATGGGAGATCTTCACGGCGGTGGATGGCGCGATCTTCTACGACACCGGCAAGGTGGCGTCGCGCCTCGAGGATCTGAACCTGCGCGATCTCGAATCCGACTACGGGTTCGGTTTCCGTTTCGGCAGCGCGAATGGCGTCTTCCTGCGCATCGAGGCGGCGTTCGGCAGCAGCGACGGCAATCACTTCATCTTCAGGTTCAACAATGTCTTCTAGGACATTGACGATGCGCGGATGCGTGACCGCGTTCGCCGTCCTCCTCGCGATCTGGACGGCGCCGCGCGCCGCAACTCCCCGCTTCTTTCCCGACGATCCCATTCAGGTGGACGACGACCGCGCGCTCGACGCGAGCGGAACACAGGAAATCGAGGGCAGCAACGCCTACGACTTCGCCGAAAATACCTTCTTCAGTCAGGGTGACACACGGGACATCCGTGCCGTGAACGTCAACTCCGTCGACGAAGTCCCGGACTCGAGCTGGTTCACGAACCGGATCGGGCGTCGTGCCATGACCACGGCCGAGATCGCGCGCGGCCCCAACCAGCTGGACAGCGTGAACATCGACGACTGGCCGATCGTGCGCGAAAAGAGCAGCGGGATTACTCCGGGCTATCACGTCGTCGATCCGTCGGGACAGTTGTATCAGGTGAAGTTCGACCCACCATCGAACCCCGAGATGGCCAGTGCCGCTGAAGTGATCGGTGCAGCGATCTACCACGCCGTCGGCTACAACGTCGTGCAGGGGTACATCGTGGAGGTCGACCCCTCGCGCATTGTCATCGCGCCAACGGCGAGCACTGTGGACCTGAGCGGACGCAAGCGTCCGATGACGCGGCGCGATGTGGACCGGCTGCTGGCACGAGGGGCGCGGCTGCCAAACGGAAAGTATCGGGCCACGCTCAGCCGCTTCGCGGACGGACAGAACCGCGGCTTCTTCAAGTATTACGGCACGCGACCCGACGACCCCAACGACATTCACCCACATGAGCACCGCCGCGAGCTGCGCGCCGCTCGCGTGTTCGCCGCCTGGTTGAACCATGACGACTCGCGCGGTATCAACTCGCTGGACATGCTCGAGGGGCCTGAGGGACGCAGATTCATCAAGCACTACATGTTCGACTTCGGCTCGATCATGGGAAGCGGCAGCACCTCGCCGCAGACGCTGCGCGCCGGCAACGAATACATCATGGAATGGGCGCCTGGACTCAAAACGCTCGCGACGCTGGGGCTGTATGTCCGCCCGTGGATTCGAACCAGGTATTGGGAAGGCGCCAAGTCGGTGGGGCGGTTCGAAGGCGATGTCTTTGATCCCGTGAAGTGGCGGCCTGAGTACCCGAATCCCGCGTTCGGCAACATGCGCGCGGACGATGGTCTGTGGGCTGCCCGCCTGGTGGCGCGGTTTTCGGACGAGGTCATTCGCGCGATCGTGGCGAAGGGCGGCTACAGCGAACCCGGCGCCGCCGATCACATCGTCAACACGCTGATCAAGCGACGGGACAAGGTCCTGATGACGTGGCTGACCGGGGTCAATCCGCTCGGCGACGCGCGGCTTGGCACCGATGGGGTTCTGGAGTTCGACAACGCGGCCGTGTCGGCGCGGGTGACATCGGCGCCGTCGCGCTACACCCTCAGGTGGTCAGGATTCGACAACGCGACCAACGCGACCACGGGCACGCCGGTCGAAACGACCACCACCGAGCCGCGGGCAACGGCGCCCCCTGCCCTTCTGGGTCCCGGCAGGCGTTCCCCGATTAGCGGCGCCCAATTCGTAACAGTGGCTATCCGAACCACCCATCCCGATTACCCGGTGTGGGAAATGCCGGCTACGTTTACGTTTCGCCGGGTGTCAAACGGGTGGCAGACGGTTGGCGTCGATCGGGTAGTCCCGGCCAGGCGACCCCGCTGATTACGACCAAAAACGCGAACACCTCGTCTATACACGTACGGACGCGCCGCGGGACTCTGTACGCCTGACGCCGACCGGTTGAGGCCAGATCGTTTCTGGACACACGAATGACGCATCGACGACATCCTCGAACCCCTGGGCAGCTCGCAGCGATTTGCTGCGCGGCGGCCATGTTGACACTAGCGACGAGTGCCGCAGCGCAGACGATTCCCTCGCCGACGTCGCAGCCGTCAGCGACATCGTCAACGTCCGCGCCGACGTTACTACCGACATCAGTGCCGGCCTCACTACCGCGATCACTGCCCGCAGTGATCGGAGAAGCGGTGTCGGACTTCCGGCACATTCCGTCGTGGACGAATCTGGCGATCTTCGCCGTAGGCGGGTTCGGCGCGGCTCTCGAGCATCCGTCGGACGCGTCGGTCTCACGCGCGATGTCCACCTCGCAGGGTCTCGACTCGTTCCTCCGCGCCGGTAGAACCGTGGGGGACGCCAGAACACAGCTCGCCGCGGCGATTGGCACGTACGCGATCGGACAGATCAGCAAACGGCCCAGGATTGCGATGGTCGGCGCGGATCTGATTCAGTCGCAGATCCTCGCGCAGTCGATGACCCAGGCGATCAAGATGGGCGCCGGACGTACGCGGCCAGACGGTACGCGGTACTCCTTCCCGTCGGGCCACTCGTCGGTGACGTTCGCCACGGCGACCGTGCTGCAGCGTGATCTCGGGTGGAAGGTCGGAGTTCCGGCCTACGGACTCGCGACCTATGTGGCCGCCTCCCGCATCCAGGACAAACGCCACTTCCTCAGCGACGTGACGTTCGGCGCCGCGCTCGGCATCGTGGCGGGCCGCAGCGTCACCGTCGGCGGCGGCAACGCGAAATTCGCCGTCGCTCCAACGGCTGCTCCAGGCGGTGGCGGAATCTCTTTCACCTGGCTCGGCTCCAACAGATAGGCCTAAGGGCCAAGGCCTTAGGCCTTAGCACTTGGGCCTGCGAGTACACAACAAAGGCGGGGAATCTCGCTTCCCCGCCTTTGGCGTGCTGCCAGTTGGACTGTCGGCTAGCGCTTGGAGGCTTCGTATATCGAAGCTGCACCGCCGCCGATTGCCGCGCCGATCAGCGCGCCCTTTTTCCCGCCCATAACCCCGCCGAGGCCCGCGCCACCGGCCGTCGACCCGCCGATGACCATCGCGGTCTTCTGCCAGGATCGGCCGCTGCGCTCACGTGTCACCACGCGCGTCGGCGCCGGAGCCGCGGTGCGATACACCGTGCGCTGAGGTGCCACGGGTTCTGTGACGATCGCCCGCTGGCTCACCGGCACGAAGCCCGACTGCAGCGAGGTCGCGCCCGCCGCCTGCGGTGCCGGCGTCACCGGAATGATTCGGCCGTCCACCGTTTCGACATACGCCGCCGGCTGCGCGAACGCGTCAACTCGCTCTGCCCGCGGGCCAACGGCGTACATCGCCACACCTGAAATCAACGCTCCTGCAACTGCTGCCGAAACCGGGCTGATCGTCATCGTTCTCTCCTCCGTCTCCTCAGAGACGTCCTGCCGGCAATAGTCCAAGCGCTATGCCACCTCCGCCACCCTCTAAATGCCGCATATACATGGACTTTTGCGGCTCGGGTTGGTTTACCGCTGTCCTCTTGATAGTTCATCCGTTCGCCCAAGTGGGCACACTGTCCGCGGACGCACGCCAGAAACCGGAGCGTTGTTGTTGTAACGCGTATGTAACGCAATCTGGTACGATGCCGCCTCGTGGCCTTCAGCCTGATTCCCCGTTCACACCATTTTTTCGACGATTTCGTGGGCCTGTCCGAAGAGATTCGCGGCGGCGCCAAGCTGCTCAAGCAGATGATGTCGAGCGACCCCCCCGACATGAGCAAAGCCGACGCGATCAAGGACGTCGAGCACAGCTGCGACGGGCGCACCCGGGCCATCGTCGAGGCCGTCAACCGCACGTTTGTCACGCCGCTCGACCGCGAGGATATCCACGCGTTGGCGATCTCGCTGGACGATGTGATGGATGCGATCGACGCGGCGGCGGCGGTCACGCGACTCTACAAGATCCCCCACATCCGGCCCGGCGCCCGCCGACTCGCTGACATCGTCTGCGAGTCGATGGACCGGATTACCGAGGCGCTCGGCAAGCTCGACAAGCAGCGCACCGGCGTTCTCGAAATCGCTGCGCGGGTGAACCAGCTCGAACGCGAAGCCGACCGCGTCCACCAGGACGCCATCGTTGCGCTCTTCGATGAGGAGCGCGACCCGATCACCGTGATCAAGTGGAAGGAGATCTTCGACTTCCTCGAAGCGGCCACGGATCGCTGTGAGGACGTCGGCAATCTGCTCGAAGGGGTGGTCGTCAAGCACGGCTGACGCATGGACCCGATGCTGCTCGCGGTGATCGTGCTGGTCGCGGTCGCCCTCTTCTTCGATTACATCAACGGCTTCCACGACGCGGCGAATTCCATTGCCACGGTCGTCTCCACGCGCGTCCTATCGCCGGGCCAGGCGGTGGTCTGGGCGGCGTTCTTCAACTTCGTTGCCGCGTTTGTGTTCGGCACCGCTGTCGCGCAAACGATCGGCAAGGGCACGGTGGACATCACGATCGTCACGCTGCCGGTGATCTTCGCCGGGCTGACCGGAGCGATTCTGTGGAGCCTGCTGACATGGTGGCTGGCGCTGCCCACGAGTTCCTCACACGCGCTCATCGGCGGGTACGCCGGCGCCGCGGTCGCCAAAGGCGGGATGGCTGCGGTGTTGTGCGCAAGCTGCACGGCGTGGACGAAGACCCTGCTGTTCATTGTCTTGTCGCCGCTCATCGGCATGACGGTCGGACACCTGCTGATGGTGGCGATCCTGTGGATCTTCCGCCGGGCCACTCCACGGCGCGTCGATCACTGGTTCCGCCGCCTGCAGCTGCTGTCGGCGGCCTTTTTCAGTCTCAACCACGGCGGCAACGATGCCCAGAAAACCGCCGGCATTATTACCGCGGTGCTCTTCGCCTCGGGCTACATCGGATCATTCGATGTTCCGATGTGGGTTCGATTCGCAGCCTATGCCGCAATTGGGCTCGGGACGCTCGCAGGCGGCTGGCGCATCATCGCCACCATGGGAACCAAGATTACGAAGCTGCAGCCAGTGGGCGGATTCGCCGCGGAGACCGGTGCGGCGATCGCGATCTTCACCGCCACTCATTTCGGCATTCCTGTCAGCACGACCCACGCGATTACCGGCTCCATCGTCGGTGTCGGCTCCACGCAGCGGCTCTCGGCCGTACGCTGGGGCGTCGCGCGGAAGATCGTCTGGGCCTGGGTGATCACGATCCCGGCGTCTGGAGCGATCGCCGGGTTGACCTACGAACTCCTCAACATGGCAGGGCTGCACTAATTGGATTGAGATAGCCTGTGGGGCGTGAAGTCCAACGACACGCTCGCCATCATCCTGGGCGGCGGGCAGGGATCGCGACTGTTCCCGCTGACCGCCACTCGCTCGAAGCCAGCCGTTCCCATCGGCGGCAAGTACCGGCTCATCGATGTGCCGATCAGCGGCTGTCTCCATGCGGACATCCGCCGCATCTTCGTCCTCACGCAGTTCAACTCGGCATCGCTGAACCGCCACATCTCCGGCACATACCGGCTCGACCGTTTCTCTGGCGGCTTCGTCGAGATTCTCGCTGCTGAGCAGACACCGGATAACCCGAACTGGTATCAGGGAACGGCCGACGCCGTCCGTCAGGCCGTGCGCCACTTCACGCAGCACGATGCCGATTACGAGCTGGTGCTCGCGGGCGACCACCTGTACCGCATGGATTACGCGGCGCTGGTCGACGCGCACCGGACAACCCGCGCGGACATCACCATCGCGGCACAGCCGGTCGATGCGGACACCGCCACGCAGATGGGTATCTTCCGCTTCGATCGCGACGGGGCCATCGTCGCGTTCGAGGAAAAGCCGAAGGCCGAACGCCTCGCGCAGATCGGACGCAGCATCCCGTCGGGATCGACCTTCGCGACGCATACCGACGAGCACCCGTTCATGGCGTCGATGGGCATCTATGTGTTCACGCGGCGCGTACTCGTGGACATGCTGCATCGCGAGACCGGAATCGATTTCGGGCGCGAGCTGATTCCAAACGCGCTCGGTAAATACAAGGTCATGCCCTATCTCTATCGGGGCTTCTGGGCCGACGTCGGGACGATCGAGTCGTTCTACGATGCGAACGTGATGCTTGGCCGGCGCGACGCGCCGTTCCGATTCTGGGACCCGGAGCGCCCGATCTACACGCACCTCCGACATCTCCCCACGTCGCGAATGACCGATTGCCACATCAACGGCTCGGTCATCGGCGAAGGGTGCTCGCTCAATCGATGCCACGTGGAGGGATCCGTGGTGGGTGTCCGCGCCGCGATCGGCGCGGGAGCTCGCGTGGAGCGTTCGGTCCTGCTCGGCGCCGATTTCTACGAGCACGGCGAGCCGCCCGGCGATCTGCCGCGGCTCGGGGTGGGACGCGATGTTGTCCTGGATCGCGTCATCATCGACAAGAACGCGCGCATCGGCGAGGGCGCGCGTCTTGTCAACGAACGGAACGTCGACCATGCCGACGGCGACGGTTACTACATCCGCGGCGGCATCATCGTCGTGCCGAAGAACGGGGTCATCAGACCCGGAGTCGTCGTCTAGGCATCCGGCGTCAGAGAGAGCGTCCCCCCAGGTTCGCTTCGATTCGCGCCTTGAGCTGCTGCAGCGTCTCTGGTGAACCTTCGAAGAGGTGCTCAGGGTATTTGGCGTCCTTCTTCATCGCCTGATAGATCGCGTCGCTCTGATAGAGGTTCAATCCGAGTCCCGCCAGGAACTGCAGCTTCAGGTTGCGGTCGGTGTTGATCTGCGCGTCCTTCAGCCAGTTCTGCATGTCGCCGCGGCTGCCGCCATACGTCGAGAACAGATCGAGGGCGGAATTGATGCCGACCTGCTTCAGCGAATTCATCACGGGCGCATTCGCCGGGTCGTCCAGACGCTTCTGCACTTCATCAATGTTGATCCGCCCGCCGCCAAGCTGACCAAAGAGCACCAGGTCATAGCCCTGGCCGTTGATGGTGTTGGCGAAGACCGCGCCCTCGGGGAATGCCTCGAGGAACGTCGCAATCTCGCTCTTCGCCGCAGCCTCGCTGCTCTCGTACAACTGCACGAACAGCGTGACCACGCCGCCCGGGTTCAGATGTTGCTTCACGACCTCGAAGAACTCGCGCGTATAGAGCGTCGCCGCTCCCTTCACCCACGGGTCGAGCGGGTCGGACGTGACCGCGTCGAACTTTTCGTCCGTCGTCAGCAGATAGTGCCGTGCGTCATCGAGATGCACGTTCACCTTGGGGTTTCGAACCACGTCGAAGTTGTGCTCGGAAAAGTAGGTTGACACCACGTACGGAACGAGCGGCTCGATTTCCGCGATGGTCTGGCGCTTGACTGCCGGATCGATAGACACCGCCCCCGCCGTGACGCCGGCACCGCACCCAATGACCAGCACGCGCGCAGGGTTCTTGGGCACCAGCGTCGTAATGTGCCCGAGCATCCGCTGCAGACGCATGTCCTGCGGCTCGCTCGACGCCTGCACCTTCCCGGCGTTGTGGTAGTTCAGCACACCGTTCGGTGTGCGGCTGACGGCAACGGATGCCGTGACACCTTCACCGGCGTAGAAGATCTCATTCTGCCCGACCCAGGTTGCAGCGTAGCGCCCGTAGGCGATGAGGATCTTCCAAACATCGCGAGATGGCACCGTGCGCGCGAGCAGGCCGGCGAGTAGCGCGACGCCGATCACGACGACGGGAGTCGATGCGAGGGGCGACCTGCGCTCCCCTTCTCCCGGCATCAGCATCAGCAGCCCCGACAGCGCGGCAACGCCGATCAGGATCTGCTGCGTCATCGGACTGCCCTTCCAGGCGATCAGGATCAGGCCCGTCACCAGCGCTCCGACGATGGCGCCGAGGGTGTTGGCCGCATAGACACCGCCGACCAGCCGGGCCGGGTCCTGTCCTCGTGCAGCGACCGCGGCCAGCGCGAGCGGAAAGCTCATCCCCCAGAGAATTGCACCCGGCAGCATCACCCAGATGCCCCGCATCAAATCGAGCTGGAACTGAAATTTCAGGTCGGTCGCAATAGAGGGATTGATGGGCCAGAACGGCAGCGACGCGCCGGTGGCGTACGCGGCCCACGCCAGCGCCGCGCACAGCCCGACCTGCGTCCACCCAAGCGCAATCCGCGGGTTGCGTGAGTTCCTGGCCATTGACGCGCCCAGACTGCTGCCGATACCCAGTCCGACAAGGAACACGGCGAGGATCAGCGAGAAGGTGTAGGTTGTCGCTCCGAGCAGCAGCGACAACATGCGGGTCCAGACGACCTGGGCGCCCATCGCGGTGAGGCCGGACAACGCAATCGCGATGTAAACCAGACGCGCTCCTGGCACGATGGTTGGCCCGTCCAGCGCCGGCCGGACTCCGACCGCCGACTTCGTCCGCCCGGCGATCGCCAGCGCGAGTGAGGCGACGATGACGTTGAGCGCCACCGCGACGTAGGTCGTGGTCGGCATGTCGTACACGCGCAGCAGGTAGTAGCCGGCGAGCAGGCTGCCCATGACCGCGCCGGCAAGGTTGCCGCCATAGAAGTATCCGAGCCAGGCCACGCCGCTCGGCGTAGCCTCAACCCAGCGCGCAATGGCGGGGAGCGTCGCGCCCATCAACAGCGTGGGCGGAAGCAGCATGATGGCCGCCACGATGGCGCGTAGAAACAGATTGGCCTGACCGGTGCCAGCGATCTTCGTGTACAGGTCGCCGACGACGGGGACGGCGAACAACACGATCAAGCCGCACAGGCCGATCCCCAGTTCGAGATAGGCGTAAACACGAAGCGGATGCTGCTCAGGTTTGATGTACCTGGGGAGCAGCAGACTGCCCAGGCACATTCCGCCCATGAAGATTCCGAGCAGCACGCCGAGCGAAACCGCCGACGAGCCGATCGAAAGCTGGAGCAACTGGAACCAGACGACTTCGTAAATGAGTGCCGCGCAGCCGGACCCGATGAAGAGGAGGAGGAGCGCCGGCAGCCAGCGTTGGGCGATAGAGATGCTGGAAGCAGGCGCGGGGCTTTGGTCAATGGTGTTCATGCGCCCGTCATCATAGCTGAGGCGGCCCCGCGGACTCAGCTTGAAACCACGTGGGATAATCGGCGTCGTGACGGATACCCTCGGCACAATGACCTCGAGCGCGCGGCGCGAACGACCTCTGGTGCTGCTCGTTGAAGATCAGTCGGACCTGCGCCGCCTCTATGCGGAACAGCTGGCCCTCTCCGGATTCGACGTGATTGAAGCGGGAGACGGCGCAGAAGGTCTCGCGCGCGCGACCGATCGCACGCCAGATGTGGTGCTGATGGACTTGAGCCTGCCGCGGATGGATGGCTGGGAGGCGACCCGACGCTTGAAGAGCGACGACAGGACGTCTCACATTCCGGTGGTGGCCTTGACAGCCCATGATGGCGCGGGCGAACTGGAGCGTGCCACGCACGCTGGTTGCGATTGGTTCGTGCCGAAGCC
>Ga0163163_10001304_pt1 | contig 21056 bp, 17 predicted proteins | sample S65metaG_FD_119766 | JGI IMG/M metagenome (GOLD analysis project Ga0163163, IMG submission 119766) | Switchgrass rhizosphere microbial communities from Kellogg Biological Station, Michigan, USA - S6-5 metaG | ecosystem: Host-associated > Plants > Roots > Rhizosphere > Soil | place: USA...
CACAACGCTCGTCGCGGCCGTCGGACAAACGGCGCGCAACGCGATGCAGAGCAGCCTCACCGCGTCGCTCGGCACGCTCGGCGCGACGCAAGTGCGATTCCTCTACGGTTTTCCGTTCGCACTCGTCTTCCTCGCGCTCGTCACCGCCTTCGCGCGCGCTTCGGTTCCGGGACCGACAGCCGCGTTCATCGTCTACACGTCGGCGGGGGCGCTCGCGCAGATCTTCGCCACGGCGCTGATGCTCGCAGCGATGCGCACGCGAGCCTTCTCGGTCGCGATCACGTTCACGAAGACGGAGGCGGTGCAGGTCGCGCTGTTCGGCTTCGTGTTCCTCGGCGACGCGCTGACGGGCGCGCGCGTCGTCGCGATCGCTATCGCGACGGCCGGCGTGATCGTCGTAGCCGCGAAACCCGGCTCGGACTGGAGCGCGCGCAGCGCGAAGCCGCTGCTGCTCGGGATCGCGTCCGGCGGTCTGTTCGCGCTCGCGGCCGTGGGCTTTCGGGGCGGCATCCTCGCGCTCGGCGACGGACCCTACTTCCTGCGCGCGACGACGACGCTCGTCTGGTCGCTCGGGATTCAGGCGTCCCTGCTCGGCGCGTGGCTCGTCGCGTTCGACCGTGCCGCGCTCGCGCGCAGCCTCGCCGTCTGGCGGCAATCGGTGTTCGCCGGCTTCATGGGCGCGTTCGCATCGCAGTTCTGGTTCCTCGGCTTCTCGCTCACCGCGGCCGCCAACGTGCGGACGCTCGCGCTCGTCGAGGTGCTGTTCGCCCAGGCCGTGTCGCGGCGCGTGTTCGGTCAGCGCGTGTCGACGCGCGAAGCGGCCGGAATGGCGCTCGTGGTCGCGGGCGTCGCGTTGCTGCTTCTCGCGCCCTGACTCGGAGCCGTCGCGGCGATAGTGGGCGCCAACGCGCTCGCTACTTCTTCTTCAGGTTATTGAGCACGGAATCGAAGTCGAAGTTGATGTCGGCCTCGGTGACCTTCGATTCGTGGTACGGACGCAGGAAGAGCGCGTGGCACGCGTCGCAGCTCGCGCGCAGCGCGAGCCCCTCCGCACGCAGTTGCGGCTTGCCGGCGGGCGTGTCGGCCATCGTTTCCGCGGCTTTCGAGGCGGCGGCCGCGAGCCTGTAGAAGCTGTTCCAGTCCTTCCAAATCGCCGGCAGTGCGAGCGTCGCGGGCGTCTCGGCCTTCGGATCGTAGAGGTTGGTCGTCGGCGGGAAGAGATGCGGAAACGCGAGCAGCATCACGTGCACCGTGTTCGCGTTGAGCCTGAGTGCGTCGAGGTTGTCGGTGTCGACCACTTGGAACGTGTCGATCGGCTGCATCAAATGCTCGAGCTCCTCCATGAGCTCGCCGCGGGCCGCGATCACGTCCTTCGGATTCGTGACGGCCGTCCAGCCGGGACCGTCGCCGGGCTCCGCGTCGGCCGCGAGCACGACGCCCGCGAATGCGAGCGCGCCGATTACCGCGTGACGTATTCGAGCCGCGTGTCGCACCGGTACCGCCTCACTGCCATGTCATCACCACGCACAGCGTAGACACCCGCGGGTCGCGCCTGGATAAGGAGTTCTACCTAGTTGTTGGCGCGAGCCGCACTGATTCGCGTGCGTTCACGCACCGGGGCGAGCGCGGCCGTGGGCCGCGAGCTAGTGCACGGCGTGAAGCGGCCGAGGTCTCTCGACGACGTACCCTTGGACGAAGTCGACGCCGAGCCCACGCAGCGCCTCGAACGACGCCTGGTCCTCGACCTGCTCCGCCACGACACGGAAATCGAGCGTGCGCGCGAGCTTCACCATCGCGGCCACCATCTCTCTGTTCACGCTGTCGTTCTCGACGTCGTGCGTGTAGACGCCGTCGATCTTGAGGTAGTCGAGCGACAGGTTCTTCAAATTCGCGAACGAGCCGATGCCACTGCCGAAATTGTCCAGCGCGAAGCGGCAGCCGATTCCGTGCAGCACGTTGATGAAGCGCTGCGCCTGATCGAGCTGGCTCACGACTGCGGACTCGCGGATCTCGAAGCAGATCTTCTGCGGGTCCACGCCCGTGTGGTCGAGCACGTCGACGACGAACTCGAGGAAGTCGTCGTCGCCGAGCGTCTGCGCAGAGAGATTGATGCCGCAGCTGCGTCCGTTCGGCAGATTCGGCGCGCCGCCCGCGATCGCTGTCAAGGCCGTCTGCACGACCCAGCGATCGATGTGCGACATCAGCTGATAGCGCTCGGCCGAGCCGAGAAAGTGCGACGGCAAGATGCTCGCGCCCGATTCGTCGCGCATCCGGAGCAGGATCTCGGCCGCCGGCCCGACCTCCGTGCGTCCCGCGAGCGCGACGATCGGCTGCACGTAGAGCTCGAATTCGTTCTCCTTGAGCGCGCGCTGGAGCCTCTGGAGCCACTGGATCTCGCCGCGCTCGCGCGCGAGCACCTCGTCGCGCGTGGAGTAGACGTGGATCCGGCCGCGGCCCTGCTGCTTCGCGACGTAGCACGCGGAGTCTGCGGCGGACAGCACGCCTTCGGCCGAGCCGCTGTCCTTGCCGACCTCGACGAGGCCGATGCTGACGCCGATGTCGAACGCGCGGTCCTGCCACGCAAACTTGTGATCGGCGACGGCCTGACAGATGTCATCGGCGATCTGCCGCGCTTTGTCGAGCGGACAGCCCGCGAGCAGCATCGCGAACTCGTCGCCGCCGACTCGCGCGACGGTGTCGGAATCGCGCACGCGCTGCTTCAACAGGGAGGAAATCTCGCGCAGCAGGTTGTCGCCCGCGATGTGGCCGCTCGAGTCGTTCACGAGCTTGAAGCGGTCGAGGTCGAGATAGCTCACGACGTGGCTCACGCCCTCCCCGCGCGCGGAGTCGAGCGCTGCACCGAGCCTGCGCTCGAACTCGGCGCGATTCACGAGCCCCGTCAGCGCGTCGTGGCTCGCCTGGTACGACATCTCGCGCGCGAGCCCGCGCACCTCGCTCACGTCGTGGAAGATCACGACGCAGCCCGCGATTTCTCCGTCGGGCCCGCGGATCGGCGAAGCGGTGAGCTCCGTCGAGAACTCGCGCTCGGCCTGCTTGCTGAGCAGGAGCGCGCGACGCCCGAGGTTGATCCGCTTACGCTCGCCCAGGCACTTCGCGACGGGATCGCCGAGCGAGCTCCGATCGACCTCGTCGACGAGCGTCAGGAGATCGAGCAAGCGCTTGCCGAGTCCCGCGCTGCGCGTGCCACCGAGCAGCTGCTCGGCCGCCTCGTTCATGTAGTCGATCGTGCCGTTCAGGTCGGTCGTGATCACGCCTTCGCCGATCGACTCGAGCGTGATCCGCGCCTGGAGCTTACCGCGGCCGAGCGAGGCCTCGAGGCTCTTGCGGTGCGTGATGTCGTGCGCGACCGTGAGGAACGCGTTCTTGCCTTGGAACACGAGCCGCTTGCTGTAGAGCTCGACCCAGAGGCCGCGGTCGTCGTCGCTGATCAGCTGCACCTCGACGGGCTGCAGCGGGTCGCTGGCCTCGAGATGATCGGCGATGTGCTTGCGCATCAGCGCGCGATACGCCGGCCGCATGAGATCCGCGATCGGCTTGCCGACGAGCGTCGCGGCATCGACACCGAACAATTCGCCGGCGGCCGGGTTCGCGAACAGAATCGTGTCCGTGTGGATCAGCGCGACCTCGGGCAGCGTGGCCGCGAGCGCGATGAACAGCCCTGCGTATGGATCGGCCGGCGCCGCGGGCACGGCCGGCGCCGCACGCTCGTCGTCGAAGTCGAGCAAGCGGTTGATGCTCGCCGTGATGTCGACGAACGGGCTCAACCGTCCGTTGACCGCCATTCGTACGCCACGGTCCTGCCGCCGCGAGACGAGTTTGTGCAGGTCCTCTCGGAGCCGCTCGACCTCACGGACATACGGCTGTCTCGAGCCGACCCAGGCGAGCGCCATCAGGACGAGCACGAACAGCAGGAGCCCGACGAGGAAGACGGGATTCGCGAGCACGTCAGTCATCGCGCACGCTCGCCGCTCGGGCAAAATCGGGCGGATGCTCGCAACCGAGCATCACCTTCCGAGCACCGGAAAAACTCCGACAGCGAGATCCCTGCTGGCACTTGAGAGAGCGGCCTTCGTTCGTCGTCGGTGGCCCTCGCCGACTCTTGTTGTTGTCGCACCCGCCGGGGCGCAAATTCCTGTTTTGGCGGTGTTTTAAGATACAGCAACGTCAACCGAGGATCGTCCGGTTTTGACCATAATTCTTCAGGGACCGCCTTGTGGGACCTGCCTAAACTCCGTACTCTACCGCGTTCGCGCTTCCGCACCGGCTTAGCCACTCAATACGAATGAACCTCGAAGCCGCACGGGCACAAATGCTCGGCCAGCAGATCAGGGCGTGGGAAGTCCTGGACGATCGGGTGCTCGAGGCTCTCGAGAAGACGCCGCGCGAACGCTTCGTGCCCGAGGACTATCGCGACCTCGCGTTCGCGGACACGGAGATCCCTCTTGCCCACGGCCAAGCGATGCTCGCGCCGAAGATCGAAGGCCGATTGCTGCAGGCGCTACAGGTCGAGCCGACCGATGAGGTGCTCGAGGTCGGCACCGGCACCGGCTTCCTCACCGCGTGTCTCGCGCGGCTAGCGCAGCAGGTGTACAGCGTCGACATCTTCCCGGAGTTCGTGGAGTCGGCCAGCGCGAAGCTCGCAGCGGTGGGCCTCGGCAATTTCGAGCTCGGGACCGCGGACGCGCTGCAGCTCGACCTCGAAGGCCGCTTTGACGCGATCGCCGTCACCGGCTCGATGCCCGCGCTCGAGGACCGGTTCGTCCGAATGCTGAGGCCAGAGGGCCGCTTGTTCGTTGTCGTCGGCCGCCTGCCCGTGATGGAAGCCCGGTTGATCACGTTGCTGCCGACCGGCGGCACGATTTCGCAGAGCCTGTTCGAGACGGTGCTCTCACCTTTGATCAACGCGGAGCGACCGGAGCCGTTCGTCCTCTGACCGAGGACGCGGCATCGCCATGCCCGGTGTCCCGGAGCTCACGCCCACGGAGTTCTGCGCGCGCTGGTCCGCGGCCGAGCGCGGCAAGAGCGTAGTGCTGCTCGACGTCCGCGAGCACGACGAGCTCGAGGCCGCCGCGGTTAACGACGCGCTCCACATCCCGATGCGCGAGATCCCGGGCCGGATCGAGGAGCTCGATCGCACGCTGCCGCTGGTCGTGATGTGCCATTCGGGCGGCCGCAGCCGGCGGGTCACGGAGTTCTTGCTCAGCAACGGTTTTTTGAATGTCTTCAACCTCAGAGGCGGAATCGACGCTTGGTCAACGGAGATAGATCCGCAAGTGCCTCGGTATTAATGAACTAGACAAGGTAACCAAGATGACGAACATGAAACGGATATTGACCACCGCGATCGCCTGCCTCCTCACGACGGTCGCGAACGCTCAGGTACCGCCCCAGGCACCCGCTCAAGCGCCGGCCCAAGCTCCCGCCCAAGCACCGGCGACGGAGCCATCCACGAGCCTGATCGATATTTACAAGCGGGCGCTCGATAACGATCCTGCGTTCCGCGAAGCGGAGGCGCAGTACCTTGTGACGTCGCAAGGGAAACCGCTCGCACGCTCCTTCTTGCTGCCCAATCTGTCGCTGACCGGCGTCCGCTCGAATCGGCACCAGGATACTGCGGGCGGCGCCATTGCGACGACGGGCCAGTCTGCCGGCAGCAGGTCGGTGGTGGATCTGGATACCCAAGGGTGGGGCGTGTCCCTGACCCAGACCGTCTTCGATTGGGGGCAGCTCAAGACGCTCAAGCAAGCCGATAAGCGCGTGGCGCAGGCCGAGACGACGTACGAAGCCGCGAAGCAGGACCTCACGACCCGCGTCGCGACGCGTTACTTCGCGGTCCTCCAGTCCGAGGACAACCTCGCATCGGCGCGGTCCGCGCGCGAGGCGATCTCGCGGCAGCTCGAGCAGGCGCAGCGGCGCTTCGAGGTCGGCCTGATCGCGATCACCGACGTGCAGCAATCCCAGGCCGGCTACGACACAGCAGTGGCCACTGAAATCCAGGCACAGCAGACGCTCGCGACCGCGCACGAGTTCTTGCGCGAGATCATCGGCGAGGACGTCGCGAAGCTTGCCGGGCCGAAGGACGACTTCCCGCTGCTGAGCCCGGACCCGATGAGCCCGGAGGAGTGGGTCCGACGTGCGCTCGCGGAGAACCTCACACTGAACGCGCAGCGACTCGCGCTCGATGTCGCGAACGATCAGATCGAGATCGACCGCGGCAGCCGCCTACCGAAGCTGAGCCTGTCGGCCAACTACTCGGACAATACGGTTGACCAGACTCAGACGCTCTATAACAGCCCGCTTCCCAACTGCCCTCCGGCTCCCGCACCCTGCACCTCGTTCTCGCCGACGCAGCCGACCACCAGCGGCTGGTCGCTGAACTTGACCTTCCCGATCTTCACGGGTGGATACAACAGCGCGAAGATCCAGCAGTCGGTCTACAACAGCCGTCTGACGGAGCAGACGCTCGAGCGAATCACGCGTCAGACGGAACGCCAGACGCGCGACTCCTACCTCACGGTGCTGTCCGACATCTCGCGCGTGCGCGCGCTCAGACAGTCGGTCGAGTCGAACCGCACGGCGCTGCGCGCGACCGAGGCCGGCTTCGAGGTCGGCACGCAGACGACGGTCGACGTGCTCGTGGCCCAGAACGCGTTGCGCCTCGCAGAGACGGACTACGCGCAGAGCCGCTACAACTATCTCCTCGCGGTGCTCGCGCTGAAGCAGGCGTCCGGCAGCTTGAGCGAGGCCGATGTGATGGAGATCGACGGCTGGCTCCAATAGCGAGACGACGTCGATGAACCGGCCGCCGCGCGCGCGAGCCGCCGCGCGCGCGGCGGCGTACCTGCTCGCTGCCGCCACTTTTCTCGCAACCGGCACGGCCCGCGCCGACGGGCGGGATCCGCGGTTCGAGCTCACCCCCTACTTGGGATACCGGATCGGCGGCGAGTTCGAGCAGCAGAACGGCTCGGCGAAATACGAGCTCGACGAAGGCAACTCCGCGGGTCTGATCTTCAACATCGTCGCGCGCGACGTGAACACGCAGTGGCAGCTGCTCTATGGCGAGCAGAGCACGAACCTCAAGACGCCGCTCACCTTCGATCCCTCCGCCCGACTCGGCATGGACGTCGAGTACTTCCAATTCGGCGGCACGTATCTTTTCGACGGCGACGACATGCGACCGTTCGTCGCGTTGACGGCCGGCGTCACTCACTTCGGGCCCACGCTGCCGGGCGTCGACTCCGAGAGCTTCTTTTCCGGTTCGATCGGCGGCGGAGTGCAGCTCTGGCAAACGCGTCGAGTCGGCATGCGGCTCGAAGCGCGAGTGTTCGCGACGTTCGTGAATACCGACGGCGCGATCTTCTGTCACAGCGGACCGCAAACGGGCGGCTGCGCGATCACGATCCACGGCACCGCGCTCTATCAGTTCGAGGCGAGCGCCGGAGTCGTGTTCCGCTTCTGAAGCGGCGCTACGGCGGGGAGGCTGCCGCGGCCGTCGGCGGAGCGCCGCCGGTCGACGTATCGATCGCATCGGCGCCCGGCAGCGTCTCGCGCACCGTTGCGCGGATCACAGCGAAGAACGGGTTGCTGCGCACGCGGGAGAACTGCCCGAGCGGTATGACCAGCGCGCCGTTCTCGCCGCGTGCCGGGAACGTGCCCAAGTTGTACTTCGTCGGGCTATCCTCGGGCGGGCCCTCGAGGCCATAGAGCGGATCGTCGACCGGGAACGGTAACGCGACGTGCCCGAGCGACAGAATTCCGCGCGGCCACTCGTAAGGGAGATCGCGCTCGGAGAATTTCTCCTTCCCTTCTTCGCGCACGAACGCGCCGACCGCACGCGTCGACGCGTCGCGGTTCGCGATCACTGTGATCTTGAACGGCAGATTCGACGCCGCGCGCAGCCGCGCCAGAGATTCGAGCGGCCCGGGCGAGACGAGCGCCTCGAGCTGCTCGTAGCGGTTCACGTCGAAGACGACGAGCTCATGGCCGTGCGGCGCCAGATAGTTGAGCAGCCCGCGCACGACCTCGCCCGCCGTCACGGTCGAGTCGACGACCGACTGGAACATCACGACGCGCGGCATCGCCGCGAGCCCGCCGCGCGCCTGTGCGTCGTCGAGCTCCGAGCGCAGCGTTCGCGTGACCGAGTAGATCTGGTTCGCCGCGTTGACGGGAAACGAGTTGTACTTGTACGGATCGTACTCGGGCAGCACGTCGAGCCAGCGCGACTTCTCGAGCCCCGGGATGAACGCGAGATCCGACAGCACGTTCGTGAGCACCGCGAACGGCGAGATGCCGATTGCGGCCGAGATCAGATAGAGGCCCTGCGGCTTCGGCAAAGTCGGATCGTCGAGAGCACGCACGGAGTAGAGCGTGACGAGCGCGGCGCCGGTCGAGTGGCCGGCCGCGATGAAGGGCTTGCCGGGCGCTTGGCTCGCCGCGTGCCGCGCCGCGAGCTCGACGGCCGCGTACCAGTCGCGCCAGCTCACGCCGGTGAGTCCCGCCGGCACCGTGCCGTGGCCCGGCAGTCGCAGTGCGAGCACGTAGTAGCCTTGCGCGTACAGCGTGTCGGCGAGCGCGCGCATGCTGTACGGCGAGTCCGACAGCCCATGCACGAGCAGCGCAGCGCCGCGAATCTCCGCAGGCACGAGCTCGAAAGAGCGGTTGTATGGCGTCTCGAGCGCGAGCCGCGCCGGGATCGAGCCAGGCGTGTAGCGGCCGAGCAATTGCGTGTCCGCCGCGGCGGGATCGTCGAGCACCTTGCGGCGGAGCTCGGCGAACAAGCGATCTTCGAGCGCGCGATATTCGACGAATGTCTTCGGTGCGTCCGCGCGGCCCGCGTGGAATTCGGCGAGCGAGATTTCGTGCCAGGCGTGCAAGTCCGCGAGCCGAACGCGTGCCTGGAACGCAAACACGAGCACGATGGTCGCGAGCACGGTAACGCAAAGCCCGGCCAAGTAAAGGAGCCACTTCAGCGCACGGCGGCCCATGACCATCGGTCGATCCCTCCAGAAGACGCCGCAGCGTCAGCTGACGCGCGTGCACCGACTCTCTACGAACCGCCGTTCGCCAACTCCGGCCAGGTTAACACCCGTTCCGGCCAGCGGGCCGGCCGACCGGCGGGATTGCGTTAGCGCGGCGCTGCGGTAGGCTACCGCAACGTCACAGCGGCAGTCACATGAGCACACAACAAATCGAATCCGAGCTCACAGGCGCCACAGGCGTCCTCGCTCCCGCACTACTACCCGACCGCTCGTCACGCCGCGTGCTCGAGCCGGCCGAGCGCATCGCCGAGGTGCTGTTCGGTCTGATCATGGTGCTCACGTTCACGGGCTCGCTCAGCGTCGCGGAATCCAACAGCAACGACGTGCGCGGAATGCTCGTCGGCGCGATCGGCTGCAACCTAGCCTGGGGCGTAATCGACGGCTTGTTCTATTTGATGGGCTGCCTCGCGGAGAAAGGCCGCAACCTCGCTACCTACAAGGCCGTGTTCGCGTCGACGACGCCCGAGGAAGGGCGCGCGCTGATCGCGGACGCGCTGCCGCCGGTCATCGCGTCTCTGCTCCAGCCTGCCGAGCTCGAGTCGCTGCGCGAGCGCGCGCTCAGCCTGCCAGAGCCGCCGCATCGCGTCCGCTTGGACTTCAAGGATTGGTGGGGCGCGTTCGGCGTGTTCCTGCTCGTGTTCCTCGTGACGTTCCCGGTCGCGGTCCCGTTCATGATCTTCCAGCACCTGACTCTGGCGATGCGCGCCTCGAACGTCGTCGCGGTCGCAATGCTGTTCCTTGCCGGCTTCTTGTACGGCCGGGTGATCCACCGCTCGCCGCTAGCCATCGGCGTCGTAGCCGTGTTCGTCGGCTTGATCATCGTGACGTTCACGATCGCGCTTGGCGGCTGAGGCCGTACGCTAGAACGAGGCCTCACCCTCGGCGCAGGGCGCTCGAAGAATAGAGGGCTAGCACCCTGCCGAGGCGCTTACCAGGCGTAAGTCACGAGGATCATCGCGTGGACCCAGTCGTCGGCCGATGCGGCGCGGACGTACTGCCGCGCGGCTTCGCCTGGGAATAGCGCGCCGAGCACGCCTGTCACGAGCATGTGCTCGTTGACCTGCCACTCGGCGGTGAAGTTGAGCTCGTCGCCCCAGTCTTTGCTCAGCACGCCGAAGCTTAGTGGTCGGTCCAGCGTGAACTTGTAGAGCATCGCGTTCAGCGTGAGGTCCTCTCTCGGAGCGAGCTGCACTCGCAGCAAGCTGCTGATCAAGTTGCCGTTGCCGAGCGCGTACTCGCCCGTGATCTCGCCTTGGTACCACGAGCCCCAATCGGTGAAACCGTAGGCCAGCTCGTGGAACCGCTCGTCCACCGGCGTCGCGGGGTTGTCGCCGTCGAAGTGCGCGTACCGATAGCTCAGCACAGGCGACCAGCTCGGATTCTCGAACGCGTAGCTCACCTCGCCGTAGTAGCCGCGCGAGGAGATCTGGCTGCTGGTCTCGTCCGCGTATTCTCCCGCGACGCCGAATCCGCTCTCGCCGCGCCAGCTCGCGCGCGCCGAGTAGACGTCGAGCTTCACCGAGCCCGGCACATTCGACTCGACGCCCATGTACGTGGTGCCGAGGCTCGCTTCCTCGCCGAACTTGTACTCGACGTTCACGCCGTACGCTTCGCCGAGCGGACCGCCCTTGCGCGGATGATTTTCGAGACGGAACGCTTCAAAAAGCCATTTGTCGCTGTCGAGGCTCGCGACGACCGCCTCCGTGAACGCCTTGCGCATCGCGAGGTACCAGCCGCCGCGCTCGCCGCCGTCCTCCGCGCCGTCGTTGATCAAGAAGCCCGTGCCGATGTTGTAGTTCTGGCGACCGACGGTGATTGTGAACGTATCGCCCTCGAGTGCGTCGAACAGATCCTCGGCCTTCCAGCCGACGTTTCCGAGCTCGAGCGTGAGCTCGGACTTCTTGTCGAGCCCGACCGTGAGGCCGGACGCGTCGTCGCCGGCGGTGGTCGTGTAGACGGCGCTCAAATTGCTAAAGAACGTGCCCTTACCCGCGCGCGTCTCGAAGGTAAGACCCGGCGCGGCGCCGAGGTCGGCCCACGTATCCGTGCTCGCGCCGAGGAACGCTTCGGAGTGGCCGAACCACGAGTCCTTCCCGCCGTACCAGGCGGCCGCGAGATCGAGCGTCAAATCGAGCTTCGTGCCACGCGAGTCGTCGCGATAGAGCTCGTGCTCGGCGGCAGCGAGACTCGGCGGCGTCGCAGCGCCGACGGCGAGCAGCGCGCCGACAACCTTTGCGTTCCGAGCGTTCATGCGTCTCCCTACCGCACCGATCAGAGCGCCGGGCCGGACGCCGCGGCGCGAAGCGCCTTATGTAACATACTCTTACGACGAACGTCGGCATTATCGGTAGCCGCGGCTGCGTGCAAACGCGAAGCCGACCTGCGAGACTCGTGCGAGAGCGGCACCGGACCGACAAAAACGAGAAGGGGAAGCCATGCAGACCGACGACGCGGACGACCACAAGTCCAAAGACAAAGACAAGAAGAAGCACAAGCACAAGCACGATAAGCTCGGCGGCAAAGATTATGCGAAGGAGCTCGAGAAGCTTCACGGCGAGCTCGTCGCACTCCAGCAGTGGGTCGTGGCCGAGGGCGCGAAGGTCTGCATCGTGTTCGAGGGCCGTGACGGCGCCGGCAAGGGCGGCACGATCAAGGCGATCACCGAGCGCGTGAGTCCCCGCGTGTTCCGCGTCGTCGCGCTGCCATCGCCGACCGAACGAGAGAAGAGCCAGATGTACGTGCAGCGCTACATCCGGCACTTCCCTGCCGCCGGCGAGATCGTGATCTTCGATCGCAGTTGGTACAACCGCGCGGGCGTCGAGCGCGTGATGGGCTTCTGCACCGAGGAGCAGTCGAAGAAGTTTCTGAACGATGTGCCGCCCGTCGAGAAAGCGATGGTCGACTCGGGGATCAAGCTCATCAAGTTCTGGCTCGAGGTAAGCGAGAAGGAGCAGACGAAGCGCTTGACGGATCGCATCGACGATGCGCGCAAGATTTGGAAGCTGTCGCCGATGGACTTGAAGTCATACAGCCGTTGGTACGACTACTCTCGCGCGCGCGACGACATGTTCGCAGCGACCGACACGGGCTTCGCGCCGTGGTACGTCGTGCGCTCCGACGACAAAAGGAAGGCGCGGCTCAACGTGATCCGCCACCTGCTGTCGCAGATCCCCTACAAGAAGCTCAAGCGCGACAAGATCGAGCTACCCGACCGCCAGAAGCGCAAGGGTTACCGCGAGCCGGCATACCCGTACAAGTACATCGACGAGCACTACTGAGCCCAGGCGCGGTGCTCGCGCGCCGTGCACGTCTCCGCGCCGCGGCCTTGGGTCGGTACGCGTCGGCGTTGATTTTCGGCGCCTGGCTGTCTGCCACCGCGAGCGCCGAAGTCCGGGAGCCGGCGGCAGAACGCGGCAGCGTGATGCTCGCGGCTTTCAACACGGGACGAACGACGGACGCGCGCGTCGACTCCGACTCCCGCAACGGTACCGACCTCGACCTAGAGGACGACCTCGGCCTGGAGCGGTACATGACGGTCGCCCGCCTCTCGGGCTACGTCTGGATTACGCAGCGGCAGCGCATCGACGTTTCGCTGTTCGATCTGTCGCGCGAGGCGAGCAAGGAGCTCGAGAAGGACATCGCGGTCGGCGACAAGACCTTCGCGATCGACGCGGACGTGAGCACGCGCAACGAGCTCCAGATCTACAAGCTCGACTACACCTTCGCACCGTTGAGCCGGGACCGAGGTTTCCTCGGCGTCGTCGCGGGTCTCTACGTCGCTCGTACGGGCGTCGCCGTCAACGACACGGCTCGGGGAGCGAGCGAGTCGCGGCAACTGACCGCGCCGCTTCCGGTGTTCGGCCTGCGCGGCGAATACGCGTTCGGCCATCGATTCACGCTCCGAGGCGCGGCCGAGCTGTTCGCGATCGCGACGGGCGGCATCGACGGACGGCTGCACGACTCGTATGTCGGCGTCGACTATTCGTTCGGCAAGAGATTCGCGCTCGGCGTCGCATACAACGACGTCTCGATGCACGTCGCGGCAGACGAGGCCGGGTTCCACGGCCTCCTCGACGCGGGCTACCGAGGAGCGCTGCTCTACTTCAAGGTCGACTTTGGCGCCACACGCTGACGTCGCCTAGCTCGCCTCAACGTCGCCGACCGCCACCGCCGCCCCGCCCGCCGCCGCCATAGGACCCGCCGTACGACGGCCGTGACTGCATCGACGACGCGCCCGATTGGCGCGCGCGCGAATCCGTGCCGAGGTTCGACGGTGTGTTCGGCGACGGCGAGGACCAGCTGCCCTGGTTGCGCGATTCCCACCCTTGCGACGACTGCCGATAGACATTGCCGCCCTTGTCCGCGTAGACGTTGTTCGCCCCGGACGCGGGCCGGTCCATGGTCGAGACGCCGGGATTGCGCGATCCCGACGGAGATCCCGGCACGACGCGGTCTTTCGACGACGCGCCGTTGTAGAGGTTGTTGCGGCCGCCTGACGGCAACTGACCCGCACTGGGCCGTCCGCCACCGCCAGAGGGCAATTGGCTGGCGCCGTTGCCGCCACCGATCCCACCGGGACCGCCGACGCCACCGACTCCCCCGACGCCACCGACTCCGCCGACACCCCCAACGCCCCCAACGCCCCCAACCCCGCCCACACCCCCAACGCCGCCGACTCCCCCGATTCCACCTACGCCACCGGGGCGGTAACCGCCCGGCGGGTAATACGGCGGCCGGTAATACGCCGGCGGATAGCCGGGCCGGTAGTAGCCGCCGTACCCGCCGCCGAACGTGAACCCGACCGTCAGGAATCCGAACGAATAGGTGAGGCCCATGCCCCAGCCTGTGTACGGGTTGTAGCTCAGGTGCAGTCCCCACGGGGATGGGCGCGGGTAGTAACAGCAAGGCCCCCAATACGGCGGGTACGGCCAGCCGGTGCCGTAGATCGGCACCCCGTACCATGGGTACGACCACATGTAGCCCGGCGTGTAGCCGACATAGACCACCTCCGGCGTGGACTCGTAGATGTAGACGTACTTCGTGTTGTAGACGGGCTCCGACGGCGGGATCTTCTGGATCTCGTCCATCGGCACGCTCTCGGCGACGACCCACGGACCTTGCGCCTTGTCGGCAACGAACCAGATGCCGTCGTCGCACGCGTAGTACTTGCCCTTGATCCGAAGCACTTGCGACGACGTGTTGAGCGCGTACTCGACGCCCGTTCCCTCGATCTGCTTGAACTTCGGCTCGCCGTCGTACGTCACCTCGAGCTTCGCCTTCTTCCGGTCGATCGACGCGGTCTGGGGCACGAGCGCGTCGAGCGCCGCGTCCTCGGCCTCGGGCGTGCCGGCAACCGACGCGCGCGACGAGCCGAGAGCGGAGGCAGGCTCGATGTCCTTGAAGGCGGGCGGCAGCTCGTCCGGTCGCACGACAGCCCACGGGCCGTCGGTGCTCGCCGCGCGGTACCAACGCCCCGCGAGCAGCACGAACACGCCGTTCGTTTCCGCGTCGCGCACGACGGGCGTCTCGCTGTTCTTGACATAGAGCAGCTTGCCCTTCGCGATCGTCTGCCAGTTCGGCGGCCCGTCCATCGAGATCAGCTCGGTCGGCTCGGTCGCGACGACGATCTTTGGCGGCGCCTTGAGCTTCGGGGAGTTGTCGGCGGCCTGCGCCGGAATCAGCTTCGCGATCGCTTCGGGCGGCTTCTGGATCGATTGCCACGGTCCCTTCGGGTTCTCGGCGTTGTACCAGAATTGACCGCCGCTCAAGTAATAGGTCTTCGTCTTCTTGTCGTACACGACAGCGAGCGCGCTATTCGCGACCTGCTCGAAATCGGTGTTCGGTATCGGCAGCGTGCGCGGCTCGCCGTCGTAGAGGAGCAGCACCGCGACCTCTTCCACGAAGACGATCTTCGGCGGGTCGTGGCGCAAGTCGTCCATGCTCTTCTTCTGGTTCTCGATCGTCACGAGGCTCGCTTTGAGCTGCTCGAGGCTGATCGGGATGCTCTGTTTCGGCATCAGCGTCGTGAAGAACGCCGTAGCGTCTTCCTCGTCGATCGGCTTACTGTCCGGCCAGCGCACTTGCGTCACGACGATGTCGCGGAGCACCGCGGTGCCCGCGTCGCGATCGGTATCGACGACCGCCTTGAACCAAAACACGCCGAAGGTCGGCTCTTTCGCCGTCTTCAATTTCAGCGACGCGGCCGCGCGGCCCTCGAGCATGTGGCCGTCGAGCTTCTCGGGCTGTGGTTGATAGACCGTGAGGGTGCCGCGATCGGTCTCAACCTTGCGCGGCCAAGTGGCCTGCGCCGCGTTCACCGCCACGGCAGCGAATCCCGCGACGATGGCGACTGCCAACCTCACGACACCGGAGATCGTGCGCCCGTCTCTAGCTACCTTGCTGCTGCGTATGCTCATTGCTCGCTCCATCATCCTTCTGCTGCGTCGCGGAGAAGCCCCCTCGCCGCGTTCTAGCTCGAATACATCAGCTCGCCGAGGCTCGTGGCGATGCTGTCCTGAAACGAGCGCCAGCCGCCCGTAACGACGAGCCCTTGGTTGATCTCGATCTCGATGCCGAGGTAACGGGACGCGGGATGCCTATTGCGGAGCCACGTCCCGAGCCCGTCGGTGTTGCCGCGGTACGGGTAGTTGTAGCGCACGCGCAGCTCCGGCGCCACGCGTGCGAGTATCGCGCCCCAGCGCCGGCACAGCGACGCCTCGCGCGGCCGGCGGCTGTCGTAGAGCAGACCGACGTCGGCGTTGCGCACACGGCCGTCGAGCTCCGGAGTGAAGCTGTGCACCGCGACATGCACGACGCGCGCGCTGCGCGTGGCGCCGGCGACGGCGGCCTCGACCTTCGAGCGATGCGGCCACCAGTAGCGCGCGAGGATCGCCGCGCGCTCAGCCATCGGCAGCGCGCGCGTGAACCGCGACCAGATCCGCGGGTTGTGCGCCGAGCGATTCGCTTCGACGAACAAGCGGCTCCACGTCACGGCGTGCAGCGGCCTCCGCAGCCGGTTCGCGAGAAAGCGTGCGAGCACGTATGCGCCGGGATCCCAACCACGATGCGTCTTCAGCAAGGCGTCGGCGCCGTGAAACAGCGGCGCGTATGCGCGTGGGATGCGATTGCCAGCGTGCTCGCAGGTCAGCAGCAGATAGTCCGCGCTGGCGCTCGACGTCACCGCGACACTCCGCGCTGTGGCTGATTTCCAGTTTTCGGCCGGATCAGCAATAGGTTGCCGTCGTCGGAGCCGACGCCGAGGAAGATCGCGCCGATCAGCCGGTGCACGCTCGCGCGATAGTACTTCGTGCCGTGCGCGGGGTTGTCGAGCAGCGGGTCGGCGATCGCGACCGACTCGTCGTCGGGATCGAAGCCGCAGATCACGATGAAGTGACCGAACGCCTCGCCGCGGATGTCGTCGGGCCCCTCATCCGTCTCGCGCGCGCATTGATAGAGATAAGTGCCGTTCGTTCCCGTCAGGAGCGGTGTGCCGTTTGCCATCTGCGTCGCGATCAATTGCGGCGACAGATCGCCCCAGATCACCTTGCCCCCGAGCTCGAGATACCGCTCGACTGCTTCCATCGCGGGTCCGTAACGGGGATCGGTGTCGAATGCTTTGGCAGCCGCGCGCGCCTTGAGCTTCGCGAGCAGGTCGGTCGGTTGCGCGAACCACGTCGGGTCCATGTGCCGCACGCTGCAGAGCCAGGTCGTGACTTCATAGCCGCGCTGCAGCGCGTGCACCGAGAGGTGGACGCCGAGCGTGCCGCCGGTGGGCAGCTTCGGCGTCTCGGCAATCACGGTGTGCAGATCGATCGGATCATCGTAGTAGCGGTAAATCGCATGCAGCGCGGTGGGGCCGCACGTCGTGTAGTCCGGCTGGCGCTCGATCAGGACATTTAGATCGGCGTTCATGTGTTTCCGGCAGTCGTGGCGCCTCGCGCGCGGTCGTCGCGGATCCACGCGACGAGCAGCGTGTACGTCACGGCGAGGATCACGGGACCGATGAACAGGCCGACGACACCGAAGCCGATCAAGCCGCCGATCACGCCCGCTATCAGCAGCAGCAGCGGCAAGTCGACGCCGCGCTTGATCAATAGCGGCTTCAGCACGTTGTCGATCAGCGCGATGACGACCGTGGCGACTGCGAGTGCGATGCCCCACGCGACGTTACCGGACCAGAACAACCAGACCACGGCGGGCACGAGAATGAACAGCGGCCCGAGTTGCGCGAGACAGAGAACGAACGTAATCGCGAGCAGGACGCCCGAGCGAGGCACGCCGCTGATCCAGAGCGCGAGCCCCGTGATCAGTGACTGGACGAGCGCGGTCACGACGATGCCGAGGGCCACGCCGCGCGCGGCTTGTGCCGCGAGCCGCACCGTCTGTTCCGCACGGTCGCCGCCGATGCGGCGTGCGAACGCGATGACTCCGTTTGCCGCAACCTCGCCTTGTGAATAGAGGATCGCGGCGAGGATCACGGTCAGCAAGAAGTGGATTGCGACGACGCCGGCCCCGCCGGTGACGCTCACCGTCCAGCTCGCTGCCGAACGAGCGTACGGCCGCAGCACTTCCGCGATGCCTTCGGGGCCATGCGCGACGAGGTCGTTCCACTCCGTCTCTATCGTCTTTCCCACCCAAGGAAGCGACACGGCCCAATGCGGCAACGGGGGAAGCCCGTTGTCGACCACCTTCTTCACGAGCTCCACGGCCTCGACCGCGAGATCGAGCAAGACGGCGATCGCCATGCCGAACGGCACGACGAACACGGCGGCGATCACGAGCGTCATCACCACGACGGCGAGCGCGCGGCGCCCGCCGAGCAGCCGCTCCACCTGCAGCATCAGCGGCCAGGTCGCGACGACGATCGTCGTCGCCCAGAGAAGCGCGCTCAAGAACGGCGACAACGTCCAGAGGCTCGCCGTAATGAGCCCGGCGAGGATCAGGATGAACAGGAACGTCCGGGTGATGTCGGCGTTGGTCATCTGCACTCGGTCCACTCGCTGTTTCTCCTCTGCGTCGACGACGGTGCGCGTCAGTGCGTCGCAACGTTGTTCGCTTCCCAGCCACGCACCTTCGCGCGCGCTGCGTCGAACAGCCGCGTGAAGTTGCCCTGCGTGACTTTCGCGCGCGCGTCCGGCGTGAGCTGCGCCCAGAGCGGCTCGTACATCCGGAATACCTTGAAGTATTGCTCGCGATCCTTCGGCGCAACCTCGTCGGTGCCGAACAAGAAGCGGTCGGGGTAGCGGTTCAGGACTTCTGCCGTTCGCCGCGTCGTGTCGGGCGTCGCGACCACGTATTTCGCGACCTCGTCCCAGGAGATGTCGAAGCTCACGTGCGCGAGCGTCGGATCCTCGAGCATCGCGTTCACGATCTCGAGCTGGTTGGCCGGCCGTTCGGTCGTGCCCTCGCTCGCGGGCGGCTGGACCGGATGCACGACTCGACCGAGCCCGACGTGCGCCCAGATCACCTGCGCATTCGCGTGGCGGCGCAAGAGCGCCTTCATTTGACTGAGATACACCGGCTCAGCGCCCTGCTTCGCGAACGGCACGTCGATGTCGTTGTGGATCAAGATCAAGAGCCCGCTCTCCGCGCAGAAATTGAAGATCCGGTCGAGCGCGGGGTCCGTGAGGCTCGCCGTATCGCCCGCGATCTTCGACGAGACGAACTCCTTGTGGATCGTGAACTCGCCGATCCCCGTGAACACGCCCGGAAACACCTTGAGCACGCGCTTGATGTGATCGACCGCGTACATGTCGGCGGGGTTGAAGCCCGTGATCATCGGCTCGAAGCGCTTCTGCTCGGCCGGCGTCAGCGATTTGTAGACGTATGCGATGTACGCGTCGGTGAACGAGTAGTAGTAGAGCGGCGCGTCGGTCTGCAAGTAGTACGTTGGGGCGTAGTCGCCCGAGTTCTCGTGCGACCACGTCTGCTGGAGCGGGATGCCGAACAGCGCGACGCGACCCACGTCGTTGCCCATGATCTTCAAGAAGTCGTGGATGTCGGCGCCTTCTTGGACGTAGTTCGTCAGGTGGAAGTGCGAGTCGTTGAACTGGTACGTCGGCGCATTACGCGGCTGCGCCTCGACGGGGGCGGCGAGGCAGCTGACTCCGATCGCGCAAGCGAGCGCCGCGAACCCCTTCAGCAGTCGGTCATGCTCCGCCACGTCAGCGCGGCTTGACCGCGTACGGGTTACCGCCGAGCGCGTTCGAGACGTCCGCGATCGCCTTCTGCGCCCGCACGCTGTTGCCCGCCGTGTCGAGCGGCGGCGAGATGACCGCGATCCCGAACTTGCCCGGCGACACGGCGATGATTCCGCCGCCGACCCCGCTCTTGGCGGGCAGGCCCGTGTGATAGAGCCACTTGCCCGAGTCGTCGTAGAGACCCGCCGTCGCCATCACCGCGAGCACCTCGGGCACGTTGCCGGCGCCGAGCACCTGCTTGCCTGTGACGGGGTTCTTGCCGCCGTTCGCGAGCGTCGCGGCCATCGTCGCGAGGTCCTTCGCGTTCACGCCGACGGAGCACTGCTCGGTGTAGATGTCGGTGGCTTGGTCGGGGTTTTCCTTGATGTGGCCGTACGCGTACATGAGCCGGCCGATTGCCTGGTTCCGCTGGTTCGTCGCAGCCTCGGACTGATAGACGTCTTGCAGCACCTTGAGCGGCCGCCCCGCGAAGTCGCTGTAGTAGGTCAAGATCTTGTTCCAGACCTCGTCCCGAGACTTGCCCGACACCATGCTCGTCGCCGTGATCGCGCCCGGGTTCACCATTGCGTTCATCTCGGCGCCCTTGTACTGCTCGATCGCAGTGATCGAGTTGAACGCTTGGCCAGTCGCATCGACGCCCATGTTGTCCTCGATCGCCTTCGGGTTCTGCTCCTCGATGACCTTCGCCATCGTGAACACCTTGGAGATCGACTGGATCGAAACTTCGGACGCGATATCGCCCTTGGTGTAGACCTTGCCGTCCGTCGTCACGAGCGCGATCCCGTAGATCTTCGAGTCGACTTTCGCAAGCGCCGGGATGTAATCCGCGTTCTTGCCTTCCTCGAGGTTCTGGTACTTCGTGTACGCCTCGTCGAGCGCCTTCTGAATGTCGGCGGCCTTCAGCGCTTGAGCCGATGCCCCGAGCGAGACGGCGCTTGCGAGCAGCATCGCGCCGAAACGCAAAGCAAACGGGCTGTTCATCGTCGTTCTCCCTATTTTGAGTAGCGCTCGATCAGAGCTTCGCGCCGAAGCTGTATTTCAGCGAGAACTGAATGCGGCTGTCGTTCCCAGAGTTGCCGTTGAAGTCCTCACGCTTGCCCCAGAGCAGCTCAGCGCCGATCAAGATGTTGTCGGCCGGCGTGTGCAAGATGTTCGCCGAGAAGTAATCGCCCTTCTTGAACGCGCTGCCGTTTTGGCCGTTCAAGTTGTCGACCTCGTCGTAGCTGTAGCCGATCGAGCTGCTCCACTTCGAGTTCCAGTAGTGGTCGAAGTACGCGCTGATGCCGGTGAGGTCCACGGCCTTCGCGTCGGTCGTCAACGGATTCGCCGTCGTCGGCGCCATGTCGACGCCGCCGTCGTTCATGAACGTCGCGATGCCTGCGCCGGTCACGAAACCGAGCAGCACCTTGTCCTTGTCGCCGACCTTGATGCTCGCCGTCACGTCGACGCCCCAGCCCGTGTCGTCGCGCTTCACGATGTTCGCCGGGTTGATCGTGTTCTCGATACCGAGCTTACGAAGGATGCCGGCGATTTGCAGATGACCCCAGCCCTGCACCATGCGGTACTGCGCCGTGATGTCGGGAATCTCGTTGTTCGCCTGGAAGTTCGCGAGCCCCTGGTCCTCGAAGCGCGAGAACTGACCCACGTCGATGTCGTTGCCGGGCTTCTCGATCGCGACCGCGAACGTGCTATCGCTCTTGTGGATCGGCGTCCAGCGGATCTGCGGCGTGCGCACGAACACCATGCCGTTCGGGCCCCAGTAGTCGACCACGTTCGGGAAGATGTCGATGTCCATGAA
>Ga0163163_10001305_pt1 | contig 21055 bp, 16 predicted proteins | sample S65metaG_FD_119766 | JGI IMG/M metagenome (GOLD analysis project Ga0163163, IMG submission 119766) | Switchgrass rhizosphere microbial communities from Kellogg Biological Station, Michigan, USA - S6-5 metaG | ecosystem: Host-associated > Plants > Roots > Rhizosphere > Soil | place: USA...
GAAAGCACGATGCCACCAGTCGCGAGGATGGTTGAGGAAACTCCTGAACGAGAGTTTGCAAATTCAGAGCCAAAGCACAGGCTGCGAAAGGTTCGGCATTCGATCCAGTCAGGGTAAGAGGCACATTGGCAAACACCAGTTCGTCAATATTTGTCCCTCTGAATGAAACCACTTCCGACAGAAAGTAGGTCTCTTTGGAAGTAATCCGAATGACAGTCTCCACGTTTACGTCCGCGAATTTCAAAGTAACCAGCGGCGTATTGAAATTGGCAGACGTAGCTGGAAAAGCTTTTCCGCCGCGCTTGACCAGCGCGCAAGGCGAGTTGGAAACGACGTAACTCAGACCAGTCCGCCGATCCGCGAAACCATGGTTTTGCGCATCAGTTGCAATGGTATAGACGAGGTATTTGTTCTCAAAAACAATGTCCTGTCCGGCAGCGAGTGCCGTGGAACCCCATGCGGCGGAACAAAGAAGAGCAATAAAGGCCCAGGAGCACGGGAGAAGGCGCATCGAGCATTTAGATTGAATCTTTGGTTCTGGCAAAGCAAGTCTTCGGACTTCAGTCGCGACCTAACTGGGATATCCGCAAAATGACTAATGACGAATGTCAAAATGACGAAAGAAATCCGAATGACGAATCAGGCAGAATTAGCACGAATTTGAGATTTTGCCATTCGGACTTCCTTCGTCCTTCGTCATTGGAAATTGGTCATTCGCGGCATGAGATGACTTTTGCAACAAGGCTCTAACTAAGGTCCAGTTGTGCGCGTCCGCAGGGAGGCAGCCAAAAAGACGACTCGGCTTCTCTGGCCAAAAGTTCCGCAATATCAGAATTGGTCAAATCTCTAGCGTGCATGCACTTTCTCCCTGGATTCAGACAGCTATCGATTTCTGAGCCCGAATGACGATGGATTCCTGCCGCAGCAATTTCTCCAAATACATCCGGTAATTTTTCCACCAGGCCAGCCGAAAGGAAGGCACCATGACCTCGTAGACGATGATGTCATCGCGCTTGGTGCCTTTGCGGGGTTTCCATAATCCTTCGGCTGGAGCACGACTGTAAGCAGTCAACCCCTTAAAACGCGTCGTCAGATCTCTTTTGATATTGTCAAAAATCTCGCGAGGATGCGGCTTGCCTTCGTTGTCGGTGAGCGGAAGTAGGATTTGAACGACATGCATGGGATTAATCAATGAGAAGAAGCGCGATGCTGCATTTATCGGGCGCTGACCCGTGCAGATCTTTGGTGGCCATGATAGAACTTTCCTTTGACTAAAAGTCCTATTTAGCTCACGACTGGCAAGCCCCTTGTTCCCCTACCTATCAAAAACACATCGGATTGTCGGTCTGAAAGAGACTATTTATGGACCGACGTTCGTTGCTGAATCCAGAGGATGTCTGGATCACCGGGGGCCGAAATTGCGCCGCCTGCGTTCGCAGTACGGGCATCTTGCCACTTATGAATCTGTGCGGATCCATCTGCAAAAGCAAAACTACCACCGAAGTTGTGATAAATACCTGGGCTGTCGATAAATTGGCTTCCGACCATGCTGAAAGCGAAATATGCATCATTGATGCTAAAAGGATTCTCGTCCAGCAACACGTAAAGCGATGCGGGTGAAGGAAGCACAATATCCGTGGTCTTGGCATAAGTGAACCAGGGCCCGTTTCTTGTATTATTATGCTGGCCATCCAACCAAGCCCCATTTACCGCCAGCTGACCTTTGGCGCTGTAGGGATCTGTGCCAACGGCTCCATTCATGGAGACGGTGCGGGCAGCGCGCACTTTTTGACCGAGCGTCGAGGGCGCGGTCGATGTTCCTATCCGAGGTTCAGCAGGACATCTAAAGAGCGTTACCGCGTTCTGGATGTAAGGGGAAAGCAGCGAGCGCGTGGGATCTTTGAGGATATCGCTGTTGAACTCCTCGCTGCCGCCGATAGCAGCAATTCCGGGACACCAATTGTAACCAGGCACCGTGGTTCCATTATCCGGGTTGGGCGGGAGGAGATCATGATTCTCATGGGTGTACATCGATATGGCAGCCATGAGCTGTCTGAGATTGTTCAGACACTGAAGCGAGTGGCTATTGGAACCTGTTCTGGCCAAGGCAGGAAATAACACCCCTCCAACGAGGGCCAGCATCACGATAACCACAAGCAACTCTAATAACGACCAACCTGAATTCGTTTTTCGCATGGGGAGACTTAAATTTAAAACGCGACTACGCGATAGAATCGTTGACTGGCGGTAGGCGTAACATCCTGGAAAGAACCTGCGTCGCCCACGATTGTGACGTGGCCGGTTGCATTCTGCCAGTTTTGATCATCCAAGGTGTTTTTATACTGAACCTGGCACGTCCTGCCTGCGAGCACCCTCCAGGTAATCAGAAAACTTTGGCCAGCGGTTACAATGGTGAGGGAAAACGGCGTGATGCCCGGTGACACGTCTGGAGTCCATGAAAAGATGTCACTGGCGGCGTTGAAATCATTGGTAGCCAAATCCGAAGCGACGCTCTCGAAAAGCAGGGTTTGTCCGCCACCGGTGAAACGAGGAGAGAGCGATCGATTATCGGCGCTATCATTTCCAAACCGGCTGACGCTAACGAGCGACATCGCACCAGCGACCCTGTCAAAAAGGAAAATATCAGAAACACCATTCGTATCGCCAGGAACCAGGTTTGTAGCGGCGCTACGAAAAGATACAAACCGTCCATCGCTGCTAATATCCGGCGAATCGGAACTATTGTTGCCAGGCAAAGCTGAGGTCCAGCTTTGGCTCACCAACAGGTTGTTCCCGGTCTGATAATCGTAGAGCGAAACCTGGTTGGTAACAGGGAAAGTTTGTGGACCGCTCGCCGAATACACCAGGAAGCGTCCATCGAGGCTGAAACGCATGCCGGGGCGCGTCGCTTCAATCATCGACGTGATTAACCAATTGGTTTGGGCCAATCGATCCTCCGCCCACAACGTGTTAGTGACCCAATACGCCATCCGATTTCCGTCCGGGCTTAGGGCCAGATCTTTTACGGCATTGACAGAATTGGTGTAAACCCGGGTTGCGGATTGAGCATCCCAAAGATAAACGGCAGAGCTGGGTCCGTTGCTGCCAACGAAGGCAACGTACCGGCCATCCGGTGTCATCGACGCCGCCGACACTCCATTGGTAGTAAGTGCGTAGGTGGTCGCGGATACAAGGTCACGTGCGAAAAGATTTTCGCCCACAGTTCCTGGAACCAGATTGGCGGCCTGGCTGCGAAACAGCAACCGGGAACCATCATTATTCAGGAACGGCAAATAGGAATCTCTAGTTCCAGGGCTGATGCCACTTGGATCCGCGCTCGCGAGGACGGTTGTCCCGGTTTGCAGGTCGCGCACGAACACATCCTGCGCCCGGTTAGTGTCTCCTGCCACGAGGTTATCGGCTCGGCTGCTGAATGCGACATACCGCCCATTGCCGCTAATGGTCGGCTCGGTCGACGGGCCATCTGCTGGCACTCCGTTGGTGCCGATGCTAACGAGGATATTTGTGCCCGCGACCAGGTCCCGGACAAAAACGTCACGGTACCCATTAGTGTCAGGAACGATTACGTTGTCAGCATCGCTGGAAAAGGCAAAGTAGCGCGCGTCTGTACTAAGGGATGACTCGGAAAACGTGGTTGGGCCATTGGGGCTTCTGGATGCCAAAACAGGGTGATGTTCAGATACCAACTCGACGGTGTTGTTCTGCATGTCACGAACGAACACATCCAGTGCGCGGTTGTTATCGCCTCCTACAAAGCTGCCATCAGCAGATTCAAAAGCCACAAAACGCCCATCAGCGCTCACTGATGGAGCGGGCATCGAACTCAAGAACGAAGAGCCCATGCCATTTGTATCTCGATCCACAAGGCTGGTTGTGGCCATCTGAGTATCTCGCACATACAAATGGAATCCTGCCGATACAGTATTCGTGACAAGATTAGTTGCGCTGCTAAGGAATGCGATAAAGCGCCCATCCGGTACAATCGCAGGCCAATCACACGTTGAACCGGGTGACACGGAATCGCCCGGATCGCCGCTCACCAGGGTGGTTAATCCGGTCTGGTCATCCCAGACCAGGATATAAGTATTCGTGCCAAGATTTTGTCCCTGGCTGGCGACAAACGTCACAAAGCGCCCGTCCGGCGTCATGTGAACCGTCCGGTTGTCGCCCAGGCTGGTGACCAAAGCATTAGTATGGATAACCTGGGTAATGCCGCTGGAAATCGCGTAACGAAGCATCAGCCCGGTATACGCTGCGCTTTTTCGCGCCTGATAAACCACAAATTGGCCATCCGCGCTGAGGAGGTAATTGAAATAAAGCAAATTGCTGGTTCCAAGAACTCCGTAGGCAGCGGTGCGCGCTCCCTCGCTAATCCAAAGATTGGTTCCTGCCAGCCGATCCCTGAGGTAAATCTCATTGCCGCTGGTAGACAATGGGATGACGCCTGGAACCAGGTTGGTTGCTGTGCTCGAAAAAAGGACCAGGCGGCCATCGTGACTGACATCAGGAGCTCCCTCGGTTTGAAGAACGAGCGTGGATGTCGCGGTACTTCGTGCTTTTGCGCCAATACTTACGAGCGCCGTTGTATTGCTTTGGAGATCACGAATAAACACATCCGGTATGCCGTTAGTATCACCCGCTACCAGGTTAGAGGCGCCACTAAGAAAGACAACGAAGTGACCATCTGGAGTCATGGTTGCCGCCCGAGATGTCCCGTTTCCACTGGTGCCAATCACCGGCGAGCTGATGAGAAAAGTCACCTTGTTGAGCAGGTCGCGGACGAACACGTCGACTGAGTTATTCGTGTCCCCTTCCACCAGGTTACTGGCGCTACTTTCAAACAAAACATATTGCCCATTGGTTGAGATTGAGATGGGAAAAGAAGGTCCATTACCCGCCGTGGAACCAGACGGAGATATGCTGACGAGCGTCGTCGTGTTGCTGGATCGATCACGAAGAAAGACGTTCAAAGCAGGAGGAATGACACCAGGAAAAGGCCGGTTTGACAATGAAAGCGCCAGATTGTTCGCAGTGCTGCCAAACAAAAGAAACCTCGCATCCGCGCTGATGACAGGTGTTCCCGAATCACCCCCTCCCCCCGAGCTCATCTCGTTACCCGGCTGAAACAAAGAGATGAGCCGAAGAGGTTGTGCAAATCCGATTATAGGCCACAGAATGCATAAAAGGAGAGTGAACTGGTTAAGATATGAACGCGCTTTCATAACCCGGCATTCCCCGGCCAACTATTTAGGGCGACACTCATAAGCTGTATGAAAATATGTCACTTGGTGGATGGTAGTTCCGGCACCAATCGGCAACAAAAGCACCGGCATGCGGGTTTAGTCGAAAGGGGCACAGTTTCATAGGTTAAACTGTCGCGCTCTAAATGCAATTGACTACGGAGCTTAATGCAGCACGAAAATGTTGTCTGCCAGGAAAAATCGGAACCGGATGTAAGGAAACAAACTACAGATCGAACTCCTCACGCTTTTCGTAGGTAACACCTTGTCGCTACGAGCTGGGCGCCGAGGATCTCTCCTCGGCGCCCCTTCACTATCCCTTGCAAGCCAGCGCGCTTCGTCTTTGCAAACCAACCGAGACCGGCACCAGCTCTTCGGTAACCAGATTACAACTCTTAGAAATGGTGTCTGTCGGGGAAATCCGGAAAGGGATGTAAGGAAAAAAGCTACACATACTTCGATTTGTCCCGAATTCTCCTTCACCATTTTCAAGGCCAGGGATATGATCCGCCACGGGAGCTGGGGCCTCAATCCTCGGCGCTCTGCGGCAAAATGTCGCTAATCTGAGCTATGCAAAAATCAAGGCGTTTGGAAGACAGGGGCGCTCTCAGTCACAGGATCCATGACGGCGTAATGGACTTCAAGACCTGGCACGCGTCCGGAATAAGGGCAAAGATGGCAGTGGTGCTCGTCGGGCTGATGTACACTTGCGCCATTGGGTGGATCGACCTTGTGACGAGCTCAGGTCTGAACTTGGATTTTTTCTTCTTGCTGGGCTGCGCCGTAGTCGGTTGGGTAGCTGGAGCGCACGCCGGGCTGTTACTGGCGTTGCTCTCTGTAGCATTTCTCTGTACGGATAGCGTTCAAGCCGGCGGCGCCTCGTTGCCACCATGGATAGTGGGCTGGAATTTGCTGCTACACTTGTTGGCTTTCGCTTCCATCGGCTGGCTCGCGTCAGAACTCGGACGAGCGCGCCGCGGCTTGGAACTTATTGTCCGCGAACGCACCGATCTTTTGAGGAACAAAGTGGAGGAGCACAAGGAAACCGAACAACTGTTGCGTGAGGCCATGCAGCTTTTTCGACAGGTCACGGAAAACATCACCAGCGTATTCTGGGTTACCGATCCCTCAAAGAGCAGAGTGGAATATGTCAGTCCAGAGTTCGAGAAAGTATGGGGTGAGTCTTGCAGGAGGCTGTACGAATCGCCGAGCACGTGGCTGGAACGCATTCATCACGAAGATCGCGATCGCGTGGCGCGTGCCATCTTCGAAAAGCAAACAACCGGTGATTATGATGAAGAATACCGGGTGGTACGGTCGGACGGTGCCGTGCGTTGGGTGCATGACCGGGCTTTTCCCATCAAAAACGACATCGGAGCCGTTTATCGTCTCGTCGGCATTGCTGAAGACATCACGGATCAGAAACGCACGCAGAACCTGCTCCAAACGGAGCGCGATATTGGCCTGGCATTAAGCTCAACCAGCGATCTAAAATTTGCTCTGGAGCGTTTGTTGGAGATCGCGGTGCAATTGGAAGGTATAGATTGCGGTGGAGTTTATCTTTTTAATTCGGAAAATGGCGAGTTGCACCTGGAAGCGCATCGAAATCTGTCGGTCTCATTTCTCAAACGGATTCAACATTATAAAGCCGATACCGCCGAAGCGCGAGCAGCCAGGAACGGTGCGACCCATTACATGCGCGAGGATCAGATCCCACGCAGCCTGGAGGTCTTATGGGGCAGCGAAGGCTTGCGAGCGCTGGCCGTCGTGCCAGTGCGACACCCGGATGGTGTGCTTGGCATGCTGAACCTGGGCTCATACCGACAGGATGAGATACCTCCGAGAACTCGGGTGGGCATTGAGATGATCGCATCTCAAGTCGCCGGGGCCATCGCTCGCATTAGCGCTGAAGAATCGCTGCGTCAGAACGAAGCGCATTTGCGCACCATAGTCAATAGCGCCCCCATCGCTCTCATGGCGGCCGACGCTACGGGCACGATCACTTTCGAGGATGGTCAAGCGCTCCATGCCATGGGCATGCGCCCGGGGGAAAACCTGCATCGGCGAGTGGCGGACGTCTATTCGGATTTTCCGCTCATTCAGGACAATGCCGGTCGGGCGTTAGCGGGTGAAGAGTTCAGCTCCGTATTGGAATTTCCTTCGACCATTTTCGAATGCCACTACACGCCAGTATACGACAAGGACCGGCAGCCGGCTGGATTTATTGCCGTCGCGACCGATGTCACCGAACGATTCCGCCTTCAACGTGAGATTCTGGAGATTAGCGATCGTGAACAGGCGAGGATCGGACAGGACGTTCATGATGGCCTGTGCCAACAATTGATAGGTTTGGCACTGAATGCCAATTCACTCCTGCAACGCTTGCGCGCGCAGGCGGTGGATGGAGCGGCGGCAGAAAAAATATGCGCACTGCTGGATGAGGCGATCACTGAATCGCGGCGGGTATGCCGCGGTTTGTACCCAGTCCGGCTGAAGACAGAAGGACTCGGGCCTGCTTTGGAGGAATTAGCCAGTAGCGTGAGCGAAAGATACAGCGTCCGCTGCCTTTATGAGAGCGACGGCGGCCAGCCGCGGTGCAACGTTGCAACCGCAACGCATTTGTACCGCATCGCTCAGGAAGCGGTTAACAACGCACTTAAACATAGCAAGGGCCGACATATCTCAATCCGCCTTTGCCGCGCCGGATCGGAGCTCGAATTGGCGGTCCAGGACGATGGCACAGGCATCGGTGCTCAGGTCGAAAGCGCCGAACGAGATGGCGGTATGGGACTTCACATTATGGATTACCGTGCGCGAAGTATCGGCGGAAACCTGATCATCCGTGGAAAGAAAGACGGCACGCTCGTCAGATGCCGCGTGCCTCAACACGCTTGTGAAAGGATGAAAGGAAATAGCAATTCCAACTCGAATGAACTTCACGCATTTGATCATTAAATCTTCAGGGGAATAACCGTGCAGCAGCCTCCACTGAACTCGCGAAGCAAGGTCACGAATATCCTCCTTGTGGACGATCACCCCGCTGTGCGGGAAGGCCTGGCCGAGAGCATTAGCCGGGAGAGCGATTTGACTGTTTGCGGTCAGGCCGAGGACCATCGGGGAGCGTTAAAGGAGATAGAATCAGAAAAACCCGACCTGGTCGTGATCGATCTGATGCTGAAGAATTCGAGCGGGCTCGAGCTGATCAAAGATATCCACGCTCGATGGCCGCAGATCTTGATCCTGGTCGTTTCCATGCACGATGAGATGCTCTATGCTGAACGCGTATTGCGCGCCGGCGCACATGGGTATATCACCAAGCAGGAGGCGACCCGCAATGTCCTGCTGGCCATCCGGCGCTTGTTGAATGGAGGTATTTACCTCAGTGAAAAAACCTCCTCAACAATCCTTGCACGATTGGCAGCGAAGCCAAAGGTCGTGAGCGATTCCATCACCGATCTGCTTGCAGAACGAGAAATGCAAGTGTTTGAGCTAACAGGGCAAGGACTGAGCACTCGGGAGATCGCCGAGCAACTGCGCATTGATATAAAAACTGTCGACACCTACCGAAAGCGCATCAAAGAGAAATTGAACCTGGAAAGTTCCAGCGCGCTGCTGAAACTTGCGATCCGCTGGAATCAGGATCATTAGCTCCGAGTAGCTTTACCAGAAACAGCTCACCAAAGTTAACCTCCAGCGGCTGACCATGCTGATACCAGGTTCAGAACCACGCCAAATCAAGTTTAGTATCGGCATGTCCCCAGGCCGAATCCAATTGACGGCGTACGATGGCCGCGTCCTCATGCCGGTTCTGTGAGCGGAGTGCCTGTTCCAGACCAAACAAACTCCAGCCGTTTCGTGGCCAGCGCCTTAAGTCTTCGCGGAAAACCTGTTCCGCCCTTGTTGCATCGCCCGCTTGAAGAAGTGCAGCAGCCAAGGTGGGACGCGCGGGAATTGGCCAATAGGCAGGCTCCATATAGGGAAGAGCATCTTCCGCAGCGACAGCTTTCTCCAACTGCTCGATCATTCCACGTGTATCCCCTTTTAGACCTGCGACCTTGCCGGCCAGCAAAGGCTTTAATATCCCCAGCATATCCGCGACAGGAAAAACCGGGACGCTCAATTTTTTCACCTCTTCGCTGGTGGCAATGACATCAAAGGCGGCTTTCTCAAGCTCGGCGGCTGGGAGCTCCTTCTTTCCAACAAAAACAAGACCGCGAGTAAAATGCCACATCGCTCGGTCGACAAGAAAGTCGTTTGTATTTGGTGGTTGGGCGACGGCGAGGACTTCATCCCAGCGGCCAAATCGTACAAGGGTCAACCACGGCAAGTGACGGAGCCGCGGCGCTTCCAGGGCCTTCTTTGGGCCGCAGTAATTATCGATCGCATAAGCAGCGGCCTGGTCGGCTGTGCGAAGCGCGTCTTTGCTGCGCCCGTCGAAAAGCTGCGCCCACCAAAGAAAGTGGATATTGTGTGGGTAATAGACTCCGGGGTAAAAACCCAGGGCCTGGCAGTGACTAATATAATCACGATCGGATTTTACCGCGAGTTCATTGGCGGCGATGGCATCCGCATATTGGCCCACGCGCATGTAAATATGCGCAGGCATATGTGTCAGGTGCCCTGCGCCAGGCGCGTAGTTGTTTAATCGATCGGCCGCAGCCAAACCATGTTCTGGATTTGGTCCGGCTTCGACAGCATGAATGTAAAAGTGGTTCGCGCCGGGATGCCGCGCATCGCGTGACATGACAAAACGCAGCGCCGCCAGTATCTCCTCTGTTTCCGGTTTGGGGGTTCGATCCCGGGTCCAATAATCCCAGGGCATGGTATTCATGAGCGATTCGGCGAAGAGCACCTGGGCATCCAGATCGTCTGGGTATCGCTTCGCAAGCTCGCGCATGGCACTGGCGAATGCTTTGTCCAATTCGAGCCGATTCTCCTTGTAATCAGGTTGATAACGTTTCTCCAGTGCGGTGATGTAAGCCTGTTCTATCGGGGAAGCATTCGTTTTCGCCGCAACCGCCTGTTGCAGCGCGGCCCATGCTCCGGCGACGTCGTTGGAATCCATCGGCTTGTTCACGTGCGGGCCGCAGGCGTAAGCCTCTCCCCAGTACGCCATCGCGCACTGGGGATCAATGTACGACGCAGAACGAAAAGACCGGATAGCTTCTTTATGGTTAAAACCAAACAGCAAACGCAGCCCCTGGTCGAAGTAACGCTGTGCCTCCTTTGATTGGACGGTCACAGGATGGTGCAGGTCACCCAGTCCATCCAGAAGCGGTCCTGGAAGTTTTTCCGCCGCCATCAACGCCTGGGCAATGACGGTGCCAATCAATAAAAGTGAAGTAGGGGATTTCATAAGAGTTCGCCTAAACTTTCTCAACGGGTTCATAAGACAAAGCATGGGTTGCGTGTGTCACAGATGCTCCAGCTCGTAGCGCTGCGGCCACTATCGCGGCTTCAGCCAGCTCTGCTTCCCCAGCCCCGGCCTTGCGCGCATTACCAGTATGGATGTCGATGCAGTATGGGCATTGAGTCGTTAGGGCAACGGCGACTGCAATTAGCTCCTTGTATTTGACGGGGATTGCGCCGTCAGCCACGGCGGCCTTGTCGAATGCCCAAAAAGCCTTCATCACTTCCGGTGCGAGGGCGTTCATCTTTTTTAACTTAGTTAAATTTTCTTTATTATACATATTCCGAGTTCGGTTTCGTTTCAATAACCAGATTAGATAAGAATCCTTCGAGTCGTCCAGTGACTCACACCAGGCGTAGGTGCACCTCGAGGTACTCGGAAGGCGTTTCTGTTTCCTGCGGGCGCGTCGAAGTGTTATGCCGGGCTTGGAGTTCGACCAGATCACGCCTCAAGGAAATCTGGGCCTCCTCTCTCAGCGACTCAAAAGCACGTTGTGTCGGACCATAATAGCGGCGGAAGAAATCAACCGTTCCTGCGGGGTCGAAAGGAAAACACATGCGCGCCACGCGACGGGTAAGGCGCAGTTGTTCGTCTTCGCTATTGAACCGGGCGCGAACCACAGCCTCATCCCCCCATTGAAGCGGCGAAGGCAAACCGTTGGGCGGCGGCAAGTGGCGGGAAAAGATAGCGAACATTTTTCCGATAAAGCCCTCGGGTGTCCAATTAGCCAGCGCAATAAGACCGCCGGGTTTAGTCACCCGGCGTAATTCGCTCACCACCCGCTCGGGTCGTGGCGTGAACATTACGCCATACATGCTTACCACCGCATCAAAGCTCTCGTCGGCGTAAGGCATGGCTTCCGCGTCGCCTTCGAGGTACTCGATGTTGAGCGCTTCCTGTCGCGCCCGTTTCCGAGCCTGGGCAACCAGATTGGAGGCGATATCCAGCCCGGAAGTGGAGCAACCATGCCGCGCGGCGATCACCGCCAGGTTACCTGTGCCACAGGCAGCATCCAGCACCTTCATTCCAGGTCGAAGTTCAATCTGCCGCATGAATTCCTCGGCCGCAGGAGTGAGGAACTTCGCTACTTGCCCGAAATCACCGCTCTCCCACGTGGCTTTTTGGCGTACTTTGATGGATTGAATGTCAACAGTTGGTTGCGCAGCAACGATAGTGTTCATCAGACTAATTGATTTTAATTCTGTTCTTGGTCGGTTCACATCGGGGTCCTCAATTGCCGTTTCGAGTACCAACAACATGTGCACTATAGCCGATGTTCAATTGCTGTGAATGGAACGAAAGAGGTATAGAGACTGGTTTCCCGCGGGGTTTTTGCTGGCAAGTCCACGCCCGCCACCCCTGTTAACGGAATTAGCCCGGGGTTTGTTTTACCTCAGGTTTCTCATTACGCCAGGTCAGCAGGAATATCAGACCGACCCCCGTACAAATGGCGCTATCTGCGACATTAAACGCGGGGAAACCCACTTCACTCCCCCCTCGTTGTTTCAGATAAAAATAGAGAAAATCAATGACGTGTTTGGCCCACAATCGATCAATCAGATTGCCAATGATTCCTCCGCAAATCAGCCCGAAAGCAAATTGACCCAACAAACTCCTGGAATCGAAATGGTGCCTGCTAAAATAGAGTACGACCAGGGCGACAATTGCGATCAAGGCCAGCCACGCATTGTTTCCTCGGAACAAACTCCAGGCTGCGCCGGTGTTTCCCCAGTGAACCAACCTGAAAAAACCATCAATGATGACCTTTTCCCCAGAATAATCGAGATAACGGAAAACGATATGTTTGGTTATCTGATCGACTGCTACCACCAGAAAAGCAATTCCAGCAATTCGACGATTGGCCGTGGAGAGAAAGTAGCTCATTGCCGCAATTGATGCGCGCTTGATTTACGGTTTTGTGGTGCAAAAGACAACCATTTTGCTGAACCCAATGAATGCGAACCTCGCCGGGGACCGTTGATCGATGGAGGCAGGGGCGGACAGTCTCTCTGCCCGCCCTCAACATGGTAAAGACGTCAAACCTCGCAGGTCACCTGGTATGGATAAGATTGAAGAGTCAGTTTCATGCAGAATCTGTTAGGTGCAAAACCCCATGGCAGGCGAGGGTCCATGGCGGATATTGAGGTAAAGGAAATTTGGTTATGAAAATAGCAAACGCGTTCGCGTCTCTTCTGTTGCTGGCCGCCGGTTGTGCCTCCTATCCCGACAATCAGTATAGTTCCACTTCTACATATGGCACTACTTATGGCTCGCAGCCTTACTATTCGAGCACTCCGAAGTACACCACCCCGTCTTACTCGTCTGGAGTCAGTACTTCCCAGGTTTTGACGGACAGCGATCGATCAATGTGCGCAACCGTTCGACGGGCTCTGAATGAAAACGCAACGGTAGCTGGAGTTTCACGCGATATTCGTATCGATTCCAGAAATGGTACGGTCACATTGACGGGCGCCGTGCCGACGGAACAGGATCGTCAGTTCATCGATAATGTTGTCCGGAACACAAGTGGTGTTTACAGTGTGCATGATCAAATTCAGGTCATAGGCACCCCCACCGGAACAACTGATTCTCGAGTGTACGCTACGGAAACTCTCGTCAGTCCCAATTCGGCCGGCACGGTGTTTAACCTCCATGTTCAAGGACTGGATGAACCGGATCGTTCGCTCGCCCAGCGAATTCTTCAAGAGCTTCGGACAGACACGATTCTGCCTTCGTTGTTGCCGGTGGTTAACATCACAGTATCGGGAGGGATCGTTATGGTGGATGGTTATGTTCAGAATGAGCGTCAGCGACGCGCAATCGACACTGCAGTTCGACGCGCTACTGGCGGGCAGGTAGACAATCGGTTGCAGGTAAGGTAAGGCTTTGGCTTGAGTTGGTTAAAGGAAGTGGTTGTTGCTAAAGGCAACAACCACTTTGCTTTTCTGAACACAGATTTTTGAGCAAAACGAGCGGGAGTTATCGTGGATCTTCCACGATATTGAGTTGCCGTCGCACAACATTGACGAAGCTGAACGTGCCATAGAAGCTAATCTGATTGCATTTCCAATGCTCGCGGATATAACTACAAAGTAGTTGGCAAGCCGAACGAGATTTTGTCGGATGAAGGGCGGGTCACGATTCATAAGACTCCTGGCATTGGGAATCCTTTTCTTTCAATTCCAGAACCTTTTCGCTCAGTCCGTTGTTTTTCAGGATACCAATCTTGAAACCATAGTTCGGTCCGCGCTAGGGAATACCAACGTTTCACTTACAGGCGCAGACCTGGCGCACTTAACCAATCTCACAGCTTGGGATGCCATTACGAATCTCTCGGGACTCGAAACGGCCGTAAATCTTAGGACGCTCTGGCTCGAGAGAGGAAACCCAATGAGTTTTGTTCCTCTCGCCGGTCTGGGCAACTTACAAAGTCTCACTCTTCACTATGCGTCCGCGGAGAACGTCCCCGGAGTATCAAACTTGACAGGGTTAACCCATCTCGATCTGTACCAGTGTGGTATTTCAAACGTGAACTTCCTGTCGAACCTAACGAATCTAACTTATCTTGACTTAAGCTGGAGTTATGTTTCCAACGTGAGTCCGTTATCAAAATTGCGGCTGCTTCAGTATCTTGATTTAAGCAACGATCCCTTAGGTGACGGTTCATCCCTCGCTGCGCTGACTAATCTTTCCGGTTCGCTTTTTCTGGATTTCGTGTCTCTCAAAAGCATCGAACCTTTGCGAGGTTTAACCAAACTGGCAGAGTTGACTCTGTTCCGTAACCAAATCAATGATCTGGGGCCACTCTCCAATCTAACAAACCTCACGGTATTAGATCTTGGTTACAATCCGCTCGACAAACTTTCTGCTCTGGCTGGTTTGACTAACCTCCAGCGTCTCGACGTGGAAGGAGCTTTGTTAACTAACCTCACTGACTTGCCCTTGCTGCCGAAACTGAACTCGTTTGATGCAAACTCCACGCGATTGACCGACATCGTTCCACTGAGCAGCTTTACAAACCTGCAATCGCTGAACTTGAGCTACAATCGACTCACGAATATCGCTTCGTTAACAAACCTTACTCGTCTGAGGACGGTCTATTTGCAGGTCAATCTCCTGGACACGAACTCCGGGTCTGACGCCATGAACATCGCGCAGACACTCGAGAACAGACTTATTGATGTCAGATACGATCCTCAGAATGCTCCCCCATACGTCTCAATTCCCAGTACGTGGCTCGTTCCCGGTAAAGAGCCCTCGTCTGCCTTCGCAGGGCTTGTTGATGATTTAACGCCTGCCGATCAGTTAAAAGTTGAGATACAGTGCTCAGATACCGGGTTGGTCCGTGTGGCTCTCGGGCAAAATCAGATTAGTATGTTCCCTGCGCGATCCACCGGAATTGGGGTGCTTTCCAGACCCTACGTTCCGAACGAGCCAAACAATTCAGGGCTTTTGCGCTATTTAAACGTTACACCGGTTTCAAACAAAACCGGAACGGCAACCATCACGATCACCGCGACGGATGATACCGGGTTAAGCGGTTCGGCAACAACTGCTCTTACCGTGAGCATGCCGGCGTCCTTTGATGCAGAACGAATTGGTAGCTCCAATTCAAATCTGCATTGGCGCACCTTCGGGCAGAACCCCTGGACTGTGCAAACGAACGTCTTTCACATCGCCCCAGGGTCAGCTCAAAACGGCAGCGCCGAGTCATGGCTGGAGGCGAGCATGATCGGACCGGGTCTTTTGACATTTTGGTGGAGGTCCGCGACGTCGAACTGGGGAGGCGAAGCCCAATTCACCGCCGTCTGCCGGGATGCTCCGTTAACCGGCCACGGCTGGATTCCCTGGAGCTATGATTACTATATTTATTCAGGAGGGGAGACAAACGATTGGAAAAAGGAGACACTTAGTTTCCCGCCTGGCTCCTGGCTATTACGATGGTACTCCGCAGAGATTAGCTACGAAAATTCGACGACGATTTGGCTTGCCGATGCAAATTTCCTCGTTGAACCGCCAAAATGCTGGTTCGAAACGAGCTTGGCCAGCAGTTCCCTTCATAGCTTTTGGCTGGACCTTCGTGGGCCACCCGGGGGGGTTTACACGGTGGAAGCCTCATCGGATCTGCGCGAATGGGTGACGTTGCAAAAAGTCATCCTTGAAGATTTCAAAATGTTTATTTTTGATACCAATGCGCCGCCTCCCAAAAGGTTCTATCGAGCCAGGCAATCGACACTATCACCCATTTGGCTGGAACAGCCCCACCTCACTGCAAGCAGCGCCGTTGAACTGGTGATGCACAGCGAAACAGGACAATGGTTGAGACTTGAATGTTCCAAGGATTTGAGTAACTGGGAAATCCTGGCGCAAATGATCGGCTCCAGTGATACTTCACACTTTACTGACGCCGACGCCACGGCTTCAAGTCAGCGCTTCTACCGCGCAAAATATGCAATCCCTATTCGCGCAAGTCCGAGAGGTCCAGTTCTGCCGCGTCGATCGCATTTACCTTTGCCTTTCATTTTAGGCGTCAGCGATCAGAAGCCCTTTTAAGCTGCGCCATGCTCTCAGACTGGAGCGTCTTGGAAGAGCGCTTTGATGACCAAGCATTCTCTTGAGATCCTGAAATTTCGTGAGTTGCTAAATCTGACGGCTCATGGTTCTATTGGGGTGTGCCCAACGTTACAAACCAGCGTTACGTTCGCAGCGGGTTTACCCTCATTGAATTGCTGGTAGTGATTGCCATCATCGCCATTCTGGCGGCGATGCTTCTGCCGGCCTTAAGCCGGTCCAGAGCGAAGGCACAGGGAATCATGTGTCTCAGCAATGGCAAGCAACTCATGCTTGCCTGGAGGATGTACCCGGACGATAACAGCGAGAAACTGGTTCCCAATTTCGGCGTGAATAATACCGCCGCTGACGCGGGCGGCACCGCGCAGAAGCATACCTGGATCGCCAATAATATGGACTGGAGCACCAGTCCACTAAACACAAATGTAGTCCTTGTTAAGCAATCCTTGCTTTCACCATATTTGGGCGGAAGCGTCAATATCTATAAATGCCCTGCGGATAATTATGCCAGCGCATCTCAGCGTGCTCTTGGTTGGGGCAGTCGCGTGCGAAGTCTTTCCATGAATGCTTTCTTCGGCGCTTATGCCACTCAACCTGACGGAACGTGGGAGAAAGGCAGGAACGAACATGTCAGCGATTACCGGCAGTGGTTGAAGCTCTCCGAAATATCCAAACCGGCCCTGTTCTTTGTCTTTCTCGACGAGCACCCGGACTCGATCAATGATGGTTACTTCCTCAACAATCCCAGCACTACGTCCGCCAGCCAATGGGGCGATGGTCCTGCGGCCTATCACAACGGCGCGGGTGGTTTGTCCTTTGCGGATGGGCATTCTGAAACTCATAAGTGGAAACAGCCAATGCTCGCCGTCAATTACGCTTGGTGGGCGCCAAATTTTAACGCCGCTGGCCGTCTGGATTATATGTGGCTGATGGAACGAACGGCTGTGCCTTGGCCGCGGAACTAGGGCACAACTGGTACGGTTTCCTTTCCTGTACTTTGAGGTAGAGCGAGCATTCGTCTCGAGAAGAATTCCTTTGTCCCTTTTCTACGATCGCGGCCATTTATTGGTAAAAGCAAATGCGGACAATGAACGATTGGGAACTTCTTCAAGGCTACATCAAGACCGGCTCCGAGCAGGCTTTTGAGGAATTGGTCAGGAGAGACATTTACTGGATCTATTCGGTGGCCCTGCGTCAGGTGAATGATCCTCAACTCGCTGAGGAAATAGTTCAATCGGTCTTCGCTTTGCTTTCGCGCAAAGCTGCAAGTTTACGCCCCGGCACTGCCCTGGCCGGCTAGGCTGAGACAAATGAAGGGGTATTTGAATCAAGTTCTGCCCAGTTCTTAAAATGGGTTATACAAATCCGACAAGGCCGGTGTCTATAGCATGAATTAATGAACCAGAGACTATGAAATCAAATAGCGGTCCACAACGGGAGGATAGCGTACACGCTTCGAGGTGGCTTTGGATCCTAGGGACCGGGGGTCTGCTTTGCCTGCTGCTATTTGTGTTTCGGCCCCGCCACCAGGATCGTTCGGAAAGGGTTGGGACAGCTCTGTCAAATAGTGCCACGGTACCTGCGGCGAAAGGAGGCCCAGCCACCAGCGCAGGGCATGTCCGAGCAAAATCGATTTCGACCCCTGGGCGGACGGCAGAGGAAATAGTATCGGAAAAAGTCAGCCAATTTGCGCGTAAACAGCAGGAGATCGTTGCTGATATGGCTAAAAAGCTCAAAATCTCGGTGCCAGCCGACATGAACCGCTTCTTTGAGGCGGCGCAAGCCGGACGATGGGAGGATGCGACCAACATCTTCGCATCCCTTCAGAAAATAAGACACGACACAGGGTGGGAGCGGCCGACAGAAACCCTTTGGCACGCCGTTGCTGAAACCTACGGTGTGGCCGAGCAGTCCCACAACTGGCCGGCGCAAAAGCTTCTCGACTACGGTAACGCCATCCTGGAAACCTTGCGCCCGGGAATGGTTTACGTTGGTGGCACGGACGCAGGCCGTTTCATCCCGGCCTTGCTAACGGAGACTGGCGAAGGCGAAGCGCATATCGTGCTCACCCAAAATGCTCTTGCGGATGCCACTTACCTCGATTACCTGCGATTACGTTACGGGGACCACTTGAATGCCCTCACTCCCGAAGACAGTCAAAACGGCTTTACCACTTACCTGCAAGATGCGCAAAAGAGGCTTCAGCACGATCAGGAATTCCCTAATGAACCCAAACAACTCCGACCTGGCGAGAACATCAAGATAATCGACAATCGCGTTCAAGTTGAAGGACAAGTTGCTGTCATGATGATCAACGAACAGCTCGTCCAGAAATTGTTGCAAAAAAATTCCGACCTCTCATTTGCTTTGGAAGAATCCACGCCCTTGAAATCCCTTTATCAAGGAGCTACAACGCTGGGTCCGGTTACAGAACTTCGCGCTGATACAGCGAACGCGCTTACCCCAGAACAAGCTGCGCGCTCCCTCGACTTTTGGCAGACTACCACACAAAATCTGTTAACCGATCCTGAGGCGATTGGCTCGAGCATCTCGCGGGATGCCTATGCCAAGTTGATTGTCGGCCAGGCTAATCTGTTTCACGATCGCAACCTGGATGCCGAAGCGGAGCAAGCGTTTCAAATGGCGAACAGACTTAGTCCCTCCCAACCAGATGCACTCTCGGGGTACATGAACTTGCTGCTGGATCAGAAACGTTATGAAGACGCCCGGCAAGTTGTGCAAACGGGACTGAACCTGGCCCCGGACAGCAAACAATTGCGCGAGTTGCAAGCACAGCTGAATCAAAAGGAAAAAGGCAAGTAGAGGAGTTTCCCGCGAATGCTGAGCACAATACAAACCGAGCGGCAAAATCGCTAACGCTAAATAGCGCGGCTTCACGAGAAGCGATTACTAAAACCTGGAGTACCGTTCTTGGGTCCTATTTTCGTCGCGAATTAGAAGTGTACCTAAGGTCATCCACCGCGATATCCACAAAATGACCACCTACTTGGAGATTAAACAGGCCAAACCGATCAAAGGAAGCGCCTTGTTTGCGATGCTCGGGTTTCAACGCGAGCGTTTCAACTTTGCCGTCTAACTGGACTTCGATCGCGCCGATACCGTTGGCGCCGCGCGGTGAATAAGTTATCGACCATTGATGGACCAGGCCATCGGGACGAATGATCGGGCCGCCCTCCTTCATTTCCCCATCTCCAAAGCAGGTTTGATAGTGCGGTCGAAAGTAGTGGCCGATGCGGCTGGGGCCTTCTATGAGAATGGCGAGGATGTTTTTCTGCGGTTGCTCATGATCCGAGGAAACTTTGTTGGTTTTCGAACGTGAATCGAACCAGCCGAGATAAACGCCGCTATCTGAACCTGCTGCGTTAAAGGAAATTTTACCGGAAGCGGCAAAATCGTCGTCCAAGGTCAGCAGCCCGATCTCGCGCGCGTAGTATGCCGGCGCTTCGTCGCGCCAAATGATGCCGCCAATCTCCCCAGGCTTTCCTCCCGCTTTGCTAGTCGGCATCCAACCGAAGTCATGATACGGACGCACGTGGCGATCTTCAAATTTGACTTTGTTCCCATGGGCCTCCCAGTCTGTCGCATTGTTTAAGTCCATTTGGAGTCCATCCAGCACAAGGTCAGTAAAGAAAGTTTCCAGTCCGCTGCCCGTGGTTTGCAGGTTAAACATTCCGAAACGATTGAACTCGGCGCCGTCTTCCTTATGCCCGGGCAGCAGCGGCTGGAGGTACTGTTTGCCATCAAGTAGAAATGTCATGAGGCCCTGTCGATTATTACGTTCCGCATCATAGCTCAGCGACCATGTGTGAACGGTGCCGTCAGCGCTAAAGGGTTTGGTCTTTGTGGTCTGATAGCGGTCCCCCTCGAAACACCCAGCACCGCCAGTAAGCCAATGGCGCGTGCCGTATTCATAGAAGACCCAATATCTGCCACCGTTCCCATCAATGCGAAACCCCAGTGAGTTGGGTGTGCGCCAACCGCGTGATGTCTCATTGAACCAACCGAACAACATGCCACTACCTCCGGAATCATTTGTCACGGCGAATTTGCCCGAGGCTGAGAATTTGTCATTGAGCGTTCGCCCAGGAATGACTTTTGCGAACCACGCGGGCGTGAGCGATCGTTGAACCCAGCCACCCAGTGCAGGATGGCCCTGAAAATTGGTGAGCCCAAAATCCTGCCGGACCACAGGCATAGTTTTGGGCAGCAATTGGCTGCGATAGCTTTGCCAATGCCGATCGACGGAGAAATCCTCGAAGCGAATCGATGAATCTTGCGTTTGGGCCCTAAATGCAGAGAGCATAGCCAAAGCGCAGTAGCCAATTGTCTTGTGCACAATTCTGTTTACCAATGGGATCGTCGAAACGACAGCTTAGGTTGACAGAAACAAACTATCCGCGTGAATCCAGATATCAAGTCCAGCACGGGATTGTGCGTCTTCGGTTGATTCTTGCATGCCGCAACCCCGGCTGGGGTTGATATATTGGGACAGGGTCACCCAAAGTAGCTCGTTTCTCGCAAGCTTGGGCTTTATTGCATAATCCCTTCGGGATTGGAGAATTTCCTCGGACATTTTACGCGGCGCTGCCCTTTTGCAAAAATTCGCGGTTTTGCAATCGTCTTTGGAGGAGGACTGCCGCCGCCACGGCCAGGCCAATTTGCAATGGAATTATCGACCGATCCGTGCCACCCAAAGCTCGCGCCAGGTGAACGGGCAGAAGGCCGAGCAAGCACGCTGCCAGCCAGGCCGCAAAGAAATTCCAGCGACGCACCGAGAAATAGAGGCCGATCA
>Ga0163163_10001307_pt1 | contig 21044 bp, 18 predicted proteins | sample S65metaG_FD_119766 | JGI IMG/M metagenome (GOLD analysis project Ga0163163, IMG submission 119766) | Switchgrass rhizosphere microbial communities from Kellogg Biological Station, Michigan, USA - S6-5 metaG | ecosystem: Host-associated > Plants > Roots > Rhizosphere > Soil | place: USA...
ACCATCACCGCCTCCTCGCCACGGACGTTTCGCGACACGTTCATGTTCGCGATGTTCGCACCCTCCTCGCCCAGCAGCGTGCCGACGCGCCCGATCATGCCGGGCCGGTCGTCGTTCAGCATCACGACCATGTGCGCGTCCAGCTCGATCTCGACCTGGTACGGATGCACCCCCACCAGCCAGGGTCGGTCGTCACGACCGATGGTGGTGCCGGACACGGTGTCGCCGGGCAGCGTGGCCACGCTGACCAGGTTGGTGAAGTGCCCGGTGGACGGCTGCGCCGACTCGACCACGTGGATGCCCATGCCGTCGGCCAGGGCCCGCGAGTTGACCAGGTTCACCTGCTCGTCCACCTGCCCCGCGAACGCGCCCGCCAGCGCCGCCGACGTCAGCAGCCGCGTGTCGTACTCGGCCAGCGATCCCGAGCAGGTCACCTCGACCCGGTCGAAGCCGCCGCCGCTGAGCCCGGCGGCCAGCCTCCCCAGCTTGAACGCCAACGGCACGAACGGCCCCATCACCTCCATGTCCTCGGCCCGTCCCAGCGGGATGTTGACGGCGTTGGAGACGAACTCGCCGCAGAGGGCGGCCACCACCTGCTCGGCCACGATCACGCCGGCCCGATCCTGCGCCTCCTGCGTCGAGGCGCCCAGATGGGGCGTCACCACCACGTTGGGCAGGGTCAGGATCTCGCCCTCGGTGTAGGGCTCGGTCGGGAACACGTCCAGCGCGGCCGCCGCCACCCGGCCGTCCTTGAGGGCCGCCACCAAGGCGTCCAGGTCGATCAGGTCGCCGCGTGCCGCATTCACGATCCGCACCCCGGGCTGCATCAGATCGATCGTCTCGTCTCGAATCAGATGGTGCGTTTCGGCCGTCAGCGGCGCGTGCAGCGAGATGAACTCGGCGCCTGCCAGCACCTGCTCGAGCGTGGCATGCGTGACCTGCGCCTCCCGGAACCGCTCCGGCGTCACGAACGGGTCGTGCGCGATTACCTGCATGCCGAGGCCGCGGGCGCGGGCGGCGACCAGCTGGCCGATGCGCCCGAAGCCGAGCACGCCAAGCATCTTCCCACACAGCTCCACACCGCCGAAGCGCCCGCGCTCCCAGCGGCCGTCGACCAGCGCAGCGTGCGCTTGCGGGATGTTGCGGGCCAGCGCCAGCAGCAGACCGATCGCGTGCTCCGCGGCCGACACCATGTTCGAGCCGGGTGCGTTCGCCACGATGATGCCGCGCCGCGTGGCCTCGTCGACGTCCACGTTGTCGACCCCGGTGCCCGCCCGGCCCACCACCTTCAGCCGTGTCGCACACCCCAGCACCCCGGCGTCGACGCGGGTCTTGCTGCGCACGATCAGCGCGTCGTAGTCGCCGATCCGGTCGCACAGCTGATCCGCCGAGATGTTCAGCTCGACATCGACGTCGAACCGGTCGGACAGCAGCTCGACGCCGGACTGGGCGATCTGCTCCGTGATCAGCACCCGGGCGCGGTCGGTGCTGGGGCGCACGGCCGGCCGGGACGGCTGGGCCAGCTCAGACACGGCTGGTCTCGAGCTGCGCGAACACCTCCACCGCCCGCGCCGCCCCGGCGCCTGCGGACGGCGCCCGGTAGCCGAGGTCGCCCAGCACCAGCTCCAGCGCCGAGAGCGCGGTGATGATGTCGAACCGGTTCATGTAGCCCATGTGGCCGATCCGGATCACCTTGCCCCGCAGCGGGCCGTGGCCACCGGCCAGCACGACGCCGAACCGATCACGCAGCAGCCGGTACACCTCCTGGCCGTCGACGCCGTCGGGCATCTGCACGGCGGTCACCATCGATGAGCTGTCGTCGTCCGGGGAGAACAGCTCGAGCCCGAGCGCCTTCGCGCCCTCGCGGCTGGCGCGGCCCAGCAGCCGGTTTCGCGCCCACACGCTCTCGAGGCCCTCGGCCTCGATCATGCCAAGCGCGGTATTCAGCCCGGCGACCAGCGTGATCGGCGGCGTGTAGGGGGTCTGCACCTTCTCTTGCGAGTCTCGCGTGACTCGCCAGTCCAGGGTGAAGCGCGGTAGCGCCGCCTGCTCGGAGATCGCCCAGGCGCGCTGCGACGCCGCGGCGAAGGCGAGTCCGGGCGGCGTCATCAGTGCCTTCTGGGAGCCGGACACGACCACGTCGATGCCCCACTCGTCCATCGCAAGCTCGACGCCACCGAGGCTCGAGACAGCGTCCACCACCAGCAGCGCACCGGCCGGCCGCAGCGCCTCGGCGATCGCGCGGACGTCGTGGACGACACCCGTCGACGTCTCGGAGTGCGTGATGTAGACCGCCACGGCGCCCTGCGCCTGGGCGGCGACGGCCGCGGGATCGAGCGCCTCACCCCAGGGCTGCGCATGGATGCGAGGCTCGATGCCGTAGGCGCGCGCGATCTTCGTCCAGCGATCGCCGAAGTTGCCGGCCGACGCGACCAGGATGTCGTCGCCCGGGGACAGCAGGTTGGCCATCGCAGACTCCATCGCAGACGTGCCGGAGCCGGCGAACAGCAGCACCTCCTGCTCGGTCGCAAAGGCACGCCGGAGCTGCGCCAGCGTCTGCTCCAGCAGCAGCTTGAAATCGGGGCTGCGGTGGTGGATCAGGGGCCGGGCCATGGCGGCCGCGACCTCGGGCGGCACCGGCGTGGGGCCGGGCGTGATCAGGTAGGTCCGCTCGGGCACGGCCGGAGTCTAGATGGTCGATTCCGCGGGATGCGTGGATGCTGGGCGCAGGATGGGGCGCGCTGGACGACAGGAGCGTCCGCAGGGCAGGCTGGGCATGTCCTGGCCAAGGACGATCGTGGCGTCCAGCGGGTCCCAGACCAGATCCCGCGCCGCGCAGCTCGCGGGCTCGACCATCCGGATATATGTCCTACGGGCCTGCGTTACAGCTTCGAGCGCAGCAACTCCTGCACCTGACGGGCGTCGGCGCGGCCCTGGGTGCGCTTCATGACCTGGCCCACCAGCGCGTTGATCACGCCGTCCTTGCCGCTTTTGAACTGCTCGACGAAGGCGGGGTTCTCGGCGATCACCTCATCTACCATCGCCTCCAGCTCGCCGCTGTCGCCGATCGAGGCGAGTCCGTGGCGCTCGACCAGCTCCGCCGGATCGGCCGTGGGGTCGGCGACCAGCAGCTCGTACACCTGGCGGGCGATGTTGTTGGTAATGGTGCCGCCGGCGATCAGGCCGATCAGCGACGCCAGCGTCGCGGCCGGCACGGTGTCGACCGGTGCCGGGCGCGTGTTGAGAACCCAGTCGGCCGCGGACTTGGCGTCGGACGACGCGGCCACAGCCTCGAAGTAGTCCGCCAGGCGCGGCTCGGCGTTGAGGTCGGTGGCGTAGGCAGGCGGCAGGCCGTGCTGCGAGGCGAACCGCTCGATGCGTGCCGCCGGCAGCTCCGGCAGCCCGTCCCGCAACCGCTCGATCAGCTCCGGTGTGGGAGCCAGCGGCACCAGGTCCGGCTCCGGGAAGTAGCGGTAGTCGTGCGCCTCCTCCTTGGAGCGCAGCGACCGCAGCGCCTTCGTGCCCGGGTCGTAGTGCAGCGTCTCCTGCACGACCTGCAGCCCGCGCTCCAGCAGGTCGATCTGGCGCCGGATCTCGGCCGCCATGCCGTCGCCCAGGAACTTGAACGAGTTCATGTTCTTGAGCTCGGTCTTGGTGCCGAACTGGCCGCTCCCAGCCCGCCGCACCGACACGTTGGCATCGCACCGCAGCGACCCCTTCTCCATGTCGCAGTCGGACACGCCGATCGTCTGCAGAGTGTTCTTCAGGAGCGCCAGGAAGGCGATGGCCTGCTCCGGCGACCGCAGGTCGGGCTCGGTCACGATCTCGACCAGCGGCGTGCCACAGCGGTTGAAGTCGACCAGGGTGTACTCGGCGCCACCGATGCGGCCGGCCTCACCGCCGCTGTGGACGAGCTTGGCGGCGTCCTCCTCGAGGTGCGCGCGGGTGATGCCGATCCTCCCGCCGTCCACTTCGAGGTGGCCCTCCAGGCAGATCGGCTCGTCGTACTGGCTGATCTGATAGGCCTTGGGGCTGTCCGGGTAGAAGTAGTTCTTGCGGTGGAACACGCTGCGCCCCGCGATCGCACAGTTCAGCGCCAGGCCGATCTCGATCGCCTTCTCGACCGCCCCCTGGTTGATCACCGGCAGCACGCCCGGGTGGCCCAGGCAGAGCGGGCAGGTGAGCGTGTTGGGCTCGGCGCCAAAGTGGTTCTCACAGGCGCAGAACATCTTGGTGGCGGTGTTCAGCTGGACGTGGATCTCGAGCCCGATCACGGGCTCCCAGGCGGCCTCGCTCATCCCGCCCCCCTCATCGCGGCCGGCACCGGGTCGAACCCGATCGCACCCTCCAGCGCGTGTGCGGCGGCCAGGATCCGGTTCTCCGAGAAGGCCGAGCCGATCAGCTGCAGACCCACCGGCAGCCCGTCCGAGAGGCCGCACGGCAGCGAGATCCCGGGCAGGCCGGCCAGGTTCACCGGCACCGTCAGCAGGTCACATGCGTACATGGCCCAGGGGTCGTCGATCCGCTCGCCGATCGGGAAGGCCACGGTCGGTGACGCCGGCGTGGCGATCAGGTCGACGTCGGCGAACGCCTGGTCGAACTCGCGCCGGATCAGCGTTCGCACCCGCTGGGCAGTGCCGTAGTAGGCGTCGTAGTAGCCGGCAGAGAGCACGTACGTTCCGAGCATGATGCGGCGCTTCACCTCGGCGCCAAACCCGCTCGAGCGCGTACGCCCGTACATCTCGGCGACCGTGTCACCCGACTCCTCGAGCCGCAGGCCATACCGCACCCCGTCGAACCGGGCCAGGTTGGCCGAGGCCTCGGCGGGGGCGATCAGGTAGTAGGCGGGCAGGGCGTGGACGGCCGTCGGCAGCGTGATCTCGCGCACCGACGCTCCCAGGTGCTGCACATGCTCCAGCGAGCGGTCGAACGCCTCGCGCACACCCGGCTCCACGCCCTGGGCCAGCAGATCGGTGGGCACCCCGATGGTCACCCCGCCCAGATCGTCACCTTCGGGCACGGCGATCGGCTCGGGCAGTTCCACCGAGGTCGAGTCGCAGTGATCCCGGCCCGCGATCACCTGCAGCGCCAGCGCTGCGTCGCGGACGGTCAGCGCGAACGGCCCGATCTGGTCGAGCGAGCTGCCGAAAGCGATCAGGCCATGACGCGAGACGGCGCCGTACGTGGGCTTCATGCCGACCACACCGCAGAGCGCCGCCGGCTGCCGGATCGAGCCGCCGGTGTCGGTGCCCAGCGCCAGCGGAGCCAGCCCCGCGGCCACGGCCGCCGCCGAGCCGCCGCTGGACCCGCCCGGCACCATGCGCGCGTCCCACGGGTTGTGCGTGGTGCCGAACGCGGAATGCTCCGTGGACGAGCCCATGGCGAACTCGTCCATGTTGGTCTTGCCGAGCGGGATCAACCCGGCTGCGCGGACGCGAGTGACGACGCCTGCGTCGTACAGCGGCCGGTGCCCCTCCAGGATCCGGGAGCCGGCCGTGGTCTCCTCGCCCCGTACGCAGAGGATGTCCTTGAGCGCGATCGGTACACCCTGCAGGCCGCTGCGACCCTCACGGTCGAAGCGCGCAGCCTCCTCGCGAGCGGCGTCGGCACGGGTGCGGAGATAGCAGTTGAGGTCGCCGTCCTGCTGCTCGATGCGGGCCAGGTAGGCGTCCACCAGCTCCACGCACGACACGTCACCTGCGTCGAGCAGCGCCACGCAGCCTTCGGCGGTGAGACCGAGGGTGTCCGGAGTCATGAGGTCGGGGGTACCCGGAACGCGCCGTCCTGCGCGGCCGGGGCGTTGGCGAGCACCTCATCGCGCGGCCAGCTGGGACGTGCTCGGTCGGGCCGCGTCACGTTCTCGACCTCGAGCGCATGGGCAGTCGGCGGCACGCCCTCCAGGTCGAGGGCGGCCAGGGCATCGACGTGGCCGAGGATCCCGGACAGCTGCTCCGACATGCGCGCCACCTCGTCATCGCTCAGCGAGAGATTCGCGAGCCGCGCCACGTGCAGCACGTCGTCGGAGGAGATGGCCATCGATCGAGAGGATAGACGACCGTCAGGCGCCGGATCCCACCGTCCGGCGCCCTCGACGGCTTCGCTATCCGATCGGGCGGACTGCGCTGGCCTGCAGTCCCTTGTTCCCCTGGGCGACCTCGAACTCGACCCGCTGACCCTCGGCCAGGCTCTTGTAGCCGTCGCCCTGGATCTCCGAGAAGTGCACGAACACGTCCTCACCGCCGTCCTGCTGGATGAAGCCGTAACCCTTTTCGTTGCTGAACCACTTGACCGTACCTTCTGCCAACCTAGGCCCTCCTCGACCAGCGGACCGGTATGGACCGCTTTGCTGAATGCGCGAATATAGAGGACCGTGCGGTCGGCCGCAATCGCGGCCGGTTTGGGACGGTCACGGGAATGGTCGCGGCTCAGTGCCGCAACCGCGCCGCTTGCAGCGTGTTTGAGAGCAGCATGGCGATCGTCATCGGCCCCACGCCGCCCGGCACGGGCGTGATCGCGCCGGCCACCTGCGAGGCAGATTCATAGTCGACGTCGCCCACCAGGCCCGCCTCGGTGCGGTTGACGCCGACGTCGATCACGGCCGCGCCCGGCTTGATCATGTCGCCCGTGATCATCTGCGGCCGGCCCACCGCCGCCACCAGGATGTCGGCACGTCGCGTCACGTCGCCCAGGTCGCGGGTGCGCGAGTGGGCGATCGTGACCGTCGCACTCTGGTGCAGGAGCAGCAGCGCCACCGGCTTGCCGACGATGTCGGAGCGGCCCACCACCACGGCCTCGGCGCCGGTGACGGGGATGTCGTAGGTGCGCAACAGCTCCATCACGCCGATCGGCGTGCACGGACGCAGCCCCGGCTGGTTGGCCACGAGCCGGCCCACGCTGATCGGGTGGAACCCGTCCACATCCTTGGTCGGCTCGATCAGCTCCAGCACCGGCTTCGAGTCGAGGTCGCCGGGCAGCGGCAGCTGCACGAGGATCCCGTCGATCCGCTCGTCGGCGTTCCAGCGCGCGACGGCGCTCTCGACCTCGTCCTGACTGGAGGTCGCCGACAGCTGCTCGTGGAACGAGGCCATGCCCAGCTCACGGGTGCGCTCACCCTTGCTGCGGACGTACACCTGCGAGGCCGGGTCCTCGCCCACCAGGATCGTGACCAGGCCGGGCGTGTGTCCGGTCTCGGCGACGAACTCCGCCACCTCGCGGGCGACCCGCGCCTGCACCGCCGACGCGGTCTGTTTGCCGTCGATCACCGTCGCCATGGCGGCGCACCATAGCGAATTCCGGGCGGCGCAAAGTATCCGAACGGGTGATACCAGCGGATCGGGGCAGCGCCTATCAGTGAGATACACGTCTACGACGGCAGTTCCCCCAAACAGGGGAAATCGCCAGTAAGCCCTCAAGGCTCCATGGCAACTGCCGAAAGAGATCGAACAGGATCCGCCTCCCGCGGCGGCTCCGCGAAACTGGATGGGGGGAGGTGAATTCCTTGATCGAGTACCTGAGCCGCCTGTTCGCGGATCTCAAGGAGGAGTCGGGCCAGACGATGGCTGAGTATGCCGTCGTGCTCGGCGTCATCACCATTGCTGTGGTGGTCACCCTCGGCCTCCTGAGCACCAAGATCTCCGCCGTTCTCAATAGCGTGATTGCCGCCATGTAATTATGGCTTCCCTCGGCGGGTTCCCGGGTCCTCAGTGTTCCGGGAGCCCGCCTACTTTTGTCCCCCGCACACGTCACCCAGGGTCTGGGAGCTCCGTGAAGATCAAGAAACGCACCACAACCGACGAAGGCCAGGCGGTCGTTGAGTTCGCCGTCATCCTTCCCGTGCTGCTGCTGGTGTTGTTCGCGATCCTGCAGTTCGGAGTGCTCTTCAACAACTACATCCAGGTGACAGCCGCCGCCCGCGAGGGTGCGCGCAAGGCGGCCACGAGCCGCACGCTGGGAGTGGCCGGTGCCGAGAGTGCGGCCACCGCCGCCGCCAAGTCGGCGGCGCCGGGGCTGAACGCGTCCAACATGGGAATCACGTATCCCAACAGCCCGACGTTCATTCAGGGCTCGGACGTGAAGGTGCAGGTCACCTACCCGTACTCGATCAGCATCATCGGCCTGGTTGTCTCGTCCGGCAATCTGACCGCTTCGACCACGATGCGGGTCGAGTAACGCACACGCTTTGAACTTCCCTGCCTGATGATCCGTCCCCCGCACACCAAGGCTCATCCAACCCCGGCCCGCACACGTCGGGCCGGCGGCCGTTCCTCGGGACAGGCGATGGTGGAGTTCGCGCTGGTCGCGCCGGTGCTGTTCCTGGTGCTGATCGCGATCTTCCAGTTCGGTCAGGCGTTCACCGATTACATCCAGGTCACGAACGCCGCACGCGACGGCGCCCGCAAGGCGATCGTGTCGCGATCGGACGCAAACGGCGTCACGACGGTGCAGAACACCGTCAAGGCGTCTGTGTGGTCGCTCAACAAGTCCAACATGGGCATCACCGTGTCTCCCAGCCAGCCATGGACGGCCGGGCAGTCGGTGACCGTGACCGTGACGTATCCGTACAGCATCAGCATCATGGGTGTGGTGGTGGGGTCGGGAACGCTGACCTCCACGACCACCCAGCGCATCGAGTAGCAGATCCCCCCAACGGTGGTCGCGCAGCTGGATTTCGCGTGACCCTCAAGTCCCGAAGAGGCCGTGCCGATAGCACCTCAGCTAGGTCTCTTACGTCTTCCGTCCCAAGTGAGGCAGCCGCATGACGTACAACGTCCGTAACATCGCGATCGCGCTGGTTTTGGCCGGCATCGCGGCGTTCCTCGTGATCATGTACACGGGGAATGTGCAGAAGCAGGCACATAACTCGCAGCAGACCACCACGGTTCTGGTTGCGACCGCCGACATCCCGGCCGGCACCACAGTCGCCGACGCGATCTCGGGCGGCCAGATCCAGACGCATCAGGTCGTGCAGCAGGACGTGATCGTTGGCGCCCTGACCGATGAGAAGTCGCTGAACAGCTCCTACGTCACCAAGCAGGATCTGTACTCTGGTCAGCAGGTCACCGCATCGATGTTCGCACCGTCGGACGAGACGCGGCTGGTCACGCAGATCAAGCAGAACTACCGCGCCATTCAGATCGGCCTCACCCCGGACGAGCTCCTGGGCGGCACGATCCAGGCCGGCGATCACGTCGACATGGTCGGCACCTATACGGTGCACCCGTCCAACGGCGACCCCGATTACGACGTCAGCCGCATCATCGTGCGCGACGTGCAGGTGCTGAAGGCGCCCGACGTCAACACCACCACCGGCCAGCTGGCCGCGAACACCACCACCCCGTCGATCACCGTCGCGGTGCCCGACACCGTGGTGCCGAAGATCACCTTCACGCTGCACGGCGGCGACGGTGCCCTCTGGTTCGTGCTGCGGCCCGCCAACGGCTCGCAGGATGGGCCGATCACCCTGGCCACAGTGCAGTCCGTGATCTTCGAGGGCCTCAACGCCCGCCAGATCATCCAGGCCTTCAGCTCGAAGGGGACGGGACATTGAGCGCCTCACCGATCAAGGTATTCATCACCGGCGCGGCCAACGGCCTCGCCGAGGTGAGGGAGGGTCTCGCTGACCACCCCGAGGTGGAGCTCGTCGGCACCGCCGCCGATCCCGCCAAGGCCGGCACCAAGCTGGCCGAGTCCGGGGCCCAGGTGATCCTGCACGGCACCACCTCCACCGATCACGTTCCCACCGCTGAGATCGAGGCAATCCGCAGCGTCACCGCGGCCCCGATCGTGCTGGTCACCTCGGCCAGCGCCAACGCCCTCCTCTCGGAGGCGCTGTCGGCCGGGATCTTCGACGTGGTGCTGCTGCCGCAGCTGACCGACGGCATCGTCTTCACCATCAAGAAGGCGAACTCGCTGGCGGCCGGCCGGGCAACCGGCGGCGGGAGCGGCAAGTCCACAGCGGCGCTGGAAGGCCGGGTGGTCACGTTCTTCTCGCCCAAGGGCGGGGCCGGCAAGACCGTTCTGGCCTGCAACCTGGCCGCGACGGTCGCGCGCCAGCAGCAGCGCAAGACCCTGCTGCTCGACCTCGACCTGCAGTTCGGCGACGCCGCCATCATGATGGGCATCGAGCCCGAGAAGACGATCTATGACCTGGTCATGGCTCGTCGCGAGCTGGACACCGACGCCCTGGCCGGCTACGTCACGGCCCACTCGTCCGGCGTGCACGTGCTTCCCGCACCGCTGCGCCCGGAGGACGCCGAGCTGGTCACGGAGGAGCGCCTCGGCCACCTGTTCGCGGTGGCCAAGGAGAGCTACGACGTGATCGTCGTCGACACGCCGCCGTTCTTCCACGGCCCGGTGCTGTCCACCCTGGATCGCACCGACCAGCTGCTGCTGGTGGCGTCGCCCGACGTGCCTACGGTCAAGAACATCAAGCTGACGATGCAGACGCTCGACCTGCTGCACTACCCCAAGGAGCGGCGGCACCTGCTGCTGAACCGTGCGGGGTCGAAGGTCGGGCTGAAGGCCCAGGAGATCGAGCGCGCGCTGGACATGAAGGTCGCGTTCGAAGTGCCGGTCGAGCGCGAGGTCGCAGTCTCGGTCAACCGAGGCGTCCCGATCGCGATCTCGAGCCCGCGCTCCGCCGTTGGCAAGTCGCTCCAGGATGTCGCCGACAAGCTCGTGCCGCTGCGCACGACCGGCGCCGTCGAGGGTGGCGGCAAGAAGTTCCGAAGGAAGGGATAACCCGTGTCGCTACAGTCTCGCATCCAGGTCGCGGGGCAGGACGGCACCGAGGTCGAGGCGGGCCAGGAGTCCGGTAAGCCGGCTCTCGAACGCACCTCGGTGGTCTCCGATCCCTTTGCCGATCTCAAGACCCGAGTTCACAAGGACATCATCGCCCGGCTCGGCCCGCGTCTGTTCAACGCCGACGCCGGCACCGGTGACGGCGACCTCGAGGCCACCGTCAACGAGGCGGTGACCGAGGTGCTGGCGCTCGAGAAGACGCCGCTGACGCGGCAGGAGCGCCAGGACATCATCCGCCAGATCTCCGACGACATCCTCGGCTACGGGCCGCTGGAGCCGTTCCTGCGCGATGACTCGATCACAGAAATCATGGTCAACGACCACAGCACGATCTACATCGAGCGCCACGGCAAGATCACCCGCACGAACGCCCAGTTCGTCGACGACCAGCATCTGCTGCGGATCATCGACAAGATCATCAGTCGCATCGGACGGCGCATCGACGAGTCGTCCCCCTACGTGGACGCCCGTCTGCCGGACGGCTCGCGTGTGAACGCAATCATCCCGCCGCTGGCGGTCCGCGGATCGGCACTGACGATTCGTAAGTTCCGCCGCGATCCGTTCACCATGCCCGACCTGATCAAGTTCGGGACGCTCACGCACAAGTCCGGCCAGTTCCTCGAGGCCTGCGTGCGCGGCAAGCTGAACATCCTCATCTCGGGCGGTACCGGTTCCGGTAAGACGACAACGCTGAACGTGCTGTCGGCGGCCATCCCCTCCGACGAGCGAATCATCACCGTCGAGGACGCGGCCGAGCTCCAGCTCAAGCAGGACCACGTGATCACCCTGGAGTCGCGCCCGTCCAACATCGAGGGCAAGGGCCAGGTCACGATCCGCGACCTCGTCCGCAACACCCTGCGTATGCGGCCCGACCGCATCATCGTCGGCGAGTGTCGTGGACCCGAGACCGTGGACATGCTGCAGGCCATGAACACCGGCCACGACGGCTCCCTGACGACCGTCCACGCAAACAACCCGCGTGACGCCCTGGCCCGTACCGAGACGCTGGTGCTGACCGCAGGCGTCGACTTGCCGCTGCGCGCCATTCGCGAGCAGATCTCCAGCGCGTTTGACCTGATCGTCCAGGTATCGCGCCTGGTCGACGGCACCCGCCGCATCACCCATGTCACCGAGGTGCTGCGGATGGAGTCAGACGTGGTCACCCTGCAGGACATCTTCATCGCCAAGCCGGTGGAGAACGCCGCCGAGCAGGCCGAGACCGGGCATCGTCTGCTGGGGCCGCTGACCTGCAGCGGCATCAAGCCTCACTTCCTCGACAAGATGGCCGGCAACGGCGTCAACCTGCCGCCCAACTTCTTCCTGCCCGACAGCGGCGAGCGGCCTTCAAGCGCAACTGCCGCCGGCGTGTTCGGCAGGGCGGTCGGACAGTAATGCGTCTCCGCATCGCCATCGTCACCGCGCTCGCGGCCCTTGTCGCTGCCGTTCCGGCGTCGGCGAGCGGCACCCTGCAGGTGCAGAAGGTCGACACCAGCGCGTTTCCCACCGTCCGGGTGACGGTGCAGTCGCCGACGCCCGGCAAGGCCCCCGATCTGCAGGTGTCCGAGAACGGCGTCCAGGTGCCGCCCGCGAACGTGCAGATGGTGGATCCGGGCGCGCCCGCCGCGATCGCCCTCGTGATCGACACGTCGAACAGCATGGCCGGCACCAAGCTCAACGATGCCATCTCGGCCGCGCACGGCTTCGTCAGCGCCCAGAAGAACGGCAACCTGCTGGGCGTGTACGGCTTCGACTCGACCGCCTACCCGGCGGCGCGGCTCAGCCCCGACCGCACCGAGATCGATACCGCGATCAGCCAGCTGGGCACCGGCGGCGCGCCCGGTACCGCCCTCTATGGGGCCGTCAAGCTGGCGTCCGAGGACCTGCAGACGGCGCCCGCGCAGCGGCGCGTCATGATCCTGATCACCGACGGCTCGTCACAATCAGACACCGCCACGCTGGACGAGGCGGTCGCGGCCGCCAAGCAGGCGGGAGTGCTGGTCTACACGGTCGGCATCGCCACCAGCGGCCCGGCTCAGGCGGCCCTCAACCAGATCGCCTCGGACACCGGCGGCACGGCCACTTCGGTGACCGACTCGTCGGCCCTGGCCGGCATCTACAGCACCATCGAGAGTGAGCTCGGCAACAGCTACACCTACATGTACCAGAGCTCGGTGGCGCCCGGCGCCCCGCTGGTGCTGACGCTGTCGTCGCCCGGTCTGGGTGACGCCCGCGAGGTGCTGAAGGCCCCCGGCACGTTCGTCCCGCCCACCAAGAGCAGCGGTGGCCTGAAGCTGCCCACCGGCGCATCCGGTCGCATCCTGATGGCCGCGCTGGTCGGGTTCTTCGTCCTGATGGCCATGATCCTGGTGATGGCGGCGCGGCCTGACGTGATCCTGCAGAAGCGGATCGCGCCGTACACCGACAGCAAGAAGAGCGTCGTGGTCGAGGCCGATGGTGAGGCCACCCCCACATCCCGCATCTCGCTGCTGCACCAGCTGTTCATCTCGACCGAGCGCATCATCGGCTCGATGAACTTCTGGAAGCGGATGTCGGCGAACCTGGAGCAGGCCGACCTGCCGCTGCGCACCGCGGAGCTGTTCTACATCCAGATCGGCACCGCGATCCTGTTCGGGTTCATCACCGCCTTCATCCTCGGCCATCGCGGCCTGTTCGCGCTGGCGGCGTTGCTGCTCGGCGCCGTGGTGCCGGCGATCTACGTGCGGCTCAAGGCCAGGAAGCGGCTGACCCTGTTCGAGACCCAGCTGCCGGAGACGCTGATCACGATGGCGGCGTCGCTCAAGGCCGGACACGCGTTCAACCAGTCCGTCAGCAGCGTCGTCCGTGAGGGCGCCGATCCAACCGCGAAGGAGTTCTCGCGGGTGCTGGCCGAGATCCAGCTGGGAGCTCCGTCCGAGAACGCCCTGCAGGCGATGGCCGATCGCATGAACTCGTACAACTTCGGCTTCGTCGTGATGGCCGTGAACATCCAGCGCACCGTCGGCGGCAGCCTCGCCGACATCCTGGACATGGTCTCTGACACGGTGCGCCAGCGCCAGCAGTTCGAGCGCAAGGTGAAGGCGCTGACGGCACAGGGCCGGATGTCGGCCTACGTGCTGATCGCGATGCCGTTCCTGATGGGCCTCGCCATCTTCGCCCTGAACCCGACGTACATGTCGGTGCTGTTCACGACCACGATGGGCAAGATCATGGTCGCAGGCTCGCTCGTGATGATGGGGATCGGTTCCATGATCATCAAGAAAATCGTGTCCTTCAAGGAGTAGCCGCATGTTGATGATCCTCGGAATCGGAACGTTCTTCGCCGCCGTCTACGTGCTGCTGACCGGCCTCACCGTCCGCCAGCGAGAGGTGTCGCTGTCGGTCAGGCGGGCCCGGCGCTACGGCACTCGCAACCAGCGCGAGATCGAGACACGGCGCAGCGTCAACGACCGGCTGCTGGGCCCGATGGCTGCTCGCCTGGCCGCCATCACCATGAAGCTGATGCCCAAGACCAACCCCGATCAGGTGTCGAACCGCCTGCTCGCCGCCGGCCTGGCCCGCACGCTGTCGCCGCAGGCCTACCTGGCGCTCAAGACCGGCCTCGCCGGCCTGTTCATCACGTTCGGCCTGCTCATGACGATCACCGGCGCGATGTCTCCGGTGTTTGGCCTCATGATCGGGCTGATGGGCGCCGCCATCGGGTTCATCGCCCCCGACTTCGTGATCAACAACCGCATCCGCAGCCGCCGCGACCTGATGCGCGCCGACCTGCCGAACGTGCTCGACCTGCTGTGCGTGTCCGTGGAGGCCGGCCTCGGCTTCGACCAGGCGCTCTCCAAGCTGAGCGAGCGCATGGAAGGCCCGCTGGTCGACGAGTTCTCGCTGGTGCTGCACGAGATGCGGATCGGCCAGAGCCGCTCGGCGGCGCTCAAGAACCTGTCGGAGCGCGTCGACGCGCCCGAGGTGTCGCAGTTCGCCCGCGCCATCATCCAGGCCGACCAGCTCGGCATCGCGCTGTCGCGGATCCTGCGCGTGCAGTCGCAGGACATGCGCGTGCGCCGCCAGCTGGCCGCCGAGGAGAAGGCCATGAAGGCGCCGGTCAAGATGCTGTTCCCGACCGTGATCTTCATCTTCCCCTCGATGTTCGTGGTGGCGCTCGGCCCGGCTGCGCTGAACCTGATGAAGACCTTCGCCGGCGGCTGATGGCGTCGCGCGTGAACGACGCGGCAAGCAGAGCATCAGCAGTCGAGCGGTTTGAGGAGCTCGGAGTTCACGGAATCCTGTGGCAGCTCGCCAAGGACGGTCAGATCGTTGACGTGCGCTGCGAGATGCCCCAGTGCTACTGCTTCCGGGGGCGTGAACACTTCGAGCCGAGGTCACTCCCTCTTTCGGATTGGTCTCCGACGGCCGACCACTACCCGAGGCTGAAGATGCACGGAGGGCACCTCACGGCGGACAACGTCCGGCTCGGACATAAGCTCTGCAATCGGCGTGATTACGAATGGCGTACGAGGATCAACGCGATGCTCGCGAAGCAGATGTCGCTGGATGAGATCGCCGCGCGGCTGAACGGACAGAAGGTGCCGACGATCCACGGCACGAACCGGTGGACGTCGGGCGCCGTTCGGAAGGCATTCGTCTCGTAGGGGCGGGCTCGGCTACCCGCGGCGCTTGCCGCTCGGGTAGGTGATCACGCGCACGTCGATCGTGCGCTCGCCACGGCGCACCGTGCGGCGCGTCTCGACGCGGGGATCGGGCGGCCGCTTCATGCTCCTCTTATCGACAGCGCCAACGTCGGCCTGAAGCCATGGATCGGCGCGACAGGCGCGTTCCACGCGTAAGGCGACGACCGGAATCGAACCGGTGTGCAAGGCTTTGCAGGCCTCTGCCTAACCACTCGGCCACGTCGCCCGAGGTCACAAGGCTATCAGCGGGCCTGCCGGCTACGACGCGACGTCTGCGACCGCGTGGCCGGCCAGGAGCTCGGCGCTTCGCAGCGCAAGGCCGCCCTGGCCTGCCACCGCCGCCAGCACGGCCTGGGCACGCTCCGAGAACGAGTCGCACACGACCACCAGCAGCGCGCCATTGACCGGCACGACCGCTGTCACGGCCGGCAGCGTCGATGCCTCGGCCGCCGGCCCCGGCAGGTTCGCAACGTCTACGAGCTCGACCTCGTCTCGCCGCGGGAACCCGGCCCGCACGGCCGCCGTCGCGATCGCGCGCACCGCGACGTCGCCGGTCGAGGCCAGCACCCGGCTGCGGCCGCTGGCACGATCGGCCGGCACGACCACTGCCGCTGCCCGCGACCCGGTCAAGCTACGCGCCACGTGCGCCAGGTGCGCGGCCACCGCGGAGACCGACGGGTCGGTGGCGGCCATCGTGGCGATCTCCAGCAGCGCGTTCGAGACCGCCGCCGACCGTCGCTCCGCCTCGAGCAATCGCGCGTTCTCGAACGCCACGGCGGCCTGCGCCGCCAACAGCTCGAGCAACCGCACCGCAAGCTGTGAGAACTGGTCGAGCCCCAGCTTCGACAGCACGATCACGCCGATCGTGCGCCGCTCGTAGCGCAGCGGCACCGCCAGGATCGACTCCTCGATGTCGGCGCTGCCCTCGATGTCCTCGGCAAATTCACAGTGCTGCGCGTCGCCGATGTTGAGGGTCTGCCCGCGCTCGGCCGCGGTGCCGGTGATGCCCTCCCCCACGTCGCAGCGCAGCGCGTCGAACGTCTCGCCGGCGTACTCCGACAGGTTACCGCCGAAGGCGACCGGCTCCAGCGTCCGCTGGTCGTCGCCGAGCAGGTAGACGCGGGCGTTGTGGTAATCGATCATGGTGCGCAGCTCGGCCACGATCGTCTCGGCGATCTGCCAGACGTCGTTCAGCCGGTTCAGCTTGGTTGCGAGCGCACCCAGCAGCTTGATCTGCGTCAGGGACTCAAGCTCCTGCCGGCGGCCGGCGGCGCCACGAGTGTCCCGCTGCGCGCGCACGGCTGACGAGTAGCTGGCGGCGCGGTCCTTTCCCCGCTCCTTGGCGACGTACAGCGCTGCGTCGGCCGCGGCCAGCAGCTCAGTCGGGTTCTTGGCATCGTCGGGAAATGCCGCAACGCCGCAGGACACGGTCAGCGAGCGAGGGCCGGGAAGCTGTCGCACCCGCGCACACAGGCGGTCGGCCGCTGCCTTGGCGGCACGCTTGCCGGTCTCCGGCATCAGGATCGCGAACTCCTCGCCGCCCACGCGGAAGGCGGAGTCGGTGGCCCGCAGCACGGAGCCGGCCGCCGACGCCACCCGCCGCAGCATCAGGTCGCCCTCCATGTGGCCGTGCACGTCGTTCAGCAGCTTGAAGTCGTCCAGGTCGAACGTGACCAGCGCCATCGGCCGCTTGTAGCGGTGGGCCCGCTCCAGCTCAGCGCGCACCCGCTCCTGGTAGACGCGGTGGTTGAACAGTCCCGTCAGCCAGTCCGTCTGCGCCTCTCGCGTCAGCTGCTCGCGGATCTGGGTGTTGTCCAGCGCCAGCGCCGCCAGGTCGGCGAAGTGGCAGATCAGCTCAAACTCGTCGTCGCTGAAGGTGACGCCCTCGCCCAGGCGGTAGACGTTGAGCACGCCGATCGGCTGGTCGCGCACCATCAGCGGCACGGCCGCGATCGTCTCCGGCTCGCTGTCGGTGCCCGGCACCAGCTCGATGCGTGGATCGAGGTGGGCCGCCGGCACGTTCTGGGCGAGGCGCTGCTCCACCACCCACCCGGTCAGGCCCTTGCCCAGCGGCAGCGGCGAATCGAGGATCTCGGCGGCGTAGAGGTCGACCGAGTGCAGCGGAACCAGCAGGCTGCGCACCGGATCGACCTGGTAGACCGTCAGCACATCGTAGGGCACCAGCCGCTTCAGCTCGTCGGTGATGCGGTCCAGCAACTCATCCAGGCTGCCGGATCCCAGCAGCATTCGCGACATCTCGAGCAGCGCTCTGTACGAGGCCAGGCGCGCGCCTTGGGGGTCCTGGGCAGAACCGGGACGTGCGAGCAAGACATCCTCTCGAAGCAGATGGGCGGGGCCGGCACACGGAGCGAAGGTAGTGCCACTCTCAGTTTCCCGCCTACGGGGTCGAGCTCCTACCCCCTTTCGAGTGATCCCGCCACCCGCGATGAGGGCGGATAAGCCACGAGCGAGGCAACCGTCACAATCGTCATCACCAGCGTGCCGGCGATCGCAACGTGCACCGCGATCACCTCCCAGGGCAACCCGTTACGGTACTGGTACTCGCCGACGGCCAGCTGACAGAGCGTCAGCACCACCCCGGCCACGGACAGCCGCTGGGCGAGGCTGCCGCGAGCGGTTCGCCACAGCACCACCGCCAGGATCAGGAACACGGTCGCGAACGACACGGCCGCGCGCACGTGCACCCAGGTGGCGTCGTAGAAGTCGCCGAACCGCTCGATCGGCCGGTCGGTGGCACCCGCGTGCGGCCCGGCGGCCGTGACGAACGCCCCGGTCGTGACCAGCGCCAGGCACAACACCACCGCGGCCGCCCCGAGCAGCGCCGGTCGCGTCCACACCAGCTGCTCGCGCCGGCCGCCGTGGGCGCCGTCGACCGCGTGAAACGTGACCCACGTGGCGACCGCAACCACGGCCATCGCCAGCAGGAAGTGCGACATCACCAGCAGCGGGTTGAGGTCGAAGGCAACCGTGATCGCGCCCAGCGGCACCTGCGCGACGGTGCCGGCGGCCGCCGCAGCCGCCCCCCACGCTACCGCTCGCTGCAGCCCCGGCAAGCGAAACGCGATCACCGCCGTGATCACGGCCGCGACCATGGCGATGCCCGAGATCACGCGGTTGGAGAACTCGATCACGGAGTGGTAACCGGTGCTGGGCACGAAGCTGTTGGCCTCGCAGGTCGGCCAGTGGGGACAGCCCAGGCCGGACGCGGTGAGGCGCACCAGGCCGCCCGTCACGACCACCAGCCACAACAGCCCCAGGGTGATCAGCGCGGCACGTTCGAACGTCAGCGCCGTGACGGCGCGCCCGCGTGCACGAGACAGGGTGGGCTCGGCGGTGGCCACGGCTGGAAAGTCTAGAGCGCAGCGTTGTGGTGGGAGGTGAGCACCGCACGCACGCCCCGGATCGGGGTTCGCAGCATCAGATAGGCGCGCGAGGAGTCGAGCACGCAGTCGAGCGGTCGTCGCACCGCCTGGCCGGCGCTGCGGGCGGCGCGCAGGCGGGTCGGGTCGGCGCCGTGGCGGGCCGCGATCAGCTGGGCGAACTCGAGTCGCGACACAGGTTCGGGGCCGGCCAGGTGCAGCACGCCGCGCGGCGGCAGCTCCGTCAGCTCCAGCAGCGCGGCTGCCAGGTCGCCGCGGGCCACCGGCGAGCGCAGCTCGTCCTCGAAGAAGGCCACGTCCGCGCGGCCGGCCAGCGCGTCCAGCACCATCCGCTCTGTCGGTCCCGGCTCCGCGCCGGCGTAGATCAGTGAGGTGCGTACCACCAGCGCATCGCCGTGCGTCTCCAGCACGGCACGCTCGCCATCCAGCTTGGAGGCGCCGTATTCGTTGACCGGCCCGGGTGGGTCGTCCTCGCGGTACGGGCGGGCCAGCTCCCCGTCGAACACGAAGTCGGTGGACAGGTGGATCAGCCGCGCGCCGTGAAGGGCGGCGGCCGCAGCGACGTGTGCGGCGCCGTCGACGTTCACCTCGCGCATCCGGTCGCCTCCTTGGAGGTAGGCGGTGTGCACCACGGCGCCCGGCCTGACGCGCGCCATCAGGTCGTCGACGGCGGCACGGTCGCACACGTCGAGGGACACGTCGGCGGTCGCGTTCGTGAGGTACGTGCCGGTCGCAGCACGACCGGCGTCCCGAGCCTGAGACAGCAGCTCACGGCCCAGGTAGCCACTCGCGCCGGTCACCAGGATGCCCGCCTGCGCGCCCGTGTCAGACGCCTGCATGCGCCGATCGTAGCTACACTCGATGTCCGCGCCGACCCGCAACGCTTCACGGAGATCGCCATGACCACCACCCTCCCCGGACAGGACACCGACGCACTGCTCACCCGCCTCGGCCTCGACCCGTCGCTCCTGCGCGGCGGTGACCTCGAGGTGCGCACGCCGATCACGGGCGAGGTCATCGCGAACCTGCACTCGACCAGCGCGGCCGACGCCGAGGCCGCGATCGTGCGGTCGGTGGAGGCGTTCCAGGTCTGGCGCGACGTGCCGGCACCGCGGCGCGGCGAGCTGGTGCGCCTGCTGGCCGACGAGCTGCGCCAGGAGAAGGAGGCGCTGGGCGCGCTGGTCACCCTCGAGGCCGGCAAGATCGGCCAGGAGGGCCTGGGCGAGGTGCAGGAGATGATCGACATCTGCGACTTCGCGGTGGGGCTGTCCCGGCAGCTGTACGGCCTCACGATCGCATCGGAGCGGCCCGGGCACCGGATGATGGAGACCTGGCTACCGCTGGGGCCCGTGGGCATCATCACCGCGTTCAACTTCCCGGTTGCGGTCTGGAGCTGGAACGCCGCGCTGGCGCTCGTGTGCGGCGACCCGGTGATCTGGAAGCCGTCTTCGCGGACGCCGCTGACCGCGCTTGCCTGTCAGGCGCTGTTCCGGCGGGCGGTGGAGCGCTTCGGCGACGCCCCTGAGGGGCTGGTCGAGGTGATCGTCGGCAGCGCCGGGCGCTCGCTGGTGGACGACCCGCGGGTGCCGCTGGTGTCGGCGACCGGGTCGACTGCGATGGGCCGCGCGATGGCGCCGAAGGTGGCGGCCCGCCTGGGCCGCTCGCTGCTCGAGTTGGGCGGCAACAACGCGATGATCGTGACCCCCAGCGCCGACCTCGACCTGGCGGTGCGGGCGATCCTGTTCGCCGCTGTCGGCACCTGCGGCCAGCGCTGCACCTCGCTGCGTCGGCTGATCGTGCACGAGTCGGTGGCCGACACCCTGATCGATCGGCTTGAGCGGGCATACGCGAGCGTGCAGGTGGACGACCCGCGCGAGCAGGGAACGCTCTGCGGCCCGCTGATCTCGCAGGAAGGCTTCGACGACATGCAGGAGGCGCTCGACCGGGCGCGCGCCGACGGCGGCACCGTGAGCGGCGGCGAGCGAGTGCTGGCCGACCGCTGGCCGGACGCGTACTACGTGCGGCCCGCGATCGTGCGAATGCCCGGACAGACCGATGTCGTGCGCGAGGAGACGTTCGCGCCGGTGCTGTACGCGATGACGTACTCGGACATGCAGCAGGCGCTGGATCTGCACAACGACGTGCCGCAGGGCCTGTCCTC
>Ga0163163_10001308_pt1 | contig 21039 bp, 22 predicted proteins | sample S65metaG_FD_119766 | JGI IMG/M metagenome (GOLD analysis project Ga0163163, IMG submission 119766) | Switchgrass rhizosphere microbial communities from Kellogg Biological Station, Michigan, USA - S6-5 metaG | ecosystem: Host-associated > Plants > Roots > Rhizosphere > Soil | place: USA...
GTCGACGATGAAGTAGTCGTCCAGGTTGTACCGCTCAATGTCCTTGCGCGCGTTGGCGAGGATGTCGCGGGAGTCGGTCTCGATGGTGATTTCCTGCGTTCCCAACGTGACGGCATTCCGTGCGTCGACCATCGGGGTGCCTCCTGCTCAATGTGGTAAGCCGGGACGAGGTCAGTGTGTGGCGTACTTGCCGGCCGACCAGAGCTCGAGGTCGAACGCGTTGAGGTGCTGGGCGTGCAGCACGGCACTGGCCACGCTGACCGCTTGGGTGGCCGAGATGTCACGGTCGGTAAGCTCGATCAGCTCGTCCTCTTCCTCCGACTTCGCGGTGGCGAGCCGGATCGCCGCTGCGAGCACCGCAGTCGCTTCGGTGAGGCCGACCGCATCGTCCTGTTCGAGTGCCCCCAGCGCGGCGATAATTCGCCCCGCCCCATCAAGTTCAGACATCGATGTACACCCGCCCGTCTGAATCGGTCACCGGTATGGCGACCAGGCTGATCGTGGGATCGCCGGCGTGCCGGCCCGTCGTGATCGAATACTCGTAGCCGTGCCAGGGGCAGATGATGTGCGGGTCGCTCCGGTCGAAGTAGAGCCCTTCACTGGTCTGGTCGACGGCCAGCTGCTCATGGATGCGCGGCAGCATCTTGCCCTGACACACTGGGCCGCCCTGGTGCGCGCAGACGTTCTCATACGCGTGCAGGCGCCCGTCCACGCGGAAGATGCCCACCACGGTGCCGCCGGCGTCGACGACAAGTCGGCCGCCCTCGGGCACCGAGCCGGTCGGCCCGACGTCGAAGCGTTGCTTCTCGGCAGTGTCCACTGTGGTCCCTTCGTCAGCCGAGTTGAAGTCGGTCGAGGCCCATGAAGATATTCCGGGGTTCGGTGAGGAAGTCCCGGCCGTGCCGGCCGCCCTCCCGCCCGGCCCCGAACCGCTTGAAGCCGCCGAACGGTGCCCGCCGGTCGAGCGCGCCCCAAGTGTTGACCCAGCCACGCCGGCCTGCAGCCGCGCAGAGACTGTGTGGGCCCGGCGCAGGTCGCGGGTGAAGACCGACGCAGACAGCTCGTACTCGCTGTCGTTGGCGATCGCCACCGCTTCGTCCTCGTCGTGGAACCGGGTGACCGCTCCGACCGGCGCGAAGATCTCCTCGCGCGGTCTCGAACGTCTCGCCGGCGGAAGCGTTGCGTTCGCAGCCGTCAACGAAGTTGGCGATGGGCTGCATCGCCGTCAGCCGGACGGAAACTGAGAGTCGTGCATGACGTCGACCACCGACTTGCCGGCGTGCAACGCGGCGATCATCTCGGTCTCCCGGGCGGCGATCTTCTCGGCCAGGGTGATGACCCGCTCCGCCTCGTTGGGGTGAACGAACACGACCCCGCTGCGGTCGGCGATGACGAAGTCCTCGCTTCGAACCAGGGCGACGTCGATCCGAACCGGCTCATCCATCGCCGCCTGCACGATGCGCCCACGGGCGCTGACCGGGACGACCGCGCGACCGAACACAGGCAGCCCGTGCTCCTCGCTCTCGGCGATGTCCCGACACGCGCCGTCGATGATGACGCCGGTGACGCCCTTGGCCAGTGCGGCGACGGTCAGGATGCCGCCCCAGCAGGACACGTCGAGGCTGCCCCGGTTGTCGATGACGATGACGTCGTCGGTGACCGAGGTCTCGATGACCTCGGTCGCGATGTGGACGCCCGGCATGCTCGCGTCGCGCGGCGCGACCCGGATGGTCCGGGCCCGCCCCACGACCACGCCCGGAGCGGGCCACAGGGCACGGATGCCCGTGGTGGCCCCCTTCAGTCCGAGCGCGTCGAGGGCGTCGGAGACTGCGCAGCTGTCGAGCCGGCGGAGCCGGTCGAGCAGGCTCACGCCGCCACCTTGAGCTTGGTGAAGACGCGCCGGGCCGTACCCTCGAACACCAGCTCGCGGTCCGCTTCGCTCAGCCATTCAATGCTCTCGATGACTGGCTTCAGGTCGTCGAGCCACAGCCCGGACTGGGGGTCACGGGCCGAGCCGAAGCCAGGCTTCTCGGTACCGAACATGCAGTGGTCCGCGCCGCAGATCTTCAGCAGCAGTTCGATCGACTCCTTGTTGTACAGCACGGTGTCGAAGAACAGCTTGCCCAGGCTCTCGTCGAAGGTCTCCTTGACCTCCCGGCCGGAACGCCAGCGGTTCGCCCGCCAGCGGCCGATCTGGTACGGCACCGGGCCGCCGCCGTGCGCGGAGATGAGTTTCAGCGTCGGGAAATCCTCCAACACCCGGGAGCTGCACAGCGAGACGATGCCGATGCCCTCCTCGGTGATGAAGTGGCTGCTGAACGACTCGCGACCGTTCTTGCAACTAGCCGAGTGGATGAGGGCCGGTACGTCCAGCTCGACGAGCTTCTCGTACAGCGGGTACCAGTACTCGTCACCGAGCGGCGGGGGATTGCCGTCACCCTCGTACGGGTCGGGGTTGAGCAGGCAGCCGAGAAGGCCGAGTTCGGTCACGGCGCGCTCCAGCTCCGGCAGGGCGACCGTGACCGGCTCGCCCGCGATCTGGGGCAGCCCGGCCATTCCCGCCAGCCGGTCCGGGAACATCTGCGCCTGCCGGGAGATGATGTTGTTGTTCTCGGCGATCCAGTCGTGCACGATCCGGGCCGGCTTCTCCGAGTGCATCATCTGGAACGGCCGCGGCGAGATGATCTGCAGGTCGGTGCCGACCTCGTCCAGGGTCTTGATGAGCCCCTCGGCGGCCGCCGCGACTTTCTCGTCGCTCAGCTTCGGGCTGTTGGAGTCGTTGAAACCCCGCGCGGAGAGCAGGTTGGTCTTCCAGTGGTACAGCTCGACCGGCGCGGCTACGTGCCCATGGATGTCGATAATCATGCGAGCTCCTTGCCAGTGATCTCGAGGCCGAGGTTGACCAGCGCGCCGGAGACCCGTTGGGTCTCCTCGGGCGAGAGCGGAAGGATCGGCAGCCGCGGGTACCCGCCGGGCCGGCTGATGAGGTTCATCGCCTGCTTCAGTTGGGCAGGTGCGGTACCGGCGGCAGCGGTGACCGTCTGGTGCAGCTGGATGAACTTCATCTGGATCTCGCGGGCCCGGTCCATCTTGCCGGCCTCGGCGCTGTCCCACAGTTCGCGGGCGAGACTTCCCAGTACCTGTGCCTCGATCGAGCCGACCGAGCCGACACAGCCCAACGCCCACGACTGCAGGCCGCGCAGGCCGGGCCAGCCGCCCAGTACCGCGATCCGGTCGCCGGCCAGGCGCAGCGTTTCGTTCTGCTGGTAGATGCTGGCGCAACTCTCCTTGATGGCGGCGATGTGGTCGAGGTCGGCCAGCTTGCTCACCAGGGGCGGCGTGATGTCGGCGCCGTACGTCTCCGGCGAGTTGTACAGCATGATGTCAATGTCGACCGCGCGGTCGATGGTCTCGAAGTGGCATTGCAGCTCGCGCACGTTCGGCCGGGAACCCGGTGGCGGCGCGATCATCACACCGTCCAGACCGACCGCCGCGGCGTGGTTGCTCATGTCGATGACCCGGTCGGCCCGGCTTGCCGTCGTCCCGCCGATGACGGTGACGCGGCCGGACGCCTCCTCGGCCGCCATCTCGAACAGCGTCTTGCGTTCGTCATCGGCGAGCGCCCAGTACTCGCCGGTGGTGCCACTGACGACGATTCCATGCACGCGGTCCACCAGCAGGTTCCGGATGTTCTCCCGGAACGCCGCCGCGTCGATGGAGCCGTCCTTGTTGAACGGGGTGACGATTGCCGCGAAGTAGCCGTGCCATTTGGGGTCATGATTGGTCACGCCGGTGCGCTCCTTGTCGGGGTATGCCGCGGGTCGAAGGACAGGTGGGGCGGGAGCGGTTCACACCACGAAGGCCACCGGCGTATCGGTGAACGCCTTCAGGTACTCCGACGCGCCGTCGAGCCAGTTGGTCTCCTTGTCCAGGAGCAGCGAAGCAGAGCGCACGCCGTACACCTTTGGGTCATCGACTCCCGGCGGCAGGGCCTTGTCGGCCCGGTAAGCCTTGATGGCGTTGAGGATGCGCCGCCGCACCTGGATGATCATCATGTCCGACTTGCCGAGGTGCTCGGTCGACCGGTCGGCGATCGGGCCCATGCTCTCGGTCATCGCCTTGTCCTGCAGATGGAACGTCGGGATACCGGAGAACCGCGTGGTCTGCTGCGCCTGGTAGTCGATGAGGTAGTCGTTGGCCGCGTTGCCGGCCAGACGCCCGCGTTCGTGCGGCATACGGCCATCGGGGAGGTACCGGTCGAGTTCGAAGCCGGGGATGGGTTGCTGGCGACCCCGGTGCAACAGCTCTTCCTCGTCCATCGGCTCGGCCGGGTTCCAGACGATGCCCCAGAAACGGGTGTTGTGGTCGTCGATCGGCACCCATGCCGACAGATGGATCCGCGAGGGGTCGTTCGGCGGGATGATCGTGTAGAACGGCATCAGGAACTGCGCGATGCGCCAGTGGTGCTGCTCGTCGATCGTGCGCCGGGCGCCGTAGACCGCGCCGTAGTCGGTCGTCTGCACCTGGAACACCGGCGCCTTGTCGCGGTGGCGGAACTCGAAGTCCTGAAACGGGAAGTGCTCGGGGTTGAACACTGCGTGCAGGAACGAGATGTGGCTGGAGTCGACGTCGCCCTCCAGCGCCTGCAGCCAGTTGCATTCGCGCAGCGTGCGCATCACGTACCGCTGATTCTCCGGTACGCAGGTCGCCTCGAGCAACGGCAGCGGTGGTGGATCGTCGCGCGAGCCCAGGTAGGCCCAGACGATGCCGTTGCGTTCCTGGCACGGGTACGCGGTCTGGCGGATGCGCTCCTTGAATGTGCTGTCGCCGGGCTCGTTCGGCATGTCCACGCATCTTCCGTCTACGTCGTACTTCCAGCCGTGGTAGACGCAGCGCAGGCCGCACTCCTCGTTGCGGCCGAAGAACAGCGAGGCGCCGCGATGGGCGCACCGCTCGGCGAGCAGGCCGACCTTCCCGTTGCTGTCCCGGAATGCGACCAGGTCCTCGCCGAGCAGGCGTACCCGCATCGGGCCCGTGTCCGGCCCCGGTAGGTCTAACGACTCGAGTACCGGCATCCAGTACTGGCGCATCATCTCGCCGCCCGGAGTGCCCGGCCCGACCTGCGTGATGAGCTCGTTGTCGGCCGCGCTCAGCATCGCGTGCTCCCTCCCCTAGGAGCGTCGTCCGCGACCGGCGGTGTCGCCGCCAGCCCGGTGCCCCTGAAGTGCTTCCCGTACGATCTGCAATGTGGAATGAAACATTTTACATGCCATGAGCCGTGTATAGACTCCTGGCCGACGGGTGTCAAGGTTCAGCGGTCCGCACGACGGTCCGCGCAGGAGGCACTGATGACCGACGGGATCGCCGTACTGCCACCGCTCAACGCTCCGGATGACCGCCCCGCGGTACGGGTGGCCGGCCGGGAACTGTCTTATCGGGACCTCGCCGCGGCGGCCACGGCGGTGGCCGGGGCGGTCGCATCCGCGTCGCGGGTCGCGGTGCTGGCCACACCGACCCTGGAGACCGTGGTCGGCGTGGTCGGCGCGGTGCTGGCCGGAGTCCCCGTGGTGCCGGTCAATCCGTCCGCCGGGGAACGGGAATTGGCGCACATCCTGGCCGACGCCGACCCGGACCTGCTGCTGCACCCGGCCGACGCCGAGCTACCCGCACAGCTTCAGGCCCGGGCACGCCTCACGGTCGAGCCGGCCCCGGGCGGGGCACCACCAGCGGACACGACGGTCTTTGACCGTGCGCCGGCGGAGCACCCCGCGTTCGTCATCTTCACGTCGGGCACCACGGGACCACCCAAGGGTGTCGTGCTGCCGCGGCGCGCGGTGGCGAGCAATCTGGACGCGCTCGCGCGGGCCTGGGCGTGGACGTCGGACGACGTGGTGGCCCACGCACTGCCGCTGTTCCACGTGCACGGGCTGATCCTGGGCGTGCTCGGACCCCTGCGACTGGGTGGCACGGTGCACCATCTAGGCCGGTTCTCCCCGGCGGCCGTCGCCGACGCCCTGCGCGGCCCGGCCACGATGCTGTTCGGCGTGCCCACCATGTACCACCGCCTGGCCGAACAGGCCGCGGTCGACCCGGCGGTCGCCGCGGCGCTCGCCGGCGCCCGGCTACTCGTGAGTGGCTCCGCCGCGCTCGCGGTGCCCGACCACGAACGGATCGCGGCGGTCACCGGCCAGCGCGTGGTGGAGCGGTACGGCATGACGGAGACCCTGATGTCGTGCGCGGTCCGCGCGGATCAGGAGCGCCGACCCGGCTCCGTCGGCCCGCCGTTGGACGGGGTGTCGGTCCGGCTGGTCGATGACGACGGGCGCATCGTCGCGGCCGGGGACAATGACAGCATGGGCGAGATCGTTGTCCGGGGACAGAACCTGTTCACCGGGTACCTCAACTGCCCGGAGGCCACTGCCGAGGTGATGCGCGATGGCTGGTTCCACACAGGGGACCTGGCCACCCGCGACCCAGACGGATACCTGCGCATCGTCGGCCGGCGCGCCACCGACCTCATCAAGAGCGGCGGCTACAAGATCGGTGCCGGCGAGATCGAGAACGTGCTACTCGGGCACCCAGGCGTGCGCGAGGTCGCGGTGACCGGTGCGCCCGACGCCGACCTTGGCGAACGGGTCGTCGCCTGGGTCGTCCCAAACCCGTCCGGGCGGCCAAGCGTCGACGAGCTGGCCGACCTGGTCGCAACGCAACTGGCTCCCCACAAGCGCCCGCGCGAGGTGCACTTCCTGGAGCAGTTGCCGCACAACGAGATGGGCAAGGTCACCAAGCGGGCCCTCCACAGTGGATAATGGAGCCCGCGCCCTGCTCGGCGCGGTCGCGACCGGGCTCGCGCCGCTCCCCGGGACCGCCGGGCCGGGCCGGACGGACGACGGCCCGCTGAATTGGCCCGGGTACGGGCACGACCGGGCCCGGTCCCAGGCCCGCAGCGGCGAGGCCGAGTCGGTGCTCTGCGGTACCGGCCGGATCGGTGGCCACGAGGTCGTCCTGATCGCGTTTGAGTTCGGCTACATCGGCGGTTCGATCGGCGAGGACGCCGGGGCCCGGATCGTCGCCGCGTTGACCGAGGCACGACGCCGTCAGGTGCCCGCGGTCTCGCTGATCGCGACCGGTGGTAGTCGGATGCAGGAAGGCGTGCGATCGTTGCGTCAGCTGCAGCTCATCGCTGCGGAATGCGCCGCCAACCGCGCCGCTGGCATCCCGCACATCGCGGTCCTACGCGACCCGACCACGGGCGGCGTGTGGGCCTCCCTGGGCGCGGGTGCCGATATCCACATTGGAGTACGCGGAGCGACGCTCGCCTTCGCCGGCGGACGGGTGCGCGGCGACGCCAGCGGCGCCGGTACGGGGGAGGACTTCCTCGCGGAGGGAAAGTACAGGGCTGGGCAGCTCGACCAGCTCGTCGACTTTGACGAACTGCCCGCGGTCCTGGCCCGGCTGGTCGACCTGCTGGCAAACCGCCCAGGTGCCGACCCGGCCCCGGTGCCGTATGCACTGGGGCGTACCGACCTGCCGCCCGACGGGTGGACGGCGGTGCGATGGGCCCGCGACCCCGCGCGTCCGCGCGCCCGGGCCTACCTCGACGACTACTTCCAGACCCGGGTACCGCTCCGGGGCGACCGGGCCGGCGGCGTGGATCGCGGTCTGCTGTGCGGAATCGGCCGGCACGCCGGTCGTACCATCGCCTTCGCCGCGCAGACAGGCACGGCGACCACCGCGGCTGGTTTTCGGACCGCGACGCGTCTGATCCAGCTGGCTGACCGGCTCCGGCTACCCGTACTGACCATTGTGGACACTCCTGGCGCCGCCAACGACGCGGCCGCCGAGCGGGACGGGATCGGCCCCGCGATCGCCGGCGTGTTCGCGGCGATCGCGCAGGCTCGAGTGCCGGTGACGACGCTGGTCGTCGGCGAGGGAGGGTCCGGTGGCGCACTTGCCCTAGCCTCGCCGCAACGACTGTGGATCTGCCCGGACGCCTACTTCTCGGTCATCGACGTGCCGGCCGCCGCCCGCATCCTCAAGCGGGACGCGGGCGACGTGCCGGTCCTGGCCGACCAGCTTCGGATCCGCCCGCAGGACCTGCTCGCCGACGGACTCGTCACCGGTATCGCAGAACCGAGACCCGGCAACGCATAACGGCTAGCGCCACTGCGCGAAGCCCATGCCGTTTCCGGTACCCGCGAGCGACCGGTAGCACGCGACGTAGTCCACCAGCTCGAACGTCAGCGAGGCGCCGCTCACCGCGCCGGCCACCGCGATCCAGTTCTTGATCTCGGAGCTGCCGGACTGGAACAGGTTGGCCGGCATGGCATTGAGCGCGTGCAGCCCGCCACCCCGGAAGGCCGCGATAACGTCCCCGTCCAACTCCTCGTCGACCACGAAGTGGCTCAGGCCTCCGGAGGCGACGATGCCAACCTTCGCGTCGCCGGGGAAACTGCGCACCGCCGCCGCGATCTGCTCACCGAATGCCCAGCACCGGGCCACGCTCGGCTGATTGGGCGGGTAGAACGTGTTCACGAACACCGGCACCTGCGGCATCACCTTGTCCGCCAACAACCGCGTGTACACGAAGCCATACGCGTGCGGGATGCCGTGGTCCTCGTGGCGTCCGGGCGGCAGCCGGCGCGACACCGACACGTCGAAGTCAGCCGCCATCAGATGCTCCACGATGTGCGCGGCCAGCTCCGGCGCCCCCGGGTGCTTCATCGGCACCGGCGGGTAGCGACCGGCCAGCCCGGACGCGATGCCCGGGGCCAACTTCGCGACCTGCTCCGGCGTCGGCGGTACGTGATCGAACTCGACCCCGGTGAAGACGCTGAACGCGGGCATGTTGTCGTCGTAGAACAGCTCCTCCTGGTCGTCCCCGATGACGACCATCGCGTCCAGGTCGGCCTCGACGATGGTCCGGCCCAACGTGTCCATCGCCACCTGGCACGCGGCGAACCGAGCCGACATCTCTGCCGGGGTGATGTGGGTCGCCAGGTGCTCCGACTCGCGCAGCCCGATGAGGTCGTCGAAGGGGTAGACCGCACCACGGAAGTAGAGCTGCTTGTTGCGCTGATCCGCCACGACCCGCTGGGGCCAGGCCTCGGGCGGCATCGAGAGCATCGGCCCGTGTGACGAGGCGATGCCGAGGGTTATCTGAGCCATGAAGTTATGCACCTTTGACTATGGCATCGCGCCCGGTGACCGTGCGCGCGATGGCGTAACCGACGAAGACGATGGCGGCCTGCACAATGGCCAGCACGTACGCCTGACCCTCATCGCCGCCGGTGGTGGCCGCGTTGAAGATGTCAACCGAGATCACCCGGGTACCGGGCGAGGTGAGCACGAGGATCGTGTCCAACACCCGGACCGCCACCACGAACAGGAACACCCACGCGCCGAGGATGGCCGGCCGGGTCAGCGGAGCCAGGATGCGCACCGAGGTCCGCGTCCAGGAACCGCCGTGGATCCGCGCGGACTCCTCGATCTCCGGACTGATCTGCAGCAGCGACGGCGACGTGAACCGCATGCCTATCGGCAGCCCGCGGACCACGAACGCCAGCACGATGATGGCCAGCGTGCCGTAGATGGGCAGCGCGACGAACGCGTACAGGAAGCCGAGCGCCAGCACGGTTCCCGGTACCGCCCACGGCAGCCAGGCGATGAACTCGAGCGGCCGCCGGCCTCTCCACTTCGACCGCACGGCGATGTAGGAGATCAGGTAGCTGACCACGACGCCGATGGTGGCCGCGGACAGCGCGACGACGACGGTGTTCTGGATTGAGCGCAGGACGAACGGATCCTCCAGCGCATTGACCCAGTTGTCCGTGGTGAACAGGTCCAGACGAAGCAGGCCGGGGAACCGCATGAAGCTCTGCAGCAGCAGCACCGCCGACGGCAGCGCCCCCATGAAGAGGAAGAACAGCATCATCCCGGCCATCGCGGGCCAGCGCCACTTGCCGATGTCCATCGGCTTGGCCCGGAACCCGCGACCGGTCACGGTCGTGAACGACCTACCCTTGAGCAGGCGGAACTGGATGATGAGCAGGCCGAATGTCAGCACCAGCAGCATCATCGCCTGCGCCGAGGCCGCGGCAAACTTGTCCTGGCCGCCGTAGATGTCGTTGTAGATGGACGTCGTGAAGACGGTGATGCCGGCCGGCGTGCCCAGCAACCGCTCGAGCTCGAACGAGGACAGCGAGTTGATGAGGCTGAACACGTACGCGCCGAGCAGCGCGGGCGTCATCAACGGAACGACGATGCGCAGCGCGGTGCGGCGCTGACTGGCGCCCGACATCCGAGCCGCCTCTTCCAGGCTGGCGTCCATGGCCAGGAATGACGGGTACAGGAAGAAGAAGAGGAAGACCGACCCACGACAGGCACCGAGGATGACCAGACCCCAGTAGCTGTACACGTTGATGAAGTCCGCACCCGGGATCACCGTGGAGATCCACTGGTTGAGCAGGCCGACCTGGTCGGAGCCGAGCAGTCCCCAGGCGAGGATCCACGGCAGGTCCGGCAGGAAGAACATGAACGTCAACATGGCGAACAGCACCGGCTTGGCCGGGATGTTCGTCCGCGTCAGCAGCCAGGCGAACGTGCTCGCCAGCATCAGGGTCAGCAGCGAGCGGGGAACCGCGATCGACAGCGAGGTCCACAGCGTCTTGTAGGTGCTCGCATCGGTGAACACCTCCCGCCAGCCCTCGGTCGTCAAGGGGCCGGGCGAAGCTGGCACGCCCTCCTTGAACGAGCCGATCACGATCATGGCGAGCGGGTAGACCACCATGAAGATGACCGACAGCAGCAGCAGGGTCGGCAACAGGTTGGCCGGACTGACCAGCCGCCCGAACACGGAGGCCTCCCGGCCCCGAGGCGCAGCCGGCTGGGGAGCCGGTGCCGTCTCGAGGTCGGGAGGGCTGACGATCGTCATGGGTTGCTTACCCTAGCTCGCTAATCCGTACTGGGCCAGAAGGGCGCCAGCCTTCGCACCGTTGGTGAAGTAGGCCGGGTCCGACCCAGCGTACGCGTTGTACGACAACGGAGAACCGGGGAAGAACTTGGCCCCCGCGGCGGCGAACGGAGCCAGCTCCGGCTTCGCTGCCTTGATCTCGGCCCGGATGAAGCTACCGCCCGGCGCGTCGCCGTAGAACTTCTGGGCGCTCTGCCCGTCGAGGAAGTTCAGGTACACCTTGGCGGCGTTCGGGTGCGGCGCGGCCTTCATGAAGCACACCGCGCCAATGCTCACCATCATGCCGTCGTTCGGTACGACCAGCCGCACCGGCGAGTTCGGGATGGCGGCGATCGCCGAGACGCCGCTGGAGATGGCGTGCACGAGGATGCCGTAGCTGCCGTTGGCGACGCCGTTGAGCTCGTCGGCTGCGCTGGTGGAGACGGCCTTCGTGTTGGCCAGCACGGCCTTCACGTAGTCCTCGCCGTATCCAGGCGCGGCCCACGCGGTCGCGGCCCAGACGGTGCCGAAGCCGACCGGGCCCGGCTTGTCGAGCAGAATCTTCCCCTTGTACTGCGGGTCGGCCAGGTCCTTGTAGCCCTTGGGTCCGCTGTCACCGGGGAACTGCTTGGCGTTCAGCACGAGGAAGTAGCCGCTCACCTGGTTCATGAGGATGCCCTGGTGGCCGGCCTTGAGGAAGTCGAACGGGTCAGACAGCCAGGTCGAGGCCGGCTCCGACTGGATCGGCAGGGTGCCGAAGGACTGCGTGAAGCCCTTGCTCTCCAGCGACGCACACTCGGACGCGCCGCTTGACCGGATGTCGATGGAGACCTTGTTTGCCGCCAGTTCGGTCTGGTACCTAGCACTGAACTCGGAGGTCAGCGGCACCGACTGCACCTGGATGCCGTACTCCTTGGTGAACTGCTTGTTAATCTTGTCGTTGGTGTCCGAAGAGGACGGGAAGCTGGACACGACGACCGTGCCCTCCTTCTTCGCCGCTTCGATCGTCGCGGCCCACTCAGGGCTGACGGAGGCGGTCGGGCCGGTCGACGTGCCGCCGGAGCTGGACGACCCACATGCGGTCAACGTGCCGGTGACCAGGACGGCGGTTGTTAGTACAGCTACTCTGGCTGATTTCCAATTCATCAGGGCGATCCTCTTGACATGCCGTCGACGGTGGGGATACCGGGCCGACAGCGTTGGCCAGCAATCGAGTGCTCGGAAACTGTTCAGCGGTGCAACGAGCCGGAGGGGTTGGGCACCGATCCGACCAGACAGGCAATCACCGGTACGCCGGCAGGAGCACATCGTTGGCGCTACTGGCGGGCGACGATGCGATGTCGCATCTCCCCTACGCCTTCGATGTAGGTCACGAGCTCGTCGCCGGTGGCGAGGAACCGCGGAGGCATCCGGCCCATGCCCACACCCGCCGGCGTACCGGTGAAAATGACATCCCCGGGAAGCAGCGGCAGCACGCTCGACAGCCGTTGCAGTAGCGCGGGAACGTTGAACATCAGAAAGGACGTGCGGCTGTCCTGAACCTTCTCGCCGTTGACACTGCAGCCCAGCGCCAGGTCGTCCCTGGCCGGCAGCTCGTCGGGTGTCACGAGCCACGGGCCCATCGGAGCGAACGACGGGAACGACTTGCCAAGGCTGAACTGTGGTGCCGGCCCGATGCTCTGTGTGATGCGCTCAGAGATGTCCTGGCCGGCGGTGACACCGGCGATGTGGTCCCAGGCTTGGCTTTCGTCGATATCCCTGGCCCCCTTTCCCATCACGACGACGAGCTCGACCTCCCAGTCGACGTTGCCGGCGGGGATGGCGATCTCGCCGAAGGGTCCGGTGATCGCGGACATGAACTTCGTGAACACCGGCGGCTGGTCGGGCAATCCGAAGCCCGACTCCGCCACGTGGTCCCGGTAGTTCAGGCCGATGGCGAAGAGTTGGCGGGGTCGCGGCGCCGGGGCACCGAGGTCCGCCGGGTTGTACGCGGTCGCGTTGCTGGACGGCCCCTGGGCCGCCCATTGCCGGAACTCGTCCCAGCGGTCGTAGATGGCCTGCGGGTCCGATGCGAACCGCCCCTCGCTCGCCTGCTCAACATCAATGGCACCCGATGAGCCGACGATGACGAGCCGTCCGGCGAGATTCCCGATCCGCATGCCCACTCCTGCGACGAGTCCCATGTTGTGTGGCGCTCATGCTGCTACCAAAGATTCGATAAGTCAACGTACTTTCGAAAGTTTGCATCATCTACACTTCCCGGCATGACCACGAAGCAGCGCAGGACCACGCGCACCGACGACGTCCATGCCTGGCTGCGCGCGGATATCCTCGCCGGACGGCGACGGCCCGGAGACCGGTTGAAGTTCCCGGAGCTGTGTGTCCAGTTCGACGCGAGTGTGGGCGTCATCCGGGAGGCACTTACCCGGCTGGAGGAGCAGGGGCTCGTCCATTCCGAGGCGCACCAAGGCTTTGAGGTCATCCGGCTGTCCCTCGACGACCTCAACTCGCTCACCGACGCGCGGGTCGAGATGGAGGGCTTGGTGCTGCGGCGGGCGGTTCAGGAGGGCGACATCGCCTGGGAGGGCGCCGTGGTGTCGGCGCACCACGTGCTCGAGCGGACGGCCCTGCTCGAGGAGGCCGGCCCGTCGCGGATGAGCGACTCCTGGGCGGCCGCGCACGCGGCGTTCCACGAGATATTGCTGAACGGTTGTGGCAACGGCCGGCTGCGGGCGCTGGCGCAGTCCCTGCGGGACGAGGCCGAGCTCTACCGGCGGTGGTCGGTTCCCCTTGGCGACAGCCCGCCCCGGGATCTGGCCGCGGAGCACCAGGCGCTGATGGAAGCCTGCCTGGCCCGCGACGCCGACCTGGCCGTGGCCCGCCTGACCGCGCACATCAACCGCACCACGGATCAGCTCACCAGCGGCGTCGGGCTGACCCACAGCCACGACGAGCGGGCCCCCGCCGACGTGGTCGACGCCGAGCAGAACTCCCGCGGCAGCGGCGCCCGGCCGGCACGCAAGGCGACCCGGTCGGCACCCCCGGCTCCACGGCGGCCGCGCCGCCCCAAGGCCGACGCCTGACTCAGTACCGCCCACAGTGGACGGCCAGCACCGGCACGGGCGTCGCGGCTGGCCGCCGGTACCCGCGTGGTCGGTGCCTAGACAGAAGCGGGCTCCGCCAGTGCCACCGGTGACCGGTAGTGCCGCAGGATGGCCTCGCGCAGGGCGTCCGCGTCGCCGGCGTCGAACGCGGCCAGGATCTCCAGGTGTTCCTTGTTGGAGCGGCGCACGTCGTGGTTGTGCTGCGACTCGAGCGTGTACGACAGCCGGATCTTCAGGCCCACGCTGCGATAGATGTCGAGCATCCGCTGGTTGCCGGCCAGGGCCACCAGGTAGGTGTGGAAGGCGCGGTCCCGCTCCAGGTAGGTGGAGTAGGTCCGGATGTTCTTGCCGTCTACCTGTTCCTGCCAGAGCTTTAGCAGCCGCTTCAGCTCGGTCACGTGGGCCGGGTTCTTGTTGGCCAGGGCCGCGTCCACGGTGTGCGCGCCGATCATGCGCATCACGTCGTAGAGGTCGGCGACCTCCTGGCGGCTGGGCATCGAGACCGTGGTGCCGCGGCGCGCCTCGATCACCACCAGGCCCTCGAAGGCCAGGCGGTTGAGCGCTTCCTTCACCGGCGTGCGGCTGACCCGGAGGGTGGCCGCGATCTCGGCCGCGTCCAGTCGCTCGCCCGCCGACAGGGAGCCGGCCACCATCCGGCTGACCAAGATGTCGTACACACGTTCGTGCAGTGGGCGAACGTCGATCACCTCGGCGGCTGGCTGTGCTGTCGTCGTCATGAGACCCCGGACCGATTGATGAGACTGACATTGTCATCCCGACACCGCTGGTGGCTCGGCGGCCCGACGGGTTCACCCCGCCTGCCCCTGTTCACCCTGCAACCGGTGGTACCGGAAGGTCTTGCGAGCGTCGTCGAGTCTACTTCCCGCGGCCACCGCGGACTCGATAGCCCGCTCCGCGTCGTCGATGTCGATGGCGGCCTGAAGGACGGCCGCCTCGTGAATCTGGGGCACGACGACCACGCCGTCGCCGTCCCCGATGAGGATGTCCCCGGGTCGCACCTGTACGGTCCCGAGCGAGACCGGCACCTCGATCCGGTCCACCTCGACCCGGTCCTTGCCGGTCCGCATGAAGCGGCCGCGACTGAAGATCGGGTACGACAGGTCCCGCGCGCGAGCGACGTCCCGGCAGACCCCGTTGATCACGGTGCCGCCGAGGCCCCGCCGGCTCGCCACGCCGGTGAGGATGTCGCCCCAGACCGTACAGTCCAGCCGCCCTTCGTTGTCCAGTACGACGACCGAGCCGACCGGTACATCGTCGATGTAGTCGCCCACCGTGCCCTTCTCGACGGCGCCGGCCGGTCGGTAGCGAAGGGTGTACGCGCGCCCGGCGAGGCTGACGTCCGGGTGGACCGGCCCGATGCCGAGGCACTGTCCAGCGATACCGAGCCGGTCCAGCGCGTCGGAGATGGCCGCGGTCGGCAGCCGGCGGAACGCCCCAACCGCCGGGTCGGGGTTCGGTTCAGGACTCATGAGCGGCCTCCGGTGGCAGGACGGCGGTGATCTCGCACTGGATGAGCATCGCCTCGGGCAGCGGCATGGTGAGCGTGTGGCGGGCAGGTCGGTTCTCCGGATCGGGGAACGCGGACAGCCATTCGTGGTTGAGGGTCTCGCGCCCGGACCGGTCCACCATGTACACACGCATGCTCACGACGTCATCGAGCCCGCCGCCGGCCGCGGCCATGACCCGACGGACGTTGGCGAACATCTCGGTGCACTGCTCGGCTAGCGACTCCGGGATCCGGCCTGTGGCCACCGATCGGCCCGCGATGCCGCCCGACACGAGGACATCGCTCACCACCGCCGCGACCGGGATCGGTGTGGTGCCGTGGGACAGGCCGGGCACCTCGATCGTCCTACGCCGGGCCATCGGCCGCTCCCCGTGCAACCACGCCGGCCGTCTGGCGCCCGGAACCATTGCCCCCGAAGCCGGCCGCCTCGGCCGTCCACACCCGCACCGCGTCCGGATTTAGGTCCAACCGGACGCTTTCGCCCGCCGCCAGCGACTGATCCGGCGGCGAGGAGGCGCGCAGCGTGACGTCGCCGACATTGATCAGGTGCTCGGCGTGCTGGCCCAGGTAGACCGTCGAGGCGACCACGCCGCCCAACACCCCGTGTTCCGGCGACAGCCGCACGGCATCGATCCGGAATGTCAGCGCCACCTCGGCGCCCACCTCAAACCCGTCCAGACCAGGAAGCCGCAGCGTCACGGGGCCATGGGAGTCGGGAACGATCACGTTACGGGTGCCGTCGTTGTCGCGCGCCACCCGGCCGTACAAACGGTTCACCTGGCCGAGAACGCCCATGACGAACTGGGTTTGCGGGTGCTCGTAGACCCTACGCGGGGTGTCCTGCTGCTCGATGTGGCCGGAGTTCATCACGACCACCTGATCGGACAGCGCCATCGCCTCGGCCTGGTCGTGGGTGACGAAGACCGTGGTGAGGCCGAGCCGCGCCTGCAGCCCTTTCAACTCGAAGCGCATCTCCTCCCGCAGTGCGGCGTCGAGGTTCGACAGCGGTTCGTCGAGCAGGAGTACGTCCGGATTGCAGACCACGGCCCGGGCCAGCGCGACCCGCTGCTGCTGGCCACCCGAGAGCAGCGGTGCGGGGCGGTCGTGGAACCCGCCCAGGCCGACCGTGTCAAGCGCGGCCAGTACCCGTTCGCGGATCTCGGGCTTGGGCACCTTGCGGGCCTGCAGCGGGAAGGCCACGTTCTGAAACACTGTCTTGTGCGGCCAGATCGCGTAGTTCTGGAACACCATGCCCATACCACGCTTCTCCGGCGGAGTCGCGATGCGTTTCTCGCCCGACGCGAGCAGCCGCCCGCCCACCTCGATGGTTCCCGCGTCCGGGGACTCCAGGCCGGCCAACATCCGCAGCGTAGTCGTCTTTCCGCAACCGCTCGGACCCAGCAGGGTCAGGAACTGGCCGGCGGGCAGGTAGAAGCTGACCGCAGAAACGACCTTGTTGCCCGAGAAGCTCTTGGTGAGCCCCTTGACGCTGATGTCCTTCATCGTCTGTCCTTCGTCGCCTGTGTTTCATGGCCGCACGCAACTGTCTTGCCGGCTGGGTAGGTCCCTGCGCTGAAGAGAGCGTGTGTCATGACAAGCCGAACAGTTCGAGCGTCGTGGCGCCGCCGTCCAGCCGCCGCATGATCTCGGCCTCTTTCTCGTCGCGCTGCCGCCCGGCCTGGACGGCCTGCGACACCTGGGACTGCGCTACTACCACGACCCCGTCGGCATCGCCGAGCACGAGGTCGCCGCGGTGCACCACCACGTCGCCCAGCACGATCGGTTCGCCGACCGCGCCCGCACCGGCGGGGTCCTTCACTGTGCCTCGGATACAGACGGTCCGGGAGAACACGGGCAGGCCCAGGTCGACCAGGCGGTCGAGGTCCCGCACGCCTCCGTCAATCACGAGGCCACCGAGTTTGCGCGCCATTGCGGCCCGCGTCAAGATCTCGCCCCAGTACCCGAACTCGTGGCCACCCCCCACATCGACGACGAGAACTTCGGCTGGTTCGGCGGCGTAGATGGCCCGGTGGATCCAGAAGTTGTCCCCGGGCGGGCAACGCACCGGCAGCGCCGGGCCCCAGATCCGGAATGCCGGGCTGATCGGCTTGATGGCGGCGGGCAAGGCTCCAGTACGGCCGGCCGCCTCGTGCAGCGTCGCGGACGACAGCTGGTTGTGTTCCTGTGAAACCGTCATCGTCCATGCTCCGCTGGTTCTGCCTTGCACCGGGTCACGAAGTCTTCCACGGTCAGCACCCACCCGATCGTGCGGCGCATGTTCTCCAGCGCGAAAAGGTGTAGGTCGACTCCGTTGAGACTGGTCGTGCAGTCGGCCACCACGATGACCCGCAAGCCGAGGTTGAACGCGTCCAGTGCCGTCGACAGCACGCAGGTGTTGGTCCCGACGCCGGTCATGACGAGGGTGTCGACCCCCAGCACCCGGATCAGGTTGGCCAGGTCGGTCGCGCAGAAGGAGCTGAACTGCTTCTTGTTGGCCAGTACCAGGTCGTCCGGGTCGAGTGCGAGGCCCGGCATCAGCTCGCACTGCGGTGAACCCTCGAGGTTGTGCCGGGGCGGGTTCATCACCAGACCGGGCGCCACTGTCTGCCCCGTCGCCGCGACGGTGCGCTGGAAAGAGTTCGGGGAGGCCGCCTCGACGGCGCGCCGCACGGTGACCGAATGCATCACGCGCATCCCCGCCGCCCGGGCGGCGCGCAGTAGCACGGCCGTGTTCTGCACGAGATCGGCCGCCTCGTCCGGCGGCACCCGCATGGTGGCGATGTCCGGGTCGAGGTGGCCGCGGTGCATGTCGATGGTCAGTACGGCGGTGTGGGCCGGGTCGATGCGCAGGGCGTCGTTCATGGTACGGACGAAATCGTTGCGGTCTAACAGCTCGATAGTCGTCATGCGGTGACCTCCACATCGGTCAGCAGGCCCAGTGCCCGAGCCCCGTTGCGCTCGAGGATCTGGTGGCGTACATCGTCGTCCAGCTGCGCCGCGGCGACTGTGTCGCGCGGGCGCAGGTCGCCCAGGTCGTACGGGTAGTCGGTGCCCGGGGCGATCAGGTCGGCGCCCCAGATCTGAACCAGGAACGCGAGCGTGGCCGGGTCGTGCACGACCGTGTCCACGTAGACCCGGGACAGGTACTCCGACAGTGGCCGGGGCAGCAGGCCGTGCATGTCCGACCGGACCGCGTCTCCCTTGCGGATGCGGCCCAGCAGGTACGGGATGACCCCGCCGCCGTGTACGACGATGACCCGCAGCCGCGGGTACCGCTCCAACACTCCACTGTAGACAATGCTGTAGAGCGCGATCGAACTCTCGAACGGGTTGCCGATGACCACCCGCATCCCGTGCTTGCGGGTCCGCTCGCCAGCAGCGGGGTTGTACGGGTGGAGCAGGACCGTCGCGTTCAGCGCCTCGGCCGCCTCCCAGAACGGCCAGAACTCCGGCTCGCCGAGATTGGTGCCGTTGACGTCGGTGCACACGGACACGCCGCGCATGCCGAGCCGCTGTACGCACTCCTGAAGCTGGGCAACCGCCGCCGGCACCGACTGCAGCGACACCGTGCCGAGCGCCACGAACCGGTCCGGGGCCGCCTGCACTGTGGCGGCTAGGCCCGCATTGAGGACCGCGCACCGCTGCGCGGACTCGCCGAGCTCCAAGTCGTAGCCGAACATGCCAGGGTCCACCGATAGCGCCTGCATGTCGATGCCGGCGCCGTCCATGTCGGCCAGCCGCCGGGGCAGATCACTGAGCTGCTCGATGGTCTGCTCGGCCGGACCGAGCGGCGCTCCGGCGCGCATCAGGGTGGGACCGAAGTCCGGCAACGTGACCACACTGAATCCGAACGACGGCTGCCTGAAGCACTCCGCCGGAACGTAATGCGCGTGTACGTCGACCAGCATGCCCGGCTACTCCTCCTTGTTCACTTCGAAGTCGCGTGGCACGTCCGGTCCCCACGCGTACAGGGCCAACGACGGGTCCCAGTCGCGCGGCTGCCAGGCGTACCCCTCCGGGATATGGTCGATGTCGAAGAAATACTCGGCGTAGCTGCCCCACGGATCCTTCATGTAGAAGAAGAAATTCGAGCCGATGCAGTGCCGGCCCAGACCCCAGCCCGGTTGCCAGCCCCGGTCCTGCATCCGGACCGCACCCATCGCGATCTCGTCGACGTCGCCGACCTCGAACGACCCGTGGTGGAACCCGGGATGGCTGGAGCGCAGGAACGCCAGGTTGTGGTGGTCCGAGGTACACCGCAGGAAGGTCACGATGCCGCTCACGTCGTCGGAGACGAGCATGCCGAGCACGTCGGTGTAGAACGCCCGCTGCTTCTCCAGCTGCGGACTGAACATCATGACGTGGCCGAGGCGCCGCGGACGAGCCCGGTCCGGGAACGGCGGGTTGACCGCCCGGTCGCCGATGCGCTGCGGGTTGCCCGGGCCGTTGAACAGCGTCACCGGCTCGATCGGGATCTTCGGCGCCGCCTCGTCGCGCACGTTCACCAGGTTCCCGTCCGGATCCCGGAACCAGATGCCACCGGCGGTGTCGTCAGTCGGGGGGTCCAGCTCGGTGACCCCGGCCGCCTGCAGCATGGCCCGGACCCGCTCGTACTCCTCGCCGGAGGCCCCGAACGCGAGGTGGTGCAGTCGCTTGCGCCGCCCCTCGTAAAGCAGCACCTGGTCACGGTCCACGGTGGCCGGTCGCAGCCGAACCGTGTTGCTCTGCCCGGTCATGTCGGTGAAACCGAAGTCGGTGTAGAAATTCTGCCCGACCGACAGATCGGGTACGGTCAGCGCATAGTGCAGGAATGAGTGAACGGCCATGGCCCTATCGCCCCTCTCCAGCCGCCGCCAGTTGAGCCGCCTTCGCCTTGGCCTGCGGCCGGTCCGCCTCGGCCAGGGCCTTGCGGGCCGCCTCGCTGAAGGTGCCGACGCCCAGCAGCTGGTGGACCTCCCACTCCGTCAGCTCCGCCGAGGTACACCCCGCGGAGGTGAACGGGTCGTCATCCATCAGCGCCTGCGCCGCCTCCCGCGACGGCGCCCGCACGACATAGATCGCCATCCGCCGGTCCGCCGATGGGCCGGACATGATGACCGAGCCGGCCTCATGGGCTTTGCGCACCCACGCCAGGTGCTCGTCGAGGCTCACAGTGCGCTCTGCCGCTGGCACGAGATTGCGGTTCAACGAGAGAAACCACATGTACATCACCCCAGTCACTCACTCGGTCGGTCAGGTCAGGTCACGAGCTCGGTTTGCCGGGCCGGGCGGAACGCGTCGATGGACAGGCTCGTCTGGCCGGTCCGGACCAGATCGGCCATAACCATGCCGGCGATCGGGCCGAGCGTGAATCCGGCGCTCAGGTGCATGACGAAGAAGTTCGGTACATCGGGCAGCTCACCCATCACCGGCATCCGGTCCGCCGTGATGGGGATGTGACCTCCCCACGACCTCAC
>Ga0163163_10001310_pt1 | contig 21004 bp, 15 predicted proteins | sample S65metaG_FD_119766 | JGI IMG/M metagenome (GOLD analysis project Ga0163163, IMG submission 119766) | Switchgrass rhizosphere microbial communities from Kellogg Biological Station, Michigan, USA - S6-5 metaG | ecosystem: Host-associated > Plants > Roots > Rhizosphere > Soil | place: USA...
ACCGACGACGGGTTTTCCGGCGATCACCGTGCCGATGGGATTCACACGCGGCGGCACGCTACCCGCAGGCCTGACGATCTTTGGCCGTCCCTGGGACGAAGGTCACTTGTTTGCATTCGCTTATGCGTACGAACAAGCAACGCACCATCGCAAGCCTCCGCCAACTACGCCGCCATTGAGCAGGATCCGCAAGGGCGATCATGACAGGCACCGTTCTTCACAGTGATAGTCCCGATTATCCGAAAGGGGAAGAGGTCGTCTTTGCCGCCCAAGACAACACCAACTCCTCCATCTTTCACTTCGACATCATTACGCCGTTATTTTTATCAGCATTTCAATGTGTAACGGTCCGAAGCATAGGCTGACCGGGAAAGGCGGTCGTGTCAATTCGATCTTCAAGCCCGGTACTACCAAATCGCTGGCGGTAGAAACAGTGCAATCTCAATCACTGAAAAGCGCCGGATGCTGGATAGCTCTTAATCGTTGGAGATGTACGAGCGAGACTTGGACTTGAAACCTGACATCCTGAAAGGGGTTAAGAGTGTTGCGATCGATGATCAGAGTGATGCCAGTCGCGCGATTGTGGGGGATTATCCCGCACACAGCGCTCGTTCGAAAAAATGTCCGGATCGACTACTTTGCAGTACAACCAATCTTGCCATATGAATCTCTAACGCGCGGTTCTTTTCTGAATTGCTGCCGACCGACACGGCAAAACTTTCCCCAAACAACTTAAGGAGCGATCTCTTTCGAGTCGTGACGTGTGCGAGTGACCTACCCAAGTGCCGCACGCTTCGAAGTAGGTGTTCGTGTGCGTCGCGGGGTGGGAGTGGAGTTCAACGTTTTAGGGCGCTCTGCTCCTACCCTTCTTGTGTGTCAACCAGTGATTACTTGGGGAGGAACAATATGCGAATCCTACACGTCGAAGATGATGATGACACGCGAGACCTCGTCGCGTGCATATTGCACGATGCGGGATGGCAGGTTGTCTCCGTGGAAAACACAACTTCAGCGATCAAGCTCGCCGCGGCAGGCGGGTTCGATCTTTATCTGATCGACAACTGGATTGATGGTGACACCGAAAATGCCTTATGCCGGAGTTTGCGTTCTATCGATCCGCATACTCCGATACTTTTCTATTCCGGTGCGGTGTTTCCATCTGACGTCAGCTCGGCGCTCGCGTCTGGCGCACAGGGTTATCTCAAAAAGCCCTGTACTCCTGAAGTACTCGTTCAAGAGATATTAAGGTTGAGTAGACGTTAGATTGCTTGAACAGTTAATAGCAATTTCAACAAGCTCATTCGTCCCGCGGAGGCTTTGAACGCAGTCGTTTGATTTGTGAGCGGTGTGCTTTCTCCTCCAGCGTGCGTTCTTTTGCACCACGAGGAATCCGCGTCGGCACGCGTTTCTCAGGCTGAAAATTCAACTGCTCGATCTTGTTCCGAAGCTTCTCCAGGCATATCACCTTATTTCGGTGCTGACTTCGCTCCTGTTGTGAACTGACGACGATACCTGAAGGCACGTGCGTCAGGCGAACCGCACTTTCCGTCTTGTTGACATGCTGCCCTCCTGGTCCACTGGAACGGAAAGTCTCGACCTCGCATTCACGCAATAAATCGCGGTCCAATTCAGGCAGGACAATCATCGTAATATCCGCCGACGTGTATGGCGGGACGCTTTGTCTCGTCGGGCTCAGCCTGACGTAATATTTCACGCGTAACGGGAGCAGTGTCGCCTGTCCCAAAAACTACATAATCGAAAAGGTATGCTATCGGGTTCTTTGAGCCCCAATGGAAATACGCGTGAGGAGTCTTTCCCGTCTGATCTCGCAAATGCAGAAGAAAGGCAGCAATGGCATTTGGGACAGCGGAACTCTCGGCACGCAGAACACGATAGCCGCCCACGTTCATACCTTCTACCTTTACGACTTCAGCGAATTCCGATGGATCACACACTTCTACTTCAAGGAATAGAATCGAATCCTGACTCGGAAGATTATGATCTTCGCGGTGTTCTGCCATTTCGCGCCGGTACTCTTCGGCGTTGCTCTCCTCGGGATGATTAGTAATGATGCGAATCGTCCCCGTTGTGGCGGCTTCGTCCAGGAAGCGTTGCGCAGTCTCGTCGATGTCGAAACGCTCGACGCGCAATTCAGTAGTACGGGCAAGGCGCGACAGCATTGAAACAAAAATGATCAGCGCAATGAAGAACCCCGCTATCTTGATGCCGTCAGGCCGCTCAATGACATTGACCACCGTCGTATAAGCAAACATTACTGAGATTAAGGCAAACGCCGCACTCGATCGCATCTCCTTTCGCCGAAATGCAGAGATTGTGACTGCCACTGCCGCCGAACTCATCAGCACGAGCACGCCCGTCGCATAGGCTCCGCCCTGCGCGTTCACGTCAGCCTTGAAAATGAAAGTGACGCCGAAAGCAATGATCGTCAGTATGATGACCAGCGGCCGCATGGCACGAGTCCAGCCGGGGGCCATCCCGTAACGTGGAAGATATCGGGGAATTATATTTAGGAGTCCCGCCATGGCTGACGCGCCCGCGAACCACAGAATCAGTATCGTGCTGATATCGTAAACAGTACCGAAGATGTCACCGAAAAATTTGTGTGCCAGGTAAGCAAGAGCCCGACCCGACGCCTCGCCGGCCGGCTGATCGCCTAGTGCAGCTCTGAATGCTTCGCTTGGAATCAGCAGCGCCGTGACGAAGCTGCTGGCGATCAGCATCACACTCATGATCAGGGCTGCAGTAACAAGCAGCTTCTTCGTGTTACGTATTCTCCTGTTTGGTTCTTCCTGTGTGTCCGTCCGGTCACCTTTGACGAGTGGCATTACGGCAACGCCCGTCTCGAAACCGGAAAGCCCCAACGCCAGCTTCGGAAAGACCAGCAGCGAGATGCCGATTACCAACATCCAGTTTCCGCCGACGCGCGGGGACGAAAGCAACCCGTGCCGCCAGTTTGAGATCGCTGCTGGGGTTTGCAGCAAATGGAAGACGCCGACGCTGATAACGACCGTGTTCATCAATAGGTAGGCCGCAACCAGAATCACAGCTATGCCGATAGCCTCCTTAAAACCCTTGAGAAAAATCGCCGACAGAAACCCGATGAGCAACAGTGTGATACCGATATTCACCGTCCTCGAGCTCATGCCTTGGAATAGGTCATGCATAAACGGGTTCTCGACAATATGGGCCGTTGCATCGGCCGCCGAGAGAGTGATTGTGATGATGAAGTCGGTGGCTACGAAACCGAGCAAGACGAGCACAAACAGCTTACCCTTCCACCAGGTCAACAGGTGGGCCAGCATCGCGATAGAACCCTCGCCCTGCGGGCTCTCTGTAGCGACCCGGCGGTAGATAGGCAGCGCACCAAACAGCGTCAGGAGAACGAGAATCATCGTGGCAATAGGCGATAAGATCCCTGCAGCGAGGAAAGCGATGCCGGGCTGATAACCAAGGGTCGAAAAGTAGTCGACACCCGTAAGGCACATTACCTTCCACCATGAATGATGGCGGTGGTGTTCTTTCTCACGTTCGAAAGGACCTTCGATCTCCTTGATGTAGCCTGCAAGCAGCCAGCGCTTGAAAGGGCTACTCGCCGGTTTTCGCGCGCGCGCTTGCGATACTACCCTTGTCGCCATCGTAGTCTCCGGGCCGCCGAAGTTTAGAACGAGAATCTACGAATTCCTTTCAATAGACCGCCGCCTTATCTCGGTCATGGGTTCAACTATCAACTTATCACCTGCTCTTCTACATAAGTTGTCAAAGAGTTAACGAGTCCGATCTTTTTTATATGGGCTCACGTGCCGGAATCCTGGACCACGTCATCATCCGCTTTTCACACTTATGGTATGCTGACCGCACGGACAAGGACGTGCAGTCTTCCTACACACATCTTGGCGGAATGCGTGACATCGAGAGTTTTCGCCGGTATCTCGCCGAACATCAAATTAACATCCCCTGCGATAACCAACTGATCTCTGGAACGATTTCGCCGCTGGCACAACCGATCGACATCGGTGGCACCAAGGTTGGAAATCGGATCACTGCTCAACCAATGGAAGGATGGGACGGCACTGCTGCTGGACGGCCTACTGAATTGACCTTTCGCCGGTGGGAACGCTTTGGAGCGAGCGGCGCAAAACTCATCTGGGGAGGTGAAGCCGTTGCCGTACGCCACGACGGTCGCGCTAATCCTAATCAGCTCGTCATCAACAAACACTCGCGAGATGATTTAAGCCGGCTTCGAGAAACGTTAGTCACAGCACATAAACGAAGCGTCGGTTCCGATGCGGATCTGATGGTTGGTCTTCAACTCACTCACTCGGGTCGATATAGCCGTCCAAACGGCCACGATCGTCCTGAACCGAAAATCCTGTATCACCATCCGATCCTGGACAGTCGTGTGGGCATTCCTGTGAACTATCCCGTGATCACCGATCACGAGTTGTGGGGAATAGTGGAAGATTTTCATAATGCCGCCTTGATTGCGAAGGAAGCAGGGTTCGACTTTGTGGATCTCAAACATTGTCACGGCTACCTCGGCCACGAACTTCTCAGCGCCCACACGCGGCCGGGTGAGTTTGGAGGTTGCTTTGAAAATCGAACTCGTTTCCTCCGTGGAATCGTGAGTGCGATCCGTGCGACAGATTCAACGCTATCTATTGCCGTGCGCGTATCTGCTTTTGACACGATTCCGTTCCGTAAACAAGCATCATCACCGCGCGGAGTTCCCGAAATGATGGATGACGTGCTTCCCTACTGTTGGGGATTTGGGGTAAACGTCGATAATCCAGTCCAGCCGGATCTCAGAGAGCCACTTGAATTCCTGACGCTATTGCGTGACCTCGGCGTGAAGCTGGTTAATATTTCAGCGGGCAGTCCATACTACAATCCACACATCCAGCGACCTGCGTTTTATCCGCCTTCGGATGGTTATGCTGCACCCGAAGATCCGCTAGCCGGCGTTGCGCGGCAAATGCAGATTACACGCGAGCTGAAACAGCAGTTTCCGGAGTTGGTGGTGGTGGGATCAGCTTACAGTTACTTGCAGGAGTTTTTGCCGTATGTTGCTCAAGCCGCGATCCGTGAGGGCTGGACCGACTGCGTTGGCGTGGGCCGCATGTTGCTCGCTTACCCGTCGTTGTTGTTGGATGTTATTGAAGGTCGAACGTTGCAACGGAAGAAGGTCTGCCGAACGTTCAGCGACTGTACCACGGCCCCACGTGCCGGGCTGCCTTCTGGCTGCTATCCATTGGACCCCGACTACAAGCACTCCTCTTATGCAGATCGTTTGAAGAAAGTTAAGGCGCGGCGAAGTGAACATTGAAGAACTACTGAGGCGCATACGACCACGTCGGAAGCTAACGGGAATCGCCGCTGCGTTACTGCCCTTCGAAGACAATGGAACAGTGGCCGTCGAAGCGTTTCAGCAGCATCTGCTGCGAACCCATGCCGCCGGCCTCATCAACGCCGTGAACATGGACACGGGTTACGTCAATTACCTTTCCGACGACGAACAACAACAAATATTGAAATGGACGCGTGAAGCGCTACCTGCGAATACAAAATTTTTCGCAGGTGCGTACATCGAGCGACTTGACGGCGACGTCGTCGCGCTTTATCGGCGCAAAATCGATCAGATAACGGCGCGTGGAGGGACGCCAATCATTTTTCAGACCGCGCGGTTGCAAGACCAACCTGCGAAAGAAAAAATCAACTGTTACCAGCAGATCTGCCGGGGCTTTCCGGAAGTGCTTGGTTTTGAGTTGGCCACTGTGTTCGCAGACAATGGTGAGATCTTTGACGATGAGACAATGCGCGGGTTGATCGAGATTCCGGAGTTGGTGGGGTTAAAACATTCCTCTCTCGATCGAATGAAGGAATTGGAGCGACTGATTCTGCGTGACAGAATACGTCCGGAGTTCAGGATTTACACCGGAAATGACCGGGCCATCGACATGATCGAGTATGGTTCCGATTACCTGCTTGGTCTTGCTACCTTCGCGCCGGAAAAGTTCGCCGAGCGCGACCACTTCTGGGAGACCGGCAATCCCATTTATTACGAATTGTCAGACGCGTTGCAGCATCTGGGTAACCTGGCCTTTCGTTCACCTATTCGCGCTTACAAACATTCGGCGGCGATCTTTTTGAAGCTAACCGGCCGCATACCTTCAGACAAGACACACGAGAGAAGTCCAACTCGCCCCGCATGGGAAACCGAACTCATGCGCGAGTGCGCCGAGCGATTGAAGTTGGGATGAGTTCCCTACCCTAACTTGCCGACCGATTGCGCTGCCATAATCCTCGCGTGAAATCCGGAAACTTAACCGGCACACTTCCCTTCGCCACTGAAATCTGACTTAGTGGACCCGGTACGCTCCACGCTGCCGCATCGTAGACATCAATGTCCGGTTCAAGACCTTCGCGCATGCACTGCACCAACCGGTAACACATGAGGTAATCCATCCCTCCATGTCCACCGAGTTTGCGGGCCATTTCACCCTGATGCTGCCAAAGCGGTGACTCATACTGCGCTTGATATTTATCAAGTGAGGTCCACGTATGACCGCCGGTTTGTCCCTCAATGAAAATACGCGGTGGATAGTCGCGGAAAATTCCTTTTGTGCCCTGGATCAGATTGATTCGATCATACGGACGCGGCGTACTGACGTTATGCTGCAACATGATCGTACGGCCTTTGGCGGTTTTAATGATGCTGGTGTTGTAATCGCCGGTCTTGTAGACCTCTTTCCACTTCGGGTCGCCGGGCGGTACGTTGTCTTTGCGGTAAGCCTCCAATCCGAGATGAGTCGAGCTCATCGAGACAATGTGGTCGAGTCGGTCGCCACGATTAATCGACATATACTGCGCCATTGGGCCAAGTCCATGAGTGGGATAGAGATTGCTGTCGCGCAAAATATGATGTCTACGCCGCCAAAGTCCCTCATCCTTATTCTCAAACAGGATCTCGCGCAAGTCATGGTTGTATGCGCACTCGCCGTGCACGAGATCTCCAAACACGCCTGCACGGACCATGTTCAGCACTGTCGTTTCTGAATGATCGTAGCAGCAGTTCTCCATTATCAAACAATGGCGGCGTGCCGCTTCAGACGCGTCAACGATCTTCCAGCAGTCTTCGAGAGTGTACGCAGCCGGAACCTCGGTACCGGCGTGCTTTCCTTCTCGTAATGCCGCGAGCACTTGAGGAACGTGCCATTCCCACGGTGTCGCGATATAGACGAAGTCGAGATCGTCACGCGCGACGAGTCGTTCAAAGTCTTTCTCGCCATTCGCGTAGATACCCGGCGTCTTTTGACCGGCTTTCTCAATCATTTGCGCCGCGCGCGTACACTTCTCGCTGACAACGTCACATACAGCGTTAACGACGACCTTATCGACGGCGAGAAATTCGCGGAGCACCTCTGTACCGCGCAGTCCCACGCCGATGATGCCAAGGCGCACGACGTCACGAGGTTCGAACCTGACGCCGATCATTGTTCGCTGCTGCGCACGACGAGCCTGGGCCACCTCTTCTTCAGACGAAAAGCCGTGTGCGATATTCGCTGCACTCAGTCCGATGCCTGCCAGGCTGGCGGCTTTGAGCAAGTCGCGTCGAGATAGTTTTCCGTCTGTGTCGTTGCCCACTGATGATCCTCCAGGTTAAAGATGCAGTTGTCTCCTGCCAATCTCTTTTATTCGCTCGTCGGGCCACTTTTCCAGATAACTGTATTCAGGATGATTCGGTCTGCCTTTACACGGGTTGCGCGCCGCGTTGTAACAGCAGATCAGCGACCAACGCGGATTAGGACTGCGATTCGCGTCCGAACGGTGTAACAGGTTTGAGTGAAAGAACAGCGCGCTTCCCGGTTCCATTTCGCAGTAAACGAGTTCCAGATGTTTCAACGCTTCATTAACACGATCCATGTCTGCGCCTGTCTGATCGCCCGTCTTGTTATGGTCGATGCGGCCCATCAGATGCGAGCCGCGGATTACTTGCAGGCAGCCATTTTCTTTGCCGGCTCGATCCACCGCGATCAGACAGCTCGCCATGTGAGGGAAGAGACAGTTATTCGAATACCAGTAGCCGTAATCCTGGTGCCATTCCCACGATCCACCGACGAAGGGCTCTTTCAACATCATCTTGTGGTGATAATGATAAACCTCTCCCCCTAATATCTGTTCGAGAGGCTCGACGATGCGTAAGCAGCGCACGAACGCGCTGTAGATATCATCTTCAAGGACGTCTGTTAACCAGAGCTTGCTCGTTCCGGCATGAGCATCGCGCCGTTCCAGGGTTTCTCGTTCCAACCGCTGATCGTTTTTGGCGATCGTTATCAGTAGATCCATCTCTTCGGCATCGAAGAGCGCCGGCCTCATGAGATAACCGTCGCGGTTGAATCGATCTATCTCCTGTTCGGTCAGCTTAGACATCATGGCTTGCCCACTTTACGATCGGTAAAAACCAGTTCACCGAGCTTTGATAGAACGTGAAAATCATCCTGGAGCGTCGGCGACCAGGCGAGCTCAGCCATCTGCGGTTTCTGGTCAACGCGATACAGATTCATGCGCCAGCGATCGCCGGGTTGCGGCGGGTTATGAGTGGCGGTCGCAATTTCTTCAACCGGTAAAGCTATCTCGCAAGTCCAGCCGCGGTCGTTGTCTTTGCCGTCAATTGTTCCGTCCACTTGCACCGCCCAACGCAAGTGTTCGCTGTTCCAACTCTCATAGTGCAGCGGTTTGCGTCTGTCCAGCAGGTAGATGTCCAACATCGTGCCCAACGGATTCACTTCCAACTCGATGTAATTCGGTATCGCCGGATTTGCCTCGAGAAAAACCTCCACTACTTCTTCCAGCCAAAGATGCTCGTCACGTCGCTTCATCGTGGCCCAAACGTTCGTGTCCGTCACGCGAAAGGCGAAGTAGATAAAATGCTGGTCGTAGAGGATGCGCGCTTCCGTCGACAGGTCACTGTGTGATCCGTCGCGGTTGTTCGCGAAGCGGTTGATGACGGCGCTTTCTGTCCACGCCTTTTCGTCGAGCTTGCCATCGATGTTTATGCCGCCAGTCACGTAAGCTGCTTTGTAGCTCGGTAACGACTGCGCGACAGTTCGGAATCCGCCACCACACAGACACAGCACTAGCAGCACCAGGAAGACACGCAAATCCAGAAACAAGTGTTTCTTAAACGACACCGGCTACTTCCGTGTTGGAAAACGGCCATTGTTTTGTCTGATACGACCACAGCCCGAAACACAACAACCCTAATGCGAGCGTACCGAGTCCGAACGAGATGATGCGCCAATCCGTCGTTGCAAAAACAAAGGTCCAGCCGAGTAGTGCAAGCAAGTTCGGCAGCGGGTAGAGCCAGATCCTGTACGGGCGCTTCAGCTCGGGCTCATTCCTTCTCAACAAGGTTACCGCGGCAATCTGTCCTATGAATTGAATGAGAATGCGCGTGGTGATCAATGCGTCGATCACCATGCCCAGCGAAAAGAAACTACAGATGATCGCAATCACACCGAGGACAACCAGCGACACATACGGGAAGTTTTTCCGGGGATGGAGCCGGCCGAAGATCTTGAAGAAATACCCGTCGATGGCCGCGGCATAAGGCACGCGCGAATAACCCAACAGCAGCGCAAACACCGACCCAAACGCGGTCCAAAGCACCATCGCAGTGAAGAACGTTGCGATCCCGCCACCATAAACGCGTTCCATCAAGATCGAGACGATGAAGTTCGATTGCGGATGCTGATCGGCTGGTACAAACTCACGCCACGGCACCACGCCGATAACAGAGAAATTTATGGCGATGTAGATTAAGGCCACGGCAATTACGCTGATGATCACCGAACGAGGGATGGTTCGTCCCGGCTCTTTAACCTCGTCACCGATGTAGCAGATGTCGTAGTAGCCGAGATAATCGAAAATGCCGATGCGAGTCGCCGCACCCAAACCTAAGAAGAAGCCCAGTGAAAAATTGAATGCGCCTGGCGGAAAGTCAAAAGCCACTGACGGCTTGAAATGAAAGATTCCGGTGACAATCACAGCCAGCGTCGTCAAAATCGTTCCAACCCACAAACTGACAGTTAACTTGCCGATGAAAGTGATGCGCCGATAGAGCAGAGTGATGTTTAAGACACCAAGCACCGCGATCACGGCAAGCACCTGGGTACGGCTCATCTCCTTCCAGATATAACCAAGATACTGTGTGAAACCGATATAGCCGGAAGCAATCTCCAATGGACCACTCAGAATAAACTGCCAGATAAACAGGAAGCCCATCAGCCGGCCAAACGTCTCGCGTCCAAAACCCTCGCGCAGGTAAACGTACGATCCGCCCGATCCCGGCATCGAGGCGCCGAGTTCACTCCAGATCATGCCGTCAGAGATCGTTATCACCAATGCCACCAGCCAGCCAACCATTGCCTGTGGTCCACCAAGCGTGGTCAAAAGCAAAGGGATCGTGATGAACGGCCCAATGCCAATCATATTGGTCATGTTGAGCGCGGTTGCTTCCAGCAGCCCAAACCGTCGCAACAGGTGCGGGGCTTCGGAACTGCTGTTTTTCTTTGAGTAGTCGGCGCTCATTGTTTTTTTGACAACTCTCCCGCGACTCCGCGCTCTTTCGTGTTCGATCGCGCGGTTGCCATCCACGTCTCGTAGTCTTTTCCGATACCGCCGGCGAGTTTCGGATCCGCCTTGCTGAACCCGGGTTCCTGGTTGGGATCGGCGAATCCGCCAGCGGGCACGTCATGACCGCTATTGAAGAAAGTGTTGTCGCGATGAGTGAAGCCCTCGACCTTTACGCCTTGCCCGGTCACCTGATAAAGCATCGTCTCGTCAACGACACCCGAAAGAACGAAGATATTTTTTTGCAGTACGAGATTTTGTGATTGCGTCAATCGGACAGAACGGTCGCAACCGCGAGCAGGACTATCAACTTCGTTCCCTGGTCTAATCAACAAAACTCCGCGCTCGCCAATGCCGATGAAGGTGTTGTTTTCAATCCGGGCATTCTTTGCTGCCCAAATCGAAACCGGTTCCACTGGCCGTTCACCGGGACGAGTGGAAACCACCAGGTTGTTTTTCGCCGTCATGTCGGACGACTCGTACTTCGCAAACGAGCAAGGATCGCCGTACCGTCCGTCGATAAACAGATTTGGATCAGTTGAGCCTCCGGAAAAAGCCGACCCTGAATTGTCGACAAACACGTTTGCCTCAATCAACACCCGACTGCCTCCGCCTTTCGACACGACGCCACGGTGACAGTTGCGAATCAGGTTCCGACGCACAATCACGTCATCCGTACAAGGAAGATCGATTGCCGGCTTGCGTTGAAAGTTCTTGCCGTCAAACAGCTCGTTGTCTTCAATCGTGACGTGATGTGACTGGTTGAACTTTATAAGGTACAGGCGATCGTCGTCCTGCATCGGGTCGTACGACGGCGTGCATCCCGCTGGTGGACATTCGTAGTGCACTTTGCAATTACGAATCGTAATGTAGCTGGTCCAAAGGCTTCGGTCGTACCACGCTGCGGTATAACCACCCGGCGGATCATTTGTTTTTATGCGATTGAAGGAGTCTTCCGGTTCGTAGACGCTGTCGCCATGAATGCCGTCCCGGCGCGAATTCAACTTTTTACCGGCGGCGTCGCGATAGTAAGGATTCGGGAAAATGTCGAAACCATCGATGACGATGCCCCCGGCGAGATGGAAGCGAATGTGATCGATGATTACGCCTTGTTTCGACTCGGCGCGAATGGTGAGCGGGTTCTTCGGATCGAAACGATAAATACCAGTCGCGTCAGGTCGCGCCGTCAGAGACGGACGCGGGTCGCCTTTTTGCAGGTCATCGGCAAGCGTCAGCGTTAGATCGAGTCCGCCCCATTTCGCTCGAGCACCGGCTTTTCGATAGTCACCATTCTTTGCAACGATCGTGTCGCCACTCGTAGCGTTCTGGAGCGCCAATCGCCAGGTCGTGAAGGGGTGTTCATAAGAACCGTCGGCAGACGGCGCATTTGCGGCAAGTAAATCAACATATATGGTCTTGGCCGAAACACTCACGACGCCCGAAGTAAAGACTAATAGAATGAACGCGTAGCGCGCAGCATGGATCCAGGTACTCATCTGCTCTCGCCTTCGGCTCGTTCCCAAACTCCATTGAGCATCACCCGCTTGATGCGGCGCATATTACTGATGTCTTTAGAAGGATCGCCCTCCACCAAAACCAGGTCTGCCAGTTTTCCTGCTTCTATGCTGCCCAAGCGGTCTGCGGCGTGAAAGTAACGTGCATTTTCCAGCGTACCGGCGACGATGGCTTGCATCGGCGTGAGGCCCGAATCGACAAGAAGTTCGAGCTCGCGTTGATAAGCCCAACCTCGTTTTGCATGCGGCACATCGGAATGCGAACCGACCACGATCTTCGCTCCTGCCTTGTTTGCCAGTCCGACAAACGCCTCCATTTGCTTGAAGGCATGCACATGAACGTCCGTCGTCTCCTTGTCGCCGGGCTGTCGTTCGAAGACGGCAAGCGTGGGCGAGACGACGACGCCTCGATCCACGATCAATCTAAAGAGAGATTTTGCCTGCGGCGTAGTGAAGTCGATCGCGTTCCACACCTGGTAACGTCCTTCGCGCCTCGCGTTGTTATCGGCTAGCACGGCTTGCCGATACTTTTCCGCATCTCTCAGCGGGAGCAAGGCCGTGCCAAAAGACGTGGTGTGCTCGATACCGTCTATTCCCGCGGCGATCGCGTCGCGGGCATCGACAATCTCCAGGTGGCCCATTACGGGAACACCCCGCGCGTGCGCCGTCTCAATTGCTACCTTTGCCAACGCTAGCGGCAAACGGTAATAGACCTTGATCGCGGAAGCCCCATTATCAATAAAGCGATTCACGGCCAGTCGCGTCTCGTCTGCATCGCGCACAATATATGAGTCAGCCGGATAGGCAGGTGGCGGTGAGTCGAGATGAGGACCACACAGAAACAACCGTGGAACCGGAGCCGAAGCCTTTCGGGCTGCGTCGTACGCCTCAATCCATTGGCCGGGATCGCGCAATGACGTGACGCCGTGGGACAGATAGAGTGCCGGTAGTGGATCGTCGCCATCGATGTGGAAGTGCGAATCGATCAAACCCGGTACCAGCGTCAGGCCTTTGGCATCGAATACTTCCGCGCCGCTCGGCACTTTTACTGTTTCTCGTTTGCCGGCCTCGACAATACGATCGCCGCGAATTAGGACTACTGAATCCGTCACAACCGGCCCGCCACGTCCATCGATCAAGGTCGCGCCCACAATCGCGATCACTGACGTTGCTGGAGGCGCTGCAACTTTATTGACCTCACGAAGTCCGGACTTCTTCGGGTCACGCGATTGCGCATTTCCTAAAACAAAAAGAGAAGCGATGAGTATGGCCGAGAGATAGAGTTTCATGCAGTGAATAGTCAGCGAGTAGCGAGTATTCGCAACCGAAGACGTCCGTCCTTTTGTCCTTTGAAAGGCGCGTACAAGACGCCGGAGTCGTTTGCGGTGCCGATAAAAGTTCCACCGGGAACACCATTGAACATACCGCCACGCCAGTTTGCGCGGCCGCCGGTCATTTGTAATTCATATTTTGCGTGCGGCTGCAAACCACTAATGAGCAGGTTCGCCGTCTCAACGTCGGGAATAGTTACTTCGCCTTCGGTAACGGCGCCTGCGCCGGTCGCAAACAACGTGACCGTCCCGCCCTCAACCAGAGCCCCGATCAAATTGACACCATCAACCAACTCAACTTTCGGTTCGCGCGGATCTCCCTTGTCGCTAATTTCAAGCACGTGAAGAAATAAATCTTCTTTCGCCGGTTTCGCTGGCGAAACCTCCACACGCCATGCCGCCGGAACAACCGCACGAGTGTTCGAAGGCAGCAGCTTTTCGAAGTCGTCGCCCCAGAATGTCTTCCACATCTTTCGCAGATAAGGATCCGCCGGCAGTGGACCACCTGCTGGTGGATCGAGGGGCCAATTCTTCCCGGATCCCCATGCGCCGCCAAACTCATCGCCGGGTGTCCAAAACTCCCAACCAAGTCCACCCCTCGTAACCACTTCCCTTTCGCGGGGAAGCAAACAGTGGACTCGTAATCGTCCATTGCCGTCTTCGTAAGTAAAGATCGACGCATTTGCATATTCCGTCCCGCCGTGCCCAACATCTCTTGCTTTATTCGCGTCGATCGACGGCTTTCCGACACCGTGAAGCAACCAGACTTTTTTGAACGAGGGATCCGTGGTCCGTACTCGGTCAAAGACAACCAGCACATTGTTTGCAGGCGTGTAAGCAATTTCGCGTGTGAACCGTTCCATCTTCGACGGCTGATAGGCGTTCGTGCCGTTACCGCGCGCGTATACATAAGCGCCTTCGCTGATGTCAGTCGCTTCCATGTGGCCAGTGGCCCACAAGTCACGAGTGCGCTCAAAATCTTCCCGGCTTCTGACGGTGTTCCAGTAGCGCGACGAATCCATTCGCTGGCCGCCGTCATTTGCTGCGGGCCATAGGTTCTCGGCCCAGAAAAACTTTTCGCCCGTTTGGTAAACGAGGAGTGAGTTGTGCGCGATCGTGCGCCGGTAATAGTTCAGATAATGCGGACTCTCAGTGTCGGTGTAGTCTGCGCCGCTCTCAGTCGCCAGGTATCCTTTGTGATAGATGACGAAATGATTCTGATCGAGATGCTGGTGTTTCGAGAGATATGGACCAGAGTTAAATTGGATCCAGGTCGAGTCAGGGCCAAACCCATCACGCATGACGAGGTTGCCGATGCCGCGAAAGAAATAAGCGCGAGGAATTTCGGCGCTGGTACTGTCGGCCGGATTTCGGGGAGTTACATTTGGATCGTCCCAGAGAAACTGCGTTATCGCGACGCGCCATTTCGGTTGCGCGGGCCAGCCGCTCTTGTGCAGCAGCCACGCGGCGTAAGGGTCTTTGAAGCGGTTGATTGCGTAACCAAAGCAGATGTTATCTTCCCACTGGAGGTACGGAAACTCGTTATCGTCATCCCGTGCCGTCGTACCATCAGGCAAAACCTTGTAGAGATACGTATCGGTGTAATGCTGAAAGAGGGTGTAACGCAGCGCCGGATCGCTGTTCGCCGTTGTGCGCAGCAATTCCGCCATCATTGCGAGTGGCGCAAACGTGATGCGCTGGTAGTCCATCGATTCATGATAGCCACCATCAGGTGTGATGAAGTTGGTGAGGTCCAGAACGTGATCCAGCACCGCGCGCGCATGTTTGCGCAGCGGTGCCGCGCGTGACTCAACCGAAGGGTGGCCCTCGATCGCCGTCAACGCAAAAACCGCGAGTGTTAAGTAGCGAACGGTGTAGTTGTGATACATCGCAAGCTGAACTTCTTTCAGCGACTGGTCCTGCAACATCTTTTCTGCCGCCCTGAGCAGCTCACTCGCGACACGATCTTTCAATTGGTTATCAAAACCGGGATAGTCGTAAAGCCAATCGAACGTCAATGACCACTTGATGTATTCCGGATAAGTGCGAGAGCCGACTTGTTCGGGCGTATCAGTCTCCCGCATCTTTTGCACTGCGCGTTTAGCAAATGTTTCGTCACCAGTGAGGAGATAACTGAGTGCCCATCCGTCGATGTCGTCAGGCGGACGCGCGCCGGCTTCATAGCGCGCGCGGAGAACCTTAAAACCGGTCAACGGATCGTTCGCGCTTAGCAACATGCGCGGGCGTGAAATCGCTGCGGCATGCGCTCTATTTGGCGGAGCGGAGGTGCTTGCGCCCGCCAAATACTTCAACCACTCCTTCGCCATCAGCCGGTGATACGGCTCGGTCATGTGAATACCGTCGAGACAAACAAACTTCGAACGGTCTGGCGCGTTTGCCAGAATGTCGCCGACGTCGATTATTTCAATACCGGCTTCTTCGGCCGTTTTGCGCGCGCGTTCGACGGTGCCTGGCGCGACTGCCGCCGGGTCGTGTACCTCGTCGAACATATAAGGCTTGATTCCCGCCGCGCGCAGCCCCTGGCCCATTTGCTTGAGTGCTTCGTAGTCTTCGTCGCTGCGTGTCATCACAACTAGCAGGACTTTGTCAGGCTTCCACGCGAGCAAGTCGGGGTAAAAGCGCTTTTGTGCTCGCGACGCCGTTAGACCTCCGGCCGCGTACTGCTTGAATTCCACTTTTGGATTCTCGCGTCGAAACACATCAATGACGATGGGCACGAAACTTGACGGAGACGACCAGTGCAAACCCATCGTGAATGAATGACCGACAACAGCAATTTTCTGGGCCGGCAACGCACGCAGAGCAGGTACGAGCAACTTAACCTCACGCTCCTGCAACAACTCCGCAGCAAGCACCCGCTCGTCGCGAACGTGTAGATTCTTCTCGCCCCAGTTCCAGATCTTTCTTCCAGCTATTTGCCACTCAGCCGCGTTTGTGCCGACTGGGGCTTCACACGACTGCCCTTCGAGTTTGCGACCGGCCGCCAACAGGTCCGCATCACTTCCCGGCAAGTTCAGTTGGCCCACGTACACTGGAAGTCCTAGTCCAATATAGAAAGCAAACTCCTCCTGTAATCGATCACCGTCGCGTTCGACTTCGAGTACCGTCTGATAGAGGCTTGCGATAGAGCGAACCTTTTCGTCACTTGCTTTCGTGTTTTGTCGCAGGTAGTTCGTAAAAACGTTGACCGGCGCTTTTTCGGGAACCTTTAGGCCTGAATGGAGAATCGGAGCGAGGTCTTGTGCCGGATTAAATGTGCTTTGGCGGCCCTGGACCCAGAACTGCACCTGCTTGATGTCGGATTTGAGTAAGTTCGCCTGGTGTTCAGAGAGTGCATTGAGGTCCGCGTCTGAGATGTTGCCGGCTGCAAAACATGCCTGACCCTTTCCGGAATTCTTCGCCAGCAACACCTGAAACGCATGAACGGCGATGATGTTGGCCTCGACGAGTTGCGCTAAACGCGCTTCGGGGTCCTGAATACGCGGTGAGTCATGCGCGTCAATCGAGTGGATAACCGCCAACGCTGCGAGCAGCGCCACCAGAACGCGTCCACCTTTGAGTTTTCGAGCGTCCGGCATACGTTTAGCTAGTTCCGCGGCGAACGTTGGAGAAGAGCCGCACCTACACTTGAGTTCATACCGCGTTTCAGTTCTGCGAGTTGTGAAATCGCGAGCTCGTTCTGTGGATCGATCTTCAACGCGCGCTCGAGTGCGACGCGTGCCGTTTCAGGGTGACCCAAAGCTTTCAAAGCAGCGCCTGCCAAAACAAACCGGATGGCTCCAGTCGCCGGCCACGGTTCTGCTTCCAACATCTTCTGGTCATCGTTCAGGGCGGCGAGCCGCTCATATAGTTTTCGCGCGTCAGCCTTCCGCCCAACATGTTCGAGCGCTACGGCCTTGAAGTAATAGTGTTCCGACCAGGGCTCTTCCGGTTGCGAAGGAGGGTTCAATTCTTCAGTCGCAGCGCGCTGCCACCAACGCTCCGCTTCGTCATGTTTTCCCGCCGCTTCATACTCACGCGCTGCCGTGACGTAGTACTGGGCCTGCGACTGCATCGCTGGCCGTCCGACTCCGAAGTTCCGCGGAAACTCAGTGACAGCCGCAAACTCAGCCGCCGCTTTCAAATGATCGCCCGCTTCGCGATATTGCCGGGCCAGACCAAGATGAGCTTTGCGATAGAGTCCGAGTGCGGCGTCTTCTCCTTCACCCGAGGTGAAAGTTGTTTTTGACAGTAGCGCTGCCGCGTCAGAAAAACGGCCGGCGTCAATGTAAGCGGCAGCCAACGATTGCACGGCGCCAGACTGCGCGAGCACCGCGGGCGGAGCGCCTTCCAGCAATTTGATGCGACGCTCAGTCGCGCCCATCTCCGCGAGTAATTTGTCGAACTCGATGTAGAGACGGAAGTCATTTGGAGAAACACTGATTGCGCGTTGATACTGAGCTGCTGCTGCTTCTTTGTTCTGCGTTGCCATCCACAAGGCTCTGGCGTAGTTTCGTTGAGCAATCGTGTTGGCAGGATCAAGGTTCACGGCTTCGCGCCAAGCGCTCAACGCTTCCTGATCGCGATTAAGCGCGGCCAGCACGTTGCCAAGGTAGTAAGCAGCGCGGCCATCTTTCCCGTTCGCAGCGAGAGCTGTTCGCAGTACCTCGATCTCTTCTACGCGGTGAGGGAAAACAAAAGCGGGATCGCCCTGCCTGCCCAGTTCGAATTGAGTGCGGGCGCGTTCCCTGTCGCCAGACCTTTCATACAAATAGCCGAGCGTGTAATAGAGCATCGGCTGAACGCGACTCTTATCGACAGCAAGGATTCCCGATGGCCCACGCTTAATGGCATCCTCAATAACCTCGATAGCGTCACGCCGCTGCCCGATTGCCAGGTAGTCAAACGCGAGCTCGAGCACCGCATCGGGCTCACGCGACAGCAGATGCCGAAGTCGATCGGCGGCCGCATTTTCATCCGCAGTGTTGCCCGCTGCTTTGTTGATGAGAAGTTGCTCGTGTACGGCCAGGTAATCGATCGGCAACTCGTTTACAACCTCGTTGATGTGAGCGAGCGCCGCGCGAAGATTTCCATCGAGCCGCTCCGCAATTGCCAGGACGGTGCGCGCCTTTAGATCGCGAGGATCGAGCATAACTGCTTGCTGAAGGTGGTCGATCGCCTGCTTCGCATCGCCATTCGCTAATGCGATCTCGCCCAGAACGTAACGTGCCGCCGGCTCGTGGTAACCGGAACGCACCAGCCACAGCAGTTGATCTTCTGCTGCTGGCGTCCGGCCCAACGCGCGCTGCACGAGCGCCAGATAGTAGTGAGCGTCGCCCGCATCTTTGTTTCGGACGAGTGCGGCTTCGAGATGTTTCGCCGCCGTCTCGTACTCACCGCTACGATAAAACGACAGGCCGAGAGCGGTATGCGCCGCTGCGAAACCTGGGTCACGCTTCAACGCTTCGACGTAAGCGGCACGTGCTTCACGTTCCTTACTCTTTTTGTCGAGCGCAAGTCCTTCAACATAGCTTTGCTCGGCACTGGTGGGGTTTTTCGAATCTGCAATCGGCCGCGTAGCGGGTTTGAAGTCGTGATTGTTATCGACTGGCGCATCCGTTCGATACCGTAGCAGGACGCGGCCTTCCTTGCTCTTCAGCGTCAACTCGAGCGGTTGACGCGGGGACGGCACTTCGACGGTGGTTGTAAAGAGCTTCGCCGGATCCAGATCCACGTGTGTCGTGTGTACGTGGCGACCGCCATTCGCCACCGTAAACTCAGCCTGGCTGAATCGTTGATTAGCAGCCACGGAAATCGTTGCGCGATCGCCGCGCAAGTTGACCGTGACCGCGACGTCACGCGTCGCTTCATTCCACGCGCCACCCATCTGGTTCACGCCATACCAGTATTCGAAGAAATGTTCGACGCGATGCGGCGCGATGAACTGATGCTCCATCTGAGTCTCAAAACGCCCGCCTTGAAACTCGACGTACTGTCCACCACCATCGGTCAGCTTATCGATCCAGACGTCGCCGTTATCGTCAGTGCCCCACGTCCACGTTTTCTTGCCTGGTAACTCTCTATGGTCTGCAACGTGAACCACTCCCCAGTCAGATTTTTCGTAATAGATGCCGAAGTAGTCTCGTTTGGAGTCGCGTGCAAACAAGGAAAGAAAGTTTGGCACCTCGCTGAACCGGCCAATATCAACACCTTTTTCGAGCGGGAACTTGAAGACCGGCCAGAACGCGTGCGGGTAAGCTTCACGCATCGGATAGTTAAAGCGTAAATCGGGTGCGGCTGGTGCACCGGCGGTGGACCAGTACCAGTAGCGTCCCGGCACCACGCGGCGGTTATTCAAAGTTACTTCTGATTCGAGCACTCGCGTTCCGGGTCGTAAACGCAGGATCACTTGCCACTGCATTCCCTGAACACGTTCCGTATCGCCAACCGCAACTGCTGCACTGCCGTCAGCTTCGGTCCGATACACATAATCGACCGGAGCAACGGTGGTGAGTGTGTGGCCATCGGGAAAATTCCACTCGATGCCACCCGAAACCCACGCTCCACGCAGCGCCACCATTGCGTATTTCATTACCGGGTTCGAGTAAATCAGGTTGCGGTTAAGTGTCTTGTCGAAGATTTGATAGACGTGGCCGCCGAGCTCGGGAAGTACAGTGACCTTTAAATACTCGTTTTCGAGATAGACCGCTTTCCAGGTTTTATCCTTTTTCTCTGTGCCCAGTGAATCCAGGAACGGATATGGATACACGGGTCGCCACTTGCGTCGTTGCCAGTCCAACAACGCGGGATATGGATTGGGCGAATTAAGTTCGTAGGTCGGAATGACCAGAGGCGCTTCCCAAACGCGCGGGATATCCTGCGCCGCCTGGGCACGCGCCTGGCTGACGAGCGCCAGCGTCAAAAGCACTGCTGACAAACAAATGAAGAAACGTTTCATAAGCTAAAACTTTCGACCGCAGTGGTGTAGCGCTCAACTTTTTCGCGTGACACTTCAAATCCGGTTCCTGCACCGAACGGGACTTTAATAAACCCGGTTTCCTCGATCTCGATCGCAGGTTCGATGACGTCATCAACATACCAACGCGCTGACGCCTCAATATCGGTGGGGAAGGTAAAACCATCGTGCATCGCGAGGTGCAAGCCTTGTGCGGATGCAATGCCCAGTTCCGGCATAGTCCCGACCCAACACTGAAGCCCAGCGGCACGGGCAGTGCTCAGCATCAACAACGCTTCACTAAGTCCACCCACTCGCTGCACCTTGATGTTTATGACTCGCGCTGCCCTGTGCGTTATCAGTTCGTCCAGCGCAGCCATTGATTCTGCAGATTCATCAGCGCACAAAGGTGTCTTCAAATTCGCTTGAAGTTAGCCCGCCTCAGCGATCGCGTTGGACGCGAGCGGCTGCTCGATCATCAGCAACTGAAAACGATCCAACTCACGAAAGATCTCTAAGTCGCTAATCGCATACGCCGCATTTGCGTCAACCAT
>Ga0163163_10001311_pt1 | contig 20999 bp, 24 predicted proteins | sample S65metaG_FD_119766 | JGI IMG/M metagenome (GOLD analysis project Ga0163163, IMG submission 119766) | Switchgrass rhizosphere microbial communities from Kellogg Biological Station, Michigan, USA - S6-5 metaG | ecosystem: Host-associated > Plants > Roots > Rhizosphere > Soil | place: USA...
CGGCACAAATCGAGAATTTCTTCAGGGCGCGGCTTGGAGAAGATCAGCGTTGATGCGGAGAGATCATTGATCTGCGCACCCAGCCCCTCAGCGGGAATCAGCACACGATATCGATACGAGGCCATCTCCGGACCCGCATAATGAATGAAGGATACTCGATCATTGGGCGTGTGCTGGACTTCCTTGGCGATGGATATTCCATCGGCGAGGTATTTTTCCAGAATTGCCGGAATCAAGCCTTTACCATGAGTCGTCACATGGATCCCCGGCATCATGTCGAAGATATCGAGGAAGTGCTGGGCTTGCAGGATCATGGCATTATTCGCATGGAACACTTCCCCATTGGGCGTGATCCGCACATCAAAGACGCGATCCCCATCGCTGACGCCAGTTCCATTGATGCGCAACGTATTGCCCGTCAGGCAGGAATCGAATCCAAACAGGTCAAAACTTCTCCAGCCGAGACAGTAGAAAACTGCAATGGCTCGCAACCCAGAGGTCGATAACCCCGGTATCAGGAACTTGCCGGCAGGTTCGGTCTGGCCATGGCTCATGTAGGTGTGCCATGTCAGAATCTTATGGCCTTCGAGGTGATCGAAGACGGCCTTATCGCACTGAGATGCGATGACGTACTGCACATCCTGATGCTTCTTTTCAAAGCAATGCCAGCTATTAGGAAGCGGATCGACCGTGAAGGCATAGTCCGGGATCATGCCGTTGGTAATCATCCAATCGTGGGCATCGCGAACGGCAACTTTCGGACCCGGGAAAGCGCGTATTGCGTCAATCTGTCCAGCGATGGATGGGCCGGATGCCACAATGGCAATATGACCTTCGCGCTCCGGTTGCAATCCTTCAATTTCGGGATATCCGCAGGCGACGACGCGCTTCATGTTTTTCAAGAGATGGGAGTCGGAGGCCACGCAGTGACCTTCAATATGCAGGGGCTGTATTTCCATAAATCCAAAGTGGGCGATCCCCTTTGCAGAAGACCGCCCACGAGATGCCGCTATTACGGAAGCGCGGCAGGGTTTACCACCCTCGGCCACTGCGCCACGCCCCAAGGGGCAGAAGCAGAAGTTGCCGAAGTGTTGATCGTGACTCCGATAACATACCCGGAGGTCAATGTGTCATCCAGCTTGCCCGCCGTCGATGTCGTATAGAGCGGCACCTTCGGTTGGCAGGCAACCAGACAATTGATTCGGGGTGTCCCATTCATGCAGACCCATGTGTAATAACTCGACGCAACGGAGTTTTGGCAGAATCCAATTTCGTTACCGAAATTGACACCAGCCGTAATCGCGTTGGTCGTGGTGATCGGAACAAAGGCACGGCCCGGAGTGGCCGATGCCGAGTCCGCATACGTTCCAAAGACGACCACATCGAATGCAGCCGTATCGGAGGCGCAGCGAGCCCAGACATAGGTACCGTCGTTGTTGGTCCGGACCGTGGCTCCCGGATTCGCAGGCTGCATGGCCGCACTGCCTGCTGAAGTGGACGCGAAGACCGCAGAGAGGTCGATACCAATCTTGCCGTCTGTGACGAAATCATTAGCATTTGCCATTGGTATACCTCCTTATTCGGTCATCTTGCCCTGGAACTGAAGTCCCGAAGCAGTGAGGTTGCCTGCCCATCCGATCAAGCGCACAATTGCGTCCTGATTCGTGGACATGCGGTCATCCCCGATGGGAACAAAGTTCCTCCGGGCATGTGGACGATAGAACAGATACTTGGTATTGAGGAACCATGCCGAATGCGTCGGCACGCCACCACCAATACCGCCATCGAGGATCACGTCGGCGTGCATGTACTTGGTTCCCACAAACCCGAGATCGGCCATGTCTTTCGACATATCGATGCGGGCGAGGGTCTGAAGCGATGCCTCATAGAGTCCCCAGAAGAAGTTATCGAGCACGATCAAATCGACGGTGTCGGAACCACGCGAGGTCTTGGCATAGAGCGTGTTAAATCCGGTCTGGATGTTGGAGGCCGATGCCGAAGCTCCCAGATCGGAAGAGAAGTCAAACGTCTGATTCTGCCAGAACGACCATGTGGCACGGTCGATACCGCCAACGACTCCAGTGGACGGAGAAGCCACAACCTGCGCTTGCAAGCCAGTGATTTGCTTTCCGTTGGATCCGGTGCCGTCGGAGTAAATACCGGTCTGGATCAGGTTCTGCATGGAACCTTCCGCGACATCCAATCGAGCATCGAGCAAGTCGATGATCTGGGCATCGCCGGAATTTTGCAGGTCTTCCAAGCCGGTGAGGGTGACGGCGCATGCCGCCTGTTTTATCGGCCACTGACTTGCTGATATCACGTCAGAGGGAGAGATGTTCAGGACTTCAGCACCGCTGTAATACATAGCTGTGCCGTTGGACTGAAACGAGAGTTCTTGAAGAATGGTGGAACCGCCATTGAACAGTTTTTGCCTTCCGCGAGATTTCAGCCTGCGCAGAAGTCCGTTGTTGTTGGTGATGTTATCGGCCACAACGCCGGAGCGTGATTCAATGGTCGTTGCCAGAATATCCGAGTAGTTGGTATTCGCAAAGGCCATGTGTTTTCCTTATCGACGGGCTTTGATTTGCGCTTCGATCAGCGCTCGCCGGTCATTCGGATTGATTTGAGGTACCGGGCCAGTGGAAGGTGCGCCTCGCACTTGCACGGCAGCTTTTCGGGCTTGCGATACCTGCTGTTTTGCATGAGATGCGGCCTGTTGTGCGGCCTCAATCTGCTGCCAGATGGCAGGGTCCATGCGAACGGCAACGTCATACGCGGCTTTCAGTTTGTCCTGAATGGGTTTCGACCCATGTTCCGATTGGAACTTCTCGGCACTGAGAATTGCTCCCATCCAATCCTCGACGGCGCTGAAATGCGCGTGCTCCGGATTGGCGGCGAATTTCTCAATCTCCGCTTGGGTCGTTTTCAGCGACTGCTCTGTTTGAAAGGCGTTAAAACGCTGATCGACAAGCTGACTCACATATTGCGGGTTAAGCCCCTGTTGTGGTGGAGCCGTACCGGCGAGGGCTTGCTGTAAGTCCTCGATGGATATTCCGTATTGCCGTATTAATCCGGCAATCGCGGGAAGACGTTGTGCGGGATCCCGCATGATCGCGGCAGTTTCCAGCATATTCTTGACAGCCCCGAGCGGCGTTCCTTTATCGGCAAGAATCATCTGCTCGTAAGGCTTGATGACGTTCATGAACTCATCGGCCACCTTGGCGCGTTCCTTGAGAGGGGCCACGCCCTTCTCGTAATCGGTTTCGCGCTGAGCAATCGCGGCGGCGAACTCGGGCGCGACGGTGTTCCAATGAGATTCTAGTTCTTTCTTAAGCGACTTCGGCATCGCCGGTCGTTCCGAGATCGTGGTGGTGGGTGCCAGTTTCGTATCTGGTGGAGTCGGAGTCGTCGTCAGCGTCACCGATGGTGCGAACTTGCCACGCTCATCACGGGATTTCGGCGCAGTGTTGGCGATGCGGAGAAGTGTTTCGCGTCGGTCTTCTGTTGCGGCGGGAGCTGGAGACGGTGAAGGCTCCGCTCCAGCTGCTGGCTCCGGGGTTGGTGTCGGATCTCCGCCAGTCGTGGGTTCTGTGGATAGATTTTCTTCCAGTGCGGACATATTCTCCTTTATCGGCCTCGAAGCATTCGATTGGTTTCAAGTGCCAACTTGATGAGCATCTTACGCTCTGGTACTGGTCTTCCGTCAAGACGATTCAGCAATTCCTTGTTTAATCGCGAGCGCTCATATGCTGGGGCTGCCATCACATCGGTATCTACAGGTCGCACATTCAGCTTCTCGCCTGTTGCGAGTTTCGCGTTGAAATCGGCCTTCTTGGAGTTCCACTTGTCGCGAGCCTGTGCCAGTTCCTTGGGGCTGAGTTCAATCGTGTCATTGGCTTTCAATCGCTCGCGCCATTTGGTGCGCCCACCGTATTCTTCGAAGTCAGGCTGAACGAAATGATGCTGGCTGGGCTCGCGGACATATTCGTGAGCATTGCCGTCCTTGTCATAGATCCAGGTGCGTCTCATAGGTCGTTCTCTTCCAGGAATTTCATGATTATCAATAAATCCTCTTCGTCTTGAGCCTCGATGGCTCGTTGTTTAGCAGCTTCCACCACAGCCATGAGGCTGGCGCGAACGGTCTCCGGATCTCGCTCCCATGGCGCGATCTGTGGTTTCTTTTTCTTATATTTCCCGCCATGCGGGGGCTTCCACGGATCCGGTGGGCGATGCTCCGGTGGTCCCGGTGGAACGAACGGCTGATATTCGATGGTATTTGGGATCTCATCGACCGGCTGGGCGTATGTGCGCAGTACCGGGTTCGGCCAAGCGGTTTGGGCAAATGGCTGTGTATTGACAAACGTGATCGTCGGGATCTGGTCCGGGATTCCATCCTGAGGCGCACGATAAGCGCGCCTAATCGGATTTGGCCAGTCATCCTGCTTGGCAGGTTTCAGATTCGGAATCGTAACCAGCGCAATTGTGTTGATGTGATCAAACTGCGGATTGCGTCGAGGTCCGCGAATAACCGAACCTTGAACCGGAACACGCTCGATATACGTTGGAGTCAGCGCCAGATTCGGCGGAAGATCCACTTGCGTCGGTCGGCGCGTGATGATCTTCGTGGTCTGAAGCTGCCGGAAGATATCGACATCCGGTGCTGGTGGCGCATCCGGTATTCCCGTAACCAGCACGTTCGGGATGTTCTGAACCTGGATGCGGGCTGGTGGAATGATCTTCGTCGTCTGGAGATGACGGAAGATATCCAGATCCGGTGTTGGCGGAGCAGGGATTCCCAGAATCAGGACGTTCGGGATGTTCTGAACCTGCGTTGGCTTCCGCCATTGCGGACGAGCATAAAGCGGCCCGGGGAAGACATCATTCGAACCAGGCGCTACCCCAGCACCCAGCATTATTGAATTCAGGCTCGAATAATCCTGACGCTGATTCAGGTGCTTTCGCAGAACGGGATTGGGCCACTGATCCTGTTTATTCGGCTTCGTGTTCGGAATAATCAGATTCGAGAGATTGTTCTGATCTCGACCAATAGGTGCACGGTATGGACGGATGACGGGATTGGGCCAGTCGTATTGATTGTAGGGAAGATCCGGCGCGATCTCCCGATAAATGGTGATCAGTATCTGTTTCTGCGTGTATCGAGCAATTTTCGGATTTGGCAGAATCGGTGGCTTGAATGGATTTGCCGCGACAACGGGAACAAGTGTCGATTCCTGAAGATTGGGATGGTCGAAACGCGGCTGGTATTTGGCGATCTTTGGGTTCGGCAGAATCGGTGGCTTGAATGGATCCTGTGAAACGGGAGCTAATGTATTTGTCTGAAGATTAAGCTGAGTTGTGTCTTGCGCTCGAACCGTATAGCCCGGACGCGCATAAAGCGGTGCCGGGAAGATATCGGTTGCGCTTGGAGCCGGAGCCAATAACGTCAATGCGAGATTGACGAAGATCATGCTGCTGACGGCGGTTGTCCAAGCTGTTTTCTGTGATGGAATATTTTTGGGAAACGCTTGTGAAACTACAGGATTGATAGGTGCCGGATGCACCATAATCGTCTGCGACCTCCATGCCGCAGACACATCCACTCCAAATGTTCCTGGATCTTCCGCTGATCCTGTGGTGAGTTGCCTGCTTGCAGCGAGGATCAGTCCGCCGAGGTTCGTGCCAGCGACGCCGCATGCGGACTGAAGCGGAGGATTCGGCAGGTAATTCGTCGGTGGAGTGTTGCCCCATGTGTCGTCATCGGCTTCTTCTCCCGCCATTCCGGCAATGGCGATAAACAGGTAATCCTTTGTGGATCCAGGCGTCGCCGATGCAGGCGGGTCTGGAGTTGCGGAGGTTCCCGTTCCTGTTGTGCCGATCTCGGGAGTGATGGATTTATTGGCACCAGATATGCGGTATGAGATCGATGCGTCACGAGTGGATGCTGAAGAAGTAAATGTCGGATTGGATGGAACTCCTGCGCCGGTATACCACAGGATTTTCAGTCCGTTGGCCGAGTTTTCGTCGAGGATCTCGCCCCAGTCCGTCAGCGCATTCAGCGTTGCCGACGTGGATCCGATATCCATCACGATCAAAACGAGATCGGATCCGACAATACCGGCTGGGAGCGTTACGGTATGGCTTGTTCCGGCTGTACTGGTCGATGACTTTGCTGTTGCTTCGACTACCGGAGAAGCCATGAGGCGTTATCCTATAACCGCAGGCGAGGATCTCGCCTGCTGGCATTGATGAAGCAAAACCCTTCCCTTAGAACGTCTCGAAGATGATGTGTGCTCCGATGATTCCGGAACCGCCTGTGAAGGCGCTCAAGCTGGCTTGGCCCAGTGAAGCCGCATTGCCCACGATGGTGACTTCCTCGCCGGGAGCGGCCAACCATCGCACGACGCCACCAAACGCATTGAACGTCAGGTTCATCAGATGCAGGGAGGAACTTCGCTGCGGTTTGTTGGTTGCTGCCTTGTTGAAGATCGTCGGAGGCGCAGCCAATGCCGCTGTGGCGGAATTCATCGGCGCATCGGTCAAGGTGGCATCCTTGGTCAGCGAACCGGTGGCAATCTGAGAATCGATGCCGAAGACGGTAAAGGTCGTGGCAGAGGATGTGGACTGTCCACCCATATAGATCTCCATGATGTTGGTGATCTGTGTGGTGGAGCCGCCGAGGATTGCCAGCGGATAGGTGGAATCCGCCAGATTGGTCGCATCCGCCGTTGCGGTCAGCGTGTTGGTGTGGTTGGAACCGATTCGTTTGGCCATGTCTTCTAAAGCTCCTTAATGTTGACGATCTGGGCTGCGGCCTCCAAAACGGATTCCGCCTTTCGTTTAAACGAACTGCACGCTAGGGTTTTAGCATAAATAACTCCGCACGCATCACAAATATCATGGTGACAGCCCATACAATGGGCGCGATCCCTTGTGCGCTTGGGTTCAATAACCACTACATAAAGACAGTGTGAACAGGTATAAGTCGCCGCTTCGAACAAGCCTTGACCCGCACCGGGAGGCAGATCGCAATGCCAGACGGCGGCATCGCTGACGCCGGGAGAGTTTCGGTGATCAATCAAAAGATAGCCTTCGGTTGAGCGTTTTGATTTCATAATAGTTGCATCGCGTGTAAAGTGGGACCGCCACCGCCTTCCTGCAAATCCAGATTCTCGACGTAGCCATTCATGGTATTGGCGTTTCCTCCATCGTTATATCCGGATGCGACGGTGATATATCTATAGCTAATGGCTGTAGCAGATGTGACAGTGAGGGTATGCACAAGTGTTGTTCTTCCGGAATCGCTATAAACATCACAGCGAAATATTGTGCCCGCCCGTGCAATTGTCAGGTAATAGATGGTGCTGTTAGATAACGCGAACGTATCGATGAGATCCACTCCGGATTGATTCGAGCGTAACGTTAAAGTCGGGCCACTATCAAAAAAATAGATAGACAGCGAATCCCCGCCAGATATCTGCGTAAAAAGGTCGCCGGTCAGATTGGAGAGTATCCATTGAGCCCAAACGGCTCCGCTTGCAGGCGAGGTCAAATCCACAGTTAATAGATGCGAGAAATTACCGTTGAAGTGATTGGCACCTTTATCGCCCTGCACATATCCGGTCGCATTGCGCGACATAAATGATGTGGCCGTCGCCCGAGTGGAAGTAACTCCAATCGTTCCTCCAGCCGATGCCAATGTGTATGTTGTGAAATCTTCTACTGCCATGATTGTCCTTAAAGCAGCATCGTGAAAAACGCGGTATTCGATGTTGTTGGAGGAGTGGTATCCGATAAACCCAGAGCCGCCAATAGCGTCGTATAGTTCACGCCGATATCGGTCCCATCTGACGCAGCATTATGATAGGTGCTGCCGCTTGTCAGTCGAAAATTACCTCCTGCTTCGTCAGCCCATCCCACTGCTGCATGACTCAATGCAATAAAGTCATTTGGATAGCGACTGTTCAATGGACCATCACCAATCTGAGTGCCGGAACTGCGATTGTCAATAATCACATTATGGTTCTGTGTAATGCTGGGCCATGTGGGAGGGCTGACGGCTTGATCGTTCAACCCGTTTTCATTGTTGGGAAGTATATTGTCCTTAAAGATGAAACCGGGGCAATTCGGATCATTGCCGATAATCATGCTACGTCCAGGAGATGTTACCGAACCTGGATATGTATTGTGGGTGCAAGTCACATTATCGGCCCCGCCCATGGCGGCGAAGATCATCTCCACACCGGACTCGATCAAGTTATTGTCAAAAAGAAATGGACCACTGCGGCAACTGGTATATTCGTTATCTTCAAGCGCAGGGCCTCCGATTGGGAATCCATAAATGCGGTCCCAATTCGTCATCCGCGTCCACCAATTATTCCGAATGATGAGATTAAAACTACCAGTCCACGGGAAGCCACCCGACGTTAAAGTACTACCTTGATTGCGAGTGGTTATGACAATGCCATTCTGCCAACCTCGAAACGTATTCCCCTCAATCAGCAAATTTTTCGACATCTTGACTTCAATGAAGCCTTTAGGTGCATTGCCAGTATTGGTCTGTGTTGAGCGTGGGCTGGTCGTTGGATCTCCACCAGTTGCCGTCCATACGGCTTCGGTGGAGTTGAAGTTCAGAACCAACTCGTTGCGTAAAATCGAAACATCTTCATTGAGTGGACCATTCCATTGAGCTGGCCCCGCAGCATCGGGAGCCTGAAGCAATGGATTCCCTCCAGCCACATTGCCATCGTAAGCTCCCCATCCGATATAAGTAACAACGCTGCCAGCAATATTGGTCACTTTCCCAACTTGAAACTGTACGGCTTCGCTGGGATGGGCGGAGTTCGTTGGCGGTGTCAACCCGCCCGTTACTTTAAAAGCAATCAAATCACCTATAGCCAGGTTGGAGATAGAGGAGAATGTCGCCGTTCCGGTATTGGTTCCGGTGTTGAAGGTCGGACTCGTCAGTGTCGCCGTATATGGAGTATATCCACCAGAACCACCAAAGAATAAACAGGCAAACCACGCTTCGATATAGCAATTGGCCACAGTGCAGCGTAATGCGGCATTCGGAAACAGGATTCCATGAGATGCTTCAACTCCCACTGGCGTTGGCCGATAGGTGCGAAATCCTGCAATTCGGCATTGAGTCACTGTAATATCGGATCCATTAATATCGAATCCACGGATGGACGTGGTCGTGGTGCCGTCAGGAGTACTGGTATCATTTGTCGCTTCGCGCACCCAACAACGGTCAAACGTCATATGGTGCGGTCGTTCGGCATAAGTGAGAGTCCCGCTGGTTGCGCCTCCAATCAATATCATTTCTTCCGTTACAGTGCTTCCACCAATATTGGTGATTATTAGTCCGATGAACTTATAATGATGGGAATTGGCAGCGCCTTCAAATACGGGGAATGATGTATCCGAACGCAGAATCGGCATAAACGAGGCATATGCCGAAGTAATGGGATCTCCCTTTGTCGTCGTCGCTACCGCTGCCGGAAGACCCGCCTCACCCGCCGTATGGATCGTGATGTAACTGGTGCCCGCACCCTTGTCGGGAAGGATGAAGTTGCCCGCATAGATTCCGCCAGCCGTCAGAACGATATCGTCCCCGAGCGCGGCGCTATTGAGCGCAGACTGAAAGTTCGTTCCGTTCGTCGTCGCATTGCCGCCGGTGGTGACGGTCCATGTGGCCATTACATCCACCCCTGAGAGTGCAAGACCTGCGTTCCGCCGCCATCGGTATTGATGAAGCTGATGGCATTGGCGAGCCATCCCTGAGCGCTATTCAGCGTGACGGTGGCATTGTTGGTGCCTGTTTTTGCCAGATACCAAGTGGCGACAGTAAACGACCCGCCGAAAGCATTGGCCTCACCGACGGTGGCACTGGTTCCGCCAATGGCCTGCGCGGTAACAGGCGTGGCATCATTCTCGCATCCCATACCACCCATAATCAGCGTATCGGTTCCGCTGGTCACAAGCGAACCTGTGTCCACCGATGAAGAACTGGCACTGGTTGCCGTCGATAGCTCCGCATCGAAAGTGACGGTTCCTGTTGGACGGAATACATAGACTAAGAAGAAAATTGCACCGCATCCGGTAGCGGTGAATGTATATGTGGGCGTGCCGGTAGCCACAGACGCCGTCTTAAAGAAGAATGCGGCATTGGCTTCCGAGAAGGCACCAACTCCGGTATTATGCGCCCCGCCTACATAAGACGACGTGACATTATCTCCGAAGCTGTGCGTTAGCGCATGGGTCGCATCTCCCCAGACTACCCATGCAAGAATCAAATCTCCTGCGTTGACCGCAGCGCCGGTAAGGACACCCGATGCAGTATCGGAAGCCGCCACCCCCCCCACGCCGTTGATACGGGTAAATCCCATTAGAGCAAGACCTGCCCCATCAGGATTTCATTGCTGGTAACCCCACCACCACCGCCGCCTCCACCGCCGCCACTTTCCAGTGCTGTGATCAGAGGATGCGGATACGTGTAGGCGGTATAGCCAGCCTTGGCCGATCCGCCCGAGAGTGCGGGGTTGATATAGTCGCGTCCCGATGCCAGCCATACCGTGATATCGCCGCCGCAAGAGGCACCGCCCCATCCCTCCACAATTAAGGCGTCATCCCATGTCGATGATGAGCCGCCTCCAGCCGGATTGGTATTTCCCCAAAAGTAAATCGGGTCCGTGGTCTGAATGCCGCCGACATAGCTTTGCCCCGGCTGGCGTCGTTCCGGATAGACAAGGGTGCCGCATGTTTTGGCGGTCAGATCTACATCGGAGACGGTGATTAGCCCCGGCTCTTGATAGGCTCGCCCACTGATACGGATCATCGGCTTGCAACTGGTGGGGCAGGCCCCCCATGTGCCACTAGCAATTTCCTCTAATGAGTTGTTGTAGACGACTCCGGTACCACCACGAATCCATATGACTTGCACGACGTTGCCGTAACGCTGGCTATCTCCAGACTCGATCCCCAGCAGAGTATCGGGATCACCACGGTCATATGTGTTCTCGTAAATTTCGAAATGTCGCAATCCATAGCGCGACGTGTCGTATCCGTGAGAGTTGAACATGCCGTAAGTCAGGTCATTGTAGCGATGGACAATCCGGCAGCCATCATCGGCATCCATGATTCCGTTTGTGGAACCGACCATGATGTTGTCTTCGAAATAGTGATTCAGCAGTCCCGTGGTATCGGCGCTGCCCATCGTCGGGTCGCTGGTCCATGAGCCATATGAATTGGTTGCGTCTTTGACAGTGAACGGCCCCGCGTTGTAATTGGCCGCCATTGTGTTTCGGGACCAAATCATCCCTCCCGGGACGTAACACTCCACCATCGTATTTGCGTAGATATTGCAGTTGTTGTTATAGAAAATCACCGGACACGTCGCCCAAGGGCCAGTGATAAGAACCGGCTTATTGCCCGCACCGTCATAACGTGTTGAGAGGTTGAAACCTCGAATCACAATCTGTCCGGCTGCCTGTTTGGTTATCACGACGGAGTTGGATGCCCCGACAAAGGCCATATTGGTGGTGGATGCCCCGCAGCCTTTGGCCGGTCTGGCGGCGGGTTCAGTCGATGTCCCACTCAGAGTAATAGCCTTGCTGATACTTAGGCTGGTGCAGTCAAAGGTTCCGGGATCAACCTGGATGGTATCTCCCGCCACGCATAACGAATTATCGTGAGCGGTCTGGATAGCGGATTGTGTGGCGGCGACATTGAAAATCGTCATTATGTCGCCGCCACCAATTCGGCAATCTTGCCATCTTCCCCGCGCACGATCTTCCAGCGTGACGGCTTCTTCGGCTCCGGTGGCGCGGCAGGTGTCGGCTTGGCAGCGGGTTCATCCTTACTGCGCATTGCGAACATGCTTCCTGCCGCATCCATGGCGGAACTGCCGAGGGTCGATTCCTTCTCCAACTCGGCGACCCGCACCTGTGTTTGAGCATCCAGCTGTTTGGCAGGCATTTCGGCTGCGGCCTTCTGTTTGGGATCCTCAGGCGGCTTGGCCGTCGCCATCTTGACCGCATTGTTCATTTCCGTCGTCTTCATGGTCGTGTCGGCATTCATCTGCGCTTGGGATGTTGCGGCCTGGACTTGAACATTGGCGATTTCCAGTTTCGTCTGGCGGTCGAGTTCGGCCATCCGTAGTTTCGTCTCCGCATCGAGCGCGGCCTTGCGCATCTCGACATCGGCAGCAGCAGCAGCGGCTTGAGCCTCCATCGCGGCTTCCTGAGCGGCCCGTTGCTGCTCCATCTGCATCTTCAATTGTTCAAGTTGACCTTCGGCCTGCAACTTCGCCGTCTGGGATTGCGCGGCAAACTGTTCCTTGAGTTGAGCCGCTTGCGTATCGGCCTGAACGCGCATCTGATCGGCCTGCATCTGCATCTGCGCTTTGACTTGTTCCTCCGATGGACCTTTCGGCGCAGCAGCAGCAGCGGCCAGTTGCTTCATCGAGCTTTCGATGGCGGATTCCAAAGGGCGACCGGCACGGTATCGGCGCACGAGGAACAGGAGCATCTCAGAAAACATCGGGAGAAGCTGTGGCGCAGTCTCAACGGCGGGTATGGCTTCGCCGAGGAACTTGCCCACAACGGTAACGGCTTCCGTAGCGGCGGTTTTTTCAGCATCATCGTCAATCTGAGCGAGAGAATCCGATTCGACAGCGATATGGAAATCCCGCGGGCTGGCCCCCTGTAAAAGATCCAATGCGGCGGCAAGTTTCTGCATGAACGCGGGATCTTCCGCTTCATCCAATGCCATGATATTGGACATCTGCACCATGAGCATCGGCGGATAGAGATTGCAGATGATCTGGGCCTTGAGCTTGAAGATATCGGAGGCAAATCGTGCGACTTCCTGTTGGGACGATCGCAGTCTCAGGCTTCCGAAGTTGGCTTTGAGTTGCTGCGCCCCGAGGGTTTCTTCGGCTTTGGAGGATCCTCGCAAGATATCCGATATACCGCATATTTCGTATATGATTTGCTTGACGCCTTCGCGGGCGGTATAGAGCGCATTGAGGGCAGCAACAATAGTAGTAAGGTCGATGAGTTGGAAAGCACCTTCCAAGCCTCCCTTCTCTGAGAATCCTGCCCAGTTCTCCACCGGAACCAACACATTGCCCTTGGTCTGAAGCAATCGCTGCAATTCCTTGAATTCCCCGTTGCAGACGCCGGCGGCGCGGACGGCATCGACCAAATGATCGATACGGGCGGTAATGTCATCGAGTTCCTGCGCCTGATCCTGGTATTCGGCATAATCGGGGATCGGAATCAGCGAACCATTGGTGGTGGTGGCAAACAGTGGCTTCGGACACGGGAAGAATTCTTCCAGTTGCAGCGGATCGGGACGCTCATCGAGAGCCGGAAGGAAGTCTTTCGCAATCCAGCACACGGTCCCGGTGCGCTTGTTCCAGATTTCCCAGACTTCGGCCTTTTTCGCAAATTGCGGTGAGTGCGACTTGTCGCGGGACCGCTTGGAGTTGTCCTCTTGATATTCCCCCAACGGCACGGTCCTGAAGATTTCACCGAATCGCTTCACGCCCTCGGCGGTGGTTTGAAACACGCGGCGGGCACACCACCACACTTCGTCCCACGTGCGCGCGGGGGAATGCCGAAAGTCTTTCCAATACACGTAGTCGACGGGCGCATGGGCTTCACTGATCGTCTCGGACTGCGACTCTTCGCTGCTGGTGATCTGCGCGCCATTCTCATCAAAGCCTTCAAACCGCATCCATGGAGTGCCGCGACCGCAAAGGAGTCGATCTTCCACGCAGGAATCCATGGTGGAATGAAAATCCGGGAATTGCTCGACTTCATAATCCAGACATCTCTCCAATATGGTAGAAGCGAGTCTCCCGACGGGATCGGAATCCATATATCGGCGAGAGACTTCCGGCTTGGCGGGTCGTCCATAGAGGGAGGGTCGAAGGACCTGCACGTTGGACCACAGGATATTGAATTTGGATCCCAACCGGTCATTGAGAGGTCGTTCATCGCGGTAGCGTTCGACAATTTGAGTGGCGCGGGATTCCCACGTCGCAAACACCTGTGAGGCATGATCGATCTGTTCGCGCCAGTACTGGCCGAGCGGCTTTCCGTCGTATTCGGATTCGGTGGCTTTGTCGTCTTCTACGGCGCTCATTTAGTTGCCAACACTAAAGAAAAAAGTAACATCGAGGGCCGTACCTCCAATAGTGGCATGTAGAGTTCCGCTCACATCGGCAGGAAAGGTATGAAATCCAATTGCGGGCGTGATGGTTCCACTGATGGCAGTCCCCCCGGATCCATCTTTACGTAAGACTAAAGTTCCGGCGTTGGTGGAGTTCACATAGAAGCCGTGAAGCTGGCACCCGACCGCCGTGGCGGAATTCACGTTGCCGGTAGCGCTGAGGTTTTTGGCAAATCCGGTTCGAGCGATAGGCTTAGCCATTAATTGGCACTCGCGAAGAAAAAGGTGATCGATACCGTATTGGCCGTCGTGACGACCAGCGAGCTTCCAATATCGGCAGGGAAGCGGTGAAATCCAATCGCCGGAGTGATGGTGCCGGTAATCGCGGTTCCTCCATCTTTAATAATGAGAGTGCCGCTGCTCGTGCTGTTTACGTAGAAGCCCAGCAACTGACAGGGAGCCGGACAGACAACGGTATTGGTTCCGGCATTGGTGATCACTACCGGATAACCGCATTCGGCAACAGGTTGGCTCAAATTCGTTTCCGCCTTTCCGCTTTCTGCTCGGCAATGGCCCAGAGGTCATCGAGCGACATCTGCGCCTGATCGTGAATCATCTTTTCAATCGCCCGGACTTCAATCACATGCTTCGGCTCGACCGGCTTGGCGGGAATCATACGCCGTTCCGCGACAGCAAGCATTCGAAAAGCATCGGCGATGTGCGAAGACCAGTCATGCAACGGCTTGATGGCATAGACTTCGCTCTTGTTGTCGAACTTCCTCTTATAATGGAGCAGCGCATTGATTCCGTCTTCACAATGATCTTCATCGAACCAGCACCGGCCTAAAATACCACGCACGGCCTGAATTCCATCCTCAATACTTAATTCTGGCGCAATCGCGAGCGTCGAGATGCCCAAATGCCGCGCCAGCTTCTCGACGATCGACTTGCCATCGCTGCCGAGAGTTTTCGCCCGCGCATCATGGGGGAGATAGTGCTTGGCGTAGCGGTAGCCGCGCCCATCGCGCCGACGCAGGACTTGTTTGGTGATGGAGCCGGGAATCATTTGGCCGGTTTGGAAGATTTCCAGTTCCCCACCACTTTCCGAGTGGACGTCGAGAATTCGCAGTTCGTTGCCGATGTTTTGGTAAAACCAGATCGCCGTATCGTCAGTTCGACCAAGGTCCCATGCGGTATAGACTGGGTAGTCTGGGTCAAAAGGGACTGATGTAATGCGTCCAGATTTGCGAACATCCGAAAGTTGCGCGGCATAGTAGGCTCCTTTAATGGCGGCTTCGAGTGAGAGAAACCACTCCTGATCGTATTCTTCCTGACTCATGATGCCCGATGCAATCAACTTGCGGTCATCGGCCATGGCCTGTTCGAGCAACTGGATCGTGACGCCGATTTCAGACTTTAAGGATTCGTCAACGTCTTGCCAGAGGGCGAAGGAATCGGGGTCGTCTTTGGCGGCCCTCCAGTAGCGGTAGAGGTGGTCTTTGCCTTTGATTGTCCCGGCAAATATGGCGTATCCCAAGTGATCTCCGAGGGCTTTAGAGAGGACTTCAGTAAAGATGTTGGAAGGTTGCTGCGAATACTCATCGAATGATAGACCGGAAAAGGCAAGACCTCGCATTGCATCAGGGTCGTCAGCTCCGAAAAGCTGCACCTTATTTCCGTTCGGGAATTTGTAGAGCAATTCACTTTCATTGGACTTTCCTCCGATATCTTCAAATGGGGCGCAATAATATTTCAGCTTGTCCCAGGCGACGGCTTTGGCCTGTACGCGAATCGGCATGACATGACCATAGTGTCGTCCGCCGGGAGGATGGATAAGTTCTTCCAGTTCGCGTTCTCGTAAGGTGGGGCGGAGGTGCTGAAGGCGTCGGCGCTCCCATCGATCATCCATAGCCGCTCGAATATGATGGTTGAGGACTCCGGTGGTTTTACCAGCGCGTCGATGGAGAACAAGAGCAATAAAGCGTTTGTATGTGGCATGGAAGGGGACCGCCCACTGTCGCGGGGAATACGCGATCTGGATCTTTTTATCGATCATTCCTCTTTCGGCAATGCCTCCAGCATCCGGTCCACCATGACCTTCAAGACCTCAATCGAAACGCCAGACGCGAGCAGATACTGCATCCTCTTCAATATGGTGCGTGCGGAACTTTCCGCCAGCGACCAGTCGGGTCCGGGAATACGAATCTCAGGCTTCTGCGGACTCAAAAGGAATTCCTTCATTGTCGATGGTCGCAATCGATGCGCCCTTGGACTTCAGCAGCATCCTCAATTCGTGATCCAACTGCTCTCTATCGATGAGCACCAAGACCTGCGTTTTCCGATTACGACGCTGCCGATCCTCGCATACCTTTTTATAAATAGTCCACTCACTCATGAGTTGTATCCTTCATCGTGGTGGATGATACGCACTTCCCCGCACCAGTGGCAACGGGGATCGCCATTTTCATCGGTCTGGCAGAAGCAGTGTGGGGGACATCCAAATGCCGGTTCCATTAGTTTGTTCGTCTCTTTTTTCTCTTCATTAATAGAGATCCTTCAACCCTGTTTGTTCAGTCGTTCTATTAATAAATCCACATCGAACGCATCACTCATTACCAGATGATCCCAGCAGCTACGACAAAACCACAGATAGCACTTCTTCCGCACCATACACTCACGGCATTGGCGGATACCGACATTTCTCATCAATAGAGTTCCTTCAATCGATCCATGTTATCGACCGTCACGACCAGATCGGCAGTCAGATGCCCGACCTGACATTTCGGTTCGACCCAGACTTCCACGCCCATGGCGGCAGCTCGCTCGTGACAGGCGTAATCCTCACTGAGATATTCGTCTCCTTTAATGGTCGGCATGAAGAACGGATAGAACGGCTCAATCGAGGAATTCTGATGAAGCAAGGGAAGGCTCTTGGACATTTTCTCGAAGGCTTCCCGGTGATAGGCGATTAAGCCACCGGCATATTTCACCTGCATGGGCTGATTATTCCGACTCCGCCATGGTTCCTGATCCAGATTCTCAAACGGGACAATCGCGGTGTATTCGCCCGACTTGAGTGGCGTCACTCCAGCGACGATGCACTGCTTTTCGCGGCAGGTGGCCACCAGTGCGGAAATATCGGCGGGAGTGAACCGGAAATCGTCATCGCTCATCACCAGCACATCGTCGGTACCGGCGAGAAACTTCGTCGCGGCAATCGAGCGCGCCCGGGAAATCAAGGCATCGCCAAATTCAAAGGTAATCCGCAAGGGGATGGTGGACTGCTGCAACCGAAACACGCTCCCCAGTGTCGGGATACTCAGATTCCGATAGACAAACACGCACAACGTCGCGATGTTCATTTCCGGCCAGCTTGAATCCGAGTGATCTGCGAGACCAATAGCACGAGATCGTTTTTCACCATCTCCAGTGTCTTCTGCCGCGTCACCAACTCCAAGGCTGTCTCACAGTCGGCCTTGTTGGCATACCCTTCGGCAGAATCGGCAACCTTATTCCCGTTGGGCGCACTGAGCGTCCAGCGCCAGTCTCCATCCTTACCTTTATAGATGCGGGTCTTCACTTAAAATCCTCCAGAGTCATTCACGGGTTCCTCGGGCTTGGGATCCAGGATCGGCTCTTCATGCACCGGGTTCTACCGTCAGCGCACTCTCATCGGTGGCCACAATCAACCGCTTGATGATCCGGCGGGCCTCATCGATATGACTCACCGCATCCATCGCTTCCATCAGCGCTTCCACTCTCCACTGCTTGCCGGTCTTGGCGGTCGAGGACTTCTTTTCCGAATGGGACTTCTTTTTAAACATGGGGCTCTCCTTAGAAGTCACCATATCACTTCTTCCTCAATCGATATCCGGATTACGGTCATCGGCCTTCCCCACACAACTTAACTGGCACGTCGGGCAGGAGAACTGAAACCGCCCCACGTCCGACCACTCAATCTCCGCCGCGAGGTGCGGACAACCCTGATAATCGGAATAGCACTGATAAACAGTGGCGCGTATCCGTTCCCGTATGGCTTCCCTCATCCGAAATGCCCGATCCCTCGAACTCACTTCTTTTCCCATCGGTAACTCTTACAAAGTGGACAGGACTTGGGACGCTCCACCCGCGACACCCATTCATGCCCACATTTCGAACACTTGCAGGTCACTTGGATTTCTCTCGCTCGGCCATCAGTTCCGCCACCACTTTTCGCAGCGCCACCAACTCCCGCTCCTGAGCTCTCGACCATCTCCCATATATAAGGTCGTGAATTCTCAAACGTAATTCCCGGATAAAGGACTTCATGACTTGATTATGATGATGAGCACATCCTTATTACAAGCAAATTCTAAAAAAGCGTATACTCCTCCCATGCCCAAACCCACCAAACCCCCACATCCTCACAAACCCCCTCCCGCCCCAACCTCGGCCCCTACCGTCGATCCTCCTCCTGTGATCGAACCCCCACCGGTGATTCCCCCACCCGTGATCCCTCCTCCGCCCGACACCCCCCACATCCTGCGATCCCCCCTCCTCACCCCCCGAATCCTTCGCTCCACCTTCCAACGCCCCCTCACCGTCTCCCGACTCATCAAAACTTAAGGCCGACTCGCTCGATTGCGTTTCGTCTCCCGACCAATCCGTTCATAACTGGCCTTGGCAATCGCCTTACACTTTTGTATATTTTTCAAACGATATTCCCGAAACCATCGATTGTGACACTCCACGCACCGTCTCTGCTTTTCTCCTCGTGGATTCCCACACGCACATCGATCCTTCAAATTCCCACGCACGGAATTGACCGACTGCGGCACGGGTTCCATATGAGCGGGATTGCAACACAACTTCGTCTTGCACAAATGATCAATCGTCAACCCTTCCGGAATCGGACCCACCTTCAAACTGTAGGCAATCCGGTGCACCTTATAGGGAATATCCCAAAAATTCCATACCCCATAACTATGCCCCTTCGCCGTACTCACCGATCCGGTCCATAACCAACACTGACCAGGATCTCCCACCTCCACCTTAGCCCAAAATCGCTCAACCGCTTCTTTATCCGACCGAATGATCTCAACTGGTATTCGTCTTGGCTTCATACCTGTAGCATAACAGATACTGGTTGTATGTAAAGGGAATTCTTATGCGAAATTTCTAAAAAATACAGAAAACTGAACTGTGCGTGTGGTGGGGATATAAATACATCTGACCGGCGGGTAAGATGCAGCCCCCGCTTTCGACTGGCATCGAGTTGACCGGGGGAGGGGTCACCCCCATGACGATATTCGCATAACCGATTTATGCGCTAGACGTACAGCGCACAAAATACATTATGTGGCTCACTCTGTTGAATCGCTTAGACTTAACGGTGATGCGACATCGATGATGTCGGCATCATGTGGCTCGATTGCGGCACTCTCCGGTGCCTGCCAGGTCACCGTGACGCGAACATCGGTATCCACCTTGACGGTCTGATCGACCATGTGGAAGTGTTGGGCGAGTAATCCCAGGGGTTTCATCTTATCGACGAGCTTGATCTTATAGACGGTATCGATATGTCCATCGCCAGCCTCGGCATTCTTCTTAATGACCTCGAATTGAGCGATGCAAGCGGCTTCTTCTTCACTGAGTGAGGTAATGGGCCTCAGATTACCGTCTTTATCGAACAATCGACGGATATCGAAGAATGCGGTACGTCGGAGTTCTTCTAATGTCCGAACAGCGGAGGCTTCACAGCGTTCATTGAGTCTGAGGAGAGCCCGGCGAACATTGGGTAAACGTTCAATACGAAGTTCAGGCATACGAGCACGAGAGAAAGGATAGCCGGCATCAAGGGCAGCTTGCATTTTGGTCTTACCTTGAGCAAGACCTTGGGCATATTTAGCAGGACGAACGTCGGTGTCAATCTTCCTCATGACTAAAGATGATAATTCATCCGTCAAGCAAGGGATCGGGGTAAAACTTCGGGATCTGGGTTTTGCCGGTTTAGAGAACCGTCAAATCCCAATGGAAGGGAGTATATGCGGGTTTGTGAATGTCTGGATGGCAAGTGGTTGATTTGTTTGGGATAACTCCGCTTGACAGATATATAGATGGTTATCGATATATCCCTCCTTCTAAGTAAGTTTACGTACCTGAAAAATACGTAATGTTGCGTATTGTATACCCAGCCGTTCGGTATTACATTAGTATTCATGATCGTAACACAGGAGACCAACACCATGACCAAGCGCAACTTCACAAAGGAATTCAAGATCCTGTCAAATAACTTAACGGCTAATACGTGCTTCCATGAAGACGACGATTTCGTGAAAGTCCAGACGAATAGCGGCATCGTAATGGAGTGCGTTCACTGTGGCGCACGAGTCGATAAGCCATTCCTCGATTCCGAAGAGACCGCAAATCATATCGGCAGTCCGGACTATTACACGAAGTACTAACCCCCTCACAGGAGACACGAACATGAACACCACGCAGCCTACATACAAGATTCGAACGATACCAGGCACATTCTGCCGATGGGCTAAATACCGTAAGCTGTTCGCGGACATTCAGGAAGTATTGGCCCGTCCCAATGGGGTTGTGCAGATATCCACGGTTTACCGCTCCACTGTCTACTATCCGAAACATGCCTCAATGTTTTCCGTTAGCTCGAATGGTGTCTTTGTGCAACGCGGTAAGGCAAAAGATGATATTTCGGGATGCTCTATTCGATTTGGGAGGACAGCATAATGATTAAAACTTTCAAAACTACGGTTCTCGGAGTTGGTCCGTTTTGCGTCGAATTCGAAGACGGGGAAATCATCACAACTCGGACG
>Ga0163163_10001314_pt1 | contig 20974 bp, 21 predicted proteins | sample S65metaG_FD_119766 | JGI IMG/M metagenome (GOLD analysis project Ga0163163, IMG submission 119766) | Switchgrass rhizosphere microbial communities from Kellogg Biological Station, Michigan, USA - S6-5 metaG | ecosystem: Host-associated > Plants > Roots > Rhizosphere > Soil | place: USA...
AACAGCATCCGGCGATGCTGGTCTACCTCGACCAGGCGCAATCGATCGGGCCGGATTCGCAGGCCGGGCAATTCATCGCCATGCGCGGCGGAAAACAGCGCGGCCTCAACGAAAATCTCGCGCGCGAGATCATGGAACTCCACACGCTCGGCGTGCGCACGGGCTACAGCCAGGCCGACGTCACCGAGTTTGCGCGGGCTCTGACCGGCTGGACCGTGAGCGGCCTCGGCCGCGGGCCGGCGGCACGGATGATTGGAGGAACGCCAGGTCAATTCCAGTTCGCGACGATCCTCCACGAGCCCGGCGGGCGCACGATCATTGGAAAGAGTTACGCTCAAAGCGGGGAAGAGCAGGCGCGCGCGGTTCTTCTCGATCTTGCGTCCAGCCCGGCAACGGCACGGCACTTGGCGACGAAGCTCGCGCGTCATTTCGCTGGCGACGATCCGCCGCAAGCGCTCGTCGATCGCTTGAGCCGCGCCTTTCTGGCGAGCGGCGGCGATCTTCCGACCCTTTATCGAACACTGATTGAATCGCCGGAACCTTGGTCACCCCAGCCTTTGAAGTTCAAAAACCCGTGGGAATGGTCGGTATCCGCTCTCCGTGCGATCGGCTTGCGGAGCCTCGAGCCAATGCCGGCAGCTGCCGTGCTCAAGCAGCTGGGACAACCGACATGGCAGCCGGGGTCGCCAGCGGGCTGGGACGATATTGCTGCTAGCTGGGCCGGACCGGATGCCTTGGTGCGCCGTGTCGAGGTCTCGCAGCGGCTGGCAGACCGCGCCGGTTCCTCGGTCGACGCGCGTGCACTTGCCGAGAAGCTCTTCCCGGATTCGCTGAGTGAAACGACGCGGACTGCGATCGCTCGAGCGGAAAGCCCAGCCGACGGACTCGCCCTCCTCCTGGTCAGCCCGGAGTTCGTGAGGAGATGAACATGCTCACACGCAGGTCATTCATACATGCGACGGGCGCCGCGGGTGCGTTGGCGGCACTGGGCTTCCCAAACATGGCCTTCGCCGGTGCGAATACGACCCGACGCTTCGTCTTCATCATCCAGCGGGGTGCCGCGGACGGACTCTCGATCGTCGCGCCGACCGGAGATCCCGCCTTCTCGGGGCTCCGAGGGGACTTTGCGCAGGACAGCGCGGGGGGTGCTGGACTGAACGCGTTTTTCACGCTTCACCCGGCGCTGGCCCAGACAGCGCAGCTCTATTCGGCGGGCCAGGCGCTGTTCGTCCATGCGGTCGCTTCTCCCTATCGCGACCGATCGCATTTCGATGGACAGAATGTCCTCGAAACCGGCGGTTCAGCGGCATATCGCCTCAAGGACGGCTGGATGAACCGACTCCTCGGGCTCTTGCCGGCAAGTGAGGCAAAAGCCCTCGCGCTTTCGTCGACCGTTCCGATGGCGCTTCGCGGAAGTCACGAGGTTCTCTCCTACGCCAACTCCCAATTGCCGAGCCCGTCGGACGATCTGCTTTCGCGGGTCACTTCGCTCTATGCGAATGATCAGCAACTGCATGCCTTGTGGAACGCCGCGCTCGAAACGCGCATGCAGGCCGGTGATCCGATGCAGGGAGGAGCCGGTCAGAATGGCGCCGCGACCGGCGCGCTGGCGGCCAAGATGCTTCTTGGAGAGGGTGCCCGGATCGCGATGATCGAGACCAATGGGTGGGACACGCATTCCGCCCAACGTGGCCGCCTCAATGCACAGCTCAGAAACCTCGACCAGCTATTGACCTCGCTGAAGTCAGGACTCGGCACCGAATGGTCCAACACGCTCGTCGTGGTCGCAACGGAATTTGGGCGAACCGCTCGTCCAAACGGCACCGGCGGCACGGATCATGGACAGGCATCTGCAGCAATGCTGCTTGGAGGCGCCGTTTCGGGCGGCAAGGTCTTTGCGGATTGGCCGGGTCTTTCGAACGGGGCGCTTTATGAAGGCCGCGACCTCAGGCCGACGATGGACCTCGATTGCCTGATCGCGGGCGCGTTGGCCCAGCATTACGCTCTCGATCCCGCGCGAGTGCAGACTGCCCTTTTCCCGGAATCGCGCGCCAATCCTGTCCGGCAGCGGCTAATAGTCGCGTAACTTTCCGGGGTCGCAGTTTATTAACCCTATGCGCCGATCGTTGGTCGCATGGGGTTGAAGCGGAAGACGGGGCAGCTAGCCCTTTGCCTTGCCATGATCATCTGCCCGGCGGCCGCGGGAGCGGCTTCGCCTGGGGAGCCGCTCGTCGTCACGAATCTCGGCAACCCGGAACTGCTCCTGATCATCCAGGGCGCGCCGGCTGGGACCGAGGATCCTGCACTCGGCGGTGCAATGCGCGGCTTCGCGAGCGCCATCAACGAGGCGGCGGCCGCGGATCAAGAATCCATCGCCGCACGGTGCAAGTCGATCGTCAGGGTTCCGGCGAATGGCGCTCTCCGCGATGCCTGGGAGGCGAACTGCCGATACCTTCGGCGTTAGCCAAGAAGTCAGGCGGTTTGTTAATCTATTCGAGCAATTCTCGTCGGCCATGACCAGTAGGCGTAACTTGGGTCCCGTCGTGCTCGGCGCGCTTTCCCTTTCGCTCGCGCAGCCGGCCGTCGCTGCGCCGGAGCCGCTTGTCGTAACGCAGCTTCCAGACCCCGATCCCAGCTATGCCCCGCCTCCACCCGAGCCAAAGCAGAAGGTGCATCGGCCGCGCCGCAATGCTGATGAAAATCCGACGCTCGAAGAGGCAATGGAAAATCTTGGCCGCGTGGCGGGCCAACTCGCTCATATCGAAGGGCAAAAGATTCGAGCGCGGGAGACGCCGAAACCGTAGATCGCTTCACCTGACCCGTGACGCGCGGCGATCGCTGCGCTAGAGCCGCCGCTTTCCAGCAGCGGTGCACCAGAATTGAGCCTCTACGCCCAATATGCAGCGCTCCTCGATGGAGTGCTCGATGACCTCGTTTCCGACGGAATGCTTCCGGCCGACCTCGATCGAAAGAACGTAACGGTCGAACCTCCGCGCGATCCGGCCCATGGCGACCTTGCGACCAACGCTGCCATGGTCCTTGCGAAAGCGGCAAAGGCCAACCCGCGTGCGCTCGCCGAAGCGATCAAGCCGAAGCTGGAGGCATTGCCGCCGGTGACTTCAGTCGAGATCGCCGGTCCGGGCTTCATCAACCTTCGGCTCCGCCCTGATGCCTGGCGTGACGAGCTTCGGACAATCCTTCGCGAAGGCGATGCTTACGGCCGTTCCAGAGTCGGCGCGAACGAGCGGGTCAATGTTGAATATGTCTCGGCAAACCCGACCGGCCCGATGCACGTGGGCCATTGCCGTGGAGCGGTGGTCGGCGACAGTCTTGCTCGCCTCCTCGAGGCGGCGGGCTTTCGGGTGACCAAGGAATATTACGTCAACGACGCGGGAGCGCAGGTCGATACGCTCGCGCGATCGCTGCACCTCAGGTACCGGGAGGCGCTCGGCGAGGACATCGGCGAGATGCCAGAAGGGATGTATCCGGGCGATTATCTGAAGCCCGTCGGGACAATCCTCGCTGCCGAATTTGGCGACCGATATGTCGACAAGCCCGAAGCCGAATGGCTGCCGGCATTCCGTGAGGCCGGCATCAAGGCGATGCTCGACCTGATCCGTCACGACCTCGGCCTTTTGGGCATCCATCACGACATTTTCTCTTCGGAAGCCGACGTCCAGAAAAGCGGCGCGGTGACGGAAGCAATGGAAGTGCTTCGGAGCAAAGGCCTTGTCTACGAAGGCACTCTGGAGAGGCCGAAGAGCCTCGATCCGCATGACGAGTGGGAGCCGGTCGAGCTTACCCTGTTCCGCTCGAGCCAGTTCGGGGACGACCAGGACCGGCCGATGAAGAAGTCGGATGGAAGCTGGACGTATTTCGGGGCGGATTCAGCTTATCACTGGCAAAAGGCCAAGAGCGCGGACCATCTGGTCAACATCTGGGGCGCGGACCATGCCGGAACGGTCAAGCGCGTCCAGGCCGCCGTCAAAGCACTTACGGACGGGCGCGTCGACCTCGATGTGAAGTTGATCAACATGGTCCGGCTGTTCCGCGACGGCGAGCCGGTGAAGATGTCGAAGCGCGCGGGAGACTTCGTCACGCTGGCCGATGTGGTGAATGAGGTCGGCAAGGATGTGGTCCGCTTCATGATGTTGACCCGACGGGCCGACGCTCCGCTCGACTTCGACTTCACCAAGGTTGTCGAAGCCTCGAAGGACAATCCCGTTTTCTACGTTCAATATGCGCATGCGCGGATCAGCTCGTTGAGGCGGAAGGCGGGCGAAGCAGGAGTCGATCTCTCCAGCGATGCGGACTTGTCCTTGCTGGATGAGGAAGAGCTCGCGCTGGTGAAGCGCGCGGCCCAATATCCGCGCGTGCTGGAGGGCGCCGCGCTAGCGCATGAGCCGCACCGGATCGCATTCTATCTGTACGACCTGGCGGCGGAGTTCCACGCCTTGTGGAACCGCGGCAATGACGATCCAAACCGGCGCTTCCTGCTTGAAAATAATCCACAACTTTCGCGCGCGCGTCTGGAACTCGCGGCAGGAATCGCGCAGATCATTCGCAGCGGCCTCGATCTGATGGGGGTCGCTGCAACCGAGGAGATGCGTTGATGAGCCGCGTCGAAACGGCGACCGGAATGGACAGGCTGCCGTGGCTCCCGGACGATCCCCAGCCGAAGGCGGTCAAGCGCCGCGGCGGCGGCGGTCTTTTGGCTTGGGCCGCGGCGGTAATCCTCGCGGTCGCCGGGGCAGGTTTCTGGATGGGTCTCCGAAGCGTTGGGCAGCAGTCCGCTTCCGTTTCGCATCACGGGCAGGCGACGACAACGGTCCCGGTCCCGAAAGCCCGTCCCGCGACGCCCCCAGAGGTCCGGCTTCCCGCTCAGCCCCAGGTCGCTCCCGTCATCGAGCCGCAGGTTCGTCCAGCCCCCGCGCATGAGGTGCGGATCGCAGTTCCTCCGGCTGTCCGAGCCGCGCCACGGCAGGTGGCGACTGGGACTCCCGAGGCAAAGGCTCCCCAGAAGGTCACGGAACAGGCCGAGGCGACGCCTGCTCCGGCAATCGCTCAGTCGAAGGCCCCCTATGTCGTTCCGAAGCCCTGGCCCTCGCGCGTAGCGACAGGCGCCGCGGGGCGGCTGGTCCAGATCGGCGCATTCGGATCGATCCACCAGGCGAAGATCGGCTGGCGCTACATGGTGCGGGCCTATCCTGCCGTCGCTCATCTGCAGGCGGTCGTCAGGCCCGCCCGAAATTCGAAGGGTCGGATCTTTTATCGCTTCCAGATCGGCACGACGTCGCAGGCGCATTCGGAAGTATTGTGCCAGCGCATGCAGACGATCCGCTTCAGCTGCGCGGTCGTAGGGCTCCCGTGGAAGGCCAAGGTCGAGCGGTGACCGACGAGCGAATCTATGAAGAACCGCTGCCGTGGCTTGCGCCGGTCGACGACGAGGATGAGCCGCGCGGCCTGTCCGCGCGCCGGATGCTTGCCGCTTTGGTTGTGGTGCTGCTTGCCGGGCTCATTGTCGCGGGCACTTTCTTCTGGCTCGGCCGCCGCGATACACAGGTGAACGGTCCGCCCGAACTGATCAAGGCGCCTCCCGGGCCTTATAAGGTGAAGCCGCCGAACCCCGGTGGGCTCGACATCAGCGGCGAGAGCGAGACGGCGTTCGAAACCAGCGCCGGTGAGGACAAGAATTCAGAACTCGACCTGAACAAGTTGCCGGAGGCGCCGGTCGCCAAGCCGGTCAAGGAAGTGCCGAAACAGATTCCGACGAACGACACCAAGGAGCCGGTTGCGCCCCCACCGCCTCAGGCTCAGCCCACGGGCGGCTCGGGTAGCGTCGTCCAGCTTGGTGCATTCGCCAACCAGGCCCAGGCGGAGCGGGCGTGGACGGCATTGTCGGCGCGTTTCCCAAGCGTTGGCGGGCTCAACAAGATGATCGTGCCCTTCTCCGGCGGAATCCGCCTTCGCGCCGGCGCTGCTTCGCCGAGCGAGGCGAAGCAGGTGTGCCAGACATTGAAGGCCGCCGGCGAGAATTGCTTCGTCGCCCAATAAGGGGGAACCAGATGCAGGCTGCGATCTACGGGCTCGAGGGTCTTGCGCTCAAAGATGACGAGCGTTCCTTCTTTCGTGACTCCGAACCTGCAGGTTTCATCCTGTTCCGCCGAAACTGCGAGAGTCAGGAGCAGATGCTCCGGCTGACGGACTCGCTTCGTGCGCTCAATGGACGCGATGACGTGCCGATCCTGATCGACCAGGAAGGCGGACGAGTCGCCCGGATGAGGCCGCCCGAATGGCCGGCATTCCCCCCGGCCGAGAGGTTCGCGATCCTCTATCGCGCTGCGCCGTCGTCCGCGATCGAGGCGGTGCGGGCGAATGCGCGGGCCCTGGCCCTGATGCTCCGGTCGGTAGGCGTAAACGTGAATGCACTCCCACTCCTCGACGTCCGGCAGGAAGGCGCGAGCGACATCATCGGGGATCGTGCCCTGGGCTCCGAACCGATGCAGGTCGCCGCGCTGGGCCGTGCCGTGCTCGACGGAATGGCTTCGGCGGGCGTCGTCGGCATCATCAAGCATATTCCCGGGCATGGCAGGGCGCTTGTGGACAGCCACAAGGAACTGCCGGTCGTGACCGCCGGCGCGGACGAACTCGAGAGCGATCTCGAGCCGTTCGAGCGCCTCGCATCGGCGCCGATGGGGATGACCGCTCATGTCGTCTACACGGCCTGGGATTCGGAGCGGCCGGCTAGCCTGTCCCCAGTCGTCATCCGCGACATCATCAGGGAGAGGATTGGCTTCGACGGCTGGCTGATGAGCGACGACCTCGGGATGGAAGCGCTCAAAGGCGACTTTGCAAGCCGTGCCGCCGGGGTGGTCGCAGCGGGTTGCGACGTGGCGCTTCATTGCTCCGGCAAGATGGATGAAATGGTCGAGGTCGCGTCGTCCGTTCCGTCGATGAGCGCGGAGGGGCATGATCGCCTTGCCCGCGCGATGGCGAGCACTCGACTCGACCTTGAAGGAATTGATTTCGCTGAAGAAATTGCCAAGCGCGATCAGCTTCTAGCGCTCGTGTGAGGCGCCGTTCGTCGATGGATGGCGTCCGTTCGTCGACTGGATTGCACGTTGCAACTGAATGGCGGCAAGGTCGCGCCTTATCCTTCGCTAAGCTTCCCTGAAAGACCTGCCTGATGCGTCATCTGCTCGCTGCATCCGCTATTGCCTTGCTCATCGCTTCGCCCGCTTTTGCCCAGTCCGCACCACCGGGCGACAAGGCTGAAAAGTCGAAGAGTCTAGACGCGATGCATTCCGAGGCGCTCGTCGAGATGGCGAAGAGCGGATACGCCGATGCTCCGGTCGACGAGAAGCAGGTGACGACGCACCACAGCGTCGCCGTCGGCGGACGCGTTTTGAAGTATACGGCCAACGCCGGAACGCTCACGATCCGCGACGTTGCGGGCAAGCCCCGCGCGAGCATCTTCTACACGGCCTACACGCTCGATGGTGCGCCAGTCGGCCAGCGCCCGGTAACTTTCTTCTACAATGGCGGGCCGGGTTCTCCGACCTTGTGGCTGCACATGGGCTCGTTCGGCCCGATGCGGCTCGTCACCGGCAGTCCCGATTATATTCGACCGGCTCCCTTCGCCTTCGGTCCGAACCAGGACACTCTGCTGGGTACGACTGACATGGTCTTCATCGACGCTCCGGGGGCAGGGCTGTCGCGGCCGCTCGGCGATGCCAAGCCGGCCGACTTCTACGGCGTCGACCAGGATGCGGACGCCTTCGCCCGCGCGGTGCTGCGCTACGTCACCAAGTACAGCCGCTGGAACAGCCCCAAGTTCCTGTTCGGCGAGAGCTATGGCACAACGCGGTCGGGCGCGCTGGCTTACCAACTCCAGGACCGCGGCCTGGCGCTCAACGGTGTCATGCTGCTGTCCTCGATCATGAATTACGGCAGCCGCCAGCCCGGCCTCGACCAGGTCTATCTCAATTACCTGCCGAGCTATGCGACCACAGCCTGGTACCATCACAAGATGGCCAATCCCCCCGCGACGGTGGATCAGGCGGCATCAGAGGCGCGCGCCTATGCGGTCGGTCCTTATGCCGCCGCGCTCGCAAAGGGCCAGAACATCAGCCCTGAGGAGCGCGATCAGGTCGCCCAGCGACTGAGCGAGCTCACCGGCCTGTCGCCCGATTTCCTCAAGCGCTCAAACCTGCGGGTCGATCTCTCGCGTTTCCGCAAGGAGCTGATGCGCAATGAGCGCGAGACGGTCGGTCGCTTTGACTCCCGCTACACCGGTGTCGATGCCGACGCTGCGGGCGATAGCCCGGAATTCGATGCGTCGGACAAGGCGATCAGCGGCGCCTTCATCGGCAGCCTGAACAACTATCTGGCCCATGATCTCAACTACGACACCAACCTGACCTATCGGCTCAGCGCTCGCGACGAGGATGGCTTCAAGTGGGACTGGAAGCACAAGGCTCCGGGAAGCGACAATCCGCAGAACAATCCGAACACGGCGATGGACCTCGCTGCGGCGATGCGCACGAACCCGTACCTCAAGGTGCTCTCGCTCAACGGCTGGTACGACATGGCGACCCCGTTCTTCGGGACCGAGTTCGACCTCAGCCACATGATGCTTGAGCCTTCGCAGCAGAAGAACCTGGAATTCCGCTACTATCCCGCGGGACACATGGTCTATCTGAACCCGGACGCGCTTCACGCAATGCGCCTGGATGTCGAGCGCTTCATCAACGAAGCCGTCGGCGAGGTCCGGTACGGAGCTTCCGTTGCGGCACCGGCGCCGCGACGCCGGCGCTAGTTATCCCCAACAGAATGTGGCCCTGGGTTCGCAGGGCCACAACTAATGGGTATTATAAGCGGCGTGGACGAGGATTTCGAGTCACCGCCGGTCCGCCAGTCTGACGAGCTGAATTTGACGCTCGACGGGTGGGAAGGACCTCTTGACCTTCTTCTGAGTCTTGCGCGCGCCCAGAAGGTCGATCTCGCCCAGATTTCAATCCTTCAACTGGTCGAGCAATATCTGACCTACCTCGCGGAAGCGCGCGCCCTGAAGCTCGAGATTGCGGCGGATTATCTCGTGATGGCGGCCTGGCTCGCCTATCTCAAATCCTGCCTGCTTCTGCCGAAGGATCCGGAGCAGGACCCCAGCCCCGAGGAGATCGCGCTTCGTCTGCAGATGCGCCTCCAGCGGCTCGACGCGATGCGCGAAGCGGGCGCCCGGCTGCTAGGCCGGGATCGTATCGGCCGCGACGTTTTCGTCCGTGGCGCGCCCGAAGGCTTGCGTCTCGTCCGCAAGGCGATGTGGCAGGTTCGTGATTTCGACCTGTTCGCAGCCTATGGCGCAGTGCGCGCCCGGACTCAGCCGGCGATGCACGTCGTCCACGCCCGTTCCGTCATGACTCTGGACGAAGCCATTGAGCGCGTCGGCAAGATGATTGGCATGGCGCTCGACTGGACGATGCTCGAAAGCTTCCTGCCGGTCAGCCAGGATCCGCAATTCCGCCGTTCCGCCCTGGCTTCGAGCTTCCTTGCGATGCTTGAGCTAGCAAGGCGCGGCCGGCTCGAATTTAGGCAGGATGAACCATTCGCGCCGATCCGGCTGAAGGTGGCGGCCTGATGGACGAACTTGTCCGCGCAATCGAGGCAACCCTTTTTGCTTCGGCCGAGCCGCTCAGTATCGAAGACATTAGCGAGCATGTCGGTGACGGCGACATCGAGATCGCTCTAGGCAAGCTCGCTGCCAGCTATGAAGGTCGCGGGATCGAGCTCGTCGAGCGGGGAGGACGCTGGCATTTCCAGACCGCTCCCGATCTCGCCCACCTCTTGCGCCGGACTCGGGAGGAACCGCGCCGGCTATCACGCGCCGCGACTGAGACCCTTGCGATCATCGCCTATCACGAGCCTGTCAGTCGCGCAGAAATCGAGGCGATCCGCGGCGTCCAGATCTCGAAGGGCACGCTCGACGTGCTGATGGACGCCGGCTGGGTGCGGCCGGCCGGGCGCAGGGAGGGCCCCGGCCGGCCGTTGCTCTATGCGACGACACATGAATTCCTGACGCACTTCGGGCTGGGTTCTCGCAAGGACCTTCCTGGGATCGACGATCTCAAGGCCGCCGGGCTGCTGGACCCCCTCGACGAAAGTATCTTCCAGCTTCAACTGGACACGGAGATTGAAGCGCTGGAAACGGAGAGCGAGGGAGACTAGATAGTCCGCCAAAGGAGTTCCGTAATGGGCGGTTTCAGCATTTGGCATATCCTGATCTTCGCGATCATCCTCCTGCTTCTATTCGGCGGGAACCGCTTCTCGACGATGATGGGCGACGTCGCCAAAGGCCTCAAAAGCTTCAAGCAGGGCATGGCCGACGAGGACGACGACAAGAACCGCCGCTATGACGAACAGCGCCGCGCCGATCCGCGGCAGCTTCCGCGCGACCAGGTTCGCCCCCAGGAGCCGATCGACGTCACTCCGCGACCGGCCGAGCCGGCAGCTCCGCCGCCGCGAGAAGACGAAGCTCGCTAAAGCCCGGAAAGGGCCGTCATGTTCGGCGTCGATTCAACCGAGCTTGCGGTTGTTGCAATCCTTGCGTTGATCTTCATCGGCCCGAAGGATCTCCCGAAGGTCATGCGAACGGTCGGCTATTGGGTCGGCCGAGTTCGCGGAATGGCGCGGCATTTCACGGCCGGGATCGAGAGCATGGTCCGCGAGGCCGAACTCGAGGAAATGGAGAAGCGCTGGCGGGAGGAAAATGAGCGCATCATGCAGCTTCATCCTCCCGACGCGTTCTATCCCGAGCCAGAGAAGCCTGAAATCGGGCAGCCCGATGAAATGCCGCCGCTGGCCGAGGTCGAAGAACCTCGGTTGCCGCTCGCCGAGCCGCAGGCCGGGGATGAGCTGCCCCCCGAAAAGCGGCCTCTCCCGTGAAAGACATCGATGACACCAAGCAGCCGCTGCTCGAGCATCTGATCGAGCTCAGGAAGCGCCTCCTTTGGTGCCTGGTGACGCTCGTCATCACCTTCTTCCTTTGCTTCTATTTCGCGAAGGACATTTTTGCGGTGCTCGTCCAGCCGTTGATCAAGGCGGGGCAGGGCAAGCTCATCTACACCGACGTGTTCGAAGCCTTCTTCGCGCAGGTGAAGGTATCGCTGTTCGCCGCGATGATGCTGAGCTTTCCGGTGCTCGCCACCCAGCTTTGGAGGTTCGTCGCGCCCGGTCTGTACGTGAAGGAAAAGAAGGCCTTCCTGCCCTTCCTCGTCATGACTCCGGTCTTCTTCGCGGCCGGCGCATGCTTTGCCTATTTCGTCGCGATGCCCTGGGCGCTTCATTTTCTCCTGGGCTATCAAGGCGACATCGGGGGAATCAGCCAGGAAGCATTGCCCGGCGTCGGCAATTACCTGAACTTCTGTACCCGTTTCATCTTCGGCTTCGGCGCGGCCTTCCTGCTTCCGATCCTGCTGATGATCCTGGAGCGCGCGGGCATCGTCACGCGCGAGCAACTGGCGAAATCGAGGCGCTATGCCATCGTCGCTGCGGCCGCGGTTTCCGCGGTGCTTACGCCTCCGGACGTCGTATCGATGCTTTTGCTGCTCGTGCCGCTCTACGGCTTGTACGAGTTCGCTCTCCTCGCGATCCGCATCACGCACTGGCGTGCGGCACGTCGGGCGGGAAAATCAAAACCTGTGGTTGAGACTGGGCCCCAGACAGAAGAGGGCCCGGAAGCGCCACCGGGGGGGGGGAGGGTTAGCGGTTCCGGGCCCATTTAAGCGGATAGCGAGAGCGGGGGGGCAAAAGGTCACTATCCAACCTGCACAACGCGGCTTGCTCGAAATCAGTTCCGGGACTTGCAAACATTTTTTCGTCGACGCCGTAACGACTGTAGCCCGTGGCTATGCAGCCGGAAATACAGGCAAATCAACGCTATAGCGGCCGAGCTTGCGTTCCAGAGGCGACCTCAATTGCTTGGCCAGACCGCCGACAATTCTCTCGAACTGCATTTTTTCGCGTTCATCATCTTCGTCCGGCACCAGGACCGGACTGCTAAGGGACATTCGGGCCGTCAACTCGCTCTTTCGCCTGATCGACAACTCGACGGGCTCTTTCGGGGCGCGCAGCATCGCATATTCGACGATTTCGGTGATCAGGAATGCTACCGCCATTGCGACGTCTTGCGTCGTATTGAGGCTGTCCAGCTCCAGATCGATCGTCAGACCTCGCGACTGCTCGGGGGCGCTGGCCCGAAGTTCGGCTGCGAGCTCGGTCACCAATGGTCGAAGTGAAATTCCCCGATTCTCCTCCATCTCTGCGAAATGATTGCGGTGGACGATGGAGAGGGCGCCGACCCGACGGCTGATGCCGGCGTAAGCGGCACGGGCTTCGGGTCCCTCGGCGGTGCGGCCATGGATGTTGAGAAGCGACGCCACGACCTGCAGGTTGTTTTTCACCCGATGGTGGACCTCTCTCACGAGGCGCCGCTGGCCTTCGAGCGCAGATGTCGTTTCGCGTTCTGACTCCTCAACCTGGTTGATCGCGCGGGAGAAGGCGCTCCGCAGCTCGCGGATCTCCTGGCTTGGGCCGAGCTTGCCTGGCAGTTCGAGCGGTCCGTTGCCTGGCCGATACGCGAGAACGCCCCGCTCCAGTTTCTTGAGAGGCCTGATCAGCAAACGGCTGACCAGCAACCACGTGATGACCGCCGCGGCAATCCACATCAGGAGGGGAAGCAACAGCATCAAACGGTCGAGGGTCGTGATCTGCTGATGCTCGATGCCGACTCGTGCCGCGAGCTTGCCATTGCCGATCGGCCATTCGCTGATGGCAAGTTGGCTTGGCGGAGGATCGGAGCCGATGATTGTCAGAAGGTTTTCGCGATCGCGGACGCCCATATATTTGACGGGAGCGGAGGTATCGACGACGGCGCTTCGAAGCTCGTTGATCGGTACGCCTGCGGTGATCATCCCGCCCTCGACTCCGACGCGAACGTCGACTTCGCGCATGCTTGGATCGAGCCAGACCTGGATATTGCCGGGGGCAACGATGGGACTGGCGTCCTTGGGGACGAACCCCCCAAAAGTGCAGAGCAACTCACCTGTTGGCGAGCGCAAGGAGAAGCTTCGACTGATTGCCGGCGCCGTCTCAAGCGCCTGCGCCGCCTCCGCGCAGAGATCCCCCCCGGGCTTCCGCAGTGCTCCCGCAGCTGCGATTCGAAGCGCAAGCGCGTTGCGCGCGATCAGGCTCTCGATGGCCTGCGCCGCGACGCGCGATTGAACGTGATTTCGCTCCTCGAGCGCAACGGTTGCCTGGCGGATACCGGCGGTTCCGACCCATGCAAGCGCGATTCCTATCGGCAGCAGCAGCGCCGTAAGAATGAGAAGGAGCTTGGCAGAGGTGGGAAGCCGCGAGAATCGCTCAACGATCGTCATTCAGCCACTCGCCGCGCAGCTCTGTGCCTAGCTGAGCTTCCCGAGAAGGCTGAGGAAATCGTCGGGGACCGTTTCGCGCAACGTGTCGTCGTAGACGGAGCGCAGTGCTCGTCCGAGATCGCCGCGGCGCTTGGAGGCATTCCGCTCAGAAGCCGGGGACTTCTTTGAGCGCATGGAATCTCCGGCTCCCTCCCTTTCGCTTCGCTTCCTGGCACTCAACTGTTAGTCCCCCTCGCGCGGGTCCTCGCGCGCTCATAATCATCTCAATGGAACGCGCAACTGGCCAATACGACACTGCACCGCCCCGATACGCATTGGGCCGGCCGCTGCATGGCATTCTCTGCTTTGCAGCAAGCCCGGCCCGGATACGAAACCAAATCGCCAGTGCTTTGTTCCAGTTGGGATTCAATCTCTGGGGGGCGGAGAAGCCCAGTCGTTTAGGTCCTTCCAGGGTTGCAACAATATGTAGGCGCCGACATACGGCGCAATTGCTTTGGACGGAGAACAGCCGATCATGTCCCTTGGCCAGGAACTTGCACCCCACCTGCCATTCCTTCGCCGCTATGCGCGTGCCCTGACGGGTAGCCAGGCTCATGGCGATGCATTCGTCCGCGCGACCCTCGAGGCGATTGTGGCGAAGCCCGACGAATTCCCGCGGGACGTCGACGCGCGTCTCGGTCTTTACAAGACGTTCCATGCGATCTGGTCGACCGCCAATATTGAAGAAGGGCCGGAGCCTTCGCAGGGCCTGGCAGGCGCGGAGGGAATCGCCCAGGCGCGTTTGTCGCGGATCACGCCGCTCTCACGCCAGGCGCTCCTGCTCACCTCTCTCGAGGGGTTTTCGTCGGAAGATACCGCTTATCTGATCGGCGCCTCGCCGGCCGACGTCGACTCGCTGGTCGCGGAAGCGCTCGAGGAAATCGAGCGTCAGACGCTGGCCGACGTTCTCATCATCGAGGACGAGCCGATCATCGCGATGGATATCGAAACGATTGTTCGCGATCTCGGCCACAATGTGACGGGAGTCGCGGTGACGCGCGACGAAGCGGTCGCCCAGGCGCGTCAAAGCCCGCCGGGACTCGTGCTCGCGGACATTCAGCTCGCGGACGATTCCAGCGGAATCGATGCGGTGAAGGACATTCTCGCGGAATTTTCCGTTCCGGTGATCTTCATTACCGCCTTCCCCGAACGGCTGCTCACGGGGACCCGGCCTGAGCCGACCTTCCTCATCACCAAGCCGTTCCAGCGGTCGACGGTGAAGGCGGCGATCGCCCAGGCGCTATTTTTCGACGCGGCCACCGTGCCAGCCGCCTGACTTGCGGAACACGATTCCACTCGGCGCGTTGGCCGGGGGAATAGTGATTTCGTGACGAGAGCGTAAATGACCAATCCACGTACCTCCGATGCACCGGTTCGAGAAACCACGACGGAGGCTCGTGCAGGATCAACGCCGGGTGTTGCCCGAAATGTTCTCGTCTTCGGAACGTTGCTGGTGGTGATTATTTTCGCGGTGATATTCTTGGTTGGCCGCGCGTAAGCACCTAGCTTCTTTCTGAAATCGCCGTTCATGTTGTTGTCACGCTCACGCAGCCACGGCTGTGCTGTTCAACGGGTGGGGTCTAGTTTGACGGAAGCTCGCGAGGAGGAAAGACCGGCAACCGCTTCGGCGGAACCCGTTCCGTTGTCCGATCCGGAATTCAAGGAACAACTCGCGGCGGTGATCCCTCACCTGCGTGCGTTCGGCCGTTCTCTTTCGGGCAGCCGCGATCTCGCCGACGATCTGGTGCAGGAAACGCTGCTAAAGGCCTGGGCCGCCCGCAAGCGCTTCCAAGCCGGCACGAACATGCGCGCCTGGACCTTCATCATCCTTCGCAATCTGTTCCTGAGTCAGATGCGCCGCGCCCGCTTCAAGGGCGAATGGGACGATGTGACGGCCTCCAAGATCCTTGCTGCGCCGGCAAGCCAGGATCGGCATATCGAGCTCGGCGACATGCAGCGGGCCCTGATGCATTTGCCTCAGCCCCAGCGCGAGGCGCTGATCCTCGTCGGCGCTGGGGGCTTTGCCTATGAGGAAGCGGCCGAAATTTGCGGCTGCGCGGTCGGTACGATCAAAAGCCGGGTGGCGCGCGGACGCGTGGCGCTCGAGCAGCTGCTGTCGAGCGGTAAATTGCCTTCAAGGCGTCAGCATCGGACTGATCCCAACAAGTCTGCGCTGCAGACCATCATGGGTGAAGTCGACGATCTCAGCCGCGATCACGATTAATCGCGGCTACCTTCGTGAAGGTCCTGAACCGGCCCTCAGTTGAGCCGGCGGAGAAGGTCCGCAAAATCCCGATCACACGGCTCCGACGCCGCCGCTTCGAAGGCACGGCGAAGCGCGGCAGTGATGCCCGCTTGCGTCGGTGTAACGTCCACCCGGATTACTCGGCTGTCCATCATGTTCAAATCCGACGCCGAAACAGATTCATGTTCCAGCTTCATTGTCGTTGCTAACGACCCAAAGGCCGCAGAAGTTTCGACGGAATCGGCGGCGAAACATGAAAAGGGGCGAATGACCCGGCACACATCGATCAAGGACAGGGGCGGCGCGATCGATCGGGCGAGGCGCCACTCGCCTTTTCTTCGCGAGGCGATGCTGACCCGCGGCGACATCGCCGATGCGTTCATGGCCACGGGTGCTCGCGCTGCCGCGGAGCTGGCGGTTGCAGGGGCAGGCGAAAACATCGATTCTCGACTGAGGAAGCGACGGCTGGGCCTGGCCCTTGCCGTTGCGCTCGGCGACCTCTCAGGCGAGCTGCCGCTCGAGGATGTAACTCGGCTGCTCTCCGATTTTGCGGATCAGGCGATCGACGAGGCGATCAGCGCGGCCATCGTTGAACGGGTGCCGGACGAAGAGCCGCAGGGTTTCGCGGTGATCGCCATGGGCAAGCTCGGAAGCCACGAGCTCAATTATTCGTCGGACGTCGATTTGCTACTGATCTTCGATCCAGAAACTCTCCCGAAGCGCGGCCGCGAGGAAGCGGGCGAAGCGGCGGTTCGAATTGGACGGCGACTGATCGAGATCCTGCAGAAACGCAGCGAGGACGGGTATGTCCAGCGTGTCGATCTGCGGCTCCGGCCATCGCCCGAGGTCACGCCGATCGCGCTTCCGATCAACGCCGCCATTTCGCATTATGAATCGAGCGCACTGCCGTGGGAGCGGGCAGCGTTCATCCGCGCAAGGGCCGCCGCTGGCGACATCGCACTTGGTCAGCGCTTCCTCGATGCGATCCAGCCGTTTGTCTGGCGGCGTTCGCTCGATTTCGGGGTGATCGAGGAAGTGCGGCAAATCTCGGCGCGAATCCGCGACCATTTCGCGCAAGGCGCAAATATCGGCACCGGATACGACCTCAAGCGCGGGCGTGGCGGGATCCGCGAGGTCGAATTCTTCGTCCAGATCCAGCAGATGATCCATGGCGGCCGCGATGCATCGGTACGGAATTCCGCGACCCTGGACGCAATCCATTCCCTGCTTGCGGCGGGAAGGCTGGAAGAAAGCAATGCTCAAGAGCTGGCGGATGCGTATCGGCTTCTGCGTACAATCGAGCATCGCGTTCAGATGGTGGACGATGCGCAGACGCACCTGATCCCGCCCGACCCGGCCTTGCTCGACAATGTCGCGCAGCTGCACGGACTGGAAAACGGTCAAGCGTTGCTCGAGCAGCTTGAGCCCCACGTGGAGCGGACCGGGGAGATTTTCGACAGCCTGGCGCCCGAAAGCAGCAGCCGTTTGTCGAACGACCCCGGCATCCTGGTTGAGGAATTGAAGTCGGTCGGTTTCGCAGAACCGGAAACGGCGGTTCGCCATATTGCCGACTGGCGGTCGGGCAAGGCGCGCGCATTGCGTTCGCCCGCCGCGCAACACGCATTCGAGGCGATGTTGCCGGGACTCCTCCGTGCCATTGCCGCGGGCGCCGATCCCAATCGAGCCCTCAATCGCCTCAGCGACATCGTCGAGCGCTTGTCCAGCGGGCTGAACTTCTTTCGGTTGCTGGAGGCGCGGCCCGCCCTGGCTCGGCTGCTCGCGAAAATCCTGGCCCACGCTCCGACCCTGGCCGATCAGCTCGCGCGGCGACCCGAACTCTTCGAAGGCCTGTTCGACGCGTCCTGCTTTGCCATGCCTCCACCGGCCGGCGAGTTCGCGGAGCTGTTGACCCGCGCAATGTCGGGCCATCCTTACGACGTCGGCCTCGACCGGGTCCGTCGGCTGGTCAACGAGCGGCGTTTCGCGCTCGGAGTCCAGCTGATCGACCGGCACCGCGATCCGCTCGATGTGACCGAAGGCTACGCGCGCGTTGCCGAGGGAACCGTGGTCGCTCTCGGGCAGGCTTCGGAAAGGGAGTTTGAGATCCCACACGGCCGATTCCCCGGAAGCGAGCTGGTCGTGCTTGGGCTCGGGCGCCTTGGCGGACATTCGCTGACCCATGCTTCCGACCTAGATCTCATCTATCTTCATTCGGCCGATCAGGGCGGGATTTCCGTCGGTGCGAAGCCTTTGGGCCCCAATGACTATTTCAACCGGCTTGCCAGCCGTGTCACCGCCGCTCTCAGCGTCCCGACCGCGGCCGGCCCGCTCTATGACGTGGACATTCGGCTGCGGCCGGGCGGATCGACGGGGATGCGGGTCATTTCGCTGGAGGCTTTCGAAAAGTACCAGCGGGATGAGGCCTGGACCTGGGAGCATATGGCGCTTTGCCGCGCTCGCCCCGTTTACGGTTCTGCCGAAGTTCGCAAGCAGGTCTCCGACATGATCAACGGCATCCTCCGAATGCCGCGCGATTCTTCGAAGGTCGTGGCGGATGCCGTGAAGATGCGAACCGACATGGAGCGTCACAAGCCGCCGAAAAGCGCGCTCGACGTCAAGCTCGGACCGGGAGGCCTGGTCGACCTCGAATTTTCCGTGCACGTCCTGCAGCTGACCAGGCACGTGGGTCTGAACTCGCGGCTCGAAGTCGCGCTGGCGGAACTGGAAGCGGAATCTTTGGTACCGGCAAATATTGTTGATGCGCTAAAGTTGCTCTCGCGCATGCTAGTGATGATGCGGCTGGTTGCACCGGGCGAGATCAAGCCGACCGCGGAGACTTGGCAGCTGGTGGCCGAGACGTGCGGCGCGTCGAGCTGGGATGAGCTGCTTGCAGAGCATGACGCTGCCCGGCAGAGCATTGCCGCATTGTGGAACAGCATCAAGCAAGAGGCATAGGCGATGAATGAAGGCGACAGGGCACCCTCGATGACACTCACCGCGAGCGACGGCAGCGGGGTGGACCTCGCTTCTCCGGGCCAGCCGCTCGTTCTCTATTTTTATCCCAAGGACGATACGTCGGGCTGTACGCTCGAGGCCCAGAATTTCACCGCGCTGGCCGGTGACTATGCGAAGGCCGGGGTGAAGGTGATCGGCGTGTCACGCGACCCGATGAAGAAACATGAAAAGTTCATCGCCAAGTACGACCTCGCCGTACCCCTGGTCTCCGACGAGGACGGCCGCATTTCCGACGCGTTCGGGACCTGGGTCGAAAAGTCGATGTACGGTCGCAAATATATGGGAATGGAGCGCGCGACCTATCTGATCGGCGACGATGGCACGATCCTTAAGGTTTGGCGCAAGGTGAAAGTGCCCAAGCACGCCGAAGAGGTGCTGAAGGCTGCCAAAGGTTTGGCCTCTGCCTGACGTCCGTGCGTGAGCATTATGCAAGTTGCGTTGCCACGAGGCATCTGAGCTATTAATCTTTCGCTGCCGGATCGAATGCAGGGAGGCGTACATGGACGTCGCTCCGGCCAACACTATAGCCTCGCTGACCTCGACTGGTCCGGAACAGCTCCCAGCGCTGATCTGGAGCGTTGCAATTATCGTAATCGCAGGGGTGATCGGGGGATTTGCTGCCCTCTTGTCGCGAGACCCGGCGACGGACCCGGATGCGGGCTTCAGCCCCTTTTTGCGATACCTGATGTTGGGACTTGTTGCCTCGGCCTGTGTGCCACTGTTCCTGAGCCTGGTCCGCAGTGGAATCATGACGTCCATTTTATCGAACGATCACAACGATCGTCTCCAATCCTATCTCATTTTTGCTGGCCTGTGCTTATTGGCCGCTTTTCTGGGCCGGCGGTTCATTGATGATCTTTCGCAGCGTGTCCTGCAGAAGGTAGACCGCGTTGAAGAGAAGGTGAATGCGAACGCGGCGGACACGAAGAATCTCAAGGACAAGGTCAAGGAGGTCGCCGGGGAAGTCGAGGACGTGGACGCTGGAGCCACGCCGGCGCCTGAGCCAGAGGCCAATGAGGAGCTACCTCAGAACGAACCGGCAGCTGTGCCACTCACTCCTGAGGAGCGCAGTGTGCTGCAGGCGCTGTCGCGCAAGAATTACCGAACGCGAACTGGAGCGTCCGACGACAGCGGCATACCAATCAACCGCATCTCCGAACTCCTTGAGGATCTCGCCGCGAGAAAGCTCGCACTGGAGACCAAGTCCCCTCGAACTGGCGGACTACGATGGGCTATAAGCAAGCGTGGCCAAGCTGCCCTCACGGTCGGAAAAGGGTGATCCGTTAGCCGGCGAGCGCCTTCATGATCATCTCCCAGTGCAGGACGTCGTCGTACATCGACCTTACTGGCGTCCGCTCGTCGAGGCCGTGGGCGCGCTCATCGTCCGGCGAAATGCCCCAGCTGCCATCCACGTCGTAAACGGGGATTCCCTGCGCGCGGAAGAAGCTGCCGTCCGAAGCTCCCGTCGACATCACGGGAAACACGTGCATGTCCGGCCCGTGGAACCTGAGTGATGCAGCCTTCACCGCGTTGATGACGTCCGGTCGCGGCGGCGAAGCCGGCGTCGGCACGCCAATATATTCCGGGTCCGGCGTGATCTCTACGTTCGGACCGACCACCGACTGCAGCTCAGCCTGCACATCCTTTGGTTGCACGCCGGGAAAGATGCGGCAGTTCACCGTCGCCTGCGCCATCTGCGGAAGCGCATTATCTGCATGGCCGCCCTTCAGCATCGTCGCGACGCATCGGGTGCGGGTCAGACCGACTTCGAGCGGATTGGCCTCGATTGCATCCGCGGCTGCGCCATCCTTGGGATTGGCGAGCCACGCGCGGATCGACTGGCCGAGCGGGCTATTGCCCTCCTGCCGGGCACGCTCTTCATAATAACCTCGGGTGATCTCGTTCTGCATCGGCTGGAAGCGGTGCGTGCGCAATTTCTCCAGCGCGTCCGCAAGATCGTAGATTGCATTGTCCGGGCGCGGCCGCGAGCTGTGTCCACCACGGTTGCGCGTCGTGAAGAAATACGTCTGGAACGTCTTCTCGGCCATGGAAATGCCAAAGCCGAGGGGCTTGAAGTTGCGATCGTAGGATGCTCCGCCGCCATCGGCGTTGAGCCCGAATTCCGCGTCGGTAAGGTTGCGCCATTTCGTCGAGCCGAGCGTCGCTCCGACTCCGCGGGTCTCTTCGTCGCCGCTGTAAAAGAAGATGATGTCCCGGTTCGGCTTGAAGCCTTGCGACATCA
>Ga0163163_10001315_pt1 | contig 20971 bp, 34 predicted proteins | sample S65metaG_FD_119766 | JGI IMG/M metagenome (GOLD analysis project Ga0163163, IMG submission 119766) | Switchgrass rhizosphere microbial communities from Kellogg Biological Station, Michigan, USA - S6-5 metaG | ecosystem: Host-associated > Plants > Roots > Rhizosphere > Soil | place: USA...
GGGGCTAGATCCCATTAAACATTCATTGCTATTTGAAAGGTTTTTGGATCCTGAACGTCCTGACTGGCCTGATGCAGATATTGATGTTATGGATTCTCGTAGAATTGAGTTAAAAAACTATCTTGCTGAAAAATACGGCCATGTTGCCAGTATTACAACAATCAGCAGCTATAAGGGTAAAAGAGCACTCAAAGATGCAGCAAGAGCGATAGGTGTTGAATTCAAAGAAGTCAACAAGGCGATGAAAATCCTTGATGGCATTGACGAAATAACTGGACATGATGTTATTGCTGAATTCAAGAATAACAAAAAGACTATGGAGTTTAATAAAAAGTATCCAGATGTTGTGAAAATTGCTGAAAGGCTTCATGGTCGGGTTAATGGGTATGGAATGCATGCTGCTGGAGTAGTAGTGTCAAACCAGCCAATTTCTAATTATGCGCCCATTGAGACGAGAAAACCAGCGGGTACCGACGATAGAATTGAGGTTGTGGCACTTGATATGCGTGAGTGTGAAAACTTGGGACTGATCAAAATTGATCTTCTTGGTCTTAAGGCACTCACAGTTATTGATGACGCTGTTAAGTTAATTAAAGAGAATCGTGGAATTTTAGTGGACACAAACAGTATTCCTCTGGATGATTCTAAGACTCTGAATATGCTCAATGAAGGAAGAACGTTGGGCGTTTTCCAGTGTGAAGCCGCGCCATATACTACCTTGATCACAAAAATGGGCATCCACAATTTTAATGACCTTGTTGTTTCGAATGCTCTGGTAAGACCAGGTGCCTGGAATGCTATTGGTGAAGACTACTTAGCATTTCGTGCGGGGAAGAGGAAGGCCAAATCTATTCATGAAGATGTAGAATCGTATATGGCTGAAACCTTCTACCAGCCTATTTATCAAGAACAAATGATGCGTCTTTCTGTTGACTTGGCTGGGTTTACTGTTGGCGAATCTAATAAGTTGAGAAAGGGAATTGGAAAAAAGATTCCAGAAATTGTAGCCTCATTCAGAGAGAAGTTTATAGAAGGGGCATCAAAAAAGATTTCCAAACCTCTTGCTGAACACTTGTGGCGATCATTTGAAGAAGCTGGCTCATACGCTTTCAATAAGTCACATGCCGTAGCCTATTCTGTACTTTCAGTGCAAACTGCTTGGCTTAAGGCGCACTATCCATTAGAATTTATGTGTGCTGTGCTTCGCAATGAAAAAAGCACAGAAACCATTACAGATTATTTGCTTGAATGCAAGAATATGGGAATCACAATTAAGTTGCCACACATCAATAAAAGTGGTATCACCTTTAGTATTGAAGAAGGAGCCATCAGAATTGGCCTGGCGGGAATAAAATATATTTCTGATAAACTGGCAGAAAGGATTATTGCCAACCGACCCTATTCTTCCTATAAGGAATTCAAGGATTTTGTAATACAAAAAGGCAGTGGGCTAAATACAAGAGTTCTGATGGCACTTAATCAATTTGGTGGAGCGTCATTTCCAGATAATCCCACCCCAGAAGACTATAAAGACAAACTCTATGAATTTGTTGGCATCCCCGCATTTGATAATAAGCTGATCACAAGTAAGATGAAAGATCAGATGCGACCACTGGAACTGTTTTCCGAAGACGAGACATTCATTTCTATGGCCATGGTTAAGGCAGTAAAAAGGAAAGACCATTGGTGTAGAATAGATATTATCGATAGTTCAGGGACAGCCGGAATTTTTGTTGATCCAAACTGCGATATTGTTAAGGGGCAAATGTATGTATTTGTCATTGGTAATAATCGTGTTATCAAATACATTCCTTTACAAGGCGATTTGGACGCATCAGAAGATATAATTTTTGATTACTTACGTAGACCAACGCTCACCGAAATACCACCAGGGCAATATAAGATTCTCGCTGCTGAAAAAAGCACTACAAAGGCAGGCAAGAATATGGCGAACATGGTAATCAGTGATTCCGAAAAGAACCTTTTAACAATTGCAATATGGGATTCTGTCTTTGATAAGGCAAGAATTTTAGGAAGGCTAGGAGCGATTAGAGCAATCGATATCGCTCTAAGTAAACGTGGTTCGTATTACATGAAGGATATTTCGTGAATAAAAATGATTTGACCAAAATGGTCCTCATTGCCTTGATAAATGAAATGGGTGGAATTATCAAGCTAGATGCTAGGAAAATGCTGGATGATTTGAAGGCAGGCATTTTTACTGATCTTGCCATTAAAATAGAAGGAGACGAATTGATTGCAGAGGTTTTTACATTAGATGAAAATTAAATTATTAAGTGAAAAGGCTATTCTTCCTACACGTGGAACACCATGGTCTGCTGGATTAGATTTATATGCCCTGGAATATGTTAAAATCCCATGGGGTGAATGGCAGTTGATTGGTACCGGAGTCGCGGTTGAAATGGCTGATGGTTGGGTTGGTATGGTGTGTCCACGTTCTGGATTGGCATATAAATATGGGCTTACTGTTCTCAATGCTCCAGGAATAATTGATTCAGATTATCGGGGAGAAATCAAGGTAAATCTAATTAACAACAATATGGAGCATGAGTGGATTGCCATAGAGCCGGGAGACAAAATTGCTCAACTGGTCATTACCAATGCTGTCTTTCCAAAACTAGAAGTAGTTGATACACTGAATGATACGGTTCGTGGGATTAATGGGCATGGCTCAACAGGGAGATAGATGACAGATATTAATGAGATTAGAGGAAAGTTACACAAAACCACGCAAAAACGCATTAAGCTTGCTTCTGAAATTATTATTGAAAAGCTTCCTTTGGCTTCGTTGGGATTGACTAATGACTTAGGCGGCGGGTTTGCCAGGGGCAGGATATATACCGTTTGGGGTAGTAAATCAGCAAGTAAGACAAGCCTTTTGGTGCAATCTGCGGGGCTTCTTCAAAAAGAAGGTCATACCGTAGCCTTTGTAGATGCAGAAGGTACTTATGAACAAGAATGGGGAGAAAGGCTGGGGTTAGACAATGCCAACACTCTTTATTCAGATGCTAAATCAATTGATGCTATGACTTCGGATGTTTGCGATTTAGCCAATGCTGGTGCTGATTTTATCGTAATTGATTCAATTGGTGGATTACTCCCGTCAAGTTATTACGAAAAAAATGACGAGCTAAAAGAAGGGCTAGAAGGAACCAGACAAATTGGTACCTTGTCCAAGGAACTTTCTAATTCACTTATGAAGATCAATTCTGTTAATGATAGATCTGTTATAGTTTTTATTAGTCAAGCCAGGAATAAGATTACAACCTATGGTGCTATGTCACAAGCACAAGGTGGTAATGCCCTGATGTATTTCAGTTCTAGCGTGATTAGGCTATTTTCTTCTGCTTCTGATAAAGAACAAATCAAGGGAGAAAAGGTATTTGGTGATAAGATCCTGGAGGTTCCAATTGGAAGACCCGTATCTTATACTATTGAATATTCTAAAACTTCACCTCCTGGATTAACAGGAAAATATGATTTCTACTACGAAGGTGAAGGTGTCGGGATTGATCTAATAGGAGAAGTGGTAGATCTTGCTGTTAAATCAGGAATTATTCATCAGGGTGGTGCATGGTTCACTTATGGTGATCAAAAAATCCAGGGAAGACCAAACGTAGTAAAATGGTTGAAGCAAGATAGTGAATCCTGTGAACAAATGATTAGAGAAATCAATAATGTCTAATCTAGATGACCTTTTTGCGGGGGATGGAAAGAATGACGTTCCCGAAGGTATTTTGATAGACTTATCTATTTCTTGCCCAACTTGTGGTAACGATCCTATAGAAGTCTATTACAATAAGGAAAAGAAAAGGGTGATTATGCAATGTGCTGAAGGAGAAGGCAATTGTCATAGTTCCTCTATTGAGATGGATTTGAGCTTTATATATGGCTGATAAAAAAACAGAGCTTGCCGAAATTAAACATTTCGGCGGTTCGCCCCAAAAGAATTCTGGTCGTGGCAAGCATAATAAGGGTGACGCCATTATTGGTCCATTTACTGCTGATGTGAAAGAATATGCCAAGTCATACTCTGTTTCAAGAGAAAATTGGGCAAAGATATGTACAGATGCGGCAAAGAATGGAAATGAGCCTTGTCTTAATATTGTATTGGGAGAAGGTCAAGCAGTTACTAGGTTATGGGTGTTAGGAGAAAGTATGTTTTTAGAGATGCTTTCCGCCTGGGAGGAAAATATGGCGGATGAAGACAAGAGTATACTAGAATATATTTCCGAAGTAGACGAAATACTTGAAGCATCACAGTTTGTAGGCAACGAACAGGTTGACCATGCTTTAGGAACAATTGTTAAGATTATGCATAAGCCTGACATCCCTCCTCAATCAGCAGCAAAATTAATTGTCCAGCTACAAGCTGTCGCCTCTATGTGTGCCGTTCAAGCTAGCGTGCATAAAAATTTGAGGCATGCGAAGGCAGGGTCTAGAGACTACCAGCTTAAGAACTTATATTACAGTCTAGAGGCAGCAATTTCGGATCTTGTTGCCGCTTTGAAGTACCTTTGTCGTTAGCTGGTATAATGAATTATGACAAAAAATAATCAATTTGTTTCATTGTTTATGAACAAAAAGGCAAAAGATGCCGGGTTTGATACAAGTAAACTAACAAAAATTCTAGACGCAACTTATGCCAAAGAATATAATACTGAAGAGACAAAGACAAAAACAGGATTCGCCCCAAGTACATTGTTTTATGGTGAAGGCGATTGCCCCAGAAGATGGTTCTTGGCCTTTTCTGGGGCACCTTTCAATAAGGTGGTAGACGCTTATTCGGCAGACAATATGCGATCTGGAACAGATGCACATAGACGTATTCAAGACAATTTGCTACAAAGTGATCTTGACATTATAGTTGAAGAAGAATTAGAAAATGAAGATCCACCCATACATTGTTTTGTTGATGTGGTAGTGCGTAATTTTGAAGGCCAAGAAGAAATTCCAATAGAAATAAAAACAACAAGGTCAGAAGCATTTGCACATCTTGTAGTCAAAAATGAAGGACGAGATTATCAAGTCGCTCAACTTTTGCTATATATGTATTTGAAGAATACACCTTGGGGTGCTCTTTTATATGAAAATAAAAATGACCATAAGAAATTACTGATTCCTGTAGAAATGACCCCAGAAAGAAAAGCAAAGATAGAGCGAGTTTTTGAATGGATGCGAATTGTATATAAAAATTGGCAAGACGGAACTCTTCCAGAACGGCCGTATAGAAAGAATTCAAAAATTTGCAGTGGGTGCCAATTAAAAGAATGGTGTTTTGAACAAGATGCTGGGGTAATTGAGCTTCCAACGTTGAGCAAGTATACTAAGGAAGATGCAACCAACTAAATTATATGACACAAAAGAATGTGCTAATTCCCAATGCAACAAGGAATTTCAAGCTACCAGACCTAATATGATTTATTGCAGTCAGGATTGTGGTCGTAAAGTGGCTAATGCGAAATTATTAGAAAAATATCATTCTAACCAACAAAAGAAAAATGAAGTTAGAAGATGTGAGTGTGGCACTGTTTTGTCAAAATATAATGATGATGATCAGTGCCATGCTTGTTTGTTACGTCAGGAACATATGAAAAGAAAAGCCATCTTGGCAAGACTTGGCATCAAATATGAAGACGAAGAATTTGACTAATGTTATAATTACATTATGTTAGGTAAGAAAAGAGTTTTGGGAATTGATCATTCAACTAAAACGTTGGCCTTTTCATTATGTTCTGATGGAAAGATAGAGTATTGGGAAGAAATAGCGCTGAATGGCGATTCAGTGTATGAGCGTCTTGGTGATCTTTATCTAAAACTGGAAAACAGATTTGAAAACGAAAATATTGATGTCTTGGTAATTGAAAAAACGGCTAGAGTCAATAGCAATGATGCAGTTATCAAATTAGGGTTTATTGCGGGTGCGATTATCAGTTACTTTGCAGCAAAGGGAACAAAAATATTTGAGACCCCCGCCTTGTCCTGGCAATCTGCTACAGCCAAGCCAACCCTGAACAAACAAGATAAGCTTGCTTTGCGAACTAAAAACCCGGGGAGATTAAGAAGCTGGTATAAAAACGAAGAACGTAAAATACGAAAGCAACGCATAATAGACTGGGTTAGCCAAGAATTGGGAATTGTTGCCCCATCTGACGCGGCTGATTCAATATGCATTTCCTATTTTGGTGATAAGGTATTGACATGAGATGGCAAAAAATAGATGATCTAGCCTATATGAGCTATGATGGAAATGCTGACATAACATATGTTACTGATGGTGGATATTGGCTACTTGAAACCGATCTATTGAGTGATGAATTCTTCTCTTTGCACGAAGCACAAAACGCCTATGATCGGTATTTAGAAACGGGTAGTCTTTATTGAAACTACAAGATAGTTACGCTTGGCTAAGGCTAAAATTTATACTACAGAATAAATCAATTGCAGAAATAGCTAAAGAAGCGAAATGTTCAGAGGCAACAATTAGAAGACGATTAAAGGATGCAAGATTAATAAAATGACAATTTCAATAGACCTGGGGAGTGGTGGCAACCCCCGCAATAATTTTAATGCAGATGAAGTAATAGGTGTAGATACCTTTGATCAGGAAGAACCAAAGATTATTAGGCATGATCTAGAATCAGGAATCTTGCCTTTTGAAGATAATTATGCTGATTACATCCTGGCATTTGATTGCTTGGAGCATATTGGTAGAACAGGATATCGGATTAAGGGTTCTAGTTTTAAAACATTAGAAATTGAAAGGTATAACCCATTTGTGGATATGATGTCTAGTATTTGGCGGGTATTAAAACCAGGTGGTATTCTCTATGCCATGACACCAGTGGTTCCACATTTTAATGAAGTTTTTAGGGACCCAACACACGTAAATGTTTTTACCCCAGATATGATTAATTATTTTTGCAGCAATGTTCCAGGAAGTATGCATGGTCTTACCAAACATTATGGGTTTACTGGTGATTTCAAAAAGGCACAAGAACAACGGTTTGAAGGTGCTCATGTTCATTGGTATTTGGAAGCTGTAAAATGAGGGTAGGGATTGGTGTTCCTGTACTTAATAACTTTAAAGGATTTGCCGAATTAATGGCTTCCTTGAGTGGTTCTGAATTCACACTTTACGTAGAATCTAATTGGATCAAAAACATTGGCGTGTCGAAGTCCTGGAATTCCTTTCTGCTTAAAGGAATGGATGATGAGCTAGATCTACTTATCATTTGCAATGATGATGTTGTATTTAACAATGATACATTTTTTGAATTAACTCGTGGTTGGGCAATAAAACCAGCAGACACAATTTTGGTATCTGCTACAACTGGACAAAGAGAATGGAAATTTGGCGAGGCCCCAGACTATTCATGTTTTGCATTTAATCCAGAAGAAATGCACGAAACAGTTGGACTGTTTGATGAAAACTTTACCCCTGCTTACTTTGAGGACAATGACAGTCATTATAGAATTAATCTAGCAAATAAAAAGGCTATGTATTGGGGTTATGCACAAATTAAACATAAGGGCTCACAGACACAAAATGCAATCCCAGATAAACCAATAGTTACCAGTGAAATGTTTGAAAACAACCGGAGTTACTATAAAGAGAAATGGGGAGGCCAGCCAGGAACCGAAACCTGGACAACCCCATTCAATGACAAATCCAAAACTCTGAAGGATTGGTAATGATAGTTGATGGATTTATTTTCTTCAATGAATTGGACATTCTTAAAATAAGATTGGAAGAACTTTATCCAGTTGTGGACAGGTTTGTTCTTGTTGAATCAGACCAAACCTTTCGTGGCAATACAAAGCCTTATATTTTTGAAGAAAATAAGAAAAGGTTTCAGCCATATTTGGATAAGGTAATGCATATCATGTTGACTGATAGTAATATGTATTCGTCTGATCCAACCCGTTCTCCCTGGGAAAGGGAAAAATGGCAGAGAAATCAAATTTCTTTGGGTCTTCAAGATCTTGGTGATAATGATATTGTTATCATTTCCGATGTTGATGAAATTCCCAAGAGAGAAATTATTCCAAGTATTTCTCCACAAATATCAGTTACTCTTAGTATGAGAATGTACTACTATGGATTAAATATATATGATGAAAATGGCTGGGGTGGAGCAAAGGCTGTTCGTAATAAATATTTAAAGGATGCTGAGTCCCTAAGACATTCAAGTCCATTAGAAACAATCTCTGATGCAGGATGGCACTTTTCTTATTTGGGAGACATGAATCACATCAAAAATAAAATACAATCTTTTGCACACTGGGAGTTAGATACTCCAGATATTGTTAATCTAGAAAAAATGGCGCTGAGAATGGCCAATGCAGAAGACATATGGGGACATGGCAATAAATATCAGCGGGTAGAAGTAGACAGTTCGTATCCTCATGAAATATTGGATAATCTCAGCTATTATTCCAAGTATATTAGGTGATATAATTTTAATGACAGTTAGGGGTATTATGACTATTTATATTTATGGTTGTGAATTCTGCGATGAAGAAATTGAGAAAAATGTACCTATAGATGAAAGAGATAATCAGTTTTGTATTTGTGGCCAGCAATTATTGCGAAAGCTTAAATTTACAGGATCTGTTTATGCACCTACTTCTACAGATGGCGGAATGAAATGATAACTAGAACAACACCAGCAATTTATAAAAACCCGGCGAATCGTGAAAGATGGGCATTAGATCCCGATAAACATGTTAGTTATATATTTGATTTTAAGGGAATAGAAGTGAAGCCAGGAATGCAGTTCAAAATCAAAAATGAACGTACAACCTTTACCTTTATTTGTTTGGTGCATAACATAAAAATAGATACAACATGGATTGAATGCCAAACACCAGAAGGGTTTAGGGCAGTCCGACCAGAGAAAATAACCAAGCTTGTGGGAATTAAGAAAAGTTATAGGAGAAAATGACTAGTGAATTAGATGTCTTGCGAATGCAGGAGGAGCAAGAAAAAATAGTAAGCATGCACGCTCGTGGCATAACCCTGTCAAATATTCAAAAAGAGACAGGGCTGTCACGTAAACGTATTGAAGAACATTTGGCATCGTTCAGAGAATTTGCCCAAAATGACAAATTCATGATCGCTCGATCACGTGAAGTAGTGCTTACTACAGACCAACATTATTCTGATATCATCGCTAAGTATTACGATGCTATTCAAGAAGCAGATTTAAATGGTGACTATAAGGCTAAAATGACGGGGCTGTCAGCTGTAGCTAAAATAGAAGCTGACAGAACAGAGTTTTTACGTAAGGCGGGACTGATCGCAGAAAATGGTGTGGGGGACATTGTTGCCGACGTAGAAGAAAAGCAAGCAATTTTGGTGGGGATCTTACAGAAAATTGCAAAGAATCATCCTGAAATAGCACAAGAAATAGCATTTGAACTTTCGCAGGTTACCAATAATGTGGAGCCTATTGGCTAATGGTTGACTTTAGCGAATTCTTAAACATACTGGGTGACAATACTTTTGAAACCCGGCCAGTTGACCTTTCCACTTTCCTTTATGACAAGGAATATATGGCTTTACCTCCCTTAAGTAAAATTCAAGAACAAATTGTAGAACTGGGAAGCAATATTTATTTTGAGAAAACTTGGGTAGATCTTTACGGTGAAGAGGAAGGCCGAAGAATTGCTAAGAAAAATAAAAAAGAATTGTGGTTCGCTCTTGGAAAGGGGAGTGGGAAAGACCTTCTCTCAGAAATAATATGTTGTAGAATTGTGTATTTCCTATTGTGTTTGAGAGACCCTGCTGCTTACTATGGCAAACCAACGGATGATCCCATTGATATTGTTAACGTTGCTCGTGATGCTACACAAGCATCAGCTGTATTCTTTAAGGGTCTTAAAAACAGAATCAAGAACTGTAAATGGTTTGCTGGACAATATAAGGCATTAGCTCTGACTATTGAATTCAACAAAAACATTACCGTCCACAGTAAAAATTCAGAAAATGAGGCTACTGAAGGACTGAATATCCTTGTAGCTGTTCTTGACGAGCTTGATTCATTTGATGAAGGTGATACAACACAAAATGCTGATGCTATGTATAAGACACTTAGTGCTACTGTGTCATCACGATTTGATGAAATAGGAAAGGTACTTGTTCTGTCATTCCCTCGAAAAAAGGACGGGTACATGATGACCAAGTACAATGAAATTGTCCATGAAAAAATGGTCAGGAAATATTCACATACATTTAAACTCAACCCAGAACTACCAAGCGGTTCAGAAGGAAATGAGTTTACGGTTGAATGGGAAGAAGACGAAATCCTATCCTACAGATTTGCCAATGTATGGGCCATTCGACGTCCGACATGGAAGGTTAACCCAACCAAGACCATAGATTCATTTGTTATGGATTTCTATAGAGATATCAATGATGCTCTTGGCCGATTTGCAGCTTGCCCACAAGATACCGATGGTATACGTGACTGGTATAGAGACAAGGCAAAGATTGACGCTACCTTTACCGAACCAAATGGCATCGCAGAAGACGGAACTATTCGTATAAAGCCAGATCCAAATAAAGTTTATTTTATGCATGTTGACTTGGCGTTAGTACAAGACAATGCAGCCGTGGCTTTGGCACACGTTGAAGACTTCAAACGTTTTAAAATTGGTAATACTTTGCTTGATCCCGCACCACATGTCATTGTAGATTTAGTAAAATATTGGAAGCCATCAAGAGAACGTCCATTAGATTTTTCAGATATTAAAGAATTTATCATTTCATTACGTCGTGTAGGGTTTAATATTCAAAGGGTTACATTTGACCGTTGGAATAGCGCACAAATAATCAGACAACTTAATGAAGTAGGAATATTTGCGGAAAAACTTTCTTTGACAAGGGATCATTATAACGAATTCGCCTTGACCATGGGTGAAAATAGATTGGTTGGTCCTGATCTTGAGTTGCTCAAAAAAGAGCTGAGAACAATTATTATCAATGACAAAGGAAAGGTAGATCACCCTGGCAGAACGGGTAATGACCTTGCAGACGCGGTGTGTGGTGCTATTTTTAATGCTGCAAGCCTAACACCTCAAGTTGACAACGATATTGACGTAGTAACCTATGCTGATGTTAAGAGAGAAATTGCGAAAGAAAATCTTAAAAAACAACAAACAATATCTCCACCAAATAGAGAGATGCCAGATGACATTGCTGATTGGCTTGAGGGGCTAAAGCTGATATAGTCCATAAGATGAACAAGACAGAAAGACAGCAAACTATAGCTGTTCTAAAAAAACGGGATGGTTGGAAGTGCTTCTTTCCTGGATGCACTAAGCCATTTACAGAAGAAGATCCACCTACTATAGATCACTGGATGCCTAGACATGCTGGTGGAACTGATCATATTGATAACTTCAGGCTAATGCATTTTGTTTGCAATAATATAAAGGGAAATACCGTTCCAAATCCTGATGGAACTTTGGATATTATCAAGCAAGCTAAACTACCAAAAGCACAACGACCAGAGTTGTGCACTTTGTGTATGTCAGGTAGACTGTTGCTTGAGGGTGAAATATGCCCAGATTGTGATTCTGGTCCACAACCAAGAGCATTCCCGACAGCCTATAAACGCAAACCCAAGAACTGTAGCCATAGTGGAAAAGAACACTGTTGGATGTGTCATCTTGGGTTTATAGAGAGAAAAGGCTATGTGGTTAGATATTAAGGGATAATTGGAGACATGTAGAGTGAATGATGACAATACTGAAGATTATTACGATCTTTATGTAGGAGCCTTGAAGCTGGATAAGGATTTCAGCACGATTGAATTGCCAACGGAACCACTTCCAGGAGAAGATCCAGAAGACGCAATGATACGGTGGTTAATCGAAGAAGGAATTTTTATTCCTGTCGGTGATTCATTTAAGGTGAATGAAGAGAAAGCAGAAGCTTTTGATCCTAATTTAGCTAAAGTTTTGCGAGCCATGATTCAGGCAGAAGTAGAAACTCAGATGAGAGAGCTTGAACAACAAGGATTGATATTTTCATCTGTAAATAAAGACGGAGAAATGATTTATGGGCTCACTGATGCAGGAGAACAATATGCAACAGAAATCCGATCTTTCTTTTCAGAATAAACCAAAAGTGACTAAGCTTCATTGGAATATAGTTGACCCGCCATGGAATTTCTACTCAATAGTTTACGAAATAAATAACTACTCAGAGCACATGGTATATATTCCCTTGGCAGTGGTAGAGGAAGAGTTAAAAACTAAAACCATTGTTGAAATAATCTTAGAAAAATTAAATGCTGAGCTTGATTGTGATCCAGTTCACATTGACAGAATAACAGAAGAGATGAAGAATGAAACCCGAAAACGCGCGAAAGCTGCTACAAGAAGCCGTAGCAAAAGTTAATTGGATTAATTTTGCAAGAACCCTGGAAAGTCTTACAGAGCATGATTGGGGCAAATACAATAATAACTTTTGGCGCCCCGATTTTAATCAAGTTTTGTTTGACAAGGATTGGTTGGCTGACAACGCAGGGAAGATCAAGGAAGCTCTTGACATACTCTATGAAAGTAGGAATGATGGCAAAACTAAAAGCGACACTTCTGGTTGAATTAGAATATGATGCACCACTGCAAGATTATGACGTGAAAACGCCTGAAGAGGCAGCACAGTTAGATGAAAGTATTTGGAAAGAAGATCCTGTTGCTTTGATTCAGTGGGTTTTGGATGAAATTGGTATTTATAAAAATACTTCTAAGGCTTCTCTTGACATTAAGGTTGTTCCTCAATGAAATTATTTCATTGTAAAAATTGCGGGGATGTCCGCAGTCTACGTATAGATAAAATAGTATTCTGTACATGTGAAAAAACCTGTGGCAAATATGATGAAGATGGATTAAATGCCTGGGTTGCTGGTCCTTGTCATATATTGGGAATAGCAAATTATTCAAAATCTCATGCTGATCTTATGAATGTTACAGCACCTCCTCAAGAGGGAGAAAATGGATTTAAATTTGATGCCTTCGTTATTCCTGAAGCAGCACCAACTATTCGTAGAAGCACCTGGAAGCATGAAGTTGCTCTATCTCTTAAATTCGAATAAAATAATAATATGAATGGAGTTCATTTGAAGAAATTATTAGCGGGGCTTGCGGGAATTATTACCATTATAGCTCTGTCAATTGTTCCGGCTAGTGCTCAAGTAGCGTCAAATCCTCTTTGCACTGATGTTTCAGATCTTGCTATTATAGGTGCATCTGATGATACCGGATATGCTACTACTGGCTATAACAATAACGATCCTGTTCAAGGTTTTCAACGTACCTTATATGGTTGGGCAACAGGATTTGCCGATGACGCACATGCTTCATGGGGCAGCACAACACACAATTATGCTAGAAATGGTGCGCAAGTATCTGATTATTTACCTGGTGGAAGATTTCCACTCACTACAGGTGCAGTAGCAGATATGAATACTTACCATCCTGATTTAGTAATGCTAGATCTTGGTGGGAATGAATATTATAATCAAATTAATCCTGCGGTCTTTGCAAATAATATGGCAACATTAGTTGATAATATTCGGGCGGGGTCTCCCAACACAGTGATCCTACTTTCTATTTATGCAGAGCTACAGTATCCGGGAAAACCAACTTGGGACTGGAATACTTATGCAGGCATTATTTATAATACAGCCGTAACAAAGGGTCTACCGCTTATTGACATGCGCCAGGTTATCCCGTATGCTGGCAGCACAACACCAACAAGTCCAGATGTATGGAATGCAGACAAAATTCATTTGAATGATGCTGGAAATCGTGCGGAAAAGGCTTTTTGGTGGGGATGGTTTGCGTCAATTAAATCAGTTGGATGCTAAAAGTGCTTGACAAGTCTAGCGAACCTCGCTAAGGTAGTTCAAACAGGTAAGACGCTCCATTAAGACAGTGGTCTAGTCTACTAGCTTCTCACGCTAGAAACATCGGTTCAAATCCGATATGGAGTACAAAGATTATATGGCCCTATAGCCAAGTCTGGAAAGGCGCCTGACTTTCATTCAGGAGATTCGTCGGTTCAAATCCGACTAGGGCTACGTTTTAATTGTCCTAGCCTAGATTCGCTCTAGAATAGGATGTCCGCAATTTTAAGCGCAAAGGAGATTGATCTAGCTCTAGCGGCAAAAAATCATCCGTGCTACGAATCATAAGTAACCGGTTATCTTATGGCTAGCACGTTATATGTCCCTAGTTTAATTGGTAAAATGCAGCTCTCCAAAAGCTGAAGATTTCGGTTCGAATCCGAAGGGGCATGCTGGTTTCGCTCTTGGTAGATTCACAATCTCTAGAAAGCCAAGAGCGAAACTACTGTAATCTTAAATAAGGCTTTTTGGATCAATTCCTTTCTTTCTAAGATGTTTTCTAACAGCATTATCAGAACAGCCAAGTAATTTTGCGGTTTCAACAAAATTTGTATCTTTGATCATTAAAATAAGGGCTTCGGTATCTGGCCATTGCACAGTAAATCTATTACTATTACTGCACGTTCTGCATAATTTAGAAGTGGTGGTTTTAAGATTGTCACATTTTTGACATTTATTTTTGTAGTACACCTTACGAGGGCGAGGTTCTTTTTTAAGGCGATTCTTTCTGTCGTTTCGTTTTCCACAGAAGGTTTCGGTTTGTGTGTGGCAATTGGGACATAAAAACCGTAGGTTTTCAAGACGATTATCGTTATTAATTCCATTGATGTGATCAAGTTGAAGAACTAATGGTTTGTTATTCCAAACAGGAGGCTGTTTACATTCGTAGCATTCATTCCGTAACAGACCTTCTTTTAATAGTCTTCTTTTTAGATTAATGCGATTATATGTTGACCCAACTATCAAAACTTCTTCTAAAGATTTAGCTGTGTGGCCTGGTTGACGTTGGTAGGTTGGAAGCTCTAATCCCAACTCTTGACATCTTTCACGCAACTCTTTATAGTAGTTGACATGTGGAAGAAAGCCAAGCGCTATTAGAATTTGAGAAACTGATTCTGATTTATTAATGGCTTCAACCAAAATCGAACTATCCATGTTTGAAATTATGCTCATAATGAACATTATAACTTAACATTGGTTCGAATACAAATAATGGGGCGTATCCCCTCACTCTTATAAAGTGTAGAAAGGGTAGCCGGTACACGTGGGTTCAATCCCCACCGCCCCAACATGAAAATTCAAGGTAATGCACGTTCGCTAGGAGTGCTAGGAAGTTCAATTTACACAACCGAAGAATGGATGGTAGATGTAGATGATGATCTAGGTGATCCAGATTTCCCATATTTTACAGTAAGTATTACTGTAGGTCGGCGCTGGGGCGAGCATACTTCTATTGATTGGTCATTTGATAATATTGAGGAATATTCCGATGATGAAATTAGGGACACACTAGATTCTTTTGCAAACTTTGTTCAAGCTGTCAATGGTTCTTATAAGGATTATGTTGAGGCTGTACAAAGCGTTCTCAAGAAAAGAAATCAAGATAATCAAGACTCGTAAATTGCTTACTCTTGACACAAGTATCCTCCATTGTTAGAATAGTTCCCTACTATTGAGATAGGGGGGTAAAATGGCTGATCCAGAAATTGATGAAGAATACAGCGATCTACGTCATGGAAATTTAGACAGTCCCGCAAAATAACGTCAGAAATCCCAGTGGGGACACAAGCATCTATTTATTATAGAGTTCCAACTTCTAATCTGGTAAGATATTTAATGCCAGATGAGGTATTTCAGAATAAACCGGACGTTATGGCGACGGGATGGTTGGTAGGACTTTGCGAATGGCCTGCAATGCGAGCACTACACGATTATATGCAAGAAGATGAATGCTCGCTGGGTATAGAAGTAAATATTAAGCACAAAAGAGGAATACTACCATTAAATACATTAGTGGCGACTGCAACCTGTGTCGATTCTCATGGAAGAAAAAGCACTTGGGAAGTTGTAGTAAAAAATAATGAATTAATAGTGGCAGAAGGAGTATGTAAATTCATCATAGTGCATAAAGAAACCTACAATAGATTGTTATATGATACTCAACAAAGCAATATTAAAGCGTTGTCAAAGAGCTAAATGGCACCAAGATATACAATTAAATTGTATTATTTGTGGCCAGAAGTTTCAAATATGTTCTCATTCATATGGTGAAACCCAAGCAGTGATCAACATCTACAAAGTACTTGCCATCACAACAAGGTGATGCTAGTATGGTTCTAACAGCGGGGCAGAAGTTGGTAAATTTCTCGGGAGCTGTGCGAAAGTCCTCGCTTAAAGGATAACGGGATTCTCCGGCAAGAGGAAAATAGAACGGTATAGGTAATAACCCGTATAAGTCCTATACACAGCTTGACTTGTAGTTTTGCCGAACTACGCTGCTTTTAGAATGGAGTGGAGTCAATAATCCGTTCACTTAATGGCCAGGGACAACTGTTGGCAGTTGTAGCATACTGTTAATATGCCACCCGTAGGTTCGATTCCTACCTGGTCAGCGCGGGGAGAATGAGGAATTAGGTACGTCTAGGATATGCTAGATTCTAGTGCGTCTCATGTAGCGAAAGCGGACCACCCTAATACAGTTCTTTGAAAATTAAATTCATGGGAATGACCGTAGGTTGAGGGAGCGAGCCTGTAAAGCTCTACTCTTAGAGTTCGAATCTCTACATTCCCACGCAATGCGATTAGAATTGACATCACACGCGCGGTGATCGAAGATATTCTAATCCTTGTGGCACACAACGAGAAATTGCTTAATTTAAGGTAGCTCTTAAATTATAGAACCTGTCCTCTCTTAAGCCGAGTTTAGATTGACAGGAGTGTGCAATATACTTTGCCAGGTTAATTCAGTGGAAGAATGCTTCGTTTACACCGAAGACGTGAGGAGTTCGATTCTCTTACCTGGTACAAAATCAAAAAGAACTCATAATCCTTTTTGATTCAGGAAACTGCAATTTCCGACAGATGAGAAATATGGTTTTGCAGAATTGTATTTTGAGTCTGAGCCCATGTAGTAGAATGGTTATAACACTTTCCTGATAAGAAAGAGAATAAGGTTCAATTCCTTACTTGGGTACAGGGTTGATAGAAGTGATAACTCTGATGACCTTTGCTAGACAACCCGGGATTTTGTCTACTCAGGTACTGATCTAAATATCTTCTCAACTAATCCATTAGTTGTAAAATAATACGGATAGGATTTGGTAGGTCCTCCAATCAGTGAATTGGTGCACAGTGAAGACTGAGCGAGCAAACTACCAGTAAAACGTGCTTATAACGAAAGGCCACAATCCGGGTTATAAGGGTCTTTGGAACAGTCGGTGGTATTTGTTCGCGAAAGACACAATGGCTTTCAAGTGTTCACGGATGCACGCAGAGTTGAAGCCTCTGAAGACGGGGATCGTTACCCTGGGAAGCCACGTTATCCAATGGCCTGATCAGCCCCGGATAGGCAGAGATAAGCCATTTAATGCAGGTGCAATTCCTGACCCTGGCAACATACCGGGGTGCTTAAGAGGTGAGCGTTAAATACAAAGGTCTAGTGAACTGGCGCGCGGGAAACTGCTAGATACCAAAGGGAGAGACAATGGAAGTATTTGTTCTGATGAAAGAATTTTCAGATGGGGAATCCTTTTACTATTACGAAGGCATTTTCTCTTCTGTTGACAATGTGAAAAAATATAAGCCGGGAAATTGGAAACAGTATTCCGATGGAATGTGGTATCTCAAAGTAAAGGAACAAATGGGTCAGCGATCTGTAATGGTTGAATATTCTATTGATGTAGTAAGAGTTGACGGAGAGTTGCAACATGAATCTGCCCTTTAAGGCAAAAACTACTACAGTTATATGGTATAAAGATTTACAAGATTTTCTCAAAGAAGAATATAAGGCTGAATTTGATATTCTTTTGCCGGGGGAATACAACAATGGATCTTACATAGATATAGATGCTGTTTGGCTACCAACAACAGCAGAATATACTAAACTTCGAGAAGAACTAGAAGAAGAATTTGAATCCGGGTTAATACAATGGCCAGATTGGGAATTAATTTTCGGGGACCTAGTTTATAGAGGAAGAATTCCACAAGGAAAATACCTCATTACTATTTGGTGGTAATAACAATTAAGGAGAATTAATGCCTAAAGATTTTAAGATTCAAGCTAAAAATCTAAAAGTTGAAATGATTATCAATGGTAAAGTTGTTGACAAGGTAGAAAAGAAGAACGGAAAAGTAATTGTGAGCTGGGATGGAATTTCAAAACCCAGTATTTACTATCCAGATGAATATGTGAAGTAGCGGTAACCTCACGTAGTGTACCGGAGCGCACAAATGATTGTCGATCATTTAGAGAGGGTTCAACTCCCTTCGTGAGGACTTAAAGGAGTTAATATGATAGGTAAATATCATTTTGATGGTGGATGGTATGAACCACAACCACAAAGTGTTAATGGCTTTCCTTGGTATATTAAAGCCATTTCATCTTATCCAGATCAAAAGATGATGATAATGCTATATAAAATCTACCTAGCCAATAATCTGAAAATAGGAACTCACATTCCTATAGAAATATTACATACTCATAAAAATATTAACCAATTTATTTTGGACAGAATAAATTATTGCATTGAAGATTCATATGAACAATTTAAAGATCTAGATATTTGGGAAGAACATCCAATTTCAGCACCATCATGGAGTAATACTCTAAAAATTATTAGACCAGAATTTAAACATTTATCAGGCAAAGCTTCTTATGTGAATGAAGCCTATGTTGGTGTAACGAAAAATTACTTTTCCCCTGAACCGGGAATAGGGGATACTGTGGAGACTATAATGTCTACCTTATTTCCTGTTTTGAATTCATATATTAGGTGTCCGGTAAAAGAATGTGAATTTAAGCATAGTAAAGCTTCACTAAAAAATGTTATTATTGGTTTGAATGATAGACATAAATGGACTAGAGAACAAATTGCTGATTGGTTAGAAAGTTTAGACTTAAATTTAGAGGTTAAAGGAACCAATGTATAATTTTGAAGGCGTAGAAATGTGTCCATGCGGATGTGGTTGGTCAACCCTAAATTGTGGTTGTGGTGGTGGGGGAAATAGCAAAGAACAATGCAAAGGATGCAAATGTCCAGGGAAGGAAAATAATGGCAAATAATATTGACGAAAAAGTAGCTGAGCTTCAACAAGAGCTGGGCGAAATTGAAATGGGTGTACTTACCGAAGGCTATACCTTGGCTGATGCTATTCGTGAAGGATCAACTGTTACTGAACAGGCTAATGGTTGGGGCAATGGATGTGAAACTGCTTGTGCGTTAACTTCAGGATGGCTTGCCATGAAGGCAAGAGGTCTGGTAGACTGAAATTCAGTCCCGAAAGGGACACTAGCCCTATCTGGTGGATCTAGACATGAGACTTCTAATCTTATAGGGAAGGTTCGATTCCTTCATGGGGTACTTGCTCTCTGTAACTCAGCGGAAGAGTATTTGTTTCCTAAACAAATTGTCGCAAGTTCGATTCTTGCCAGGGAGACCGGAGAAAAATTATGGCTTTCAATCCAAAACCATTGCGTAAAAGCTGGGCTTCAGAAAAACGTCTAGCCAGATATAATCGTTCGGTCGATAACATCAATAATGATTATTGGCAATTGCTAAGTTATGTAAAACCAGCACTAATTGCAAAATCTAAGTTACACAGGGGAAGGTTTCATTAATGCTAGGCATCTATAGTTTTTACTGGGATTGTGGTCGACAAGGCCATATCGAAGGTGCTTTCGTCGCTGATTCCAAAGATATTCGAATTCTTATGGGCAGAGAAATTAGCTTTGGTGACGTACTGGGCAAACATTCGGATGTTTTTGGATGGATTGAAGAAAAAGATATAGCGTTGGTTTCTGATAATCTTGCACATGTGGAGGTTTTTCAGGAGCTATTTGAAAATGGTATTGGATACAATCCCCTGGATTACTATTATGTCCCACAGTAAACATGTTTGTGTGCAATGCAGGTCTGTAAATAAGCCTTGTGCACATGAAAAGATTCTGCTAGGCTATCGTTGGCGCTCGCCGAAAAAGACCAATAACGTTGCTTGGAAACGTATTGAAAATGGGGAATGGCTTTGGGATAGAAATTATATTTCAAAGAAAGCAACAGCCTGGAAATACAAAGCGTTTTTGCGTTCACAGAAAATAAAACAAAAAGTTCGTAATAATAGACAAAAAGTTTTGGCTTCTAAAGAAGCTTGTGAACAAAAAATAGACCAGTTTCATTTTGAACAATTTGGTAGAATTACTCGTTCTCGACGCAAAAGGAATTCTAAAAATGGACGAAAAATTAATTAGAGTCCATATTTTGGCGGGAAAAGAGTATGGACAAGAACCTACCTGTGGTGCTAAGGTAGATTACAAGACCGAAGCTACAGCAACAAGGATCGCAGAAAAGCTTAGTTCCAAATTTGGAAAAGAAATGGAAGCTTATCCCTGCTACTGGTGCAATGGATGGCATATAGGCAGGAAACTTACCAAAGAAGAGCTACAGAACTTCCTTGACAAGCTAGATAGCAACTGCTAAAGTAAGAGAACAGGAACTTAGGCGAGTCGGATTAAAACGGTTATCACATATTTTGAATGTAAGTCACCCGTTTTAAATTACATACCCGCTGTAAAAACATTATGGTAAAATAAATAAGGGCCGGAGAATTTTGGTTATCAAACAATTTCCTTACTAGAAAATAGTCACATACCAATTTTCACAACATGCTCTTTTAAAACTTAAAATAAGGGTCGGATGTGATCGGTTATCATTGATGGTTCGAATCCACCTGCTAGCTAAAGACTAGTATAGCCCTAAAAGGTAGGGCGCTTGGCTCACGCAGCCAAATTTACCGATGGCAACAACATACTCTTATAA
>Ga0163163_10001317_pt1 | contig 20964 bp, 20 predicted proteins | sample S65metaG_FD_119766 | JGI IMG/M metagenome (GOLD analysis project Ga0163163, IMG submission 119766) | Switchgrass rhizosphere microbial communities from Kellogg Biological Station, Michigan, USA - S6-5 metaG | ecosystem: Host-associated > Plants > Roots > Rhizosphere > Soil | place: USA...
AATTGTGGCGTTGTGGTTAAAGGTTCCTCTGGGATAGTGAACCATGGACGACACCACATCATGGACGACGAGAAGCAAGCCGCCTCCCTCGGAGCGTGAAGTTCTAAACGTCTTGCATCAGGATCTTCACGCAGCTGCCGAGCTAGCCAGAACCCCGCCGCAGCGTTTGATGCGGTTACCAAAGAGGTCCCAGCCGCCCGACCTGATCCCGACGGAACGCAGCGCATCCGCAACGCTTCTCGAGAAGTGTCCATGGCCCGAGTCGAACTGATGAAAGCCCATAACCGGCTGGATAACTATGCTGAACCGCCGAATTGTGCCGGAGGATTTGAAGCAAGGCACAGGATCGTAGCGGCGCGCTCTGTTTAGTTGCTGCATAAACGCGTATGGCGTCGAGGTGCCTAATGGCTCGCGATGTCGCGGGTGCGAGGAAGTTGTGGAACGGGCATGGGAACGGCAAGGGAAACTACCGGAATAGCGGGTTTAGACGAAGTACTTGGCGGTGGTGTTCCGCCGAATCGACTTTATGTCGTCGAGGGTGACCCTGGCGCGGGGAAGACGACGCTAGCGCTCCAGTTTCTTCTGGAAGGTGTTCGCTTGGGACAGCGAGTCCTTTACGTGACTCTTTCAGAAACTCTAGAAGAGCTCCGCGACGTAGCGTCCTCGCACGGCTGGGCCCTAGACGGGATCGACCTTCTGGAGTTAGATTCTCTTTCCGAACGCCTTCAGGAAGAGGCAAACTATACGGTCTACCATCCGTCCGACGTGGAACTGGGCGAGACCATTCAGCGGATGCGTGACGAAGTTGAGCGGCTAAATCCTGAACGAGTGGCACTTGATTCGGTTTCGGAGCTAAAAATACTATCTCAAACCAGTGTGCGATATCGGCGTGAGATTCTTGGGCTCAAGCAATTTTTCTCCGGGAGAAAGTGCACGGTCCTCGTATTGGACGATCGCACTGCGCTCGAAGGTGAGCAGCAGCTTCAGAGCATTGCTCACGGAGTCCTTCGCATGGAGCGAGAAGGTCGCGAATACGGCAATACTCGCCGTCAGTTCCACATCATCAAGATGCGGGGAGTTCGTTTTCAGGACGGACGCCATGACTTTCTAATAAAGACTGGCGGTATTGAATTATTTCCTAGATTGTCAGCCAACGATGTTTTCGCCGAGCAAGCAGGAGTGGCCCTTAGCGGTAGCCAACCACTGGATGCCCTGTTGGGAGGTGGGCTTGACCGGGGTTCGAGTACACTCCTCCTTGGGCCGGCGGGTTGTGGAAAGACCACCCTGTGCTCTCAATATATGCTCGCGGCATTGGAGCGGGGCGAGTCGGTGGCATGCTACATGTTTGAGGAGAGCCGCGAGACCTTTCTCCACCGGTCGGCTGGATATGGCATGGATTTCAAAACTCACCTTGCATCGGGACTATTTGAGTTAGTGCAAGTGGACATCGGTGAATTGTCCCCGGGTGAATTTGCAAATCGCGTTCAGCGAATGGTCGAAGGGCGCAATGCTCGTTTCATCGTTATCGACAGTCTCAACGGCTATCTAAACGGAATGCCCAGCGAACGCTTTCTGTTGATCCACATGCACGAACTGCTCAGGTATCTAGGCGAAAAGGGCGTCGTCACAATTCTAACGATGGCTCAACACGGCATGTTGGGTCCCAACATGCAGACACCAGTCGATGTGAGCTTTCTTGCGGACACTGTTATCTTGCTGCGTTTCTTTGAAGCAGCGGGAGAAGTGCGCCAGGCGATTTCGGTCGTTAAGAAGCGCCGTGGAGCCCATGAGCGTGCGCTTCGAGAGATGAAAATCGGCGGCAGCGGTATTCGAATCGGGGAAGTCTTGCGAGATTTCGAAGGTGTGTTAACGGGTGTTCCGCGCTATCGCGGTAAAGACGACCGTTTGCTTAAGGGGCAAGCCGAGCCCTAGATGTTTCGCCGCAGTCCCCTTGAAATGCGTGCGCTCATTCTCGCTCCCGTGGGGCGAGATGCACGGCTACTCGCGGACACATTGGCTCCTGAATTCGACGTCGACATCTGTACGAACGGAGTAATTCTGATTGAAAAGCTAACGGAAGGCGCCGGCATGGCAATTGTGGCTGAAGAGGCGCTCTCGTCCGATTGCGCTGAGGCTCTGAGTAAATGGCTGGCGTCGCAACCTCCGTGGGCGGACCTGCCCATCGTCATACTCATGTCGGGAGGCAAGCCCACGCCTGCAACCATGAGGCGGGCACACGAGTTGGAAGCACTCGGAAACTTTACTTTTATGGAGCGGCCTGTGCGCCCCGAAACAGTGCACAGCGCCGTACGTTCAGCGTTGCGCGCTCGACTGCGGCAATATGAAGTGCGAAGCCGGCAGGAGGCACTTATTCGCGCAAATGCGGATCTAGAGCAGTTTGCATATTCAGCAAGTCACGATCTGAGGGAGCCAATCCGAAGTATTGCCATCTACACCGAACTCTTTGCGAAAAACTATGGGCACTTAATTGACGCGAAGGGTCAGGAATTCCTACATTTCATACAAAGCGGCGCCTACCGCATGGAGGGATTGCTCGCGGATCTGATGTCCTACGCTCATGCCTCCGGCATACCTGACGAAGTGCCAGAGCCAATCTCGGCTCGGGGACCGGTAGAAGCGGCGATCACGAACCTCTCAGCAGCGATTGGCGAGAGCGGAGCAAGAATAACCATTGGTGAGATGCCGATGGTCCGTATGCGCCAAAGTCACCTGGAACAGGTTTTTCAGAATCTAATCGGCAACGCCATTAAGTACCGGAAAGAAGGGGCGGCGGTGCATATTTGTGTGACCGCCCGAAAAAACGATAGCCATTACGCATTCTCGGTTCAAGACGATGGCATTGGTATCTCCCCGGAATATCTTGAAGTCGTGTTTGGACTCTTCAAACGCCTGCATGCGGATCATGTTCACGCGGGGAGTGGCATGGGCCTTGCGATTTGCCAACGTATTGTCGAGCGATACCGCGGACGAATTTGGGTAGAGTCCGAAATCGGGCGCGGGTCCACTTTCTTCTTCACGGTGCCGGCCTAATCTGCGATCGAGTTGAGTTCTCGGCAACCCGCCCCCTTGTCTGCGAGCCTCAAAGCCTAATGATTCCGCGACGCGCCGCGATCGCTATGGCTTCTGTGCGATCCTTCGCTCCCAGCTTCTCGCGGATGTGCCTCAGGTGCACTTTGACGGTCTCGACGGTAATGCACAACTGCTCTCCGATATCGCGGTTCCGGTTCCCTGCAGCAACTAGCGCCAGTACTTCAAGCTCGCGGGCCGACAGCGTGTCCTCGCCCATATGCTCAGCCAGTTTGGCGGCCAATTCCGCCTGGATCACTTTTTGACCCGCATGTACTTTTCGGATTTCCTGTAGCAACTCATGGGGAGGCGTGTTTTTAAGCAGATAACCGCTGGCCCCGGCCTTCAGCGCCCGTTCCACGTCAACATCGCCGTCGCAGGTAGTGAGGACCATGATACGCGCCGCTGGAAATTCGGCGCGGATCGCGATCAGAGCCTCGATCCCGCCGAAGTCCGGCAGCCATGGGTCCATCAGCGTGATGTCGGGCCGATGCTCCCGGTATTGCTGAATCGCCTCTTGTACGGTCGATGCTTGTGAGACGAGCACCATGTCCGGCTCCTCCCCAATCATCCCTGCAATCCCCGCTCGAAACAACGGATGGCTGTCGAGGCTGAGGATTCGAATGCGAGTTGGATCCGGCGCCGCCGGGTTTGGGAAAATCGCCAATTTTTGCGACCGCGCCACCTGCCGGCCGGCTGGCCCCGCCTTCGTCGACGGAGGCCGGCGCGTACCGATACTGGGAAGCCCTGGGGGTAGCTCGAGAATCGTTAAAGTGCGCTTCACCGCTGCACGTTGTCTGACCATCATGAGGCGATGCTACCAGTACGGCAAAAAAGGATCTTGAACGAAGCTGTCGGATTCAGGACAATCTTGCTCCAACTTGCCCGCCCGTTCCGGCGCGCAAGAAACTTGGGTACACGAAGGTCTTTACTGGACGGCGGCCCTGAAGGGCGGCCGTAGCTAAGTTCCTGAAGCCATTTGTGGGACGGAACTATTTGCGTGACAGAGCCTAGCGGTCCTTCCAGCGCGCCAGACGTGGCGACATGCCCGTCCGCCGCCGGAAGTGCCGCGCGAGATGGCTCTGGTCGGAAAATCCGGTCGCGATCGCGATCTCCGACAGCGGAAGTTGAGTCTCCCTCAGCATACGCTCCGCTCGATCCAGCCGCCGGCTCAGAAGGTAGCTGTGAGGCGGCATTCCCACCGACTGGTGAAATGCCCTTGCGAAATGATGAGTGGAAAGCCCCGCCATCGCCGCTAGCGCCTCTAGCCCGATTTTCTGTTCCAAATGGGATTCGATGTGTTCGCAGATGCGCTGGGTAAGCACCGGCGGCAGCCCCCCACGGCTGGGCACCAGCGGCTCGGCAGCCGGCAGTTGCCCCAGCGTGCTGATCCGAGGCCGGCTGTGCACCGTCGCTTCCGCGCCGCTCCGCGCCATTCGGGATTTGCTGATCGGCGGCGTAAACAACGCATACCACCATCCTTCGCTGCCGGCCCGCATGACCCGGGCTGGGATGTCTTTGTCACCAGTCTGTCGAAAGAGCAAAGGGTCGAATTCGAAAGCCGCCGACAGGGGAACTCCACTCGCAAGTCTCTCGTCATCCAATCTCAGGACGTCCCGCGCAATGCGGTCGGCTCCCACGATCCATTGGTGCTCGTCCACGGCCAGAAGCAATGCGGACCCGTTGTCGGAAGGCAGTGCAGCGACAGTCCAGGTGTGGTGGAAGCATGCCCGAAACAACCGTTCTTCGATGGCTCGCGCCGCGACCGTGACTGTATCGAGAACCAGAGGCAGCGAGCCTTGGTCCTCTCCGCTCGACACTCGCGAGACGTCCAACACGGCCGCCAACTCCCCGTGAGGGTCAAAGATCGGGGCGCCGGCGCAACTGAGCCGGGTATGCCGGCTGCGAAAGTGCTGGTCGGCGTGTACCAGCAGCGGCACCTGCTTGGCGATGCACGTGCCAATGCCGTTGGTTCCTTCGGCTTCCTCCGACCAGACGCCCCCCACCCAGATCCCCCAGTACTTGAACTCGACGGCTTGGGCTTCGTCCCCGCGATGATGAATCGCCACCCCTCGCGGTTACACAACAACACGACGTAGCCGCGCTGGCGAAGCACGGCATAGAGCCGGTCGATCTCGTCCTGAGCCTGAATTACGATATTCTCCAGCGGCTCGCGAGAGACCTTCAATTCGTTTTGCGTGATGATGTGAGGTGCCGAAGCGTCCCTCGCGTCCACACGGAGATCGAGGAGGCATCTGCGCCAGGACTCGAAAATCTCCTCCCGTTCGGAGAGCAGATTCTCGCTGTTGACGTTCAACTCGACGCGGTCGCCGTGCGATAGCGCCTTCGCCATGCTGTCAACGCGGCGTTGAACTGGGGTGGCCATCGAGCGATTGGCAATGATTCCGATCGATTCCAACGCTACGTCGGCGGCATACTGGCTGAATGGACGGCGCGTTTCAACCGAGGTTCGAGGTTGTTTCGAATTATAGCAACCTGCACCGGCGGTGACGACCGAAAGCATGGAAGGCATGGATCAGCGTGCGCGAGCAGCCCTTGAATCCCGGCTACGTCGCCGGTGCAGGTCCGAATCGAGCCCCTTCACCCGGTTGTGTAACGCGCATCTCGGAGAATGCTTCTAAACGCACCCGGCTAGTAGAAAATTTTGCACCTCGGGCGCTTGTGAAAACCCGCCTGACGATCTGCGTGAGTTCCCGGGGAATATCCCTTTTGATTTGAAGTTTTTTTCCGAGGATGCAACGGTCTGGTTCCTTAAATAATCTCCTAGTCAGAGGTGATCCATGCGAATACTACTACCTGTTGCATCGATCGTCGGCGTTCTATTTCTACAAGGTTGCGCCACCAACGGAACGACCAGCGCGGCCTCCAACAATTCCCAGATGGAACAATCCATCAAGACGCAGCTTTCGTCTGACCCGCAGCTTCAAGGGATCGCAGTTTACGCGGCGGCGGACAAGAATGAAGTTACGCTCTCTGGCACCGTGCCAACCGAGGATCTTAGAACCAAGGCCGTAGATCTCGCCAAGAACGGACGACCAAGCTTGGTGGTCACAGATAAAATCGACGTGCAACCTAGCCAAGTCGCCCGAAGCGAATACACGGATGACATGGCGCGCGTTGCCCGCGAGAAGGCCAGGGAGTTGGGCGACAAGTTGGGGAACTCGCTTGATGATGCCTGGATTCACACCAAGATCAAAGCGAAACTCATTGACAATCCGGACACGCCAGCCAAAAAAATAAACGTTGACGTTGTCGATCAAGTTGTTACCTTGCACGGGAAGGTGGAAACCAGTGCCGCTAAGGATGAAGCGGAGCGAACCGCAAAGCAGACCGAAGGTGTCAAGCGAGTCAATAATCTCTTGAAGGTCCAAGCGGGCTAGTTGCTCGTCAACTCATCGGGGAGGACAAAGCAATGAGTACCACTGCATCACCCAGATCAATCGATCTCAATGAGACTGTGAGATCGATGCTAAGTCAAAAGAGTAATACCATCTGGTCAATTTCGCCCGAGACCAGCGTCTACGACGCCATTGCAAGCATGTCAGAGAAGCATATCGGCGCGTTAGTTGTCCTCAGTGCCGGACGCCTGGCCGGAATCATCACCGAGCGCGACTATGCCCGTAAAGTCATCCTCAAAGGGAAACAATCCCGCGAAACGAGCGTTCGCGAGATCATGAGTTCGCCGGTGTTGTTTATGACGCCAGAGCAGACCGTTGGCCAATGTATGTACGTGATGAACGCGCGCCAGATCAGATATCTACCCGTTCTCGAAGCTGACCGCGTCATCGGCATCGTGTCCATCGGCGACCTCGTGAACTGGATCATCACCGCCCAGGACGATACCATTCGCCATCTGCATAACTACATCACTGGATCGTACCCGGGCTAGAAGATTGAAGGTGCACGAGTCTTACTGACAAACTACCGTCGTAAAAGTGTGGACGGAGGTAGTCTTGCCGCCAAGGCTTAACGGCCTGAACCGAATCTGCATAAGTATATTTTTCACCCACTGGACTGCCATGCTCTTTGGATGAATTGAACGGGATTTGCTTACGTCCCGGGCCCCCGTAACTTCTCCTTGCGCATTCACATTGAGCTCAAAGAAGCCGCGCGCAGAAATGGGGCATTTTTGTTCATCAGCTCTTAATTCCAGTGATGCCCTATCCGGGTTGTAGTGCAACTGGCTCGGTAAGCCTCCCGGAACCACGCGACTAAACTGCTCTCGAGAGGTCACATCTGTATGCGCAAAAAGGTCTGGGTTCGGCAAACACAAGAACAAAAACAGAACACCCAGGACTAAACGCCGGCTGTTCGGAATCGTGTCATGAATCTTCGGCTGGAAACGCATCGAGCCTCCGGCCGAATTTAAGCTGCCAATCGAAGCGCACTGGGCGGATCGTCGTTCGGGCCGTGATCATCCGGCTCCGAACCGGCCTCGCGGGGCGGTGCTGCAACTTTGGTAAACCGAAAAGCAGATTGGTGAACTTTCTGCAGAAACTCGTCGATACAAACTACCATTTTCGTGCCTCTACGCCAGCAATTGCACATCACGGGCCGTTGTGAGATGCACGATCTTGGAGGGCTACGCTTCGTGAGCTGCGAATCGGGGTGGCGCTCGTCGGAGGAAAGCGCCACCCTTTAATGGGCCAAGGCCGGACGTGTGCAGTGCGTCCAGGCGGGCTGTTCAAGAGAGTAAATCGGGTCGAGAAACGTTACAGCTGTTCCGATAGCGCAGGTCGAAACTTCTCCGGCCCTTATTAAGTCGTCGAGTCCTGAAGTCGTTTCCGCCTTCTCGGTCCAACCTGGGAGGGCTTCACGTACTGAGTTGGAAGTGAATTTTACCTTCGCTCCAACGGCGGAAATCGAGGCCAGCATGAACAACCGCGAACACTTCGAACGTGCACGCAAGTACTCAGGATCGGCGGTAGAAACAATTCGTCGTTTCGAGTCCAAAATTGCAGACCCACACCTGCGGAGAGAGATTCTGCAGGGGGCAGAAGATCTGCAAAAACGTAATTACTTCATTAGAGATCGGCTCAACGCCGCAGAAGTAAAACGGGAGGGCGAAAGGTAAAACGCCACTGCCGGTTTCAACCGCTCCGCCTCATGTCTTCCGGCACTATCCCAGCATTTAGGAAGTCACTGAGGCGATGGTGTGCCCTCAGCATCTCCATTCGGGCAACAGTTACTTTGCGGGAGGCGTTGTGAATACGTTGAGTTCCATCTGGACGCGGCAAGGCGCTAGGGATCTCATTGGCAACAGCGTCGAAAGCCGCAGTCGCCGCCTTGGAGCGCTCGGTGGCTGCCAGAAGATCCTGTTGCAGGACATTTAGGATTTGATGCTCCGAGGCTGGCGGTTTGCGTTTGCTGCCCCCCTCCCCGGAGCATTTTACGCACACTGGCACTCCACTGTCGTATAGCTCAGTTTCGGCTTTGCAGAAAGTGCATGCTGCCATGGCCCCAATCTATGCCGCTCGCCCGCGGGAGTCAACTACAGCCTTGACTGTATGCCGATTATTGGAACAGCTTTTGGTGAAACGTTTACCACGCTCCTGGCTCTCATTGAACAGACCAGACACAAAACCTGTGGCGTAGAAGCCGCTGGATCTATTGCGAGGCCAGAAATGCGAAATGACCGTAATCTTGTGGTTGTTTGGGCAACGTTAATTGGGCTGGTAGCTATAGCGTTTTGGTTCAAGGTGCCGCTGGTCTAGGTTGACCTCGCGCACCGGCTTAGGCCGCGGCCCGTCAGAAGGGATTCTGAGGATGATTAGTTGCGACGTCCGCCAGAAACTCCTTCGCGAGTATTCCGACGCAGCGGAGAAACTTGTTCCACTCTCTAAGGAACTGGCAAACGTCGCGCTAAGCTACGAGGCCGACATGTTTATGCGGATCTGGGAGCGGTTTAGGAACGCACAACAACGTTGCGAACACTCACGCCGTGCGCTCGATTTCCACACGGCATGCCACGGCTGCGTTATAGCCGCGCCGCGTGGCACGTAACGGCGCAAGGCTACCGATCAGGCACTTTGAAAATATGCAAGGGCGTTTATTCCGGCGGAGTTTCGTCGGGCGGTAGTTCGCTGACGCGCTCTTTTCAGGTTCGGGAAGAATATGGTCCGGAAACATGCCGGAGCCGCTGCAATCAACACAGAGTGGGAAACCGTGGTAGTAAAGGTCGGTTTCTTCGCCGCAGTTCGAGCACGCTGGCATTACCGTCCCCTGGCAAATATCGGACAGGCTTCACGACGGGGTGAGTGGGCAACTCGTCCTTGCCAATTAGACATTTCTGGATAGCTCATTCGTTCGCGAAAAAACTGCATGTGCTCAAGTGGGCCGCCATCCGATTCCGCGATGTCTCTTCAGCCCAGACCAAATCGGTTGGCGTCCTACCTCCCAAAATTCTATCTCCATTTCGACACATCATGCCCTGCTGATTGTGGAAGCATTACCCACCAAAAGAGGTTGGCTTCCAGTACCGCTAAATCATTGATTTTAATAAGCACTGGCAAGTAGCTTCGTCCTATCAAATCGGCCTTCCCTTAAGTCGGACGGGAGAATCAGGAATTGGAGGACCCCTTCGCCGAACTCATGGCCGATCGGCTTTCGGGACGAAAGCTTCAGCAACAAGACCCATTCCTTGAGATATTCCTCGACAGAGTCCTGGACGTAACTTGGTGGTCCGAAAATATGGTTGGGGTATGGCGCATGAAGCGATCGGATTTCCTTCAATAAACCTTCGGCTTTGCGGGCCTCCCACGTCGCCAACGCACCAGGTTTGCTGTGGTCCGGATATTCGTCGCGAAGATAGACCGAGGCTAGCCTATGATGCTCGGCGCAAACGGCCACTAGGTCGGCCGGAAGCGAGCCGGCGGCTTCACTCTCCAGCCCGAGGCTGACGTTGACGCATTCTTCAACAAGCGAATCCCAGCCCAGCCCGAGGACGGGCTCCAATCCCTCCATCCAACGCCAAACCTTCGTCGGACTGGGATTGTTCAACTCTGGCTCTCGATGATCGGGTCGCTATGCCGCACCTGTGCCTGAGGCGGATACAGGCCGCTGATCACCAAGGCCTTGATGATCGCCAGCGCGAGAATAGCCCCTGCGGCGGATATAAAGACGGCTAAAGTGCGCGGAATCCTGATGACCATTCGAATCTCCTCGCATTATCGTCTCTTCGCTTGCCCTTCTGCAGCCTGGTCTGAATGCAAGCGACTGACGTAAAACGCCGGAAGTGCCGCTCCGTTGAGGGCACGAGCAGAAAAATCGCAGCCGTAGTCACTCGCGGTGGCAGTTGGATCTTGTTGCACAGGTTATCCACAGCACCAACCCCGTAACGCGTTGACTCAATGTGGCCTATTGTTGAGGAAAAAAGTTACGTTTGCCTGGACCTTTTTAGGTCCGTGATTCATGATGGTTGAGCAGTCGGGCTACCCCTCTCGGACGCGAAGGAGTTTGCCAAGGATCGCAGTGAGGCCAGTGTCTTCGATAGGGCACTGGTCTCTTTACCCCCCTTGACATCATCCTGCGGCAGGCGCACGTTGAAACTAGATACCACGGACGAGGATACTCGACCGGCAGTTGAACCCTTATCGGACGCGAAGGAGTTTTGCTAGGTATCGAAGGGGGCAGGATTCCTCTCCTCCGACGGGAACCCGCCCCCTTTTTCAACGTGAGCCGGATGCAAGCGCCAGTTGAACGAAACGTCGGCTTCTCCGGTCTCCGTCAGGAACGAAGCTTGTGTTCCTCGTGGATTAGGAGTACTGTCGCACTAGCAAGGAGAACATCATGTTCGATAGCCTCTCAGACCAGATGAAGCATGATGATGCGTCAGCAGCGTCCCCGCGGCAACGTATCACTAAGTGGGCTGTGATTGCCGTCGTCGCAATTGCAGTATTTGGCGGATTGTACTTCGCTCTCCAAACCATTGCCTAATGGAAACACGCGTTGTTGGTTAAATGAAGCAAACCTCATATGAACGCCAGTACAGTGAAGCCCTTGCGGAACTTCGCTCGCGGGGAACCAAGATTGCCTCGCCTCACACCGCTCCGGACGGAGTTCGCAGGGTGCAAATCGATAGCTTGCCATGGTGCATAGATCGCCAGGTGTTTGAGAAAGCGTGGGGTCAAGAGATCGCTGACCACATCATCCGTAAGCACTTCGCAAGCGTTCCCGTCTAACAAATCGGCACATTGAGCACCTTCCCGAAAGCCCGATCTAACAGCCGTGCTCTTGCCGGTGACGACGCAGTGCGGCTTCCAACTGCTCCACGTATCGAGTCGCGATGATCACTTCGGTTGAATCTTTAGAGAAATCAGCGCGCGCTTGCGCCCAATCCCGCAAAGCCGAGCGGTATGCTTCGAACAGCTTCACGCAGTCCTGGCAGGCATCAAGCGAGACCGCCATACACTTTTGATGTCTGGACTAACGGAAATGTAACAATCCTCAGCGTCTGAGCACTATGCGAGAACTGTCTCAAACGAGGTCCAACATTTTGGTCTCAAATTTGCTCACCAGGATGGGATGCTCCCACCGGAAGGGCGGGTACGTGTTCTTGTGGAAGGAGTTCGACCCGAAATTGACTGCGGTGCGTTTCCAGCCAAACGTACAGTCGGGGAGTTCGTGGTCGTAGATGCAGACATCTTTACCGATGGTCATGCCTTGGTCGGTGGGGAAATTCTGTATCGCTACGAGCGGGAAGAGCTTTGGCAGCGCTCGTTAATGAAACCGGTGGGCATTGACCGCTGGAGCGGCGACTTTCTCGCCTCCAAGGTGGGGAAATATTATTACACGATAGAAGGCTGGATCGACCGGTTCAGAACGTGGCGAAATGCCATGATCAAACGGATCGACTCCGGTCAGGACCTCCGCACGGAGTTCCTAATAGGCGCCTTCATAGTCGAAGAGGCGGCGTCGCGGGCCGCGCCTGACGATGCAGCCATCCTTCATGACTTGATCCGCACCTTGCGCAACCAGCGGAGTCCAGAGGGCGGCAAACGAGCCGTTCTTGACGATGAAGTCGCAGTCATTGTTCAGCGATATCCGGACCGCCAATTCGCCGCCCGGTACGGGAAAGAACTTTGCGTAGTCGTCGACCGGGAGCGCGCCGGCTTTTCCTCCTGGTACGAGATGTTTCCCCGCTCCTGCGGATCTGAGTTTGGCCGTCCTGGAACGCTCCGCGATTGTGAAGCTCGGCTTCCGTATGTCGCGGCGATGGGTTTCGACGTCTTGTACCTTCCGCCGATCCATCCCATAGGCCATACGGCTCGAAAAGGCAGGAACAACGAGACCGCCGCGGGACCGAACGATGTCGGCAGCCCTTGGGCCATCGGATCCGAAGAGGGCGGACATACTAGCGTCGATCCGAGGCTAGGAACGCTGGAGGATTTCGATCGGCTGATCGCAAAGGCCAAAGATCACGAAATCGAGATCGCACTCGATCTAGCGTTTCAGTGCTCGCCCGATCACCCGTATGTTCGGGAACACCCGGAATGGTTTCGCAAACGTCCCGACGGCACGATTCAGTATGCGGAAAATCCACCTAAAAAGTATCAGGACATTTTCCCCATCGATTTTGAGACCCCTCAGTGGCGGGAGTTGTGGGACGAGTTAAAACGCGTCGTCCAGTTTTGGATCGGACACGGGGTGATCACATTTCGGGTCGATAATCCGCACACCAAAGCGCTTCCCTTCTGGCACTGGATGATTGGAGAGGTTAAGAACCAGCACCCGGAAGTCTTGTTTCTGGCGGAAGCGTTTACGCGTCCGAAACTAATGTACAGTCTCGCCAAGGCTGGATTTTCTCAGTCTTACACCTACTTCACTTGGCGAAACACCAAGTCTGAGCTGACAAGCTATTTTCAGGATTTGGCGAAAAGCGGAGTGCGCGAATACTTTCGACCGAATCTTTGGCCGAATACGCCTGACATTCTCCCGGAGTTCCTGCAGACCGGAGGCCGGGCTGCCTTTATGATCCGCCTCATTCTGGCCGCCACGATGGGGGCAAACTACGGGATCTATGGCCCGGCATTCGAACACTGCGACAATACTGCGCGGGAGCCCGGAAGCGAAGAGTACCTCGACTCCGAGAAGTATGAACTAAAACATTGGGACCCGGAGAGCCCCCGTAGCCTGAAGGATTTCATCGCCCGCATCAACCGGATTCGCCGCGAGAATCCGGCCCTGCAAAGCGACGCCAATCTGCTTTTTCATAAAACCGATAATGACGCAGTCATATGTTATAGCAAGGCTACCAACGACCTTTCCGACATCGTGATCGTTCTTTGCAATCTGGACCCTCTGCATAAGCAGACTGGCTGGATAGACCTCGATCTGTCCTCGCTCGGCCTGGATTCCCGCCGCGCATTTCAGGCGCACGATTTACTCAGCGACGGTCGATTCCTCTGGAGCGGCGCCCGCAATTATTTTGAGTTGACGCCGGAGAGTCTGCCCGCACATATCATGAAAGTTCGCAAGTGGGTTCGAACGGAAAGGGACTTCGATTACTACTTCTAGGCGAGACATGGGAGCTTCGGCGCCAACTCTTTGGCTGACCGATTACGACCTCTATCTTTTCGGAGAGGGTACGCACCTTCGCGCTTACGAGAAACTCGGCGCGCACCCAGGCGAAATGGATGGCCGCCGCGGGGTGCACTTCGCGGTATGGGCGCCCAACGCAGAGCGGGTCTCCGTAGTCGGAGATCACAACGGATGGAATCCGCGCTCTCATCCAATGCAGTCGCGGGCCACGGCGGGAATGTGGGAAACATTCATCCCCGATATCGGAACCGGCGCGCTGTATAAGTACCACATCGATTCGCGTCAGAACAGTTATCAGGTAGATAAAGCCGACCCCTACGGCTATGCCGCCGAAGTCAGACCGCAGACGGCCTCCCGCGTATGGGATCTGGCCGGATATTCGTGGGGGGACGATGACTGGATTGCGAGCCGGAAGAAAAAGAATTCCCTGGACTCGCCGATTTCAATTTACGAAGTGCACCTGGCTTCCTGGAAGCGCGTACCTGAGGACGGTAACCGCTCGCTCACTTACCGGGAGATGGCGGTTCAGCTTGGCGACTACGTACATGATGCAGGCTTCACGCACGTCGAATTTCTTCCGATCACCGAGCATCCATTCGACGGCTCCTGGGGTTACCAAACGATCGGATATTTCGCGCCCACCAGCCGCTTCGGGACGCCCACCGATTTCATGTTTCTTGTGGATTACCTGCATCAACGTGGAATAGGCGTCATTCTCGACTGGGTTCCGGCGCACTTTCCGAAAGACGAAGCCGGCCTCGGCTATTTCGACGGTACGCATCTCTACGAGCACGCCGACTCCCGCCAGGGTGAGCAGCCCGATTGGAACACGCTGGTTTTCAACTACGGCCGCCGCGAGGTGCAAAGTTTTTTGATCGGGAACGCGTTGTTTTGGTTTGACAAGTATCACGTAGACGGTTTGCGTGTCGACGCGGTCGCTTCCATGCTGTATTTGGACTTTGGCCGAAAGGACGGTCAATGGATTCCGAATCGTTATGGCGGGAACGAAAACCTGGACGCGGTGGAATTTTTGCGGCGAGTAAACGAGCACGTCTACGGCGCGCACCCGGATGTCATGATGCTGGCCGAAGAATCGACCGCATGGCCGATGGTATCGCGGCCGGTCTATCTAGGCGGCCTCGGTTTCGGCTTCAAATGGAATATGGGCTGGATGCACGACATGCTGGATTATATGTCGAAGGATCCAGTCTTTCGCAGTTATCTTCACAACAAGATCACGTTCGGCTTGGTGTACGCGTTTTCCGAAAATTTCGTTCTGCCTCTCTCGCACGATGAGGTGGTCTACGGCAAAGGTTCGATGATCGCCAAAATGCCGGGCGATGCGTGGCAGAAGTTCGCGAACTTACGGCTCCTCTATGGCTTCATGTTCGGCCACCCCGGGAAGAAGCTCCTTTTCATGGGTGACGAGATCGGCCAGTGGGCGGAGTGGAACCACGACGCCAGCCTCGATTGGCATCTGCTAGAGTCTCCTTTCCACAACGGACTGCTCCGGTGGGTTCGCGATCTGAACACGTTCTATCGAGGTCAGCCTTCGCTCCATGAAGTCGACTTCGATTCCTCCGGCTTTGAGTGGGTGGATACCAGCGATTCCCAGCGCAGCGTCGTTTGCTTCCTCAGAAAGGGCAGGAATTCCGCCGACATCACACTCTTTGTCTGCAACTTTACGCCACTGCCGAGGCACAACTATCGTATCGGTGTGCCCTCCGGTTCCCCATGGCGGGAGGTATTGAACAGCGACGCGCCGCTCTACGGCGGTAGCGGTCAAGGAAACGCCGGAGGCGTTGCCGCCACTCCTTTACCGATCCACGGCCGGCCGTATTCATTAAACTTGACACTTCCTCCATTGGGTATTGTGGTCTTCAAACCCGACGTGCAAGATGCCGGTGACCGGCCGGCAGGGCGCCCATGAAAAAGCCTGGAATCACCACGGACCCGCTGTGGTACAAAGACGCGGTCCTCTACGAGCTGCACGTACGTGCATTTTTCGACAGCAATGAGGATGGGATCGGCGATCTCCCCGGCCTCCTCCAAAAACTCGATTATCTTCAAGACTTGGGCGTAACATGTCTATGGCTCCTACCCTTCTATCCATCTCCGCTTAAGGACGACGGCTACGATATTTCCGACTACCTGAACGTCCATCCCATGTATGGAACCATAGAGGACTTTAAAAACTTTCTGGCAGCGGCGCACGACCGCGGCTTGCAAGTGATGATCGAGCTGGTGATGAATCACACGTCCGATCAGCACGCATGGTTTCAGCGTGCCCGGCGGGCCCCGAAGGGATCGCCGGAACGCGACTATTACGTGTGGAGCGACAGCGATCAGATATATGGTGGCGCCCGGATCATCTTTACCGACACCGAAAAATCTAACTGGACTTGGGATCCGGTGGCGCAGGCGTATTTCTGGCATCGCTTTTTCTCGCACCAGCCGGATCTGAATTACGACAATCCCAAAGTCGTCGAGGAGATGCTCGATGTCATGCGCTACTGGCTGGACTTGGGCGTGGACGCGCTCCGAGTGGACGCGATTCCCTATCTGGTGGAACGCGAAGGAACGAGTTGCGAAAATCTTCCCGAGACCCATTTAGTCGTCAAGAAGCTGCGGGAGGAGATCGACGCGGGCTATGAAGGCCGCATGATTCTTGCCGAAGCGAACCAGTGGCCCACCGACGTTCGGCCCTACTTTGGAGACGGCGACGAATGCCACATGGCATTTCACTTTCCGCTGATGCCCCGCATCTATATGGCGCTCCGCCAGGAGGACCGACTCCCGATTACCGACATCATGGCGCAGACCCCTGAGATTCCCGTCAACTGCCAGTGGGCGTTGTTTCTGCGAAACCACGATGAGCTAACGCTCGAAATGGTCACGAATGACGAGCGCGATTACATGTATTTGGCGTATAGCGGCGACTCCCGCATGCGTATCAATCTCGGGATTCGACGCCGTCTGGCGACTTTGATGGACAACAATCGGCGGCGCATCGAACTTCTGAATAGTTTGCTTTTCTCGTTTCCAGGAACCCCGGTCTTATACTACGGCGATGAAATCGGCATGGGCGATAACATTTATCTCGGCGATCGGAACGGCGTGCGAACGCCGATGCAATGGAACGCGGATCGGAACGCCGGGTTTTCGCGAGCCTTGCCTGCCAGGCTTTACAGCCCCGTGATCATGGACCCGATATTGGGGTACGAAGCCGTGAACGTAGAGGCGCAACAGGGCGATCCATCGTCGCTTTTGAGTTGGATGCGCAATATGATCGCCTTGCGCAAACTGTTTCCATTATTTGGCCGGGGTACTCTCGAATTCTTGAACCCGTCGAACCGGAAAGTGTTGGCGTATCTGCGGCGGCATGGCGAACAGCGCGTGCTGTGCGTCGCAAATCTCTCGCGATTTGCGCAGCCAGTGGACTTGGATTTGCCGGAGCTTGAGGGCGTAGTACCCGTCGAAATGCTCGGCTACGTCGACTTCCCGCCGATCGGTAAGCAGCCGTACCGGCTTACGCTCGGGCCCTACGGCTTCTTCTGGTTGGAGTTGCAAGGCGAGCCCAAAGAGACCGAAGCCGCCGGCCACTTGGACTCATCGCCTCTGGTGGCGGACAACTGGGAACGCTTGCTGGAGGGGGCCGGACGATATCGCCTGGAGTCCTCGCTGCTGCCAGACTACCTCGCGAAACAAAGATGGTTCGGCGGGAAGACGCGACACATTCGATCCACGAGAATCGCGGATTGGATGGTCTTGCCGGATTCGGATGCGGTATTGGCGTTGGTGGAAGCACAATATGAAAAAGGAGAGCCGGATACGTACTTCCTTCCGCTTTCGGTGTTATTCGGCAAGGACGCCGAACAACTGCGTGAGACATTTCCGAACGCTATCGTTTCTTCGGCTATCTCCACCAGAGGATCTGGTTTTTTGTATGACGGCATCTACGACGATCGCGCTTGCACCGCATTCCTTTCCTTCATCGAACATGCCAAACAAGCGCCGGCTCGAAACGGTATGATTCGCGGTGTGCCGGGCGCGGAATTTGCAGCTCTTCGCGGTCCCGCTGAAAACGCCTTGGCGGTGCGGCGCACGTCAGCCGAACAGAGCAATACTTCGCTGCTCTACGACGACCAGTTGATCATGAAGCTATTTCGCCGCCAGCAGCGGGGACCAAATCCCGACTGCGAAATTGGACGGTACCTGACAGAGAAGATTCACTTCGACGGCATAGCGCCCTTTGCCGGCGCCATTGAGTATGTGCCGGCAGACGGCGAGTCGGCGACCTTGGCGATGCTTCAAGGTTTCGTAGCAAATCAGGGCGACGGTTGGACGCTGACTCTCGAAGAACTGTCCCGATACTACGAGAACAGCGCCAGCGCCGCTTGGCCGGATGGAGGAAGCGCAGCGGTTGCGGAGCTGATGGATCTTGCAGAACAGGAACCGTCGCAACTGGCGCGAGAGCATGTTGGGATCGCTCTCGACTCCGCGGCCATGCTAGGCAAGAGGACAGCCTACTTGCACTTAGCCCTGGCTTCCTCCACCGAAGACCCTGCATTCACGCCGGAAGCTATGGCCGCGAGCGATGTGGAGACCTTGGTCGCGGGTCTTCGAAAGGAGGCGGTCCGCGTACTGGATCTGTTGAAAGACAGCGTCGCTGGCTTACCGGATGACTTCATCGACCTGGTCGGCCTGGTGTTGAGCCGGCGGAGCCAGATTCTCAACAGCTTCAGGCTCGCGGCAGAAGACGCGACGCTCGGACAACGCATTCGTATCCACGGAGATTATCATCTAGGTCAGGTGTTGCAGGTGAAAACGGACTATGTAATTCTCGACTTCGAAGGCGAGCCTGCGCGCCCGATTGAGGAGCGGCGCGTCAAGTTGTCTCCGATGAAAGACGTAGCCGGCATGCTTCGATCCTTGAGTTACGCAGCATATAGCGGGTTGATAGCCCACACGGCACGGCGTCCTGAGGATTGGGATAGTCTCGAGCCGTCGGCCCGGCTTTGGGAGCGATCGATGGGGGCGGAATTTCTGCGCGCCTATCGCAATACTGCTCAGGACGCGCGGTTTCTTCCCTCATCGGACGATGGCTTTCGACAACTGCTGGCGATCTTTTTGTTGGACAAGGCGCTATACGAGCTCTCCTACGAACTGAATAATCGACCTACTTGGGTGCGTGTTCCTTTATTAGGTCTCTTGTCGCTTCCGCTGGAAGCCGGAGGACGTGAGTGGAACTGGATGCCATCTCGCAGCCGGAGCTAGAACCGATCGAACGAGTCGCCAGCGCCGATCTCGTGATCGGCATTTTCGACCTGGAGCATCAGGAGGATGGCAGCACCGCGCTCGCGATCACACGCGAAGCTCTCGCGGAATTAGCTACGCCCCTGCGGACAGTCGTGGTCTGCAACAACGGGAGCCCTGTCCCGATGGTGGCCGCGCCCGAGGTTACCGGGGACGATCGCTCTACGATCGTTTCGTCCTACAGCCTGCCGCCTCCCGGCTCGACCGAAACACCGCAGCAAAGTATTTCCAGCGCCTATCGGCAGGTCTTCGCCCTCGGCAGCAAACTCGGAGTGCGCGCGTGCGGCGTGCTTGCCTCCCGCAACCATAACGTGACTCGCCAATGGATTTATCGCCTGGTCCAGCCGGTGGCGGATTTGGGGTTCGATTTGGTTGCGCCTTGCTACACCCGTCAAAAGATGGAAGGCCTCCTGAATAGGAACGTACTCTCTCCGCTGCACCGGGCTCTTTACGGCGAACAGCTTGAAAATCCCATGGGTCCAGATTTCGGGCTCTCAGGAAAGCTTCTGCAGCAGATTCTCGGTTGGGATTCCGCCCGGCGAGGCGGCCCCGAAATCAATATCCTGGCCTCGATTGCTTCGGCTGCCGCGCACGGCGGTTTTCAGGTGTGCGAAACGCAATTGGGTGTCCGCACACAGCGCCCCACGGATTGGGGGAACCTGAGTGCTCTTTTGGCGGCAGTTCTGGGACCTACATTTGTCGAGATGGAGGCGCGCGCCGCTCACTGGCAGAGCATTCGAGGCTCGAAAGCACTACCTAGATTCGGCTCGCCCGAAGCTTCGCCACCCGACACCGGAACCGTGGACGTACACGGCATGATCGAATCGTTTCAGCTGGGAACGCAAAACCTCCAGGATGTTTGGGGCCTCATTCTGCCTCCCACAACCTTGCTGGAATTGAAGCGGCTGTCCCGAGTGCCGGAGGATAAGTTTCGGATACCCGATCATCTGTGGGTCCGGATTATTTATGATTTCGCGTTGGGACACCGCCTGCGGACCATTAGCCGCGATCACCTTCTTCGATCCATCACGCCGCTTTATCTAGGATGGATCGCTTCCTACGCGCTGGAAATGCAAACGGCGGGAATTGCCGAAGTAGACGCGCGCATGGAACGCCTATCCAAGGCATATGAGGACAACAAATCTTATTTAGTTTCCCGTTGGCGATGGCCCGACCGTTTTAACCCGTAAACGCTGAGGAGGGAATATGTGGGATCAAGTTGGACAAGCACTCACACTTTCGATGACCAAGATGTTAAGCCAGTTGGCCGGCCTGCTGCCCGGCATCGTAGCGCTGGTGTTCGCGGTCGTGGTCGCTATATTCATCGCGCTGGTTCTATCGGCTATCCTGCGGCGATCGCTCAACGGTTTCGAGTTCGACCGAAGAGTCGCGCAATGGGGCTTCCCGGCAGTGGCGGAATGGTCGCCTTCCTCCAGCCCCACGCTGCTGGTGACTCGCGCGATTGCCTGGATCGTCATACTCATGGGATTCCTAATCGGCATCTCGGCCTTTGACGGGGCGCTACCTTCACAATTTGTAGTACGCCTGTTTACCTATCTGCCTGACGTAGCGGCGGCGATCGTGGTTCTGGTGGCGGGCAGTATCATCGCCCGATTTCTCGCGCGTAGCGTGCTGATCGGGGCCGTCAACATGAACTTGCAATACGCGCGGCTGCTGAGCGTTGGCGTGAAATGGCTGGTGACCGTTCTCGCCGTGACCATCGCGATCGAGCGTCTCGGTATCGGAGGCGGCATCATCCGTCTGGCATTCGGCATTCTGTTTGGCGGAATTGTCCTGGCCTTAGCTCTGGCCGTCGGTCTAGGGTCCAAAGATCTGGTGAGCAGATCTCTGGAGCGTGAGACGAGTAAGGCTTCCGCCCCGAACATAAAGGAGCCGGTCGGCCATTTGTAATCTGCGCGCTGCAGAGACAGTTCATAATGACGAGGTGGAATGTTACGTGACTCAGGAATGACCCAGGTTGATGCGACTTATGGCGATGCT
>Ga0163163_10001319_pt1 | contig 20947 bp, 14 predicted proteins | sample S65metaG_FD_119766 | JGI IMG/M metagenome (GOLD analysis project Ga0163163, IMG submission 119766) | Switchgrass rhizosphere microbial communities from Kellogg Biological Station, Michigan, USA - S6-5 metaG | ecosystem: Host-associated > Plants > Roots > Rhizosphere > Soil | place: USA...
GAGATCGGGCTAAGCGGGGAAATAAGATCTGTCAACAGGATCGAACAACGAATTGCCGAAGCAGAAAAACTCGGCTTTGAAAAAATCATTGTTTCCAAATACAACCAAAAAGGATTGGCGAAGCAAAAATTCAACATCGAAATAGTGACGATGGGCAAGGTAGAGGAAGTCTACAGGTATTTATTTTAGAATCTCATTCACATGGTCAACTATAAAGAAATAAAAAACTCTCTCCTTCATCTTCTATTCCCCCATATATGCGACAGTTGTGGCAGCGATATCATAGATGAGGCGAGTAATTTGTGTATGAAATGCATAGCCGAAATGCCTCAAACCAACTTTCATTTACATGCCAATAACCCTATCGAAAAGATCTTTTGGGGCAGGTTGCCAATCATTAACGCAACTGCTCAATATTATTTTGTCAAAGAATCAATGATGCAACATCTCATGCATCAATTTAAATATAAAGGCAACAAAGAATTAGGTAAACAGCTGGGCCGATTCATGGGATATGACCTGAAAAAAGCCAGTCGTTTTAATTCAATCGATTTTCTTGTTCCCCTTCCTTTATTTCCCTCAAAAGAAAAAAGAAGGGGTTATAACCAGGCAACAATTTTATGCGAGGGAATCGCCGAAGTAATGAATGTTGAAATATCAAGGGATACCATCATCCGCACACAATTCACGGAAACCCAGACCAGGAAAGGAAGACTGGAACGCTGGCAAAATATGGAAGGCAAGTTTCACTTAATGAATCCTGAAAAGATCCGGAACAAAAATATTCTATTGGTTGATGATGTAATAACAACCGGTGCCACATTGGAGGCCTGCGGGCATGAACTTCTCCGGGCATCTTCAAAACTTAGCATTGCTACTCTTTGTTATGCCTCTCGCTAATTCCGGTTTCTTCTATTATTTTTGAAGGAATGAAAACAGCACCTGGCGCACTGATCCTGATTTCTATCTTTTTTTTATTTGCCTGCAAGAAGGAATCTTTCATCACCAGTCCCGACGCCAGGGTGACCATCACCGCGGATACCCTGAAATATGATACTGTCTTCACCACTACCGGTTCTGTTACTCAATCATTCAAGATCGTCAATGAAAATGACCAAAAGATAAGTATCTCAACAGTGAAATTAATTGGAGGAAACTCTTCTGCATATAAAATAAATGTGGACGGATTTGTCGGTCCCGAAATTAGTAATCTTGAGATCGCTGCGAATGACAGTCTTTATGTTTTTGTTTCAGTGGTAATCAATCAAAATACAAACAATCTCCCCTTTGTCGTCCAGGATAGCATCAAGGTAAGTTATAATGGAAGAGATCGCTGGGTTCAATTGGAGGCCTGGGGTCAAAATGCTCATTTTTACCGCGACAAGGAAATTACCGGCCCCGAAACCTGGGTGAATGATCTTCCTTATGTTATCCTGGGCTCGCTTATCGTTGATCCTAACCAAACCCTTACTATTGAAAAAGGCTGCCGTATTTATGTACATGCCGACGCACCATTGATCATTGCCGGGACCTTACAAGTGCAAGGAGAAAAGGACTCAGCTGAACGGGTTTATTTTCGGGGTGACCGGCTTGACGAACCCTATAAAGATTTCCCCGCATCCTGGCCAGGAATCTTTTTCAGTAGTGGGAGCAAAGACAATATGTTTAATTATGCAGTCTTAAAAAATGCATACCAGGCAATTGCAGCACAAGATCCAGCGCCAAATACTAATCCAAAGGTTACGCTCAATGAATGCATCATTGATAATGCCTATGATGCAGGCATCATCACAAACAATTCCAGCGTAAAAGCAACAAACTGTTTGATCAGCAATTGCGGAAAAAATTTAGCATTGGTAAAAGGCGGTGACTACCAGTTTATCCATTGCACAGTGGCTAGTTATTCTAACGACTACATTTTGCATAAGGACCCCGTGTTGCTTGCAACCAATTATATTAATGTAAACAATGTCCCTCAGGCAGCTCCGCTCAATGCATTGTTTCAAAACTGCATTTTTTGGGGTGAAGGTGGCCTGGTGGATGACGAAGTTGTCATCGCAAAAGACGCTGGCACAACTTTAGCAGTCAGCTTTGACTATGGTCTTTGGAAGATTCAAAAAACAGATCCTTCCACTGTAGCAGGTGTAACGACCAATCAAATTATCAATAATCAGCCGCCCTTGTTTGACAGCGTAAATAGTTCAAAAAAATATTATGATTTTCATTTACAGGAGAACTCTCCTGCAAAAGACAAGGGAGTTGTTACAGGAGTAATTATTGACCTCGATGGAAAGCCGCGACCCGTTGCTGCCCCTGATCTGGGTTGCTATGAAAAACAATAGGCAACTTTGAAGAAAGAATGACCGTTTTCAATCCGAACATTCTTAACTTTATTGTCCAAAAATTTTTGAAATGAAAACCTTAATGCTCGCGATGATACTCTCAGCTACTTTAACCGGCGGGTCTATTTATGATTTTAAAGCCCCGGGGCTTACGGGCGGAACGATCAATTTCTCAGACTTCAAAGGCAAGAAAATTTTAATCGTTAACACGGCCTCAAAATGCGGAAACACTCCACAGTATGAGGACCTCGAAAAATTGTATGAAAAATACAAGGATAAACTGGTGGTCGTCGGTTTCCCGGCAAATAATTTCGGGGCACAGGAGCCAGGTGCGAATGGCGAAATAGCAGAGTTCTGCAAAAAAAATTATGGGGTTACATTCCCAATGGCAGAAAAGGTTTCGGTAAAAGGTGATGATATAGATCCTTTATTCAAATGGCTGGTGCAGCAATCAAACGAAATGGCGAAGAACCTGCCAACAGACAATTCAAAAGATCTTGCATGGAGGGATTATTTAAGAAGCCCGATCACCTGGAACTTCACGAAATTCCTTATTGATGAAAATGGAAATCTGATTGCAGTATTTCATAACAAGGTGAATCCAATGAGTGAAGAAATAACGAAGTACCTTAACTAGAAAGAACCAGGATTTATAGCCTTAAGAGATTAAAGGAGATCAACATGATTTCCTTTTTTATTTCATTTACATTGTTCCTATCTTTCCCCACAATCCCTTTATAATCGCGAAAATCGTGGTTCTTGAAATTCAGTGAAATCATAGGTCAAATTGAAACCAAGAAGCAGCTTGTTGAGATGGTTCAGCATAACCGTCTCAGTCATGCGTTACTTTTTTTAGGCAAAGAAGGAAATGGGTCGTTGCAATTAGCAATTGCTTTGGCTCAATACCTGACTTGCGAACGAGCAAACCCCAAAAAACAAATTCCAGGCTCCAACACTTCACTATTTGAAGAAGACACCCACTTACCACTCACTCAGGACTTACCAAACGACTCATGCGGTGTCTGCCCTTCCTGCATCAAAGCAAAGCAACTAATTCACCCTGATATTCATTTTTCTTACCCCGTGGTCACAAAAAAATCCGGATCGCCTCCAATTAGTGCAGATTATATCTCGGAATGGAGAGAATTTATAAAAAACTACCCCTACGGAAATCTCTACGATTGGCTCCAGTTTATTGGCGCTGAAAACAAACAGGGAAATATTACAGCACAGGAATGCAATGACATCATTCGCACATTAAATCTCAAAAGTTTTGAAAGCGAGTATAAGATCCTCATTCTTTGGATGCCCGAATATTTGGGTAATGAAGGAAACAAGCTTTTAAAACTCATCGAAGAACCTCCGCCTAACACTTTATTTGTTTTAGTGGCGGAAAATGAATCATTGATCTTGCCGACAATTGTCAGCCGATGCCAGTTAATAAAAATTCCGGCGCTTGAAACAATTGAAATCCAGGAGGCTCTTGTCAATCGCAATAACACCAATGCAGAAATTGCCCGACAGGCCGCAGGTGTCAGCGAAGGCAATTATCGTGAGGCACTCCAGCTCGTCCAACACGCTGATGAGGACTGGCAAAGTCTTTTACGTGAATGGCTCAATGCGATTTTAAAAACTGGACCTGTAGCGCAGACAAAATGGGTGGAAGAGATCAGCCGGTTGGGTCGTGAAAAACAAAAACAATTTCTTCGCTATTTCAACCATCTTCTCGAGCAGGCCATTCGATTCAAGCTCATGGGTGATAATATTTACCTGCCGGAAATTGAAAGGGATTTTGCTAACCGCCTTAATCGTATTGCAGGCATTGCCCAGCAGAAGGCCATAATTGAGGAGCTCGATAGGGTCGCTCATTATATCGAACGCAATGCCAACGCCAAAATTCAGTTTCATGCCCTCACCATTAAACTATACCATATCATTCAGGACAAAATTGTATTTTTGACGAATTGAGGTGAAAGACCAGTGGTGGAGAGTTTGTGGTTAGTGCGTTTGAGGGAGAATATTATTGAGTCATCTTATATAACTATATTCAACTTTCGTTGTGTCACTCACTGCATCGTTCTGAATTCTATCCAGCAATGATGATGTTAATCCCAAGGTAGAAGTGTGCGACGCAACAGGTGATAAATAGAAATACGATTGCTGGCTTCATAATTACCCCCTCTCAAAAAGCTTAGTCAAAAAAATCAGGAACCGAACATGGGCTGCGGAAGCTGTGGCATAAAACCGAATGGATGTAAAAGTAACGGAGGTTGCAACACGGGAAGTTGTAACCGCCTTAATACTTATGACTGGCTATATAATATGCCCGTGGCCGATATTGATAGCAGTTGTAAAGTGATCGAAGTTTCCTTTAACAATGGAAGCCGTAAGGATTTTTTTCGTAATGTCACCCTCCAGCAATTTGAAAAAGGGGACATGGTGTCCGTAGAAGGTGTAAGTGGTTTCGATGTTGGTGAAGTTTCATTAACAGGTGAGATCGTTCGCCTGCAAATGAAAAAGAGAAATGTGAAAGAAGAAAATCCGGAAATGAAGAAACTTCTCCGTCGCTCCAGCGATCGTGACATTGAGGTATGGAAGCAAAATAAAGCAAGGGAGCCACAAGCGATCATCCGGAGCCGTGCCATTGCCAAACAACTGAAGCTGGAAATGAAGATCAGCGAAGTGGAAATGCAGGCTGATGGACGAAAGGCAACATTCTTTTACATTGCTGATGGCCGCGTGGATTTTCGTGAGCTGATCAAGGTATATGCCGGTGAGTTTAAGCTGAAGGTTGAAATGAGGCAGATCGGCGCCAGGCAGGAAAGTGCAAAAGTGGGTGGTATCGGGAGTTGCGGCCGCGAACTCTGTTGCGCGACCTGGCTTACAGATTTCAAATCGGTCAACACAGCAGCAGCCAGGTACCAAAACCTTTCTATCAATCAAACAAAACTTAGCGGCCAGTGTGGCCGACTAAAATGCTGCCTTAACTACGAGCTCGACACCTACCTTGACGCCCTGCAGGGTTTCCCTGACAATTGCGACACTATACAAGTAACAAAAGGTACTGCCAACCTTATAAAAAAAGATATCTTCCGAAACCTGATGTGGTTCATGCTTCCCGACAGCACCAAACAGTACCCGTTGACTATCGAGAGAGTAAAGAAAATAAAATCGCTCAACTCGCAAGGGGTCATCCCCGAAGAACTGGAGGCCGTTGAACTCACGTCATCAAAGCCCCAGGAAGTGGAACCTGAATTTGTAGATGTGGTTGGACATATAAGTCTTCGCAGTCTTGAAAAGACGGATAAAAAAAGGAAACAGCAAAATCAGCAACGGCAACAGCAAAAATCACAACAAAAACAACAAGGCCAACAACCTAACAAACAAGGTAGCCAGGGGAATCAACAACAAAGAAAACAGCAGCCACCACCACAGCAGCGGCCTCCCCAAAAAAGAAAGTGACTTGTGCGACGTGTCCAAAGGACTCCTTTGGAGAATCGTCATGCGTGAATTATCGAAATAAAAAGAGGCTGCACTGGCAGCCTCTTTTCTCGCATAAACCATTTATAAAAGCTAATCCTTTAATCCCAGGTAGGCCTTCACCTCACTATAATTATTCCAGTTAACCTTCGTCGTTCGGGCATGAGTACCTCCGGGGATAAGTATATACCTGAAGGGTACACCGGTTAACTTAACATTGGACACAAGCTGGATAGTGCCGGTAAAAAAAACCGCATCAATGAAAATTAACCCATCGTTATAAGGAACGGCGAAAACAACTGGATCGGCAGTCGTATTTGCGTTCACATAAACCTTGACTTCCCCTCTATTTAATATTGTGGTATCCAGTTTAGGAGCTGCTAGATTCGCATGATATCCCACAGTGTCAATGGTTGCACCATTATGCACTGTATCTACAATCCAGGTTGCTGTTGTATCCCAATCAGAATAGATCACATTAGCTGTTCCTGTGGGCCCAGCTGGTCCAGCTGCCCCCGCTGCTCCGGCTGGGCCTGCGGGACCTGTTGCACCGGCCGGGCCGGCTGGGCCGTCTTTGCTACACGAAACTATTCCAACTACAAATGCTACACTTAATATGTACGACAGGAGGCGCAAAGTTTTTCTCATAAAATTTCATTTTTGTTTTGACGAATGTGTGTTATACTTTTTTTGAAGTTAATAAATTTCTATTTCTCAATGTGTGCCTTCGTTGAATTACGCAGGCATCGTCTACCGGATCAAAATTGCCAACTGATCCATGCTCTTGCATCTAACGCACTCACCATATCATAAGTGGTTGGACCGGTTTGTATAAAATAATATCCTTGCGGTAATAATAGTTGGGTTCTCGTTAATGCGGCTGGTCCTGTAGAAGGATAGGGCCCCACAACATCACTTAAATAACTAAACACCGCGCGTCCATCCGGCGAAAAAGTAGGTGTAACAGCTATTCCATAAATCAAATCCAATGCGTTTTGTGATGGTATCAGAAATGTCGGTGCAAGCGCATCAAATGTTTGCCCGGATGGTACTGGCCAATAAAGGAGATAAAAGTATTGCGACGAATCAGTTTTTAGCGTTTTTATGCCAAATGCATCTTCCACACCATTTATCGTAAAGCCATTAACGGATATCCAATACAATCCTCCATTATTTATTGCATACTGCCGCCACCTTTGGGGAGCACCTAAATCGACTTTCAGCGGTTGCGTGGCACCTGCTATCGTTGCCGGAGTTCCATTTACTTTAATATTCAGCGTAAAATTGCCGGCATTCCAACTTACTACTTCGAATCCATTTATTGTTTGGGAGCCCGCATTAAACGGCGTGTCAAATACAACGCCGGAGGAATTGTAATTGTAGGCCGTAACAAATTGCTGAAGATTGCCATTACCATCCACCCACGTAAACAAAATAGTCCTTGCTACAGGATCAACCTTCAAGTCATAATTGACCCCGCCAATGTTCACACGTTTAAAATAGTTCTGAATTTTATTGATGTTTTCAAATGCCAATACAGTCGCCCACGCACCATTTTGCCAGGCGTCAAAATCCTGCTGTGTGGCTTTTATGAGTTTAAGTTTTGTGCCATTCACCCTGCCTGTCAACAAGATGCTATCTGCCGCGAGCGAATCAAATGCAAACTCAAAATCAGAAATAAGCCCCTGGCCATTTGCGCCTCCATTTACACTCCCATTCGGATCAGCCAGGATATGCAGATAGGAATAGGTATCGAAAATCAGGGCGGGAGTTTGCAAAGCTTTCAACCGGTAACTGCTCTCCTTTGCAGTCGTAGCTGTTTCAAGGTTAATATCGGCATACATAAATACGCGATTCGATTCATTGAACCGGAAATGAAAATGATAAATGCCTCCTGTGCCGGTTTTTATAGTCGCATTCCATCCAGCAGCCGAGCTCGTTAAAGCAGATCCATACTGAGTCAGCGCATCATTAATACGCGTGTCCGGGGACTGATCAAATACCCTTGTGTTTTCTTTTTTGCATGACGAAAAAACCAACACAGAAAAAAAGACAAACACTGAAATAAGTTTCGAATAAAAATCTTTCGGATTCATTCGGCTGTTATGTTGATTAATATATCTCATTTACTATTGCGGTTCTTACACGTGTTTGTAAACTATAAAAGTCAATATTCCACGCCGTTTTGTAATAATCGACTACAAGGGATTCCTTCTGTCTTAGCCTTGCCTTCGCCTGGTCGGCAGTGGTTCCCCGAATGCTGGTTCCAGTAATACTATTTACTATATTGTCGAATCCTGATTTTCCCTCTATCAGCATGATAGATATCTGCTCTACAAAATCTTCAAACGGGCTCGATTCCGCATACGCAGTTATAAAGCCGTCCTGGTGGGCTGCATAATCAGTCGTATTGATCCAGTCAGCAGTGTACAAGCCTTTGCATACTTCATCAAATGCTACAGGCCGGCGAATATTCTGATCGAGTATGTGGCCAAACTCATGATGTATTACATGACACATCTGTTTTGGGATCGCCGAATCGGCCGGCACATAACCGGGCATCGTCTTATTTCTAAAATCGTTCAGCTCATAAAGAACAATCTTGCGCCCCCCTTCAGCGGTGCCTAGAGTGATGCTTCCATCGAGATTCCAACTTGCACTGCCAACGAGTACAAACAACTTTGGGCAGTATTTCTTAAAAAAAACCTCTCCCCCCTGTAGAACATATGGATCAATCCATACTCGCTTGACTGAGCTCATCACTGGAATTACCTTTGCCTCATCGGGAGGCACCAGGTCTTTATTAAGTTCTAATTCAAATTGATCCCATTTATATTTAGTAGCTATATTATAAGGAACCACCAGTGTATCATACAGCCATTGATCAAGAGAAGTTTTTACCCAGGTATCACCGCCAAGATCAGAAACATTATCCACGTTCAAAGGATCTTCTTTTTTGCATGAACCGAGGACGATCAGCCCCAAAAGAAACAACATGGAAGATTTTATGAATCGCATAAGTTTATTTTTGAAATTACCTTGGGTTTTGCTCCACTCCTGACTGTTTTGCCGTAGCAGGTATTTGAAACAACCGCCTCGGATCATCCGCTGATAATGTATTTATTTCCCCGCCGCTAGTTGTATGAACCACAGGTATCTTGTAGCGGAGTATATCAAACCAACGCAAACCTTCGTGTATAAATTCACTATGCCTGTAATCAAGAATAGTTTTTATTAACCCCTGTTGTATATCGCTGGTGCCATAAAAGGCGCTGATCTTTGCAGCAGTGAGATTGTACGAAGAGTTGTATGATACAATTCTTGTACTGAGATAAGTATTCAGTAAGGCCATGGCCTCATTGGACTGACCAAGATAAGAATAGGCCTCTGCGACATTAAAAAGAACTTCTTCGACCGTAAACAATGGAACCATTACAAAACCATTCCCAATGTCAGCATTTACCGAAACTCGTACAAAGTATTCATTGACCTTTGGAACGATGATATGATTTTCTACATAGAACCCGGTAGCAAATGCCCACTGTCCGCCAACAACAGGAACGTCCCTCAACAGTTCATCTCGCACTGCCGGAGTTACGGCATACCTTGCAGCAATGACTGTACGGAACCAATAGGAAGCCGTTTCACATAACAACAGGTTTGCGTTCTCAGTTGCTTTTGCATATCGTGGAGCGATCTCATTCAAACCTATTGAAGAGTATACGGTATTCCACGGACGAAGGTTCGATAAAAAATCGTTGTTGGGAACTGCCTGCAAACCGTATTGTATGACCTTATTATAATCTTTTTTGTATAAATAAAATCGCGAAGCAAATGCATACGCTGCTGCCTTGGTGAAATGATATTTTGGAACAGAGTAAGACTTATCATTAAGAAAGGGCAATCCTTCCAACAGATCTTTTTCGATCATGTCATAAACGGACGCTACTGTTCCCCTGCTGTATTGTTTGATGAAATTTCTTTCTGGTTCGGTCACATACGGAATACCGGGATCAGTTGATGCGGTAGCAGGGTCGTAAAACTTTGCAAAAACATTGACCAGCATAAAATGAGCATATGCTCTTGCTACCAGTGCTTCGGCTTTTTGTGATGCATATTCGTCCTGGTTTGATGCTTCACTGATGGCACTCAGTGCTTCGTTACAAGCCGCTATTGCATGATAACACGCAAACCAATAAAATTCGGGGCTATCTTCATTAATTGCTCTCGAGTCTTTGAAAAAAAATAGATCTGCGTTTAAGGTATTCAGATCGGCGCTTCCTGCGTCACCGGATCCAATATCTCCCACATTGTCCGAGTACGTCTCTATCATTGGAACATAGTTAGCCCCGGGATATGCAGTAGCAAGTAATTGTGAAACCTTTTGTGGCGTATTTAATGAGGCCCTGTTGTCAGGTTCCTTCTCAAGATATTTATTGCAGGACGGAAGGAAGGCAAGTCCCGCAACGAGAAAAACCAGGCCATATATTCTTTTCGTATTCATTTCTTATTATTCATAGGTTGTCAAAATTCTATAGTGAGACCTTCAATGAAAGGGTTACTTGCTTTTGAATGGGCTGTGCTACACCACCTGCATTAAAAAATTCCGGATCTTGTCCTTCCAGTTTCTTATCGGCATATATGAGCCAAAAGTTGGCAAGAGCAGCTGTGATCGAGAAATTTTTGAAGACCTTCATGCGCGTCAAAGCCTCATTGCTAAATTGGTAAGTAACTGATACTGTTTTTAATCTTACAAAACTACCATCTGCCACTCTTACTGTTGAATAGTTATAATTGTTGTACGGATAAGACCCGTTCGCCCCTGTGACATAGCTATAATATGAGTCAGATATCGCGGGTATGTTTGTTATCTTCTCATCCCCGGGCATTTCCCAACGATCAAGAAATTCTTTGGGCATAGCATCCAGATCTACATAGGCACTCCGAAATGCAGGATAAAGCCTTATCTTATTGCCGGCCTGGTAAGTAATAAAGACATTTAGCGACAGGTTCTTGTAATTAAACGTATTGGAAAATCCCCCGGTGAAGGGTGGATCCACCGGTCCTTCATATACCAGGTAGTCGATTTTATCATCTTGCAGAAACACACCCTTGCTTACATTTCCATTTTCGTCTATGAATTGTGGAATACCTGTGTTGTGTTCAAGTCCATTGAACCTTATTGAAAACAGACTGTTGACCGGATATCCTTCACGGTTACCACCTTCTGGTTTTACCAGGTCAAAGATGAGTGGAACATTTTGTGCATTGGTAATTTTTGTTTCGTTATAGCCAAAAGTCAGCGTAGCTCTCCATCCATAGTTTTTTTGTTTCAGTATTTGCCCATTCAACAAAAACTCAATGCCATGAGACTTCATATCTGCATAATTGGCTACTTTGTATGCTTCACCACCTATACCCGATGTTTTGATACGGCTGATGAGATCAAAACTGCGGCGACTATAAACATCAACACTTGCACTAAGACGGTTTTTAAAAAGCCCAAAATCGATACCGACGTTCGCCTGGTAATTTTTTTCCCAGGTCAGGTCATCGTTTGCGAGATTTATCAGGTTAATGACCGATTCTCTCTCATCCGCATAAGGACGGTTGCTCGTACTGCTTTTTAATACCACATCTGCATTTGTTGCGGGACCCAGGCTGGCGGTTATACCATAGCTTGCTCTCAATTTCAAATAATCGATCTGCGGAAATTTCTCCATAAACTTTTCCTGGTCTATGTTCCATGCACCGCCAAAACTCCAGGTGGGCAACCAGCGTGCTTTGGATGAAGCACCCAAAACATTTGACCCGTCGTAGCGAACCGTTCCGTACAGATTATATTTTCGATCATAAGTGTATTGAGCATTGAAATAAAATGCGGCAAAGCGATCATAAAATTTGGTCATGTCATAGTAAGGAAAATTAGCTTCAATGGTTTGCTTTAGTATTCTGTAATCAATAAAAGGAACGCCACCATTGTCATACTGGTAACCATAACCTGTATTGCTGAAGTTTTGCCTGTCGGCATATTTTACCTGCTGACCCAATAAAAAACTTACATCGTGTTTATCGGCAAAATTATTCGTATAGCTAAGGCTATTGCGTACGTCAAAATTCACAAGGCTATTTTCTGTCCTGTTGTAAAATCCGCCATAAGGCAACACGACTACTGCGGGGTCGTCAGGATGATCAGGGTCACGATATAGATACTTATTGTTTTGGTTCATTGTGGCATTATCGTTCGCCCGGTACGCATTCGCCTGGTTTGAATTTTCTGTAATCTGGTGCTCCATGGATGATTTTACATATCGCAATGCACCGATAAATTCAAAGCGCAAATGTTTATTGAATCTATAGTTTAGCTCGCCTTGCAGTTTGAGATCTATCACATTTAAATCAATGTAGTTATTTGCCAATTCGTTGATGATATTAAATGGAGCAAAATTTCTTCTGAAATATTCAAGATTGCCAGTTGAATCATACGCCGTAAGTGCCCTGTTTGTATTTAAAGCATAGCTGAAGGGGTTGATATCAAACTCACGATAAAATTGGCCAAATACGGGGTCGCTCGTGCGACTCACCGTCCCAGGAGCTCTTTGTTGACGCACCGAGCCTACTGTCATAAAACCAACTGATAGCTTATCATTAAATGTATAATTGTTGCGGAAGTTGAGTGTATACCTGTTCACTTTATCAGCAATGGTCCAACCATTATCATGATAAAAGCTGGTAGAGAAAAAAGATTGGGATTTGTCTGTGCCGCCCGAAACACTCAATGAATATTCCTGGATCAGGGAATTATTAAAAAGTAGGTCAAACCAGTCCGTATTTGCTTCTGCATAACGAAGCAAAAAATTCTTCCTTGCCTCTGGAGTATTTTGCAATGAAAAAGTTCCCGTTGTTGTTGAATAATCTAATGCTTTATACATCTGGCCATACACGCCATAGTCAGGGCGATCCAATACATTATAATTTAAATAGCCTTTTCGTTCCAATTCACCCAACACAGACATTTGTTGAGCTGAATTCATAATATTATAATAGTTGTACGTGGGCTTAAGCTGAGAAGTGAAATTGGCTGTAAAAGAAACAACCGGTTTGCCTGATCTGCCTTTCTTGGTTGTAATGACAACAACCCCATTCATGGCACGCGCACCATATAAAGCGGTCGCAGATGCATCTTTCAAAATATCGATCGTTTCGATGTCATTACTGTTAAGACCAGCAACTGAAGAACCCAGCAATGTAGTCGGATCGCCACTCGAAAGCTGATCGTTAGAAATATTAATAATGTCCTCCAAAACGACACCATCAACTACCCACAATGGCTTATTTTCTCCATTAATCGACGTAGCGCCGCGAACATGAACTTTGGGAGCGGCACCAAAAGTTCCTGAAACATTTTGCACCGATACGCCCGCAGCTCGTCCTTCCAGCATTTTACTCACGTCAACAACTCCGGGAATTTTAATATCATCGGCCTTTAAAGACGTAGCTGCACCTGTGAACTTTTTTTTGTCCAGGTTTTGGAATCCAGTGATCACGACTCCACCTAATAACCCTTCCGACCTGCTAAGTTCGACGCTCAGCGAAGCTTCTCCTGTATACGCAAGGGTTTGTGCGACTTTGCCAGCAAACGAAAATCGAATACTGTCACCTGGTTTCGCCTCGATAAAAAAAATGCCGGTAGAGCTTGTCGTTGTACCGCGACCTGTCCGAAGGTTTACCACGGAAGCACCGGTTAAAGGTGTGCTATCTTCCAAATTAAATACCCTGCCAGTAATCCTCTTAGCGGGGATTGTATCCTGAACAGGAGCCTGGAACTTGTCAGGACTTGCATAACTGTTAGAAAAAATAAATATGAAGACAATGAAAAGCAAAAAGAAAGGAAGCCAAACGATATTTTTTGCGCAAATTTTTCTGTAATCACTCGGGGACAAAAGCATAAGCCGGATGAGTTTGGATATTTATACAACAAAGACAGCTAAAATGCAGAAAATGCTGTAAATGTAATTTAATAATTTCAATATTAATTTAAACAAATCTCTTTACAGGCCTGAGTTTTACAGCAGCGGCTCTAAATTCCATTAAAAGGAATAAAAAAATTTTAAATCCCCAATGCTTTGTAAATCGCATCCTGGATCTTACCCCTGATGCTCAACTCAGAAAGTTTTCCATTATTGACCTGAGACTGCACACGATTGGAAAGAAAAATGTAAATGACGTTATGTTTTGGATCAACCCATACACACGTTCCTGTCCAACCTGTATGACCAAACGTTTCCGGAGAGACTTTGGCTGCCGGGTAGGGTTGATTTCTTGTAGCATTATCTTTTTCGGGCTTATCGAAACCATAACCCCTCCTGCTGATATGACTGCGGTAGGACGTGAACAGTTTAATTGTTTTGGACTTTAAGTAATGCTGATCATCGAATGTACCTCCATTTAAAAGCATTTGATAAAGTCTAAACAGGTCTCGTGCATCAGAAAATAATCCTGCATGACCTGCCACCTGTCCTAAAACGGAAGCACTATAATCATGCACATCACCCCATAGCATTTGCCAACGAAATAAGGTATCAATCTCGGTTGGTACTATCTTGTCTTTTGCGAATTTTTCAAGCGGTTTAAATCCCGTTGTTCTCATTCCCAGCGGCTTGTAAAACGTTTTTTGTACGTACTGATCAAGAGACATTTTAGAAACGGATTCGACAACTTTCCCAAGGAAAATAAAATCAAGATCACTATACACGTATTTACCTGGGGGACTAAGCTTGCTATCCAAAACCAATTGATAAGCCGTATCCAGCCAATCGTTTCTCATATACAAATTGTCTGCAACGCGAATATTAAATCCGGGTTTTTCAACAGAAATTATTGCAGGATTGGGTTGGTGAGTAATGGAATCTCTGACATATCTATAAAACAATACATCAGGCTCTAGTCCTGCCTGGTGTAATAAAATGTCGCTTATTCGCAGCTTTGCCTTATCGGTTCCTTTTGTTGATGGCAGGTAATCGCCCAATTTACCATTCAAATCGACCTTTCCTTGCTCATAAAGTTTCATTATGGAAACTGTAGTGGCAGAAATTTTGGTCAATGAAGCCAAATCGAAAATGCTTTCAGGTTTTGTGTGGGGAGATGAAGGATGGAATTGATAATGACCGTAAGCTTTTTCATAAATTATTTTCCCATCCTTAGCGGCCAACACTACACAACCCGGGAAAGCGCCTCTATCAATGCCGTCAGAAACGATCGAGTCAACCTGGTAAAATTTATCAAAGGCATAGTTCGGCGGTGCATACGCAGAAAAACCATATTTAAATTCTCCGATTGAAACAGGCAATCTTCCTTTGGCATTGATGAGGCCGGCATATTGGTCGGCCGCGGTATACTGTGTAATATCATCATCCTGGTAACAAGCAACCAGCTGCGAAGCCGATAAAAAGTTTTTTATAGCCAGCACATTTCCAAAAACATAATTTTTTGTGTTGTTGAACTTTTGCAGTTGATCAAAAAGACCGATCGCAGCCTTACTTATTCCATAGTTCCTTGCGGGCCGTAAACTGTATCCGTCTACACTAACGACTATTTCATCATAATTACCGGAGCGGATAGCTCTCAATATCGAATCGGATTTAATAGCGCCATCTTTAAACGAGAAATTAAAAACGTCAGCGTTTCTCCTTTCATGTAAGGTATTCACAAAAAAACCCGGTGATGATACTCCGATCGAAACACAGACAATTTTTGGAGAGGCTATATAGTTTGCGATCTTGTTTTTTATGATAGTGATCGTTTGCCTGGCCACTCTGTATCTTATCTCATCCGTTCGTCCATTCAGATCATTGACGAGGTTTGTAGTATCAACAGGTTTCCATTTGGATAATCCTAAATGATATTTGGCGTGCAAAACCTTATTCAATTTTGCATTGATATCGTCCCAGCTTAATTTTTTTTCATCTATTGCTTTCTCAACAGCGGCGATTGCACCCGGCACAGTTTCAGGAAGGCAGAGCATATCATTTCCCGCGATCAAAGCCTGTGCAGCTATTTCTCCTCCGGGCCAGTATTTTGCGACACCCTTCATTTCGAGAGCATCGGTAAACGCAAGACCGTTGTACCTCATATCATTTCTCAGCAAGCCTGTAACATTATTCTTCGAAAGAGAGGTAGCCATATTAGCTGTGCTGTCAACAGCAGGAATATATAAATGTGCAATCATCACACTACCCACACCGGCATTAAAAAGAGCTTGAAAAGGTCTTAGCTCTACTGAATCGAGTTGTTCAAGTGATTTCTTGATAACAGGAAGGTCAAGGTGCGAGTCCACGTGCACATCACCATGACCCGGGAAATGTTTAGCACAAGCCATGATGCCGACATCCTGCATCCCTTTCATATAAGCCAGTCCAAATCTGGTGACTTTGTCTTTGTCTTCACCAAATGAGCGAAAACCAATCACGGGATTGTCAGGATCATTGTTAATATCAACAACAGGGGCATAGTTCACTTGGACTCCAATTCGTTTGCATTGTTCTCCTACTGCTTTTCCCATTTCATAGATCAACGAAGGATCAGTTAATGCACCCAGTGTAAGTTGGTAAGGGAATTTCGTAACACTATCCAAACGCATTCCTAATCCATATTCCGCATCAATAGTTATCAGCAGCGGGGTTTTTGAAATGCTTTGATAATAATTGGTAAGATTAGCCTGCCTTACGGGTCCACCCTGGAAAAAACAAAGTGCTCCCACGTTATACTTTTTAATGAGGTCGGTTACTTGTGCTACATGATCGGGACCCAGGTTAGAATGAGCCCTGATCACGATAAGCTGAGCAATTTTTTCTTCGTTGTTTAGTGAATTAAATACACTGTCAACCCAATTATTTTCAGAAAGGTTGCCTGCCTGCCGGTCAGGCAGGCTTTTGTACTGCGCCAGGGAATTGATAAAATAAATGCAGGATATAAGAGAGAACCAAAATCTTTTCATGAGGCGAACTTAAAAAGCCAAGTTACACAAAAGACAATTTGTGATGGCATCAAATCACTTATTTTTGGCACAGGAGAAATGAATTGTGCCCGATAAAATTTTACTACTCCCTGATAACATTGCTAACCAGATCGCAGCCGGAGAAGTGATTCAGCGGCCCGCCAGCGCGGTAAAAGAGCTTTTGGAGAATGCCGTTGATGCGGGGGCTACAGAAATAAAGCTCATCTTACAAGATTCCGGAAAAGCGCTGGTGCAGGTGATCGATAATGGAAGTGGGATGAGTGAAACAGACGCACGGATGAGTTTTGAGAGGCATGCTACGTCAAAGATCCAAACGATCGAAGATCTTTTTCATATTCGCACCATGGGTTTTCGGGGCGAGGCATTGGCTTCTATTGCAGCCGTAGCGCAGGTAGAATTGAAAACAAAAAGAATTGATGATGAAGCCGGAACTTTTATTGAAATTGAAAATAGCCTCGTAAAAAGACAGGAACCGATCGCGATGGCCATTGGGACGAGTATTGCTATGAAAAATCTTTTTTTCAATGTCCCTGCGAGAAGGAATTTCTTAAAAAGTAATGCTGCAGAAATGCGGCACATAATTGATGAATTTACAAGAGTAGCCCTTTCCTTTCCGCATATTTTCTTTTCCGTCACTGCAAATGGTCAGCAAATATTTCATCTTGAAGCAGGAAGCCTGAAACAACGCATCATTCAATTGTTGGGAAATCCTTATGCCGCAAAACTAGTATCAGTAAAAGAGGAAACGGATTACATGAACATTTATGGATTTGTCGGCAAACCGGAAACGGCCAAGAAAACCAGGGGTGATCAATATTTTTTTGTAAACAATCGCTTCATCAAAAGTGCTTACCTGAATCATGCGGTGATGAGCGCTTACCAGGAAATGATCGCCGCCGATAGTTTCCCTATGTATGTTTTGTTTATTGATCTTGAACCCACGCAAGTGGATGTAAACGTTCATCCCACCAAACAGGAAATAAAATTTGAAGACGAAAAAATTGTCTATGCATTTGTCCAGGCGGCGGTAAAACATGCATTGGCTCAATTTAGTGTTACTCCTGCTCTCGACTTCGATCTCGATTCTTCGATTCAACAGTTGCCATCTATACAACAACCATTTACGGAAGAAAGAAAATCGGCGGCCACTTCTTCGTCTATTTTTAAAGGCTTTACAGAAAAACACCAGGCACATTTTATAGAACCCGAAAGAAAAGCAGAGTTGAGAAACTGGAGAGACTTTTTTGAAAGTTCACAGTCAGCAGTCGGGAGTCAGGAGTCGTCCGTCGGCAGTTGGCAAGTGAATGTTGACAAAGAGCAGCTTTCACTCACCACTCGCCATTCACCATTCACCGTTGACGGTTCACGATTCACGCAACTACATAGCCAGTACATTCTGGTTGAAACGGAAAGTGGTTTCATCCTCCTTAATCAACAAGCCGCGCATGAACGAGTGATCTACGAAAAATTCAATGAGGTCATGATCGGAGCGGCGAGAACAACCCAACGCAGTATGTTTCCGGTTACACTTGAGTTAGTACATGCCGATAGCGTTTTACTTGAAGAGCTCATGACGGACCTTCATCAGCTTGGGTATATGATCGAGCCATTTGGCAAAAATACATTTGTTATCCAAGGCACGCCGGCAGATGTTGAGCAAGGAAACGAAAAAGCAGTAATTGAAAAATTGCTGGAGCAATACAAGCATTTTTCTGATCTTAAGTTTACAAAAAGAGAAAAATTGATCCGTTCCCTGGCAAAACAGCAGGCCATTAAACCGGGCAAGCAACTAACAGAAAAAGAAATGCAGGCACTAGCCAATGATCTGTTTAATTGCCAACAAAGCAACTCCTCGCCGGATGGCAAGCCGACCTACCTGGAATTTAAAATGGAGCAGTTGGAAAAAATGTTTGGGAGATAATTACAACGGTTCAGAAAACCCCTGGGCTTTTCCTCTATTAACAAAATTGATTGAACGATATTTCACATCTTTGCATTCCATAATTTATGATATGAAGCAAGGAACAAAATTCATTCACGCCGGAGCAGAGCCTGATCCTTCCACCGGCGCTATCATGACGCCAATCTACCAAACTTCGACCTACGTGCAATCTGCACCGGGTGTGAATAAAGGATTTGAATATGCACGTTCGCAAAACCCAACACGAAAGGCGCTGGAAGAAGCGCTGGCTATCATTGAAAACGGAAAGTATGGTTTGGCCTTTAGCAGTGGTGTGGCAGCTACTGACGCCGTGGTCAAACTTTTGCAGCCGGGTGATGAAATAATAACCGGTAACGACCTGTATGGCGGCACATACCGACTTTTTACTAAAGTGTTCGAAAAATTCGGCCTTACATTTCATTATGTGGATATGACGAATGCGGAAAAAGTGCGTTCATATATCAATAAGAATACGAAACTTATTTGGGTCGAGACGCCAACCAATCCTCTGATTAATATTGTTGACTTAGCAGCTATGTCGGCTATCGCAAAGCAACACAAACTGCTTTTGTGCGTTGATAATACATTTGCTTCGCCTTATTTGCAACTTCCGCTTGAGTTGGGCGCAGACATCGTGATGCATTCCTCAACAAAATATTTAGGAGGGCATAGTGATGTGATCCAGGGTGCCCTGGTAATGAACGATGCAGAACTGAGAGAAAAATTATATTTTATTCAAAAGAGCTGTGGTGCAATACCCGGCCCGATGGACTGTTTTCTTGTTCTGCGTGGGATTAAAACCCTTCACATACGTATGCAGCGTCATTGTGAGAACGGGGAAAAGATTGCTCATTATCTCCGCAATCACACGAAGGTTGGAAAAGTGTACTGGTGCGGTTTTGAGGACCATGCCGGCTATTGTATTGCAAAAAAACAAATGAGTGGTTTTGGGGGAATGCTCAGTTTTACTTTAAAAAATGAAAGTATGGAAGCTGCCATAAAGCTAATGTCATCGACAAAAATATTTGCTTTGGCAGAAAGCCTCGGTGGTGTTGAATCGCTTATCAATCATCCCGCTTCTATGACTCATGCCTCGATACCCAGAGAAGAAAGAATAAAGAACGGTCTCGCTGATTCACTCATCAGGCTGAGTGTAGGCATTGAGGACACTGAGGACCTGATCGCAGACCTTGAACAAGCTCTCTCGCTCATATAGCGAATCGCCTGTACATATAATAGGCTCTGGCTTGATTAGAATTTTTGACCGGCATTTCCTTTTTTGGTATGCCGCTTGTTTTATTTATGGTAATTAAAACAATTTTTTATGAGCAGTATATTATATCTTATTGCAGTTGTGCTGATCATTGGATGGATCCTTGGATTTTTCGTGTTTTCAGCGGGTAGCATCATACACGTTTTGTTAGTACTGGCAGTTATCGCAATTTTGATAAGATTGATCGGCGGCAGCAGAAATCCGGTTTAACCCTTTAGAAAAATTCTAATTTTATCCCGTATGAATACGGGACAATTAGAAGAATTTCTGAATAAAAAGGTTGATGAATTTAATCAACCTTTTTTTATTGAAAGCGACCCCGTTTCTATTCCGCATTTGTTTTCAAAAAAACAGGATATTGAAATCGCTGGTTTTTTCGCGGCGATCTTTTCATGGGGAAATCGTACCACGATCATTCAAAAGACAAAAGAACTGATGCAGCGAATGGACATGTCGCCTTATGAATTCTGCAGAAATTACGGTAGAAAGGATGTCAAAGGATTAAAAGGATTTAAGCACAGAACTTTTACGGAGGATGATCTTTTTTATTTTGTTGAATTTTTTCGTCATCACTACCAGACCTCGAACACGCTTGAAACGGCATTTATAAAGAATCTGAAAAATGCCTCCCCCGCCGGTGGAAATGTGGTGGGGGACTCGTTGACCGGCTTTAAAAAATATTTTTTTTCATTGGAGCATTTAAAAAGAACAGAAAAGCATATTTCTTCGCCGGTTCAGAAAGGCACCTGTAAGAGACTGAATATGTTTCTGAGATGGATGGTAAGAAAGGATAAGTCGAGGGTTGATCTTGGAATTTGGTCGAAAAAAATTTCACCTTCGCAATTAATTTGCCCGATCGATGTACATGTAGCAAGAGTAGCGAGACGATTTGA
>Ga0163163_10001320_pt1 | contig 20935 bp, 18 predicted proteins | sample S65metaG_FD_119766 | JGI IMG/M metagenome (GOLD analysis project Ga0163163, IMG submission 119766) | Switchgrass rhizosphere microbial communities from Kellogg Biological Station, Michigan, USA - S6-5 metaG | ecosystem: Host-associated > Plants > Roots > Rhizosphere > Soil | place: USA...
AATGGCATCTTCGCTGGTTTCGCTATCGACCGTCATCAGGACGTAACTCGTGGCCCAGGCCGGCGTCTTCCAAAAGCTTACGCGCGCGAAGCTCATGCTCGTCGGCGACAAGCACGCGGCGCGGCAGCACGCCGAGTGAGCCCTCAAGCACGCTCATGTTCTGGTCCAAGACCATCGGATGCATGCCGGCGCCTTCCAGCAATGCCACCACAGCCGACACCAGGACTGCGTCATTCGTCCGGATCAATTCACGCATGCGTTTCTATTTGCCTCAGAGACCGGAATATCCCGCAGCTAAGTGGGGTCTATTTGTGTCGCAGTCACAGTGCGTTTTGCCCACCTGCACATCTCATCAAAACTGCGGTAGGACCCAATCTACCGCACTTGCCGCATGAGCATAGCGTTCCTATGCTTGGTTTTTCTCACTGCCGGGAGATGTATTTTGGCCGTCGTCCTTCCCTTTGAAAGCCCGAACCCGGCCTCGCTCAATCGTCTTGTCGATCTGGTGGCTCCCGATATGGCGCGGGTCAACGCGACAATCCTGGCGCGCACCGGCTCGGAAGTCGCGATGATCCCGGAGGTGGCCAACCATCTTATCGCCTCCGGAGGGAAACGTTTGCGTCCGATGCTGACCCTCGCAATGGCAAGGCTCGCAGGCTACTCCGGTGACGGCCATATCAAGCTCGCTGCGGCGGTCGAATTCATGCACACGGCGACGCTGCTGCACGACGACGTGGTCGATGAAAGCAGCATGCGGCGGGGTAAGGTTGCCGCCAGAATGCTGTGGGGCAACGAAGCAAGTGTGCTCGTGGGTGATTTTCTCCTCGGCCAGGCATTCAAGATGATGGTCGAAGTCGCCGATCTGCACTCACTCGAAATCCTCTCGTCGGCGGCCGCCGTGATCGCGGAAGGCGAGGTCATGCAGCTCGGCACGGCCAAGAACACGGCCACCAACGAAGACGAGTACCTGTCGGTCATCCGCGCCAAGACCGCCGAACTTTTCGCAGCCGCCTGCGAAGTCGGGCCGGCGCTGGCTGCAAAGGAAAAGGCCGAATTGGCGGCTTGCAGGTCATTCGGGATGAACCTCGGCATTGCGTTTCAGCTTATCGACGACGCGCTGGATTACGGTGGCAAGTCGGCCAAGCTCGGCAAAAACGTCGGCGACGACTTCCGCGAGGGCAAGATTACGTTGCCGGTTGTCCTGTCGTTCCGCCGCGGCACCGAAAGCGAGCGCAAGTTCTGGAATCAAACGCTGGGCGACGGGGACATCCGCGACGGCGACCTCGACCAGGCTCTTTCATTGATGGCAAAGCATCATGCGATCGAGGATACTGTCGGACGCGCCCGGCACTATGGCGCGATCGCCACCGACGCACTCGCTTTGGTGCCGCCGTCGGACATCAAGTCGGCGCTGGAAGAAGCGGTTGCATTCTGCATCGGGCGCGCGCATTGACGCGCTGCAGTTCGTCTAAAGCGGCCCATATCCGGTTGCCGGATCGCGCATCAGTTGCAGACGGATGTTGGGGTCCGGATCCTGACCGACATATCTGCCGTAATTGTAGACCGGCGGTGCACAGCCGTTAGGCTGCGGCGCGCGCTGCCCGGGAATCAGAAAATTCCATGAAAACTCTTGCGGGCGGTCGGCGCACTGCGGCGGCGATTTAGATTTTGGCCGGGCCAATGCGGGATCGACTGCGGCGATCCCGAGCACCGCAAACAAAACAAGCGCGCAAAACATTCTCATGATGAACCCCGCATTCCACCGGTAACTATCGGTCAGAGCCAACGGTTTCCCGCAAACCCGGCGAATTCATGTTTTCGCCACCACAGCTCCAATCGTGGTCGATTGAACCCACCAATTCTTGCGCTCGCCCGCAAGCCATTGCGCCGCCGCACCCGCCTGCTCGAGCGAGGCGAAAAGCGCAAAGCATGTGGCACCCGATCCGGACATCCTCGCGAGCGCACTCCCTGGCGCGCTGCGAAGGGCCGCCAGGACTTCCCCGACGACCGGCGCACATGCGGTCGCAGCCACGGTCAGGTCATTGTCCTGCTGCTTGAGCATTGCGATCAATGCGCCGACTTTTGTCGGTACGTCGGCAAGGTCGGGGCCGGCCTGTGCGCCCTGGAATTTTGCGAACACCTCGCGCGTAACAAGTGCAACGCCAGGATTCACCAAAACCGCCGGGATGGGCGGAAGGTTGAGTGGCTCGGAAAGCACTTCGCCGACGCCGCGCATGATGCGCGGCCGCGACTCCATGCAGACCGGCACGTCGGCGCCGACAGCCTGCCCCGCAGCCATGAGTCGGGAGTCGTCGAGCGCGATTCCGTTTGCTTTCGCAAGCAGCCTGAGCGCTGCCGCTGCGTCCGCCGAGCCGCCGCCGATGCCTGCGGCGACCGGAAGATTCTTTTCAAGGCGAAACCGCCCGCCTTTCAGGTCGTGGATACGCCGGCGGAGTTCCGCAAGCGACTTGAGCACAAGATTGTCCCCGGCCGGGCCGCTCTTACCCGCGAACGGCCCGGACGTCTCCAGGGCGTCGGCCGACCCCGCCTCAAGCGTCAGCGCGTCGGCCACGTCGGCGAAGGCGACCAGGCTTTCGAGCTCGTGATAGCCGTCGGCGCGTCGTCCGAGTACGCGCAGAGTAAGATTGATTTTGGCAAACGCCTTTTCGGACAGCAGCGCGCTCACGCGAAAAGCCTGTCGCTGCGCATCAACTAGCCGCCGTCGCCACTCTTCTTGCCGGCTTTTGCCTGCGACGACGTTTCGTCGGGCAGCCCGTCCTTCAGCTTTTCCTCGATCTTCGGGAGTTCTTCGGGGTCCGGCTTGAGATCACGGGCGTGGGCCCACTGGAATCTGGCCTCAAGTACGCGGCCAACCCGCCAGTACGCATCACCCAAGTGGTCGTTGATGGTCGGATCTTCCGGCTTGAGCTCGATGGCGCGCTCAAGCTGTTTGGTCGCCTCCTCGTAATTGCCGATCCGATAGTAAGCCCAGCCGAGGGAGTCGACGATGTAGCCGTCGTCCGGCCGCTGCTGCACGGCCTTTTTGATCATTTCCATTCCCTCGTCCAGGTTCGCGCCCTGGTCGATCCAGGAATACCCAAGATAGTTCAGCACGTGTGGCTGATCGGGGTACAGTTCGAGCGCCTTCTTAAGGTCGGCTTCCGCCTTCGGCCACTGCTTTGACCGCTCGTAGCAGATGCCGCGGAAATAGAAGAGCACCCAGTTCGCTTTTTCGGGATTGGGAATACCCGCGACGCCCTTCGAATATACATTCGCGCATTCCGCAAACTTCTTGTGCCCGCGCAGAACGTTTCCGAGCGCCGTGATGGCTTCCATGTCATCGGGACGCTGTTTGATCAGCCCTTCGAGATGCTTTTGCGCTTCGTCGGAGCGGTCGAGGCTATCGAGATTTGCGGCCATTTGAATTGCCGCGTTCCGGTGCAGCGGCGAATTTGCCGGTACACGCTCGTAGACCTTGATCGCCAGCTCCGGCTTTTTGAGCGATTCATAAAGATCCGCAAGCGACAGCAGCGCCAAAGGATGATTGGGAACAAGGAAAAGGGACAGCTGCAGATAAACGAGACCCAGGTCTTCTCCGCCGCGGCGTCCCAGCGAGGCGCCAAGCCCGTACAAGGCCTCGCCGGCTCCGGCTTGCGCGTTCGAAACGAGCGGCGGCAGTTTTTCGCCGGCCTTCAGCTTAGCCATCGCTTCGACGACGAGAGGATGACGCGGCAGCGCCTTGTCGAACGTCTCGAAAATCGCCAACGCCTCTTTCGGCGAGTGGTTGCGCGAGAGCCAGCTGCCATAGGCCTCGACCACGCGCAGCGCGGTCGCGTCGAGCTTGTAAGCGTGCTCGAGACGCTTGCCGGCTTCCTTCTGGTTGCCCGCGAGATCGTAGATCATGCCCGCGTGCAGTTCTTTGAAGATTGCATACCAGTCCGGCCCGGCGAGACGATCGATCGCGGCTGCTGCGCCCTTGGAGTCGTTGGCGCCGTACATGCTCCAGGCCGACAGCAACGTCGCGGTGAGATCGGTGATCGGTCCGCGCACGGATTGGGCGAGATCGCGACGTGCCGCCGGATATTGCTTGCGTTTGAGTGAATGCACGCCGAGCACCAGCCGCGCGACCCGATCGTTCTTGTCAAGCTGAACGACGCGATCGGCATATTTGACCGCTTCATCCACTTCACCGTCCACGAGGAACGAAAGGAACGCGCGATCGAGCAGCTCACTGTTGCCGGGGTCTCGCTTGAGTGCCGCCCGGTAATAGGCCGCCGCGGCTCCGGCATCGCGTTGCTGGCCGGCATGACGGGCCGCGAGATAGTTGCCGGACGCCGTGATACTGCCGAGTTGCGGTGGACTCGAAGCCTGCGCGGCAAGCTTGACGGGTGCCGCCGCGAGAATGGCGGCAAGCGCGCTGCTTGCGATGCAGCGGGCGAGGCTCGAAGACGTCACGGGCTAGTGCTCCAATGAGGCGGCCGGTCGCTGATTATGCGCGAACCGCAAATGTTGCGCCGAGAATGGCCTTTTTACGCCGCTCCTGCAAGAACATGCCGGGCAGCACCGACGAAAACAGCATGAAAGCCATGATGTGGCGTTATCGTGACGGTGCCGGCAGGACCCAATCACATCTTTTCGGCATTACGGTTACAGGGAACCGGCCGGTCCACGACTCAGTGGGCTACCCTGAGGGCGCTGCTCAATCGATCCCGCACCAGGTCGGCAAGTTTGGCGACGGCAGGCGAAGCCGGCGACCTTGCGCCATAAAGCGACAGATTGAGGCGGCCGAGCACGGGCAATCGCCGGCTTTGCGGGGCGTAATGCAGATCCCCTTCGCGCACTGACGCGGTACGCGGCGTAATGCCAAGCCCGGCTTTGACCGCCGCGCGCAGTCCGGACAGGCTCGACGTACTGTAGGCGATGCGCCAGGGAATACCGTGCCGGTCAAGCGCTGCAAGCGCCAGGTTGCGGAAGATGCACGGGGCTTCCAGCAGGACCAGCGGCACAGGCTGCCGCGGATCAAGCTTGAATTCGCGCGCTGCGATCCACATTACCTTCTGCCGGCCGAGGATCTCACCGCCCGGCATCTCGCCGAGGGCGATCGCAAGATCGAGTTTGCCGGCACGGTAAGATTTGACGAGCTCGTGGCTGCGCTCAACCACGACTTCGAGCTTCACGCGCGCATGTGCCGCGGTGAACGATTTCAAAATTTCCGGAAGATAATCTTCGGCAACATCGGTTGGCGCTCCAAGCCGCACCGTACCGTCGATCGCTATGCCGCGCAGCGCATGCAGCGCCTCGTCGTTGAGCGCGAGCAACATGCGCGCATGATTAAGCAGCAGATCGCCTGCATCCGTCGTCTCCATCTGGCGGCCATTTTTCTTGAACAACGGCGCGCCGGCGGCGGCCTCCAGCCGCTGCATCTGCAGGCTGACCGCCGATTGCGTCCGGTGCACCTGCTTTGCGGCCTGCGTGAAACTGCCGTTATCGGCGATTGCAACGAAGGTTTGCAGAAGGGCCAGATCCAGGTGTCTCATAATATATGAGTATTGCATATGGATCATATTTTTACAATCAATTTTACAAATGTATTGGCGGAGCGTAGATCGAGATCGTCAAAGATTCAAACGGGAGCGACGCCATGCCGTTCGTTTCATTAAAGATCGCAGGACCTGAACTGACGCCTGTTCAAAAACGCGCCCTGCAAACAGGATTCACCGAGTTGATGGCAGGCCCCATGCGCAAGGTTCACGACCTCACCGCCGTGGCGATCGAGCGCATCGAGACGAGCGACTGGTCGACGGGCGCCAAGCCATCCCAAGGTCGCTCCGCCTATGCCGAAGTCAAAGTAACCCAAGGCACAAACTCGCCCCGGGAGATGCAGCAATTCATTGCCGAAGGCCACGCCTTGCTCACTACGACGCTCGGCACACTCCCCGAGGCCACTTATGTCGTTGTGCACGAGATACCCGCGCAGGCCTGGGGCTATGCCGGGAAGACCCAGGAAGCGCGCCGGCAGTTGAAACAGGCTTCATGAGGAGAAACGATCATGCCCCTGGTGCGAATCTCACTGATGCAGGGAAAGCCGGCAAGCTATCGCGCCGTGATCGGTGCGGCCGTGCATAAAGCGATGGTTGAGACCATCAATGTCCCGCCGCTCGACCACTTTCAGGTGATCACCGAACACCCCCGCGATGACATCGTCTACGACCCCGCCTATCTCGACATCAAGCGGACGGACAATGTCGTCTTCGTCCAAATCACGCTGAACGCGGGGCGCACGACGGAAATGAAGCGCGCGCTTTATAAACGGCTCGTGGAGTTGCTTGCTGCGGATCCAGGCATCCGGCCTGAGGACGTCGTGATCAATCTGGTCGAAGTCGGCAAGGAAAACTGGTCGTTCGGCAACGGGATTGCGTCATACGCGTAATAGCAAGAACGTGCCGGTTTACATGTTGGGATAGTTCGGCCCGCCACCACCTTCGGGCGGAACCCAGGTGATGTTCTGATTGGGATCCTTGATGTCGCAGGTTTTGCAGTGGACGCAGTTCTGCGCGTTGATGACGAATTTCGGCGCGCCCGCTTCTTCCACCCATTCATATACGCCGGCCGGGCAGTAGCGCGCGGACGGTCCGGCAAACACGTCGTGTTCGGACGTTTTCTGTAGGCCAGGATCGGCAACAAGCAGATGAACCGGCTGGTCTTCTTCGTGATTGGTGTTTGACAGGAATACCGACGACAGCCGGTCGAACGTCACTTTGCCGTCAGGCTTGGGATAGGAAATCGGGCTGTATTCGGACGCAGGCTTGAGCGAGGCATAGTCCGGCTTGCCGTGCTTGAGCGTACCGAAAAACGAAAAGCCAAAGAGAGTGTTCGTCCACATGTCGAGCCCGGCAAGGCCGACACCGAGAACAGTACCGAAGCGCGTGACGAACGGCTTGACGTTACGTACCTTCCACAGATCCTTGCCGATCGAAGAGTTGCGCCAGGCTTTTTCATAACCCGAGAGTTCGTCGTGCGCGCGGCCGTTTTTGAGCGCTTCTGCGCAGGCTTCCGCGGCCAGCATGCCCGACGTCATCGCATTGTGCGTGCCCTTGATACGCGGCAGGTTCACGAAACCGGCCGCGCAGCCGATAAGCGCGCCACCGGGGAAAATCAGCTTCGGCACTGATTGGTAGCCGCCTTGCGTGATTGCGCGCGCTCCATAAGCAATGCGCTTGCCACCTTCAAAGGTGCCGCGGACGAGTGGATGGGTCTTGAAGCGCTGAAACTCCTCGAACGGCGAGAGATAGGGATTTTCGTAATTGAGCGGCACCACGAAGCCGACGGAAACGAGATTGTCGTCGTAGTGGTAAATGAACGAACCACCGCTGATCGAGGTACCAAGCGGCCATCCGAAGGAGTGCTGCGTCAGGCCCGGCACGTGTTTGTCCGGCGCTACCTGCCAGATTTCCTTAAGACCGATTCCGAACTTCGGAACGTCACGCTCTTTTGCCAAATCAAAGCGTTTCAGAAGAGTTTTGCTAAGGCTGCCGCGAGCGCCCTCGGCGAACAGCGTGTATTTCGCGCGCAATTCCATACCGCGCGTGAAACTGTCCTTATGTGCGCCGTTTTTGGCGATGCCCATATCGCCGGTCGCGATGCCTGCAACGGCACCACTTTGATCGTACAGAATTTCCGCCGCAGCAAAGCCCGGATAAATTTCCACTCCGAGCGCCTCTGCCTTGGCCGCAAGATATTTACAGACGAGACCGAGCGAGCCGATGAAGCAGCCATGGTTGCTCATCAAAGGCGGCGCGAATATGAGCGGAAAACGAATCGCGCTCTTTTCGGTGAGCCAGTAGAAGCGGTCGTCGGTCACTTCGGTCTTGATAGGTTTCTCGGGTTCGGCGCGCCACTCAGGCAGCAGGCGATCAAGCGCAGAGGGATCGAGTACGAGGCCGGACAGAATGTGCGCGCCAACCGCGGAGCCTTTCTCCACCACGACAACGGATATATCGCTACTGATCTGCTTGAGGCGGATCGCGGCCGCCAGCCCTGCGGGCCCGCCACCGACGATAACGACGTCGAATTCCATTGCCTCCCGCGCGGGTAGATCAGCCATGGCAAACCCCCAGTCCTTCCAAGTTTAGCGTGGCTCAACTCCAATGGCCCGTCGGGCAAACTCTAACATCGTCTCACGCGTTATACTGCCTGCGGGCAAGACGCTCGTGGCACCGAGACACATAACTCATGACGCACTGGACCGTTCGACGAGCTCTGCCCGCCCTCGCAATGATTTTCCAGACCGGGACCCTTGCGCCCGCGCAGGACGGCTCGCCGCCCGCCATCAACAATGACACGATCGGCGAACTGCGCCAGCACCAATCCGGTTCAATCCTCTTGCCGCGGGGCCAGCCACCCTACCCTGCGGTCATTGTGCTGCATGGATGTAACGGCGTCTCACCGAACACCTTTGCCTGGGCACGCCGTCTCGCATCATGGGGATACGCGGCGCTGATCATCAACAGCTTCACGCCACGCCATCTGGTGCAGGTCTGTGACGGCAGCAGGGCTTTGCCGGGTCCCGAACGCGCCAAGGACGTCTTCGCCGGAGCCGCCTATCTGCGCACACGCGCCGACATCGACCCCGCCCGAATTGCCGTCCTGGGCTATTCACATGGAGGCTGGACCGCGCTCAACGCCTCGACCGTGAAACGCATCGAGCAGGAAGGCGCGCCGGCCTTTCGGGCAATCGTCGCGCTCTATCCGTTCTGTCCACCCAAAATTGCGCCGCCCCTCGCCAGCGACATCCAGATACTTGCCGCAGAAGCCGACGATTGGGCGCCGGCCTCAAACTGCAAAGCTTTTGTGGAAAAATATGCTGAGGGTGCGCCGCATCGGCCGATTTTGGTGGTCTATCCCGGCGCGCGGCACTCTTTCGATGCAAAGCTGCCGGAGCGGGTGTATTTTGGTCATCGGCTGGCTTACGACCCGACCGCCGCAGCCGACGCGTTCGAGCGAACGCGAAAATTTCTTGATGAACGGATGCGCCCGCCAAAAGCCATGATCCCTGACCGCACCGATGCCGCCCGTGACCTGCTCGCTTTCTACAGCGAGTTCGGGGTCGACGCGGTTCTCAATGAAGAACCAACCGATCGTTTCGCAACGGCGGAGACGCTGGTGATCACGCGCAAAGCCGCGGCTGCGAAGGCCGACTTCGAAGTGGGAAATGCCCGTCATGTGACGGCGCCTCCGGCACCGGATGAAGCGACCATGGCTGCCCGCGCCGCCGCGACGCACGTAGCAACGCTCGACGAACTGCGCGCCGTGCTCGACAAGTTCGAGGGTTGCGGCCTCAAAGCGACTGCAACCCAGCTCGTCTTCGCGGACGGCAATCCGCAAGCGCGGCTGATGTTTGTCGGCGAAGCTCCGGGACGCGACGAAGACATCGAGGGCCTGCCATTCGTCGGCCGGTCCGGAAAGCTGCTCGACCGGATGCTGGCGGCGATCGGCCTCGACCGCACGTCGGTCTACATCGCCAATATCGTGCCCTGGCGGCCGCCGGGCAACCGCACGCCGACCCCGCAGGAGTCGCAGATCTGCCTGCCTTTTATCTCGCGTCAGATTGAACTGGCCGACCCGGATATTCTTGTCTGTCTTGGCGGTCCATCAGCGCAAACGCTGCTCGGAATCAAAGAAGGCATCACAAAGATCCGCGGGCGCTGGTTCACCTTTAACACCGGAAAACGCGAGATCCGCGCCATGCCGACATTTCATCCGGCCTTCCTGCTGCGTAGCCCGCTGCAGAAGCGCTTCGCATGGCGCGACTTTTTGGCGATCAAGAAAGCACTCGGCTAACCGGCCACTGCGAATTTGATCGCAAACAGCACCGCCAGCACCATAACCGCCGGCGACGCCTCGCGCGCCTTGCCAGAAATGATCTTGCACAGCGCGTAAGTGATAAAGCCGAGGCCTATGCCGGTCGCGATCGAGTAAGTCAGCGGCATGGTGATCGCGGTGACGACGGCGGGCGCGTATTCCGTGATGTCTTCCCAGTCGATCTCTGCCAATCCGCGCGCCATCACGCAGGCGACGTAAAGTAACGCGGCCGCCGACGCATAGGCGGGAACCATTCCCGCGAGCGGAGCAAAAAACAGCGCCAACAGGAAAAACAACCCGACGAAAGCCGCCGTCAGCCCCGTGCGTCCGCCGGCGGATACGCCGGCCGCGCTTTCGATGTAGCTTGTCGTCGTCGATGTGCCGATCACGGCACCAAACATAGCCGCGAAGCTGTCGGATATCAGCGCCTCTTTCATGCGCGCGAGCTTGCCGTTCTTCATAAGACCGGTGCGGTGCGTGACCCCGATCAACGTGCCCGCATTGTCGAACACATCAATGAACAGAATCGAAAACACCACGATCAGGAACGTCAGCTCCCAAAGGCGCGAGAAATCAAGCTGCAGCAACGTCGGTGCAATCGACGGCGGCATTGACACAACGCCAGTGAACTTCGCGAGGCCAAATGGCAAGCCAATGATCGTTGCGACGAGAATGCCGATCAAGGTGCCGCCCAGAGCGCGCCTGAAGTTGAGCGCGGCGATCAGGACGAAGCCGAGCAACATCAGAAACGCTTCCGGGTTCCTCAGATCGCCGAGCGTGACCAGCGTCGCAGGATGAGCGACCACCACCTTTGCTTCTTCGAGCGCGATGATCCCCAGAAACATGCCGACGCCGGCGGACACTGCAAGCTTCAGGTTCTGCGGAATCGAATCGATGACGTATTGCCGGATGCGGAACACGGAGATCAGGAAGAAGAGCACGCCCGAGCAAAACACGGCGGCGAGCGCCTGCTGCCAGCTGTACTTGTAGGTCAGCACGACCGTGAAGGCGAAGAAGGCATTGATGCCCATGCCTGGCGCCAGCGCGATCGGATAGTTGGCGTAGAGCGCCATCACCAAAGTGCTGACCGCCGCCGCAACGCAGGTGGCGACGAAGACCGCGCCCTGGTCCATCCCCGCCTTGCCGAGAATGATCGGGTTCACGAAGACGATGTAGACCATCGTCAGAAACGTGGTCACTCCGGCAATGAATTCGGTACGGAGGTCGGTGCCCTGCTGCGCAAGGCCGAAATAGCGGTCCAGCGCGGCAGCGAAGGGAGCCTCGTTCTTTGTGTTTGCCCTTTTGGCCATGTCCCCCTCCAGCAAGCGCCGGGGACAAATCTAACGCGCCGGCATCCGGCCCGTCAGAAGCGATTGAGACGCTGTGGATAGCTTGGCAGCTGTCTTTTCCCGCTTCGATTTATCGCATGATTGGAACGCAATAGGCTCGCAATGATTTAACGGCCGCGCCTATACTTGCGCGAGGGGTATCCGGTCGGAGTGTGCGATGGATTTTGATCCTGTCCTGCTGGCTCGCCTGCAATTCGCCTTCACGATCATCTTCCACATCATTTTCCCGAGCTTCACGATCGGGCTGTCGGCCTATCTGGCCACCCTCGGCGTGCTGAGGCAGCGCAGCGGCAACGACCGCTACCGGCATTTGATGCGATTCTGGACGAAGATATTCGCTGTGTCCTTTGCGATGGGTGTCGTTTCCGGAATCGTGCTGTCATACCAGTTCGGCACCAACTGGAGCCGCTTCTCGGTTGCGACCGGCAACGTGCTGGGACCGTTGCTTGGCTATGAGGTGCTGGCGGCATTCTTCCTCGAGGCGACGTTCCTGGGGATATTGCTGTTCGGATTCGATCGCGTGCCGCCCTGGCTCTATGTCATGTCGGCGGCGGTGGTCGCTACCGGCACGGCAATTTCCGCATTCTGGATATTGTCCGCCAACAGTTGGATGCAGACGCCGGCCGGCCACGAAATACGCGACGGCATCGCCTACCCGGTCGATTGGCTGAAGGTCATTTTCAATCCAAGTTTCCCGTTCCGCTTCGCGCATATGCTCAACGCGGCCTATCTCACGACCGGCTTCGTCGTGCTCGCTGTCGGCGCGCGCTATCTCGTGGCAGGACGGCACATCGAGGAAGGCCGCACCATGCTCCGGATGGCAATCGGCCTGACCGCAATCCTTGCGCCCCTGCAATTGGTGCTCGGCGATCAGCACGGGCTCAATACGCTCGAACACCAGCCGATCAAAGTGGCGGCGATGGAAGCGCATTGGGACGGAAGCAAGCCCGGCGACTTCCACATCTTTGCGTGGCCCGACGAAGTGGCGGGCGTGAACCATTTTGAGTTGTCAATTCCGAAGGCGGCCTCGCTCGTCTTGACCCACCGGATGAATGGACTGTTTCCGGGTCTCAGCAGCGTGCCGGCTTCCGATCGTCCGCCTGTAAAGGTTGTTTTTTTCGCCTTCCGCATCATGTTGGCAGTCGGATCCTTCATGATCGCTGCTGCCCTGTTCGGCGCGTTCCTGTGGTGGCGCGGCACGCTCTTCGAAACGCGCTGGTATTTGCGCGTGATGGCGCATAGCTGGTGGGTCGGCTTCGTCGGAGTAATCGCCGGCTGGATCGTCACCGAATGCGGACGTCAGCCCTGGATCGCGCACGGAATCCTGCGCACGGCGGATGCGACATCTCCGGTGCCGGGCGCGACCATTGCAGGCACACTGGCTCTTTTCGTGCTGGCATATGGCGTCGTCTTCTGGTTCGGCATTTACTACATCAACCGGCTGATTGCGCAGGGACCGCAGCTGATCGCAGCCGAACCGGGATATTTCTCACCGAGCCCGATTTCAGCCGCGCAGCACGCCGGCCGCGAAGCAATGAAACGTTGATGGGAGCGAAGCCATGGAATGGTATCTCCCGCTGATCTGGGCCGGAGTGATCGGCGTCGCCGTTGTCATGTACGTGCTGCTGGACGGCTTCGACCTCGGCATTGGCATCCTGTTTCCGTTCACGCAGAACGAGAACGAGCGTGACCAGATGACCCGTTCGATCGCGCCCTACTGGGACGGCAACGAGACGTGGCTGGTGCTCGGCGGCGCCGGATTGTTTGTGGCTTTTCCAAAAGCCTATGCCGTCATCATGCCGGCCTTTTATGTGCCGGTCATCGTGATGTTGTTGGCGCTGGTCTTTCGCGGCATTGCCTTTGAATTCCGTCACGTTTCGCGCAGCAAGACAGGCTGGAATATAGCTTTTGCGGCCGGGTCGACGCTCGCAGCATTCGCGCAGGGCGTCATCCTCGGCGGATTGATCCAGGGCGTTCCCGTGCACGACGGCGCCTACAGTGGCGACTCGTTCAATTGGGCAACGCCTTTCGCATTCGTCTGCGGGCTCTCGCTGATCGCTGGTTACGGGTTGCTTGGTTCAACGTGGCTGGTGATGAAAACCGAAGGGCCGATTGCCGAACGCGCGCGTGCACACGCCAAGACGTTCTTGATCACGGTGCTCGCATCCATGCTTATCGTGAGTTTGTGGACTCCGCTCACCGAGCCCCGCGTCGCGGCACGCTGGTTCTCGTTGCCGAATTTCTATTTCCTGTGGCCGGTGCCCGTCGTCACCGCACTGGTCGCCTATCTTGAATGGCGCTGGCTCGAGGCGCGGCGCGATGTTCACCCGTTCCTCGCGACGATGGCCCTGTTCCTGCTCGGCTATCTGGGATTGGTAATCTCGAATTTTCCTTACCTGGTGCCGCCATCCCTTACCGTCTGGGACACCGCTGCCGTGCCGGCCAGCCAGATCTTCATGCTGCTAGGGACCTTGCTGCTGCTGCCGATCGTAATCGGCTACATCGTATTCATCTACTGGCTGTTCCGCGGCAAGGTTCGCCAGGGCGAAAGCTATCACTGAGACGCAGCCGGACGCAGCATCGACCAGCCAAGGCGAATGAGCGGCAAAACGCCTTGCACAGTGCGTGGAAACGAACGCGGCACCTCGGTCACCAGGTCAGGAAACTGTGTCTTGAGCGTCGCGGGAGGCGTGCCGGTATTGTCGGCGGCCGGCCACACAAGGATGCCGCCGTAAGTTCGGAAATCGACGGGGCTGGCCCAGGGGCTGCGGTGAGGCGCCCACGCAAAATAAACATGCGGCCGGTTCGGAGCAGCAAGCGCGACCAGCGGCGCAAGCCGCGGATCACCACTAAGATATGCAAGCGGCTTGCCGGTGCGGCGCTGAAAAATGTCTCCGTAGAACTGCCCTTCCGCCTTGGCCGGCTGCATGATCCTGAGATCGATGCCGACGATCCAGGGTGAGATTGCAAGGCCGATCACAACCAGAGCCGGCGGCGCAAACAGCAAACCGAACCAGGCCGACGACACCAATCGTTCGCGATAGAGCAAAATCTTGTCGCCAGCGGCCAGAACGACAGCAAGCCCTGAGAGGACGACGACAGGCGTGATGCGATCCAATGGGCCGAGGCGATTGCTGACAAAGACAACCGCGACTGCGAGCAACGCAGGTGCGACGGCAAATAGATAGACGAAAGCGCGCGCGAGTGGCTCAACGGGATGGCGCTCGATCTCCGGCGCGCGTTCACGGGGATGACGCGGCCAACCGCTCGCCAGCATGACAAGCAGCGCGAGCCCGAGATGCGTCAGAACCAGCGCGGCGAAGAGCCAAACGCCCGGCGACAGTCGCCCCGCAGCGCCCACGTTCTCGTCGAAGCCCTCCAGAACCAGCGAACGATTGCCGCCTAGCCAGAGCGCATGCGGGAAGATGACGATGACCAGGAGGATCAGCGCAATCCAAGGTTCGGGATAGAGCAAAGATGCGCGCCCGCGCGGCGTCAACGGAGCGAAGACAACGAACAGAATGAAAAGGATCAACCCTGCATAGCTCGCGAGCATGAGCAGACCGAGAACGAGCGCAAGCAGGAACCAATAACCGCGGCGCCTCTCGCCGAGGGCGCGCCAATAGTAAAGCAGCGCCAGAGCCCACAGGGGGGCAGCGAGGATCGCCGGTCCGAAGTCAGGGCTCGGCACTGAAAAGGCTGCAATTCCGACCATCAGCAGCACGGCAAGAACGGCGTGGCGTATGCCGACGATCGCGCAACCGAGCCTGAACACCGCCCAATAGGCGAGCACGATGCAGGCTTGCGCCAGCGCGTAGAGCCCGAAGGCCCCTGCGATCCGGAAGGCGACTTCACCGAGCCAGAATGCCAGCGGTGGTCCGAGATAGCTGCCGAGCACAAATTCATGGCCTATGGCCAGCAACATCGGCACGTCACCGGGCGGCGCGCTGTAGAACAAGGCCGGAATGAATGTCCAGAGCGCCGCCTGCGTGAGCGCGACCGTCCAGAATACGACCGCTGGGCGCCCGCGCAGAAATTCAATGAGCAGAGAGACGTAATGCATTGGTCCGGGCGGGTGAAAACGGACGGAGGCTTATTTCTCGCACATGATCCTATCCAAAAACAGTTTTGGCGATCATGCGCCCGGAGGAATAGAGAAGCCCGCCTAAAGAGGCAACAACTCTGCGATCACCTCATCCGAGGCGCCACCAAGGGCCGCGAGTTTGGCCGCCACCGGCGCAAACGACCTGCGATGGTGGATCGTCGGCCCAAGCCGTGCCAGTGCGGCGAAATGCTCCGGCACGCTGTAACCCATGTGCCGCTCGAAGCCGTAGCCGGGATGGGCAAGTCCGAGCCGCATCATCAGCCGGTCGCGCGTCACCTTGGCGACGATCGATGCCGCCGCGACCGACAGCACGAGGGCATCTCCGGAAACGACCGTTACGCAGTCGCAATTGCAGTCGATCTTCTGATTTCCATCGACGAAGACCAGTTTCGGAGGGACCGGCAGCGCCTTGACCGCGCGTGCCAGCGCCCAAAGCGAAGCGCGCAGTATATTGTCGCGGTCGATACGCTCGACCGCGCCGAAGGCGACCGCTACCTGCGCGGTGGCGCAGATACTTTCGTACAGCTTTTCTCGCGCCTCTATATCGAGCTTCTTGGAATCGTTGAGCCCGCGGGGAATCCGGTCGGGATCCAGAACGACGGCGGCCGCCACCACCGGTCCGGCGAGCGGGCCACGGCCGGCCTCGTCGCAACCGGCGACCGGCCAGATGCCCTTGGTAAGTGCGCGCCGCTCGCGCCTGAATGTCGGGCGCAGGATCGGCTCGTTGAGCGGCAGCCGAGGGGTTGGCTTTGACTTTTTGGCCATCGCCGCGATGAGTGCGCCGCGCGTGGTCTAAGTCAACCTCGACGATAGGGCCTGTGAACAGTTCGCCGGGCTAGTCCGGCAACTGCAGGCGTCCGTCCTCGCTCAGTGGAAAGTGCGGATTGTAGGCCACCTCCCAGAGATGTCCGTCGAGATCCGAGAAATAGCCGCTGTACCCGCCCCAGAATGCATCCTGCGCGGGCTTGCGGATTGCCGCGCCAGCTTTGCCCGCGCGCCCGATCACGACATCCACGTCGTGTTCCGAGCGACAATTCCAGGCCAGCGCGATGCCGCGAAAATTTTCGGCCATGCCCTCGAATGCGACATTAGCGTCTTTCGCAAGCTCATCCGACGGAAAAACGGCGATGGCACAAGCTCCGGCCTGGAAAAATCCGACGCCATCGGCCGCAAGCGCCTTACGCCGAAAACCTAGAGTTTCATAGAAGGCGATGCTGCGCTTGAGATTGGCAACGCCAAGCGTCACCAGCGACAAAATTCCCGCAGGCTCATTCATGATCCGAATAGACTCAGCTGTTCCGTGCCTGGTTTCGGCTTGCGGAAGTGTTCGGTTGTGAGCTGCACGCGCGAAACATTGAGCCCGAGTTTCTCGCAAGCCATCTCGAAGCGGCGTCCGATCATCCAGGCATAAGGCCCGGTGCCCTTCATGCGCGTGCCCCATGTCGAGTCGTAATCCTTTCCGCCCCGCATATCGCGGATCAGCTTCAAGACGTGTCGTTGGCGGTCGGGGTAGTTCGCGCTCAGCCATTCTCGAAACAGGTCGCGCACCTCGAGTGGGAGGCGCAACAACACATAGCCAGCTTCCTTCACGCCGGCCGTGCGCGCAGCCTCCAGGATGCGCTCGATTTCCATATCATTGAGGGCCGGTATTACGGGCGCCACCATCACTGTCGTCGGCACGCCGGCCTGCGCGAGTCGCCGCAGCGTCTCAAGACGCCGCATTGGCGTCGCCGCCCGCGGTTCCATCTTCCGCGCGAGCGTTGCATCCAATGTGGTAACGGACAGCGCGACCTTTGCCAGGTTGCGTTCGGCCATGCGCGCAAGAATGTCGAGGTCGCGCAGCACAAGCGCCGATTTCGTAACGATGCCGACCGGGTGGCCCGCACGATCGAGGACCTCAAGAATGCGCCGCATCACCTTGTAGCGCCGCTCGATCGGTTGGTAGGGATCCGTATTCGTTCCAATGGCAATGACTTTTGGCTCATAGCCGGGCGCGGATAATTCCTTTTCGAGCAGGTTTGCCGCTTCCGGCTTCACCAGCAGCTTGGATTCAAAATCAAGGCCGGGAGACATCCCGAGATAGGCGTGCGTCGGCCTCGCAAAACAATAAATGCAGCCGTGCTCGCAGCCCCGGTAGGGATTGATCGAGCGATCGAAGCCGATATCGGGCGAGTCATTGCGGGTAATGATCTTCCGCGTGGCGTCCACGGTGACGGTGGTCTTGAAAGGCGGCAGCTCATCGAGTGTTCGCCAGCCATCGTCGAATGCCACCCGCGCCAGCGGCTCGTATCGACCCGACGCATTGCTCTGCGCACCACGTCCGCGTCGGCGTTCGTGCTCGACGACAACGCCCAGCAATTCGCTGACGTCCTCATAGGCGCCCGCCGGCGCGGAGGGCAGCTCCCTCACCGGCGGGCGACTCTGGGCTGCGTTTGATCGAGCCATGAGTCCACCCTAGCTGCTGAATGTGAACATAACAAGAACAGATTTTGGCGCCCTGCCGCTAGTCTTTGAATCTAAGCACTTATTGGCCTATCTCGTAGCGGCGACCGCCATACGCCACATGATATGGTGGCAACGGTATCCACCGGGCTGTCGTTCCATGTTGAGTGCGGTCATTTCCACACAGAACTCGGAGAGGAGCCTGGTTCCGACGCTTTCGGCGCTAGTACCGGCGGCGGCGGCTGGCCTTTTGGCTGAAGTTGTCATTGCAGACGCCGGCTCGCACGACGCCACAGCTGAGGTTGCCGACATTGCCGGCTGCCGCTTCACGAGCTCAACAGAGGCGCTCGGGACCCGGCTCAAGGCTGCCGCGGCGACCGTGCGCAGCCCTTGGATCTTGTTTTTGCGGGCCGGGGCTATTCCGCAGCCAGGTTGGATCGAAGCGGCCGACCATTTCATGCAGGCGAATAGCCTTTTGGACGGCGCCGGGCGAGCAGCAATATTTCGCCTCCGCAGCCTCAGCAACGCAGTGCGCCCAGGCCTCAGAGAGCTTCTGGCAGTAGCACGCGCAGCGATTGCCCGCGGGCCAAGACCCGAACAGGGCCTGCTCATCACCCGCCACCTATACGAGTCGATTGGTGGGCACTCCGCAGAAGATGATGCCGAGGCCACGATCTTGGGGCGCCTCGGCCGCCAAAGACTGGCGGTGCTTTCTGCCGCAATCACGATGCCAGATACTTGACTTTGTCAACTAATGGGTCGACGCTGCTGCGCCATGGCCAGCCAGCAGACGATCGCGGCCGTCCGCCGCTTCAACCGCTTTTACACGCGGCAGATCGGTGTGCTGCGCAAGAATTATCTGGACAGTCCCTACTCGCTCGGCGAAATGCGCGTGCTCTACGAGCTGGCCCAAAACGAAAAACTGACTGCGAGCGATATCGCCCGCACGCTCGACCTCGATATGGGGTATCTCAGCCGGCTCCTGCGCAACTTCGAGAAACGCGGCCTCATCAACCGCAAGATCTCCGCGAGCGACGCACGCCAGAGCCACCTCGCTCTGACCGCGCGCGGACGCAAAACGTTCGCGCCGATGGAGCGACGCTCGCAACAATATGCCGCCGTGATGCTTGCCAAGCTCGACAGCGCGCAACAGGAGCAAATCGTCTCGGCCATGAACGCGATCGAGACATTGCTGGCCGGTACGCCTGCGGCGAAAGCCGGCGACCGAGCCCCCCACACATTGCGCGAGCCGCGGGCCGGTGATTTCGGCTGGATCGTGTCGCGCCACGCCGAGCTTTATTTGCGCGAGTACGGCTGGGCTGAGCCGTTTGAAGGCCTGTGCGCGCAGATCGTCGCTGACTTCGTCAACAACTTCGATGCCGCGCGCGAACGCTGCTGGATTGCCGAGATAAACGGCGAGAATGTCGGCTGCGTCATGCTGGTGAAAGACGACCAGCCCAACGTCGCACGCCTGCGCCTGTTACTGGTCGACCCAAAAGCGCGCGGGTTGGGGCTGGGTGCCAGGCTTGTCGACGAGTGTGTACTTTTTGCGCGAGCCAAAGGCTACGCAAAGGTCACCTTGTGGACCCACAGCGTGCTCTCCGCCGCACGACATGTTTACGAGGGAGCGGGGTTCAAGCTCACATCGAGTGAGCCGCGATGCAGCTGGGGCAAGGATGTCGTCGCCGAGTTCTGGGATCTCGAACTCTAGACCTCGAGCGAGGACGGCTACGCCGTCGCGCCTTTCGCTTTGGGCCGGCGCAGATGCTCGTCGAGCCTCGGTAGAATCTCGACGAAATTGCACGGCCTGTAACGGTAATCGAGCTGGTGCACCAGAATTTCGTCCCAGGCATCGCGGCACGCGCCGGGCGAACCCGGCAGGCAAAAAATGTAAGTTGCATTGGCGACGCCGGCCGTCGCCCTGGTCTGGATCGCGGAAGTGCCGATTTTCCTCTCACTGACCAGCAGAAACATCGTCGTAAATCCGTCCATCTTCTTCTCAAACAGCGGCTCGACCGCTTCCGGCGTGACGTCACGGCCGGTAAAGCCCGTGCCCCCGGTGGTAATGACCACGTCGATGAATTTATCTGCGATCCATGCCTTGACGTGCTGACGGATTGCCTTGACCTCGTCTTTCACGATCGCTCGTTCGGCAACGACATGCCCCGCGGCACGGATGCGCTCGATCAGTGTCGCGCCGGATTTATCGTCGCTTGCCTCGCGCGTGTCGGAAACCGTCAACACTGCGATTTTCAGCGGAACAAACTGTCGGCTTTGGTCGATCCCGGCCATTGTCCGTTCCTAGAGCGACGTCGCCGAGAAGGTATTGCAGGACGAGACCTTGCCCTCTTTCAGACCGATCGTGAACCAGCGCTGCCGTTGCGCCGATGAGCCGTGCGTGAAGGCATCGGGCACCACATAACCGCGCGACTGCTGCTGCAGCCGGTCGTCGCCAATCGCTGCTGCGGTCTGCAATGCCGCCTCGATGTCGCCCGGCTCCAGCGAGTTCCAACGCTGGTTGGAATGGTGCGCCCAGACACCGGCGAGGCAGTCAGCCTGCAGTTCAACCCGCACCTGGATGCGATTCGCTTCCGCGCGGTTGCCGACCCCGCGTTGCGCTTCTTGCGCCTTCGGCAGGATACCGAGCAAATTCTGCACGTGGTGTCCGACCTCGTGCGCGATCACATAGGCTTCGGCAAATTCGCAGGCCTTGCCGCTGCACCCACGGAAGCGAACCTGCATGTCGCGGAAGAAAGAGGTATCGAGATAGATACGCCGGTCGTTCGGGCAGTAGAACGGACCCATCGCCGACTGCGCGAATCCGCAACCGCCCTGGATCGCTCCGGAGTACAGGCGCAATCGCGGGACGCGGTACTGCTGTCCTCCGCTTTTGAAAATTTCGGTCCAGGTGTCCTCGGTATTGCCGAGGACGGCGGCGACGAAGTCGCCCATCTTGTCCTTCGGCGCACCGGCCTGCCGCGGCTGGCTGGGTTCGTAAGGCTGTTGTGAGTGCCTGCCGCTGTTCACCATCTCGGCGCCGCCAATGAGGATGCTCGGATCGATGCCGAGGGCCCAGCCGATCAGGCCGAGCACGACGATTGTTCCAATGCCGAGGCCGCCACCGCCGACCGGAATACCGATGCCACCACCGCCGCCAAAACCGCCGTCCTCACCACGG